>OFHN01000310.1_pt1 | contig 46653 bp, 67 predicted proteins | sample 1521321 | NCBI WGS metagenome assembly OFHN01 (sample SAMEA3504130, study PRJEB24116) | mouse gut metagenome | biome: mouse gut; feature: mouse-associated habitat; material: faeces | place: Denmark | collected 2011
TTTGTTTCGTAGGTGGGGCCTGCCACAGCACTTCCAACGCTGGTTCGTCCGCGTTGGGCGTCAACAATCCCCGGTCGCACGTGAACGCGGACGTTGGCTTCTTTTCCGCTTGTTTAGGGAAACCTGTTACCCGGTAACTGTAATCTGTTTACCCGCGCGACAGCGCGGCTATTAGGCCCGCAAGGGCCGGAAAGGTGGAACCATGAGAAGAAAACCAACGAACCGGACTTCCTACGCGGAAGTAACCGCATTATATCAAAAATATGGGCTGTCTGATTATATGCTTTATACAGTCCAGGACATTCAGAACATACACGGCTATGACATAACCGAAACAACCGGATATGAGGATCTGACAGAGGAAAACAAGCGGATATTTGAAGCGTATGTTATACGGCACTTGAACAGCGTGGGGATGAACACAAAAATAACCATGTGGCCGCAGTCGGTTCATTATGTCCGTGAATTGACCTATTGCGGGCCGGAGGAATGGGATCCGGAAGAAGAAAGGAATATCCGCTGGGAGATCGGGCGGGAATATATCATCCTGAAAGCGAATGACCGGACAAAGAAATTTAAGAAATACATGGATGAAGGGAAAACGGATGCAGACATTGACAAGACCACAGAAAAAGAGTTCCTTCGTGTTGATTGGCGGATGCACAATGGGAATGTCTGGTTCCATGTTTCCAAAGATTTAGAGTATTACTAAAGGGGGTGCGGCATTATGGCGGCAAAGAAAGCGGAAAGGGCGCAGCATACGCAGACCGAAAGGCTGAAAGCACTGTTAAACAGCATGGGGATCCATTCTGAAAAGGAACTTGACAAGGCGCTGGAAAAGGCCCTGGATGGGCTTACAATCGGCATCATGACCGATCCGGTGATCCGTGCTACATAAGGGAAAGGCGCAACGCCAAAGATTGGAGCCTTCGCGTTGCGCCCATAGTCCGGCTTATTGCCTAAACAACAGCCTTTAGTAATTTTAAAGGTTGGAAGCCGAAATGTCAAGATTTGATTATAAAAATGGGCTATATCCGAACGGCGACGGGATCACGCGGGTTTCTGATCCTTTCTGGATGAATACCTGTCAGAAATGTGGTCATAAATACTGGTCAATCCTATGTACGGATAATTGTTCTAATTGCGGGGATCCGGATGTTGTCCGGGAGCTTGGCGGCATCCCATATAAACAAATTATTGCGGAGCGTGGCGAACCGATAAAACATAATTCAGAGTAAATCAGAGTTTATCAGAGTTTGTCAAAGTTTATCAGAGTTTATCAGAGAAAATCAGAGTTTCCGCAAAAATGGAAGGAAGGTGGAACTTTGAACAGATTGGGTTTTATTGTCCTTTCAATCCTAAAGCAGAGCGGCGCAGAAAGCAAGCTGTCTTCCATGACGCTTCGGGAAATTGCGGCGGCTGAAGATTTTGGGTTGAAAGAAAATACTATTTTCAAAAAAATAAAGGATTTCCAAACATACGGATATGTGGGGAAAGGCCTGAAAGAAGGCCATGCAGACACATTTTTCATAACGCCGGAAGGGGTGGAAATGCTGGAAAAGGAAAGGGACTTATCATGAAAAAAAAGATTTCTTTTATCGCAGTAGGGCAGGCTGGGGGCAACATTGGCCAGTTGTTTGAGGGAAAGGGCTTCCCCGTGCTTTACGTCAACACTTCGCAGGAAGATCTGGACACGCTGGAAAAGGCAAAATACAAATACCATGTTCCGGGCGGCGAAGGCTGCAACAAGGACAGGCACAAGGCGAAGCAGCTCATTATTGACGACTTCGACAACATAGCCGGGGAAATAGAATCAAAGGTCAAGGCGAATCTGATGCTTGTCATTTTTGCCAGCGGCGGCGGCACGGGTTCCGGAGCCGGCCCCATGCTGATTGACCTTCTGACCGGTGAAGGGAAAATGGTTGGCGCGGTTACGGTCATTCCGGCGCCTGATGAAAGCGTGAAATCCCATATCAATTCATACGAGTGTTTTTCAGAACTGACCGAAATTTCACAGACGGCGGCCTGTTTCATCCTGGACAATGAAAAAGGGGATAAGCTGGAATTAAACACGGCTTTTGTGGATGCTTTCACGGCTTTTCTTGAAATACCGGAAAAGCATAAAAGCGTAAAAGGCAACATTGACAAGGCAGAGATCATGGAAACGCTGAAAGCCCACGGAATGGCCGTCCTGGCAAGGGATAAGGGCAAAGACAGCGCCAGCATTATCCAGGCATTAAAAGGCGGCGTTTTCGCGCCTATGGAGCAGGATGGGGCCGTCAAATACATTGCGGCATCAATGGCCGGTTCTGTCTGCATGATTGACATTGAAAAGGCCATAGGAACGCCGATCGACAATTTCCAGACTTTTAACGGCGAAGAAACAGTCTGCTGCATTTCCGGCCTTACATACCCACAGGCGCGGCTTGATCTGGTGTATGCGAAAGTTGCGGAAAACAAGGACGTGATCAAGAAAAATCTTGCGGCCGCCAGGGAATCCGGCATGAAAAAGGATGTTAATTTCTTGAACGAGATGGAGCCGACGGCAAAGAAGCAGGAAGCCAAAAAGCCGCAGTCAAGGCGGGATATTATGAGCAAGTATTTATAGTTTGGGGGTGTTTCCAATGGCTGAAATACGCTGGATCAAATTGCGGATTGATATGTTCGACGACGAAAAAATCAAGATCATTCAGTCCATGCCGGATGGGGATGCAATCCTTGTTATCTGGATCCGGATCATTGCGCTGGCCGGCAAATGCAACGCCGGCGGGCTGGTTCTGGTCGAAGATGAATTTCCATACACGGATGAAATGCTTTCTGTAATTTTCGGAAAGCCGCTGGCAACAGTTCGGCTTGCGCTCAAAACTTTTGAGAAATTCCTCATGATTGAAAGCACGGAAAAAGGGCTTTATATCACGAATTTTGACAAACATCAAAACATTGAGGGGATGGACAAAATCCGGGAACAGAACCGGCTTAGAAAGCAGCGTGAAAGGGCAAAGAAAAAGGCTTTAGGGCTGGAAACATCCGATTCCGGCATCCCCGCCCTTCCGGATGCGCAGGCGGCGGGAAAAGAGGTTGTCACGGATGAAGTCACGGGAATGTCACGCGACAAGTCATGTGAAGTCACGCAACAGAGAGAAGAAGAAATAGAAAAAGATAATAATATATCTATATCCCCTAAAGGAGATATAGATATTGTCGGCGGGGCGCCGCCGGATCTGCCGGATCCGGAGCCGGAGGATCCAAAGCGGGAAAACCTGAGATACAACATGATCAAGGCGGATTTTAACGGCATATGTAAAGACCTTCCGGAAGTGAAAGCAATGTCTGACGCACGGAAAAGGGCGGTCAGGACGCTTTTAAATGAGCTGGAAAGCCTGGGGGTATTGTCCGGGTTTTCCCCATACGACAAATTGAGGGAGCTTTTCCGGATGGTGCAGGAGAGCGATTTTCTGACGGGCCGATCCGGTAAATGGGTTAAGTGTTCGTTTGACTGGATTGTTAATAAAAAAAATGCGCTGAAAATCCTTGAAGGAAATTATGAGAACGAAAGGGGCGCGAGAAATGCAAGGGCTGACACAGGAGCCGGAAACAATGGAAAATCTGTCAATGCAGACGCTGGAACGCTTGAAGGAACTACGCTTGGCGCACTTGAACGGTTCCGGAGAAACGCAGGAGCCGCAGAAGATCTATGATTGCCAAAAGTGCAGGGATACCGGGTATTACGAGATTGAAAAAGACGGATACACATTCATGAAAGAGTGTGAGTGCGGGAAGATGCAGCGTGAGCGGATAGAAAGGAAATTGAGGTTTGCGGCCATTCCGAAAGAGTTTGAGGGCCAGACGGTGGACAATTTCCGGACAGACTGTTATTCCACGCCACAGGCGCAGGAGCTGGCAAAAATGGCAAAGCTGGCGGCCAAACGGTATGTTGAAAAGTTTCCGGAAATACAGGAGCTGGGGAAAGGGTTTTATTTTCACTCTAACGTAAAAGGGAGCGGAAAGACGCGGCTTGCCGTATCAATCGCAAATGATTTGACTAAAAAATATCTGACGGTTGCAAAGTTTTGTACCACAATCCAGATATTAGACCAGATCCGGGAAACATGGGGCGGGCAGGAAAAAGAGCAGACCGGGCAGGCATCCACGGAAACGCGGCTGATACAGGACATTGTTTCGGTTCCGGTGCTGGTCATTGATGATGTAGGGGTTGAGCGGCCAAAAGACTGGATCAACGAGCGGTTTTATAACATCCTCAACGGGCGCATGATTGAAAAGCGGATCACGATATTTACAAGCAATTTCCGCATGAATGAATTACGCCTGGATGATAGGATTGTTGACCGCATAAATAAAATGGCGCTGCCTATTGAGTTTCCGGCGGAATCCATCCGGTCAGTAATAGCCAGAAAGGAGAATGACGATCTTTTGAATCGTCTGTTAGGGATATGATTATTGCAGTAGATTTTGACGGCGTTTTGACGCCGAACGGCCACTGGCCGGACGTAGGGGAGCCAAACACAAAATTGTTTGAATGGCTGAAATTTTATAGGGAGCTGGGCGGGAAGTTGATTTTATGGACGAACCGCACGGGCACCGCGCTGGAAAATGCGGTTGCTTTCTGCAAGGAACAGGGGCTTGAATTTGATACCGTGAATAAAAACCTTCCGGAGATTATGGAGCGTTTCAATGATGATGGCCCAAAAGTAACGGCTGACCTTTACATTGACGACAAGGCCGCCCATGTTGAATTTAGAGGGATAAAAGCTGATGAATGAGCAGGAAAACAAAATCATTGACAAGATAGAAAAATTACTGGCGCTGGCAGGTTCAGACAACGAAAACGAAGCGAAGTCTGCAATGGTAAAGGCATAGGAACTTATGGCCAAATATGAGATTGACCGGGAAAGGGTCCAGGGGAAAGAGCAGAAAGAAAGGCCGGTCATTTATCTTTCCGGCGGGCCGTTCAAGGATGAATGGATAAACATGGTTGCAGCCGTGATTGCTGAAAATTTCCGTTGCCGCTGCATAACGGCATCCATGAGGGGAATCGGCGGTTCCTTCCGGATCCGGTTTTACGGTCATGAAGAGGACGCGGAAATCTGCATCAACATTTTTAATTATGCGGTCAAGGTGGTTCGGAAGCGGTTTGTTACCTTACGGGCCATATATGCCGAAGCCGGAAAGAATTTCCGGAGAAATGAAAAAATGAATTACATAGCCGGATTTTGCCAGGGGCTTGACCGGAACTTTGAAGAGCAGAAAAAACAAAGTCAGTCCTTCGCCCTTGCGCTGGTCACGCCGGAAGCGGTCAACAGGTATGTCAATGAACTTCCGGGGGTTGTGCTGAATGAAACTTTCAAGTATGAGCGGAACCGGGAAAACGCATTGTTGCGCCGCACGGGGTACGTTGATGGAAAGGCTTTCCAGAACGCGGGCGACAAGGAAAAACTGGCGGGCATATGAAATTATGGGAAGGTGGTTGAATGGATTTTGATAAGTGCAAGGAAAAGTATTTTGTCATTGTGGAAGGTGATGAAAGGGCGGTTATCCGCGATACTGAAGAAGCCGCGGAAAGAAAGCGGAAAAAATTGTCAAAGCACAGCGGCGGAAAGAAAATCTATGTCTTTCGGGCAACCGGCCGTAACGGCGGGTAAATATGCAGATGCGGAAATTCTGGCGGCCATTGATGAAATAGAATTTAACTTCGGGCGGGAACGGTTCACAACGGCGCAGGCGAAATTATTGTTTACATACGAAACGGGGCTTGACCTTGATCGTTTATATGTGGTTGCGCTTTCTGAAAATTGCGGAACGGTTATTTTCTACATACCGGACGATCTGGCGGCGCGTGTCATGGAGCGCGCCGGGGAACTGCATTGTACAGCCGGAAGGTATCTTGCGGATCTGATTGATTTTAGGTTTGAGGCCGAACCGGCCGCAGAGCTGGCAGCAGTTGAACCGGAAAGAAAAACAAATAACTGGCTGAAGATGCACGGCTTTCCTATGCGGCGGAAAGGAAAGGGGCGAAAACATCATGAATAAATGGATAGGCAGCGGAAAAGTCACGGAAGAGCCGGTGATCCGCTATAACGGGGATAAAGTTTCTTTTGTGGCTTTTACGGTCATGACGCGCCGGAACCGGAAAATCCGGCAGGGGGATCCGCCAGTGGATTTCATAGACTGTATTTGTGTTGGAAGCAATGCGCGGCTGGCGCGTGAGTATTTACGCAAGGGAAAGAAAGTTGAGGTTTGCGGGCCGCTTCAGTCCGGACATTACACGGCGAAAGACGGCCGCAAGGTATACACGAAAACGGTATTTGTTGAGGATTTATCTTTCGGGGAAACAAAGGCCGAAGAGGAAGCAAGGCTGGAATCGGAAAAGGCGGCCGAAGCGGCAGGGCATCCGGAACCGGCGCCGGATGGCTTCACAGTGGAGATCCCGGAAGGGATCGATTCGGAAATTCCTTTCCGGTAGGGGGTGCAGAATGGAAAATGATTTGAAATATAACGCTTCCGGTTATCGTGATGTTACGGCGGAAAAAGCAATCCGCAGCGCAGACCATACGCCGCGGGACATTGCGGAGCTGGTGGAAGTCATAAAGAAAATTTCCGGCGCCTATGGGTATGACGTAGAGGGCCGGATCGCTTTCCAGGACAGAAAAACAAAGATTGTATACAGATAGGGGGCGGCATCATGGAAATAAACACAATGCCTTTTGAGTTGAACCGTCTGTATAACCTGGATTCTGAAAATGCTATAAAAATGATACCGGATAAATATTTTGAGCTTGCGATCATTGATCCCCCATATGGGATCAAGGCATCCGAGTATAAGCGCGGCGGGCAGCAGCACGGAAAGGCGAAAGCGGCTTCTAAAGCATATGGTTCCAAAGACTGGGATAAAAAGCCGCCTGGGGATGAATATTTCAAAGACCTTTTCCGGATCTCAAAAAATCAGATTATTTTTGGGGCGAACCATTTTATCAGCCGTATCCCTTATGATTCCTCATGCTGGATTGTGTGGGATAAGGAAAACGGAAACAATGATTATGCAGATTGCGAACTTGCGTGGACGAGTTTCAAAAAGTCCGTCCGGATGTTCCGGTTCCGATGGCAGGGGATGCTTCAAGGGGATATGAAAAACAAGGAAATACGTTTCCATCCCACACAGAAGCCGGTTGCCCTTTATCAGTGGATTATATCCAAATTTGCAGAACCGGGAGATAAGATCATAGACACGCACGCCGGAAGCGGAAGTTGTCTGGTTGCTGCATATAAAACGCAGCATGATTTTTTAGGGTTTGAGCTGGACGAAGAATATTTCACCAAAGCAGACAAACGGATCCGGGATGAAATGGCGCAGATTACTATTTTTGACTTTCTGGGGGGGTAAAAGTGGTATATAGACAAAAAGCGGCATAAAGAAAGGAGTTTTTAAATGAGCCAGGAAGAAAGGATTGCTGAATTTATGCGTCTGATGCAGGAAGCATTGCAAAAGACCGGGATCACGGTTGCGGTAGAAGCCGGCCGGAATCTGACGTTGTTTGACACAAAAATCAATGAACCAGTGGAACTTGAAATCACGGTAGGAACCGAGGTTGTGAAAAATGGCGGCAGAACATCCGTTACCGTGTTTGACAATTTGGAAATGAAATCATGAACATAGGATTGATTGATGTTGATGGCCACAATTACCCAAATTTGCCACTAATGAAGTTGTCTGCATGGCATAAACGGAAAGGGGATAATGTGGAGTGGTACATTCCGACACAACACGGATTTCCACTTCCCCCTATGGATAAAGTCTATATGTCAAAAGTTTTCAGCTTTACACCGGATTATCCGTATTATGTGAATGCTGATGAAGTCATAAAATGCGGAAGCGGCTATTGCATATCGCTTGTGGACGGCAGGGAAATATTTGATAAATCAAAGGACAATGAGCTTCCGGCAGAGATAGAACATATTTATCCGGATTACGGGCTATACGGGATCACAGATACAGCCTACGGCTTTCTTTCCAGAGGTTGCCCGCGCGGATGCGACTTTTGCCACGTTGCCGCAAAGGAAGGCAGGTGTTCCCATAAAGCAGCCGATTTGTCGGAGTTCTGGCACGGCCAGAAAAATATTGTATTATGTGATCCGAACCTCATAGCGTGTAAGGAATGGAAAGACCTATTGCAGCAGCTTATAGATAGCAAGGCAAAAGTCAATATCAATCAAGGGGTAGATATTCGTATAATGACAGATGAAAAGGCAGAAATGATCGGAAAACTTCGGATTGACAGCGTTCATTTTGCATGGGATCGCTATGAGGATAAAGATTGTATCATCCCAAAATTTAAAGCGTTTAAAGAAATAACCGGATGGGATGCCAGAAAAATGAGCGTGTATGTTCTGACAAATTTCAATACAACGATTGAGCAGGACTTGGAAAGAATCTATGTACTTCGTGATCTTGGCTACAATCCGTATGTGATGGTGTACAACAAGGAACACACAAAATCAAGCGATCCAGTTCGTTATCTGCAAAGATGGGTAAATAACAGAAAAATTTTTAAAACAATAAAGCGTTTCGAGGATTACGATCCCAAACGCAGATAGAGAAAGGATGTGATCAATCTGAATACTGATGTAATGTTTTCCAGTAAAACGGATAATTGGGCCACGCCGCCGGACTTTTTCCGGGAACTGGATAAAGAATTTCATTTTGACCTTGATCCCGCCGCTGATGATACGAACCATAAATGCAACAAGTATTTCACGGTTGCGGAAGATGGACTTTCGCAAGAATGGGGGCCATAACGTGTTTTGCAATCCGCCGTATGGGCGGGAAATCGGGAAATGGGTTGAAAAGGCATATCAGACAAATAAAGAATCCGGCGATCTTGTGGTTATGCTTCTTCCAGCGCGGACAGATACAAAATGGTTTCATGATTTTATATACAAGAAAGCAGAAATCCGTTTTGTAAAAGGCCGGCTGAAATTCGGCGGCAGTAAAAGCGGCGCACCTTTTCCCTCAATGGTTGTAATTTACAAAAAGAAAGGGAGTGCTTCAGATGGCAAGACGTAAAGGGCGCCGCCCGGAGTATGTGGTCATATGCCGGGAGTTTAACCGGGAAATGGCCAGAATTGATATATCGGTCATTGATTCCGGCGTAACTGATCAGCTCATGAAAGGGTTGATTGCGCTGCATATGAGGGATCCGCACAAAAGATATTTTCTGACGAGTAAATCAGATTATCAGAAATATGGGGCATTGATGAAAAAACAGGTTGAAACAATGTCAATCCAGAATAATAAAAAAATTGTAGAGCTAGGGGGCGAACTTGGATAATGGATAATACAAAAATTGACTGGGCAGACAGTACATGGAATCCGGTCACAGGATGCTTTCATGGTTGCAAATACTGTTATGCAAAGAGGATCGCGCGGAGATTCGGCGACAGTGCGGCAGAGTGCGGAACAATACGCAATCAGTATAAAAAATTAAAGGATGAACCATATCCCTATGGATTTGATCCCACATTTCACAGATACAGGATTGAACGGCCTAAAATCTGGAAAAAGGCAAGAAATATTTTTGTGTGTTCAATGGCTGATCTTTTCGGTGAATGGGTTCCGGATGAATGGATCAATACCGTGTTTGCCGCTTGCCTGGAAGCGCCGCAGCACAATTATTTGTTTCTTACGAAAAATCCGGGGCGGTATATCCAGCTTGCAAAGAAGGGGTTGCTTCCTTCGGATGATAATTTCTGGTATGGATCCAGCGTAACCGGCCCGCATGATATGTATTCCTGGTTTTCAAAAGATTATCACTGGTTTTTATCCGTGGAGCCGCTGCATGAGGATTTAGGGGAAATGGATCCGGATGCACAGAAGCCGGAATGGATCATTGTCGGTGCGGAAACAGGCCACCGCAATGGGAAAGTGGTTCCGGAACCGGGATGGATTGAAAAAATCCGTTTTCAGTGCGCACATTATGACATACCGTTATTTATGAAGTCAAGTCTGGAAGGGATTTATCCGGTTCCACTTATACAGGAATTTCCGGAAAAACTGAAACATGAGGGGGTGAAAGAAAATGCAAATAATAGACCGTGAATGTCTGGCTTGCAGTAGTTTTTGTGAGTGCGGAACGGAAATCGGAAAGGGATCATTACTCTGTATGTCAAAGAGGGTCACAAACGGGCAGACAAAAGGGGAAATGCTTCAGAAAATGTATGACATAGAAAAAGGCGCACAGACAAGGGGCGTGGATATTCAAAAAATAAAGTTGAAAGGACAAAAAGAATAATGAAATTGATTAGCAACGCAAAGTTCGGGCAGCCAGTAGAAAGCGGAAGTGTTTTTCAGACAAAAATCGGAACAATTTAAATTTCAATTCATAGATACAGAGGTTGCGAGGGGTGGTTCTTGACGTGCCGGGATTTAGGAATTGAAACAATGGAATTAAAAAGTGAGGGGTTAATGTCGGCGGTTGATGAATCAAGAGAAATCTTAAAAAAGACCGTTGATAAAATACAGAAAAACATAAATATGTTTTGCGATTCAAAAATAGAGATCGTGAGGTATTAGGGCGGTTATGTGGAAAATAAAGATTACATATGATGATAAAAGCAAGGCAACACTGACCGGAAAACATAAAGATATTCCGTATAGACTGGCAGTAAAATATTTTATGGAGTATGTAAACGGTCGCCCATGCGAAGCCATATATCAGCAATACCCGAAAAAGAAATATCCGGAAATGGATCTGTCTGATAAAATTGACCAGATGGAAAGAGAGGGGTTAAACGTATGAAAGAATATAATGATCAGTTGCTGAAATTCAAAATCACAAATGACAAGCTGAAAATGGAAATCAAATTGTCGGATCTGGCGTGGCTTTTCCGAAATTCACCGGATAACGTGGCGGATGATGGCGAACATGAATTTTGTCGTGTAGTGCGTGGGAAAAATAAAGAATTTGCTGAAGCGGTTGTGGAATTGTTGCGGGATGAATCCACGGAAAATGGGAATGATACGCGCTGGGGCCACATGATGGAAAATGTATTCCAGGAATTAAGGGAAAGCGCAGCGGACTTCTTAAAATACTATGATGATTGTTTTTGACGTCCGGTTGATTTGACAAAATGATTATGGTAAAATAAAAGAATGGGGCGCCTTTTAGCTTTCCCCATTCCTCAACCTTTAATAATTATATCGCCGGTGCGGTATAATTGCAAGGGGAAGCTGGAAAAATGGCAAAACCGGGTAAAAAGACCACAGAAAGGAACATTTTTACAGAAATCGAGCTGAAAATCATGCTGATCAATGAGCGGATAAAAAATCATGAAAAGTCAATCGAAAAAGCAAAGAAAATGTCCGGCTGGAACGGGCCTGCAGGTGTGAGCGGCATTGACTACAGCCAGGAACCGGTGGCCGGTGTCCACATTTCCTTCGCTGAAGGGCTTCGGATGATTGAGCTTGACGAAACGCGGATCCGGGAACTGAAAGCGGAAAGGGCGGACTTGCGCCGCCAGAAGAAACGGATAGAAAAGATTTATAAAAGCCTGGACGGAGCGGAAGCGCAAGTGTATTATTTGCGCGTGATCCGGAAAATGACACAGGAAGCCGCAGCGGATGAAGCCGGGTTTTCAAGGCGGCATCTTCAGCGCATAGAATCCACTATGAGGGATGAAGGGCTGATCTGAAAATGTAAATTTTTTTGATCGCATTTTTTGAACGAAAAAAATCGGTTTTTTTGAGCCGGATTTTCTGAAAAAGCCTTATTTTATGCGGCTTTCGGCTTGTATACAATGTCGCATTTTATGTCGCGTTTTATGTCGCAAAATATGTCGTGGAAATGTCGCGTCAAGGTGTGTTATAATGGTATCAGTGGAAATTATGCAAAGGCCAGATTTTAGGCGTCGCCAGCAGGCGGCGCTTTTTCTATGCGTGAAGGGGTGATGTGATGAAAAAAGCCGTGGATTTTGCAATAAAGAACTGGCGGCCGCTGATTCTGGCATATGCCATTATTGCGGTGGCGGTTTTCGTCTGCATCCTTTTGTTTTTCTGGATTGGATGGAAAGAAACGGAGCGGGAAAAAGAGTTGTGGCCCGATTTTGAATATGATTATCCGGATGAATCCGGCTGGCGGAAGGCGTGCGTTATATGCCTTTCGTTTTTTATTGCGCTTGGATGTGCCGTTTTATGGCCGGGGATTCCGCTTGTTTTGGCCGGCGGTATTTTGCTTGTGTGGATTTCAGGGCGTTCCAAGGAGCTTTTCGGAAATATGTTTGAAACGGATCCGGATGATCCGGAAAATCCGGATGCAGATTGAAAGGGGGCGTTTTTGTGTGAACACAGTTGAGCCGATCCGGGATATGGACTTGATTTTTGACATGATGGATTTTTTAAAGGGCCAGAACGTCCGGGATTATGTGCTTTTCATGTTTGGAATCTATACGGGGTTGCGGATTTCTGACATTCTGAAATTAAGGGTTCGGGATGTAAAGGAAAAAGACGCCGTCTATATGAGGGAGAAAAAAACAGGGAAAGAAAAACGCTTTGCCATAAATGATGAACTGAAACCGGTCATTGTGGATTTTATCAGGGGGCGCCGGGATTTTGAGTATCTTTTTAAAAGCCCAAATTTTCCGAACAAACCGATTTCCAGACAGCAGGCCTATAATATCCTGAATGTGGCGGCCCGTGCGGTAGGCATCAAAGACAACATAGGAACGCACACATTACGAAAGACCTTCGGTTATCATATGCACCAACAGGGCGTATCACTGGCCACACTCAAAGAGATATTCAACCATTCATCCGAAGCCGTGACAGCCAGATATATAGGCATCAACCAGGATATACAGGATATGAGCATAAAAGGATTGAGCTATCATAAGGCGGGCAGGGGCAGGAAATAGTGGGCTATTTATGGGGGCAATAATGGGAAGTCTTATCCCTTTATGCCCTTGACTTGACATATATAAAAGCGTGTCAACTAATGGGGCGGCTTTTGGTCGGCACTTTAATGAAAGAGAACAGACAGAGCGGCACTTGACACAATTAGAAGATAAGTCAAAAGAAAAAGGGAACAAGTGTTCCCGTGTCGCAAGGGCCAGCGAAAGCCAGAGCCGGCCGGCGAAAGTTTGTAGGTACTTCCGGGGGCAAAAATCGGGTTGCGGCACGGTGAAGCCCAAAATCTCACTAGATTTTGATAAAAAAATTTGAAAGTTGCCGTTTCCGCTGGGGCGGCTGAAAGGGGGCATATGCCATATGGCAAAGCAGGACACGGAATCCGCAAAGGTAACGGACATAGACAGCACGACAGTTTCCGCCGCGGTGCTGGGGAATATTTTCAGCGTGACGGACAGGAGGATCCGCCAGATGGCGGAGGAAGGGATTATTGTCCGGGCGGCAAAGGGCCGTTATAAGCTGGTGGAATCTTTAAAAAATTATGTGCTGGCCTTGAAGCTGGCGGCAGATGGAGCGAACACGGATGATCCGGACGGGGAAATCGACATTGACGAGGAAAAGGCTCTGCATGAAAGGATCAAGCGGCATATATCGGAATTGAAACTGCAGGTCATGAAGGGAGATCTGCATAAAGCCGAGGACGTGGAACGGGTCATGATGGATATGCTTGCATCCTTTAAAACGCGGCTGATGAATATTCCGTCAAAGGTGGCGCCGGCGTTGGAAAACCGGGACGCGGCATATATCAAAGACCGTCTGACAAAAGAGGTTCTGGAAGTCTTAAATGAATTGAAAGACTATAATCCAAAAGATTTCTATTCGGATGAATATGTCGAGGGAGAAGAAGATGCGGACTAAAAAAGTGACGGTCCAGGAATCCCCCGTCCTTTCCCCGGATAGCGTGGCCATAGGGAAAAAGAAAAAAGGCGGGTCGATTGAGTATAAGACGCTGAAGCTATTTGCGAATGTTGCAAAAGTCCTTTCCCCGCCGCCGGTGCTTACTGTCAGTGAATGGGCGGATCATTACCGGAGATTGTCAGCGGAAAGCGCAGCGGAGCCGGGGCAATGGAACACAGACCGGGCGCCGTATCAGCGGGCAATAATGGACGCCGTAAACGATCCTATGTGCGAACATATTATCGTCATGAGTTCGGCGCAGGTGGGAAAGACGGAAATCCTATTGAATATTATCGGTTATTACATAGACTATGATCCGGCGCCGATCCTGGTTGTGCAGCCGACAGTAAAACCTATGGCCGAAGATTTTTCAAAAGACAGGCTGGCCACAATGATCCGTGATACGCCAGTCCTTTCCGGGAAGGTGCATGACGTGAAATCCAGGGCATCCGGAAACACAATCCTTCACAAAACCTTTCCGGGCGGCCATGTGACGATAGGCGGGGCAAATTCGGCTTCTTCCCTTGCGTCAAGGCCGATCCGGATCGTGATCATGGATGAGGTTGACCGTTATCCGGCATCCGCTGGCACTGAAGGAAATCCGATCAAGCTGGCAGAGAAAAGGACAACGGCTTTCTGGAACCGGAAAAAAATCAAAGTTTCCACGCCTGGGATGAAAGCCACAAGCCAGATATACAAAGAATATCTTTCCGGAACAATGGAAGAATGGTGTGTGAAATGTCCGTGTTGCGGCAGATTCCAGCCGTATGAATGGCGCCGGATCCGCCTTTCTGACGTAACAATGCGGTGTATGTATTGTGATGAATACATATCTGAAATTGACTGGAAACAGAGCGAACACAAATATATTGCAGAACATCCGGAGCGGCACAGGCGCCGCTCATTTCATTTAAACGAGCTGGCTTCCCCATGGGTTCACTGGCAGGATATTGTTTATGAGTGGCGCGACGCCAACAAAGATAAAAAGGATTACGGCGACACAAAGAAATTGCAGACATTCATCAACACCGTGCTGGGGGAGCCGTGGGAAGAGCGCGGCAAGGGCGCGGATGATGATTCCCTTCTTGCCCGCCGTGAAAGGTACATGGCAGAGATACCGGACGGCGTCCTGTTGCTTACTGCATCCGTTGACGTGCAGGACGATCGTTTTGAGGTTGAAATCGTGGGATGGGGCCGTGGGTATGAATCATGGGGTATCAAGATTGAAAAACTCTATGGAAATCTGGAACTTGATGAAACATGGGATAACCTGGAAGCATACCTGGACCGGGAACTTTTCTTTTCGTCCGGTGCTGGGCTTTTGATTGCGGCAACCTGCATAGACACGGGCGGCCACTATACAACAAAGTGTTATCAGTTTTTAAAGAAAATGGAGAAAAAGGGAAAAATGATTTTCGGCATAAAGGGCATGAGCCGGGATAAAGCCGGGGAAGGGATCCCTTTACTCCATATGGTATCTACAAACAACCAATACAAAGTAAAGGTTTTCATCCTTGGCGTGGATTCCGGGAAAGAAATTGTTGTGACCAGGCTTGCCACGGTGGACGAGGGGCCCGGCTATTGCCATTTCCCCATAAACAAAGAACTTGGATATGATGAAACCTATATAAAAGGCCTTAACAGTGAACAGAGGGTCACAGAGGTAAAGGACGGTCGGGCCGTCATTAAGTGGAAAAAGAAATCCGGAACCAGAAATGAACCGCTTGATTTGCGTGTATATAACACGGCGGCGGTTGAAATCTTGCGTCCGGATTTTGACATTCTGGAAAAGAAAGTGAAAGCCGGGATTAACTACATGAAAAAACGGCCGGCATCCGCAGCAAAGAAAAAGAGGAAAACCGGGGCAGTAAACCGGGGGATCCAGTTATAGGGGGATGAAAACATGAACGATTTGAGGAAAAAGCGGCTTGAACGCTATAAAAAGCGGCTTGAAATGTATTACGAGGCCGAAGAAGCCGTCCTCTTGAACCAGGAATACACAATAGGCACAAAGAGCCTGAAAAGGGCTGATTTGTCCACGATAAGGGCAGCAATCAATGACCTTGAAAAACAGGTGGAATCCCTGGAAGCATCCGGCGGCAAAAACAAAGCCGGAAGATTCATCCCACGGGATTTATAGGGGGTGCTGCATGAATATTTTTGACAAAATCGTTGAAGTGGTAAATCCGGCCGCCGCGGTGCGGCGGGAACATGAGCGTTTCAAACTGCAAACAATACGGTCAATCCGAAATTCCGGTTATGATGAATCCGGAGCAGCCAGAAATAAAAACTCTATGCGCGGATGGCTGGCATCCAGCAAGACGCCGCAAGAGGATATAGACAAGAATATCCCCATGTTGCGGCAGCGGAGCCGAAGCCTTTATATGTCCGCGCCGCTTGCGGTGTCTGCAATAAAGACGAACCGGACTAACATCATAGGGGAAGGCCTGAAATTAAAAAGCACGATTGACGCGGAATTTTTAGGGCTTACACCGGAACAGGCCACGGAGTGGCAGCAGACGGCAGAAAGGGAGTTCAGATTTTGGGCGGCATCAAAATTTTGTGATTCTACCAGGGTAAATAATTTTTATGAGATCCAGCAGGTGGCTTGTATGTCGTGGTTAATGAATGGGGACGCCTGCATCCTTTTGGAGTATGAGAAGCCTTCCAGGGCGTTCCCTTATGGGTTGCGGATCCACTTGATAGAATCGGACAGAGTTTCCACGCCGCACACGATGGGAAACAACGTCTATCTATATGCGACGAATCCGGACAACGGCAACCGGATTTTTAACGGTGTGGAAGTTGATAAAAACAACCGCGTTGTTGCTTATCATATCTGCAACACATACCCAAACAGCAACCTTTACGCAAAAAAAGAATGGAAAAGGGTCAAGGCTTTTGGGGATCGCACGGGCGCGCCCGGTGTGCTGATGATTTTCGAGACGGAACGCGCAGAGCAGTACAGGGGTGTTCCGTATCTGGCGCCAGTCATTGAAGCATTGAAACAGCTTACAAGATACAGTGAAGCGGAAATGATGGCGGCCGTTATCAATGGGATTTTTACGGTTTTCGTAACATCCGAAAACGGAACGTCTGAGTTCGGTTTTACTGGCGTTGTGGATGAAGAAGATCGTGTTTCTGATGATGATATAAATTATGAGATTGGCCCCGGCCTTGTAAATGTGTTAAATCCTGGGGAAAAAGTCGAGATTGCAGACGCAAAGCGCCCTTCCTCAAATTTTGACGCTTTTGTAACATCCCTTGCAAAATATGTAGGGGCGGCACTTGAAATCCCCGTGGAAGTGCTTATGAAAAGTTTCATGTCCAGTTATTCAGCTTCCAGGGCGGCGCTTTTGGAAGCATGGAAAGCCTTTCGGATGAAGCGGGCATGGATAGCGGCAGATTTTTGCCAGCCAGTGTATGAGCTTTTCCTTTCTGAAGCAATCGCAAAGGGCAGGCTTCACGCGCCTGGGTTCTTTCTGGATCCGCTGATCCGTGCCGCATATTGCGGCGCACAGTGGAACGGGCCGGCGCAAGGTATGGTTGATCCGGTCAAAGAGGTATCGGCCGCAGAAAAACGGATAGAGATAGGCATTTCCACAAGGCAGAGGGAAACAACGGAACTTCTTGGCGGGGATTTTGAAAGCAATGTGGCGCAGCTTGCCAGGGAAAAACAGATCATGCAGGCCGCCGGCCTATCATCCGGGAAGGCATCTTCCGGCGGTGCGGATGCTGGAAAAGAAAATCTGAAAGAAAGCGAGGAAGAAACAGATGCAGAGGGAACCGAGAGTGACGGCGACGCCGCCGGCGAGGATGGCGGCGAATCCGAGGAATAACAAGTTCTGGAATTTCATTGATAATGGGGATTCGGCAGAATTACAGCTTTTCGGCACGATTGAGAGCGAAGAAAGCTGGTGGGATGATGATTGTGTCACATACCGGAGCTTTATTGACGAGCTGAACGGGCTTGGAAACAAAAAGACAATCAATGTGGCCATTAACAGCGCGGGCGGGGATGTATTCGCCGCTAACGCCATATATACGGCGCTGAAAATGAACGCCGCAACGGTCACGGGAACCATAATGGGGATATGCGCCAGCGCGGCGACGATCGTGCTTATGGCGTGCGACAACCGCAGGATTGCCAAAAATGCGATCCTCATGGCCCATAATCCTTCCGTGAGCCTATGGGGTTCTTACCAGGCGGACGATCTGATCAAGCTGGCAGAGGTCACAAACACGGTCAAAAAATCCATTGTGGCGGCTTACATGGAGCGCCTGGACAAGACAGAGGACGAGATTGGGGAACTTATGGATGCGGAAAGCTGGTATGTCGGGCAGGAAGCCATAGACGCCGGATTTTGCGACGGGCTGATTGAGGATGATTTTTCAAACGCCGCATTTTCTAATTGCTTCAAGGTGGACGGAGTTTCCTACACTTACGGGAAGTATATGGAAAACTTTGTTCCGGATGAAATACGGAAAAAGGTTCAGGCACTTTCTAAAACGCCGCAGAAGGGCGCCGGGGCTTTTTCAAATAAACCAATTTCACAGAAAGGAAGTAAAAAGATGGATGAAAACATGGTAACGCCGGAAATCAAGGACGCCGCAGGGCTGAAAGCGGCATATCCGGAAGTGTGCGCCCAAATTGCGGCGGAAGCCGTAAAGAATGAGCGGGAAAGGCTGAAGGCTATTGACGAGATAGTGCAGTGGATCCCGGCTGACGTTCTGGAAAAGGCAAAATATACGGAGCCGGTCACGGCCGCCGATCTTGCGCTGGCGCAGATGAAAGCCAACAATAAGGCCGGCCAGAAATTCATGGATGATCTGGAAAAGGATCTGGAAACGTCCGGGGCGGCAGCAGTCGGCGGGGATCCAAATTCCGGCTATGATCCGGAAGGAGAGCAGCGGGCGCAGAGCGCGGAAAAAGTGAGTGGATTTGCCGCAATGCTTGGAAAAGACAAGAGAAGGGGGAAAAAATAATGAATATGTTTGAAAAAACGGGCGAATTTAAGCCGGATTCGCTCATTGTATCGCCGGATTTCCCTATTTTGAAAGAGGGGATCGGCCTGAAGGCCGGATATGGAGTGTTAAAACGCGGATCCCTCATCATGAAAGGGGCTGACAATGCCGGATATATCGCCGGAACCACGGTTGACGGTGTGGAAATGAAAATTTTCGGCATCCTTACGGATGATACCGACACGGGAACCGACAAGACGGCAGGCAATATTCCCGCGGTTGCATATCAGAGCGGGGAGTTCAACCGCGGGGCGGTGGTCGTTGCCGGAGAGGGCGCAACTGTTGACACTTTCGAGGACGATTTAAAGGGGATCAATATCTACCTTCGCAGCGTCCAGAATTACGAGTAAGGGGGGCTTAAAATGGCAGAGTACACCACTATTGAAATGATACAGGCGATTGACCAGACGCCGCCGGTTCGGAGCTTTCTGCAAAAGACTTTCTTTCCGGGTGATGAAACGCACGTCACGGAAAAGGTTGAGTTTGACGTAAGGAAAGGGAAGCGCATTATGGCGCCTTTCGTTTCCCCACGCAAGGGCGGCAAAGTGATCACGCGCCAGGGATTCCAGACGAATCAGTTCACAACGCCGAAAATCGCGCCGGAAAGGGTTCTGACCGTTGACGACATTACCAAAAGGACGCTGGGGGAAAACGTCTATTCACAGAGGACGCCGGCCGAACGCGAGGATGAACTTCTTGCGAAAGATTTCACAGACCTTGAAGAATCCATTGACAGAAGAAAAGAATGGATGTGCCGCCAGGTACTCTATGAAGGGAAACTGGATGTTGTGGACGAGGACGAGGGTGTTGACGTGCAGGTTGATTTTGGCTTCACAAATATTTATGTGCTGGGGGCTGATGAAGCCTGGTCGCTGGCAACCGTGGATCCGTTGAAAACGCTTCGGCCGATCAGAAAGAAAATCATCAAAGACACTGGCAGGGCGCCGGATATGATGCTTTTTGCGTCTGATGCAATAGAAGATTTCATGGACAATCCCTTTATCATCAAGGCAATGGATGTTCTGAACATGAAAAATGTTGTGATTGAGCCGCGTGTTGTGGATCCGGCGCTGACTTTTTATGGCCGGATTGCGGAGCTTGACATGGATATTTATACCTATGATGAATGGTTTTTGAATGACGACGGAGAGGAAGAAGCACTTATCCCGCCCGGAACCGTGCTGATGGGTCATTCCACGGGTGAAGGCCAGATTGAATATGGCCTTGTCACACAGATGGAAGATAAAAAATTCCAGTCCTATGAAGGCCGCCTGGTTCCCAAAGTGTGGGCGGATGAAAAAGACGAGGTTAAAAAGGTGCGGCTGACATCCAGGCCGCTTCCGCGTCCGTTTGATGTGGAAAGCTGGGCGGTTATCTATGCGAACCAGAGGGCAGCGGCAAATTAAGGAAGGGGGAAATAAAAATGAGATATAAAACAAAAGTGACAGTCACCACGCAGGGAAAAGTTTTCAAGCCGGGTTCCATCCTTCCGGATGATATTTCAAAGTCAGACCTTGCGTTTCTGAAATCAAAGAAATTCGTTGAGCCGGCGGACGTACCGGCCGCAGCCTATGAGGATCCGGGGTACGATCCGGAGGATGAACAGGAGCCGGGAAACGGTGCTTTTGACGGTTTTAACGTAACGGAGCCGGACGGGGTGAAAAATCCGGATGAAATCCGGAAAATCCGTTCAAAGAAAGATGTTGCCGCATACGCAAGAAAGATCGGGCTTGACCTTGGGGAAAACTACGAGGAAAAGAGCTTAAAGGATCTGCAGGCCGCCGTCATTGATTTCCAGGAAGAGCAGATGGAAGGCGACGGCGAAACCGAAGGGGAGTGATGCGGCATGAGGTCATTTCAAGAGCAGCTTTCCAGGGATTTTGAAAAGACTTTTTTCAATCCGGCGGAGTTTGGGGAAATCCACACAATAAACGGGGATGAAATCCTTGTTGTTGTGGATAATGAAACGCTTCTGGAACTTAACCTGGGGAAAACGGCCGACACGGACGGCATTTTCCGGGATGATAAAATGTTTTTCGTCCAGAAGAAAGACCTGGATTTTGAGCCGGTAATTGACCAGATCATTGAGTTTGACAAGGAATCATACCAGATCGGGCAGGTGCTGGAAGATTACGGCGGCTATACCATCATTTTGAGGGGGAATGCGGGTTGATTTATTCTGAAATAAAGGTTACTGGCGTAAAAGAGCTTGAAAAAAAGCTGGGGAACCTAAAAAGCAAGGCCCCGACAGTGCTTGCAAGGGCAATCAACCGGGCAGCACAGAAGGCAAGGACTGAAACGAAAAGGGAAGTTGCTGCAAAATATTTTATATCGCAGGGGGATGTTCTGAAAACGGTCACGCTTTCAAAGGCATCCACGGCGAAATTATCCGCTGAACTGACTTCAAAGGGCGGCCCGATCGCCCTTTCAAAATTCAAAGTCAGTCCGAACCGCAGGGCAAAGCGGACAAAAAGGGGCTATTCTCCATCCGTTTACAAGGCGGGAGTGGAAAAGGCCGGCGGCATGAAGCCGCTTTCCGGGAATCCGAAAGCGTTCATTGCAAGCATGAGTTCCGGACACAGCGGAGTAATGACGAGGAAATCCGCCAGAAGGCTTCCCTTGAAACAGCTTTACGGGCCGGCCGTTCCATCCATGATCAAAAATGATGAAGTGCTTGGAAATATACAGGATGCGGCTTCTGAAATGCTGGAACGGCGGATTGATGCAGAAGTAAACAATATCTTACAAGGGGGGCGGTAAACGTGCAATCAGATGTTCACTTGCAAAGAACGCTTGTTGAGGAAGTGGAAGATGAACTGAAAGGGTATACATCAATCAATAATTCCGGTGAATACCTGCATTTTAACGTATATCCACAGAACCTTCCGGCAAAAAAAGGGAAAAATGATGATGATCATTATCCGTATGTGCTGGTATGTCTGGATGAAGAGGAAATCGAGGACGAGGATTCGGAAAATCTTGTGACTGTATATTTCCAGGTGGGGATCATTGACAAAAATCCAAACCAGCAGGGGCATTTTGACGTTGCCAACGTCATGAACAGACTGGCAAAAAGATTTCTGGAAAAACGCATTGTAAATCAGCGTTACCGGATAAATTTTCCGCTTATTAAGAAATTCCAGGAAGATGATACATGGCCGAAATTCATAGGCGGCATGGCCACGTTCTGGACAGTTGCCGCGCCGAAAATAAAGGAGACGGAATATGACTGATGCAAACGGAACGTCTATGTATATAGGGCCAACGGTCCGGGGCGTGGTGCGGCATGGGGCCACGTTTTCTAGTGGGATCCCGTCCAGGCTTGAAAACCTGGCGGCGGCCATGCCGATTATGTGGAATTTAATTGTTCCGCTTTCCACACTGGAAAGCGCAATAACGGAAACTAATACAGAGGGGGCGGCGCGCGCCGTTGCTTATGACCGGATTCTTGCGCTTTCACAAGAGGACGTAAAAAAACTAATGGAAGGAGTGTAAACAATGTCTAATTACAAACACGGAATAAGGACGCGGCGCCTTGCTACACAGCTTTCGGTTCCGATCACTTCGGACGGCTGCATCCAGTGCGTTGTAGGCACGGCGCCGGTAAACCTTGCGGAAAATCCGTATGATACGGTAAATAAACCGTTCATGTTCCACAGCAAGGCAGCGGCGATTGCTGGGCTTGGCTATTGTACGGATTTTAAAAACTATACATTGTGCCAGTCTATGTATGCGTCTTTTGATGTTTTCGCAGTCGCGCCTATTATCATGATCAATGTGCTGGATCCGACAAGGCACGTCAAGGCGGAGCTTTCAAAGACCTACACAGTAACGGCCGGCAAAATCAATATCAATGAAACAGGGATCCTTCTGGATCAGCTTCAGATCGGTTCCCCTGGGCAATCTGATAAATTGTATGAGCCGGAAAAAGATTATATTGCATCCTTTAACACGGACGGAACTGTCACGGTTGCGATCGTGAGCGACGGAGCAGCGGCGGCCGAAGAAAGTCTGAAAGCAACTTATACACAGATTGATCCGGAGGCCGTCACATATGAGGATGTGATCGGTTCCTACAACGTAAAGACAAAGAAAAGAACCGGTATGGAGCTGATCGGGCGAGTGCATCAAAGATTCGGCGTTGTGCCGTCCTTGCTTCTTGCGCCCGGATGGTCGCATATTACGGCCGTAAATCTTGCCCTGAACGCAAAGGCGCAGCTTATATCATCCCTCTTCACGGCAAAGGTCGTTTCTGACCTTGACACAGCCGAGGGGAAAGCGGACGGCATGGAGAACGTGAAGGAGTATAAGGACAGATCGGCATTGTCTGACCGCAATATGATCGTGTGCTGGCCGCTGATCGGCGTCGGTGATTACAAGTATTATTTCAGTGCGCAGCTTGCGGCACACTTGGAGTATTTAGCGGCGGCAAACGGCGGGGTTCCTTCGCAGTCGCCGGACAATAAAGACTTGAAAATCACGGGGCTTTATACGGCAGATGGGGAAGAAATCCTCATGGACATAGACGAAGCGAACGATTACCTGAACGCCTGCGGGGTTGTGACGGCTATCAATATGAATGGGTGGAAATGCTGGGGCAGCAATACGGCGGCCTATCCTTCATCAACGGATCCGCTTGACCGCTGGATCAACATTGTAACCATTTTTGACTATATCGAGAACAATTTCAAACTGACATTTTTCCAGAATGTCGGGGATCTGACAAATTACCGTCTGATTGATGAAATTGTTTCCGGGTTCAATATGCAGCTTAACGGATTACAGGGTTCCAATGATATAGCCGGGGGCGAAATCGTTTTTGACCATGACGAAAATCCGATTGCGGAAATTTTAAACGGGCATATCATGTTCCATACCAGAATCGGCGGATATGCACCGGCAGAGGACATTGAAAATGTCTTTGAATTTGATCCGACAATCACACAGGCGGCACTGGAAGGGGGCGGTGAATAATGGATAACGGGTATAAAATCCCTACTGTTTTAAACAATTTCAATACATACGCTTCCGGTCATAAATATGTTGGCGTTTCATCCGAAACAACGCTTCCGAACTTTGAATATCTGACGGAAACTTTCGAGGGCGCGGGCATTGCCGGAGAGTTTGAGGAAGCCGTGGAAGGGTGCTTTTCATCCCTGGAATCTGAAACGTCTTTCCAGAATATCGGGAAAGAATATTTCCTTTTCCTTGCACAGACGGGAATGGTCACTTACCGGGGATCTATGCAGGTACTCAACACGGCGAACCAGACAAACAACTTCCAGCAAGTTACCGTTGTAACGAAAGGAAAAGTCAAGTCTTTTGAGCTGGGAACATTAAAAAGGGGCGGAAAGGGTGAACCGAAAATTGTCAGGGAGCTTTACTATATCAAGATTACGATCGGTGGGGAAGAAATGATCGAGCTTGATAAATTCAACATGGTGTGGAAAATCAACGGCGTTGACCGTCTGCAAAAGGTACGGTCACAGATTTAGGCGCATAGCCAAACAAAATAAAAGAAAGTGAGGATTAAAAAATGGATTATCAGGAAACAAACAGGGAAGATTTTAATGTGGAGAATATGCCGGGTGATGAAATCCCGGTTGCAACGGTCACGGATGAGGAAGCCAACAGGCTGATCCCGGCAGATGCGGCGGCAGATGATGAAAACTATCTGATGATCACTTTCGGAAAGCCCTATGATTTTGAGGGGGAAACCTTCAAGGGGATAGACCTTTCCGGGCTGGAAAACATCAAGGGGCGGCAGCTTACGGCGATTGAAAAGGCATTCGGAAAGACGGCCATTGTTTCATCCATGCCGGAAACCACAGCCACATACGCAAAGATCGCAGCGGCAGCAGCAACCGGCCTTCCGGCTGAATTTTTCGAGGAATTACCCGGAAAGGAAATCCGCAAGATCAAAACAGCGGTAACACGTTTTTTCTACGAGGACGAATAAGGTATGACGACGGGCGGACGCTTCAGAAAAGCGCCGTCCGTCTTTGCGTATCTGGCGTATCTGATTACAAGGATCTTATGGAGCTTCCGGTTCTTGAATTCCTGGAAGTAGCGCAGGAGGTGGCCGAAATTGGCAGGGAGCAGAAGTCAGCACGAATTAACCGTCGAAATAGCCGGTAAAATAGCTTCTTCTTTTGGAAGTGCCATTGGAAATGTAAATAAACATATGGCCACGATCGGGAAAATAGCCGGGGGCGCAGCAAAACTGACGGCGGCGGGGATGGCAGCAGCCGGAACCGCAATCGCCGGAGTTGTTGCTGCATCAACCAACGTCGGGAAAGAATTTGAGGCCCAAATGTCAACGGTTGCGGCTATTTCCGGGGCAACCGGAAACGAACTGGCGGCGCTGGAATCAAAGGCCAAAGAGATGGGGGACACAACGCAGTTTTCCGCAACGGAAGCGGGGCAGGCCATGGAATATATGGCAATGGCCGGCTGGAAATCCTCTGATATGGTGGAAGGTATATCCGGCATCATGAATCTGGCGGCGGCATCCGGGGAAGATCTGGCGTCCACGTCCGATATTGTGACGGATGCGCTGACAGCTTTCGGGCTGACGGCTTCAGACAGCGGCAAGTTTGCGGATGTACTGGCGGCGGCATCCTCAAATGCAAACACAAATGTTTCCATGCTGGGGGAATCTTTCAAGTATGTGGCGCCGCTTGCCGGTACGCTTGGTTATTCGGCGGAAGATGCTTCGATCGCCCTTGGACTTATGGCAAACGCCGGGATCAAGGGGAGCCAGGCCGGAACATCATTAAAAACGGCACTGGCCAATATGTCCGCGCCGACAGACAAACAGGCGGCGGCAATGGAAAAATTAGGGCTTTCGCTTACGGACAGCGAAGGCAATATGAAATCCATGCGTGAAGTCATGGTGGATATGAGGTCGAGTTTTGCGGGGCTTTCAGAAGCCGAACAGACAGCGGCCGCAAGTACAATATTCGGAAAAGAAGCTATGTCCGGTATGCTTGCAATCATCAACGCAAGCGAGGACGACTTCAACAAGCTAACTAATGCAATAGACAATTCATCCGGAGCGGCGGCAGAAATGGCGGCCATCCGGCTTGACAACCTGGAAGGCGATATTACGCTTTTAAAAAGCGGGTTGGAAGGGCTTGGAATTGAAATCTACCAAGGCATGAACACGCCTATGAGGGAAGCCGCACAGTTGGCCACGGAGTATGTGGCGCGGATGAACGCAGCTTTCCAGGAAGGCGGCTTTTCCGGTATGGTTGAGGAAATCGGCAGTATTGTTTCTGATGCTTTACTGAAAATTGCTGAATATGCGCCGGAATTTATAGAAATGGCGGCAACGCTCATAAAAAGCCTTATAAAAGGGATAACGGATAATTCCGGAAAGCTGGCAGATTCGGAGGCGCAGGTTCTGACCGTTTTTGTCAATGGGATTTTTGAAATGATCCCGCAGATAATACTTGCCGGGATTGATATTGTCATACAACTGGCGGCCAGTATCGCCGGGCAGCTTCCGGAGCTGACAAACAACGGGACGCAGGCGATCACAAATTTCATATCCGGGATCATAGAACGGCTTCCGCTGATTATATCAACGGCGCTGACGCTGGTTCAAACGCTTGTCAGCAGTTTAGGGGCAAATGCGCCGCAACTTATAGCGGCGGCCATACAGCTTATAATGAGCCTTATAACCGGGATTGTGCAGATGCTTCCTAGTCTTGTACAGATGGGGCTTCAACTGATCATGAGTCTGGCGCAGGGCATATTAAGCAATTTGCCGCTTTTGCTGCAATCAGGTGTTCAGCTTATAACGAGCCTTATAAACGGGATCGTGCAGATGATTCCAATGATCATACAGTCCGGTATTCAACTGATTATTAGCTTGATCCAGGGCATCATAGCGAATTTAGGAAACATTGTGCAGGCCGCCGTTCAGATCGTCATAACATTAGCGGCCGGCTTGATTCAGGCCATCCCGCAACTGATTGTGGCTATTCCGCAGTTAGTAGGGGCGATCATTGATGCAATTTTAAATACAAACTGGATAGATGTAGGCATCCAGATTATAAAAGGGCTGATTGACGGCATCATGAGTACCGGGGCCAGCTTGTGGGACGCAGTCAAAAGCCTTATCATTGGAGGGGAAGTTGACCTCCCGGACACTTCAAGCCAGAGCGCGGCAGTTGTCAACAATTACGCCACGGGAATAGAAAGCAATTCTGGGGTTGTTGCGGTAGCAACAAGCAATATGTCCGCAAATGCTTTTAATGCCATAGACACAACGTCGGCAACCGCAGCCGGAACCACAACGGCAACGGCCTATTCGGATGCACTGAACAATTTCACGTTTGACACGTCCGGACTTCAAAACACACTTACGACAGCCGGAACCAATGGAAGCACGGCTTTAAGCGAAGGACTGACAGTCGGATGCCCTATGGTGGTAACGGCAGTTGACGGCATGGCAACCGATATAAACACTTCGCTTGATTCTGGATGGAATACCATGCAGAGCAGCGCACAAAGCGCAATGAGCAACCTTACAAACACAGTCCAGACACAGGCACAGGCGGCGGCGCAGGCGGTAAAATCGGCTTTTGAGAGCATGACAATCACAATCCCACAGCCGAAAATTCCGAGAATATCCGTTTCCACAAGTACCGTTTCCTATGGGGATGGCGGGAGCGTGAGCGTTCCGAACTTTTCCGTTTCCTACTATGCACAGGGCGGCATCATGGACAGCCCGACGCTTTTCGGCATGGTTGGCGGGGAAGCCGGGCCTGAAGGGATCATACCGCTGGATCCGTTTTGGAGCAGGCTTGACAGCGCCGTTTCGGCAGCAGTTGAAAATTTTGGCGGGGTATCGCAGGCAAGGCAAGACGCGGTTGCGCTTTCCGGTATGCAGTCGGCGGCCGGCGGCACGGATTCCAGGGCAAAAGAGCTTTACGGCGAGATAGCAGGGAACCACACGGAAAATATATCAAATGACAACCGCACTTCGGAAAATTCGCCGCATATCGTATTTTCGCCGCAGATTACGATCCAGGGCAGCGCAAACAAGGAAGATGTTCAGTCCGCGCTTTCCATGTCGCAGGAAGAATTTAACCAAATGATGCGGGAATACGACTGGCAGAACGGCAGAACGGCAATGGCCACATAGAAAGGGGGCTGGTGTATGGACGAAAATAGAATGTATACCACGGTTCAGGGGGATATGTGGGATTATATCGCATGGAAATTTTACGGCAATGAAAAATATATCAGCCTTCTTTTTTCTGGAAATCCGGATCTTTTGGAAATCAGCGTGTTTTCGGCCGGAACAAAGGTTTATATCCCGGAGCTTCCGGAAGAGCTTGACGAGGATATGCCGGAATGGAGAGTGTAAGGGATGCAGGCCAGGCAATCATACGTTGTTGTGAAATACAACGGGAAGGACATTTCAAAGACCATAACGGACTACACAGAGGGATTCCAGTACACGGACAATGCTTCCGGGAAAGCTGATACTGTAAAATTAACGCTGAATGACCGGAGCGGGAAATGGTCGGGGAGCTGGATCCCTATACAGGGGGATTATGTGGAAACCACGATCCGGCTGACAAATTGGAGTTCTGAAGGGGATAACCGGAAATTTAATTGCGGGTTCTTCCTTCTGGATGATATGGAGTTTTCCGGGCCGCCGTCCATTGCATCAATCGGCGGCATATCGACGCCTATCAGCACGGATTTTAATGTCACGCAGAAATCAAAGACATGGAAAAAAACAACGGTAAAAGGCATCTTGAAAAAGATAGCGACAACCGCTGGGATTGGCCTTTACTTTTCCGGACAGGATTACCAGATTGACGAGCTGGAACAATCCGGGGAAACGGATCAGGCCTTCGCTTTCAAATTGTGCAGTTCTTACAATCTGGCAATGAAATTATACAACAGAAAGATTGTTGTTTTCGATCAGACGGATTATGAGAATAAAAAAGCAGGGCTTACCATCACGAAAACGCAATGCGAAAACTGGCGCATTAAAAGGAAAATGACAAAAGCCTATGACGGCGTATCAATCAGTTACACGGATTCAAAGACGGAAAAAACGCTGAAATACAAATATATGATGCGGAACGGGAGCCGGATCCTGAAACTGAATGAATCCGCTGAAAGTTTGCAGGATGCAGAAATCAAGGCAAAAGCCAAACTGTTAGAACATAACCGATCCTGCCAGACGGCAACGCTGAAAGTCAAAGGCGATACAAAATACATAGCAAGTAAATGTTGCAATCTTTCCGGCTTCGGGAAGCTGGACGGGAAATATTATATTGATACGGTCACGCATACCAAAAATCCGCGCGGCGGTTATAGCTGTTCCCTTGAAATGCACTTGTGCATTGTTGTAAACGGCGTGACGGTCGCAAAGGTGGATTCCGGAAAGACCACAAAAAAGGCTTCGAGTTCATCCACGGCGGGAAAGACGTACACAATCGTTTCCGGTGATACGTTATGGAAAATCAGCACGAAATTTCTTGGAAACGGTTCAAAGTATATGCAGATATACAATCCAAATTCCGGGGTGATAGAAGCGGCGGCAAAGTCGTATGGGAAATCTTCATCCAATAACGGCCACTGGATCTATCCGGGAACCACATTGAATATACCGTGACAGGGGGGATGTGAATTGTCTGATACAATAAGGGCCGGCTTTATATCGGCCATTAACTACGAGGAAGGAACGGCGCAGGTCGTTTACAAGGATCGGGATGATGAAGTTTCCCCCTATCTTCCCTTCTGGTCAAATGAGTACAATATGCCGGACATTGACACGCTTGTTTATGTGGTGCATTTACAGAACGGAAGCACAAAGGGGATGATCCTTATCCCCCCATTCACGAACGAACATCCCCCCGTTGAGGGAAAAAAGGGGATCTGGCGGAAGGATTTTGGCGACGGTTCCTATTTGCGTTATGATTATGAAACGCTGCATCTTGACATTGTTACCCATTCCGTAAAAATGCAGGAGCTGGAAATAGAGGGGGATCTGACCGTAAAAGGAAGAACCGACATATCCGGCAATGTGCATATTAAAGGGCATCTTACCGTTGACGGCGGCATTTCAGGGTAAAGGGGGCGGCATGGGATGATAGGATATTTTGGGGATGTTATCTTTGAAACATCCAGTAAAAAGATATGCACATTTAACAATATGAAACGGTCAATATCTGCATCTTATTCCGATCACAAACGGTATAAAAAGAAATCGGAACGGGAGTTTGAGGGCCCGGAGAACCAGACCGTATCTTTTAACATGAAATTTGTTGCCGGCCACGGCGTAAAGCCCTGGAGCATGGTTCACAAAATCACGCTTTATTGTGAAAAAGGAACGGTTTGCCCTTTTGTGGTTGGCGGCCACAAGATAGGCGGCGGCAAGTGGACGATTGACAGCATAGACGAAGATTATAAAACGGTATGGAACCGCGGCGAGCTTGTTTCCGTGGAAATTGCGGTCAAGGCTACGGAGTACCACTAGGAAGGGGGCGGCTTTATGCTTGTTATAGACGGGGTTCAGATTGTCATAAACGGAGTATATGAGCGGGAACTTCGCAATGACATATTGGAGAAATGCGAGTTCCTTTTAACGCTGATAAAAGGCACGATCCCCATGAACCGGGATATAGGCATAGATCCCGGCATTGTTTCACAGCCGCTTTACATAGCACAGCAAATGTATACAATGAGCGCAATAGAAACGATAGAAAAGTATGAAACGCGGGCAATCGTGGAAGAAGTGCAGTTTGAAACAACGGCCGGCGCCGGAAACATGATTCCGAAAGTGAGGTTGATATACAATGGCGAATGAGATACAAAAACTTTATAACTTGCCGGAAATTTCCTTTATTGAGGGAATCACTTATGAGGGAATCTTAAATGAAATGGTGGCGGACTTTGAAACAAAATATACAGAGGAAACCGGCCGGAAAATCAAATTAAGGCCAGGGGATAAAGAACATATCCATCTAAGGGTTCTGGCCGGCCAGTATTACCAGATGTACCAACAGCTTGACTATGCCGCAAAAATGAACCTTTTAAAATATTCCAAAGGGGATTTTTTGAAACATCTTGGGGCATTTAAGAAAACATTTATCCAGGAGCCGCGGGCGGCGGTCGTGAAAGTCCGCTTTACGCTTTCGGAAGTCCGGAAAGATGTTATATACATACCGGAAGGAACACGGGTAACAGCCGGGGACGGTGTATATTTTGCAACGGATGATTATGCCGAGGTTGCCGCCGGGGAAAGCTATGCAGATGTTGCTTGCACTTGCGAAACGGCCGGGGATATTGGAAACAATTATCAGCCGGGAACGATTGAAATAATCGTGGATCCCGTGCCATATGTGAAAAGCGTTGTAAATGTCACGAAATCAGACGGGGGTTCCGGAGAGGAATCAGAGGAAAGTTTCCGGGAGCGGATTTTCCTGGCGCCTTCGTCCTATTCCGTGGCGGGCCCGGCTGACGCTTACGAATATTGGGTAAAGCAGTACAACAGCGCGGCGATTGAGGATGTAAAGATATATGAGCCGGTGGAAGCGGTCGTGGACATACGGATCCTTCTGCAAGGCGGCGCCCTTCCGAGCGAAACATTTTGTTCCGGCTGCCTGCAATATCTGAAGGACAATCCGATTATCCCATTAACGGATAACAACTATGTATTGCCGCCGGATGTTGTGGGTTATGACCTGAAAGCCACTTACTATATATCCCGGTCGGATATAAACAATGTGAAATCAATCCAGGATTCCATAGAAGCGGCAAAGGACACATATTTAAACTGGCAGCGCACGAAGATAGGGCGTGACCTGAATCCGGATGCGCTGATTGAATTTGTCCGGGCGGCAGGTGGGAAAAGGTGCGTCATAGAATCCCCCGTTTTCACGGTGATCCCGGAAACATCCGTTGCACAGGAAAAAACCGTTGAATTTGTCTATGGGGGAATCGAGGATGATTAAACTATCAGATTACAGGACGCAGGGCACCCTTCCGGTTCCAATGAGGACGCCGGAGCGGATCGCCCTTTCCTATGCTTTTGACAGGCAGAAAAAAATATATATTGAGCGGATGCAGCGCGCCTATATATGGGCTGATCTTGAAAAAGTGGATGATAACAAGCTGGATTTCCTGGCGGTTGAAAACAGGGTGCTTTTTTATAATTCGGATCTTGCGCCAGACGTGAAAAGGCAGCTGATCCGCAATTCAATCTACTGGTACATGAAATTAGGGACGCGCCAGGTCATGGAAGAAATGGTGGATATAGTTTTCGGAAATGAAAATACATCCGTTGAGGAATGGTATACATACGCCGGGGAACCTTTCCATTTCCGGGTTGCGGTCGGAACGGTCGTGACGCAGACTTCCATAAAAGATTTTTTGCGGTATCTGAACCGTATCAAAAACGCAAGATCCCGATTTGACTATATGGTTTTTCAGAACGGGATCACACTGACCATTTACCAGGTATCAGAATATCAGGATTTTATATACACTTTTTGCGGTGAATTTGAATGCGGGGTGTACCCAAATACAGAAATCGGGCTGCAACCGCACGAAATCACACTGACGCTTGAAGGGGATTCAGAAACCGGGTACACGGAATACGACAGAGCCGGAACAAAGCCGGATATATCGGTCGGCGCGGCTTTCGTGGAAAATACGCTGGAAATCCAGACGGAAAGCGCGGAAAACGGCGTCACTTACCCAACGGGCGCAGAAACCGAAAGCGGCACATATCCGGATCCGGCGGTCGGAACAAAATTCACTGAAGTTTCGGTCGGGCTTGATGGAGAGTCCGCAGAGGATGAAATAAATTATCCCGCGGATGCTGAAGCCGAGAGCGGTTCCGTTCCGGTTCCGGCGGCCATCCTTGCGGCGGCAGAAAGCGGCGTTTCCGTTTCCGCAGACGGCGCCGGCCTTGACTTATATTATAACACTGACGCGGACAAAGAAACCGCGGAAGAATGAAAGGAGATTTCAGACTATGGCAGCAGAAGCAAGCTATATTCCGCTGACCGAAGCGGCGCTGGATGATTTCAAAGAGTATATCAAACATTGTGTTGCTTATGCGGAATACCGTTCCGGGAATACCTGGACAAAAATACCCATTTACAAAGTTGAAACGCTTCCGGATGGGCGCGTTGCTATTTTCGTTCTGTTTGACCACGAAGCGCCGGATCAGATAACCGGCATCCGCTTTTATCACAAGGCGGGCTTTTTGTGGGCTGGCGGAAATGAGGATTTAAACAAGGCAGAGTTTGACGAAGGGATCCTTTATCGTTATACGCTGAAACTTGTCCAGGCATCGGCAAAAGCTAAAGAAAGGTAGGTGTAAAAAATGTATATTCCGGTATTTTGGAAAGATAGGATTGTTCAATATCCGCGTCGTTTTTCTCATGAAAGCCTTGGAAATGGGCTTTATGATGTAAAACCGGCGCCGGGTGAGATTGAGCAGAGAGGAACGCCGCAGAGTTCAACGAATTTCGGCAATATGGATTTCGGCTGTCTGGAAAATGCGCTGATGGCATCTTTTATGGCCATGAACCTTCGGCTGACACAGGAATCCGTGGACGATATGCGAGGGCAGGTCATAGCGGTGGAACTTAAAAACACGCTGAAATTCCCTGCCACAAATGCGGAAAAGACGATCACGCTTCCGCAGATGGTAAACAATACGGATTACAGCGTGGAAGCGGAGATTGTTTCCGCAGATGGCCCCGTGGAGCGTGTGGAAACATACGGAAAGGCTTTAAATGCCTTTAAAGTCTGCTATTCCGGCAGCGCGCGCAATGTTGCGTTAAAACTTCATGTGACAGGGGGGCTTTACTGATGGCGGCGAATGTGATCATAAAATCGGACGATCGCCGCCGGCAGGAAGCGGCGATTCTTAGACAGTTTGGCGGCGGTTCCCGTAAAAATTCCCCCCGCGAGAACCGGGAGTATGCGGAAGAAATCAATGCCAGGATGAACGAGGTTAAAAGAGAGGTAGGGATCAGAATATGAAAATTATCGAAGCAAACGAGGGGCCGAAAATTTCCCATGTTGTTACGGGAAACTGGTTGAACCTTGGGGATCAGATCATGTTAAATCTGGCAACTATGGAATCTGAAAAGCCGGAACATAGGGATATATGCGCGGATGCTTTTGGAAAGCTGCATACAGGCGAAGGGCTTTACTATGTGGCGCAGATCGACATTCCGGCCAGAGGGTTCACGGAAAAAGAAGTTGAAAATCCGGACTATGATGCAGAAATTGAGGACGGCGAGGAAGGATCCGGCATGAGTGGGAAAAGCCCGGTTATCATCCAGAGGGAGCCGATCCCGTTCTCTATGGACAATGTAACGCTGACGCTTTACGCATTAAAAGAGGGGGTGTTTTAATTGAAAGCCTATAATTTTGACAGCTTGAAATTTGCAACGGAAGGACTGACCGGGTTCGGGTGTACCGTTATCCAGGATGATATAAACCTTCCGTCTTTCATGATTCCAATTAACAAGCGGACAAATGCACAGCTTTTCACGGGTGGATCTGAAAAGACGCATTCCGCTTTTCTTGTGGATGATGTGGAATATAAACGCTTTTTTGCCAGCAAGTTTATAAACTGCATCATTAACGGAAGGGCGTATTCATGGCCCGGAATGGATCCGGCAGCAGTTATCAATTTTGATGATTCCATGGCGGCCTGCAACGCAAAGGGCGCAGGCTGGCATATGCTTTCTATCCCGGAAAGGGCGGTTATTAACCACTTGATCCATAAGTCCAGTTTTGAGCCGCACGGAAATACGCAGTACGGAAAAAATCACACATACACATATGAGGCCGGAGAGCAGACCGCAGACGAGGGCGACGGAAGCGGCGGCAGAAGGACAACCAGGACAGCAACCGGATCCGGGCCGGCCACATGGTTTTCAGATGGCACAAAGGAAGGGATCGCCGATTGGGTCGGCAATGTCTGGAAATGGTGTTCCGGTATGCGTGTTGTGGATGGCAAAATCCAGATCATGAACCAGAATATGCCCGCAAAACAGGTATCTCATGCGGCGGTTAGCACGTACTGGAAAGAAATTCTTCCTTCCGGCGCCCTGGTGGATCCCGGTGCATCCGGAACGCTTGCCTATACGGCGGATTTCAAGGTCGGAACCGCAACCGGCGCGGCAGTCGCTAAACACATGGGGAATTTTGCAAACATGGGCGCAGTAACCGGGCTTACAATTCCGGAAATCCTCTTTGAATTGTGCCTTGCGCCGAAAACGGGGGAAAACTATACCGGCGGCTTCTGGCTGAACAATGAAGGGGAGCGCTTGCCGTTCGTTGGTGGCGGTTACGACACCGCTTCGAACGCTGGTTCGTCCGCGTTGTACGTCCGCAATCCCCGGTCGGGCGTGCACCCGTCCGTTGGCTTCTTTTCCGCTTTCCTTGAGTTGTGATCTGCAATCTGAATACGGTGTTCTGTTTGGGGCTACGGTAGTAGCCCCTTTATTTTGGCAGGAAAGGGAAAAAGTAAAAATATTATGGGAAATCTGAAAAGATATGACAACCGACCGAAAGGTGATCCGGAAACCAACGAGGGGCGGGATCAAAGGAACGGTTTGATCATATTGCAGAAATCGAAAGATTTAATGCAGTACCTTTATACCTCATGGGTGAAATACCCAAAGAGCGAAAAGCCGGGGTTCGTGGCAGATTACAAGAAATGTCTGTTTGATTTTCTGAAGCTGATTATCACGGCGCAGAAACGGTATTTTAAGAAAACCACTTTACAGGATGCTGATGTTCAGCTTGAATTGTTGCGGCTTTTCAATGATCTTTCGTATGATCTGCATTTTATTGATGAAAAGCGTTATCAACTGATTTCTATGCGGTTATGTGAAATTGGAAGGCTTCTTGGCGGCTGGATAAAATCGCAGAAAGAAAACAGTTAAAATCCGGATGCGGTTTATCCGGTGGGAACGGGTCGAATAACGCTTGCCGATCGTTGGTGGCAGCTACAACAACACTTCCAACGCTGGTTCGTCCGCGTTGAACGTCAACAATCCCCGGTCGAACGTGAACGCGAACATTGGCTTCTTTTCCGCTTACCTTTTGAGCCAGAAGGGGGATGTTTACGGACATTCTCACAGTGCAAGGAAAAGGAAAGGGATCCGTTTCCGTTCTGGCAGTTTGCCAGAAAAATTGACGTTGCTATCAATGCAGTTAGTACCGGCATCCAGACGCGCCGCCACAGAGGATGCATAGGGCTTGAAGGGTGCAACGGATAGCGCGGCATTTTCGGCCGAAAGCCGGAAATGCAATCCCCGCCGGCGGTGGATGCGGTGGGGAAATATCCTGAAAAGGAAAAGAAATATTGAAAACTTTTAAAGTAACGCATGATGAAATAATAAGTTTCGACAATCTGTTAGAAGCAGACAAAAACGCTTCCAGAAATAAGCGTTACCGTGATGAAAATTTAAAGTTTGCGGCGCATAGGGAAGAAGAGCTGATCAATCTACAAAATGAGCTGACCTATTTTCCGAAAGATGGCATTCCGGGAAATCCGCTGGAATCATCCTATCATGTAGGAAAATATCGCATGAAGAAAATCTATGAGCCGAAGCCGCGGATCATCATGGCCCTGCAATACCGGGATCGTGTCGTACAGTGGGCGTATTATCAAAAATTGAATCCATTGTTTGACAGGCAGTATATAGAACATAGTTACGGTTGCCGAACCGAAAAAGGAACCACGGCGGCGCGGGCGCAGCTTCAGACGTGGCTTCGCAAGGCATCCAGGAGTTCTAAAAACTGGTATGTGCTGAAATTAGACATTTCAAAATATTTTTACCGTGTTGATCATGAAATCCTCATGAAAATACTTGCAAAGCATATCAAGGATGAACTTATCCTTCGCGATCTTTACAATCTGATAAATTGTGAGGATACGGCCTTCGGGCTTCCGGAAGGGGTGCAGCCGGAGTTATGCACACAAGAGGACTGGTTATACAACAGAGGTATGCCGATCGGAAATCTTACAAGCCAGATGTTTGCTAATATCTACTTGAATGAGTTGGATCAGTTCTGCAAACATGACCTTCATATCCGGTATTATATCCGGCTTGTGGATGATGTGATTATACTATGGCCGGATAAAGAGGAATTGCACGGAATCAAGGATGATATAGAAAGGTTTCTTGCTGAAAAACTGCATCTTGAATTAAATAAAAAGACGTGCATCCGTCCGGCATGGCTTCCGGTTGAGTTTGTGGGTGCATTGATTACGCCCAAAGCGATCCGCATGAGGAAAAGCGCAAGAAAGCGTATGGTTCGCAGGATGAATTTTATCCGGAAGCTTTTTGAGATTGGAAGGATTGTGTTTGAAAAGGTCAGCAATACCATGCAGAGTTATTTTGGGCTTATAGGAACGTTTACAGCCGAAAACCTTTTGAGGAAAATAATTGATGAATTTTCCTTCCGCATATTTAACAATACATAGTTCGGGAAACCGGGCTTTTTTATTGTCTAAAAATCGAAGAAAGGGGGTTTTCCTATGTCGGAAACAGTTTTTGAACGCGAAGTCCTGGACCGTCTGACAAAAATCGAAGCGAAGCTGGATAGTTTCGACGCCGCAAAGAAAAAGACCTATGATAATGAAAACGACATTATCCGGCTGAACGGGGATGTTGAAGGACTGAAAGATCGCGTCAACCAGTTGGAAGATTCTAACAAGTGGCTGGCCCGGACACTGGCGGCGGCCATTATAACGGCCGTTGTCGGCGTTGTGGTTGTGCTGATCCGCACTGGCGCCGGAATTTAAGAAGGGAAAGACGGAAAATGAACTATTCAAGGAATTACAGACGGCGAAGGCGGGCGACGCCCGCCGCCAAAAAGAAACGGAAAACAATGGATGTTGTCCTTGTCGTGGTCGGCTTATTGCTGATCGCCTTTACTTTGAAAATGATCCATGTGTTTGAAACAACCGGAGCGATTCCGGATACTTTATGTACTTGCGTATTTGCCGCATTGTCCGGAGAGTGTGGGATCATGGGGTGGATCAAGGTCACAAAAGACAAATACACGGATCGGAAATGGCAGCAAGAGGACAGAGAAAGAGAGGAAAAAGAAAATGACGTTTGAAATTTTTATGTTCGGGCTTTTGGTTGTGTCAGTATTGACCGGGCTTTTCACGGAAGCGATCAAGGGATGGCTTTCAGAGCGCGGGAAGAAATTCTATTGCAACGCGCTGGCCGGATATGTTGCCGTGGCGTTGTCCGTCCTCGTATCGGCCGGTTATCTGATCATTACAGAAACGGCCTTTAATTTGAAAATGGCGGTGTATCTGATCGCCCTGGTGCTTTTGTCGTGGTTGGCCGCAATGGTTGGCTATGACAAAGTTATCCAGTCCATAACGCAATTTAAGAAGGGGGCTTGATTATGGCGCTTATGGGAAAAGATGTACCGGAAAAAATCTGGAATTATCTGATCGCCGCCGGGTTGAACAAACACGGAGCCGCCGGCCTCATGGGAAATCTGGAAAAGGAATCCGGATTGAATCCGGAGAACCTGGAAAATTTGTGTGAAAGTCGGCTGAAAGAAGCCGGAAAGCCCTATTGCACAGATAAGGCATACACGGCGGCAGTTGACGCCGGACAGATCAGCCGTGCGGAATTTCTGAATCCGCTTCCGGGCAAACAATACGGGTACGGGCTGGCACAATGGACTTCTGCAGGCCGCAAGGCGGGGCTTTATGATCTGGCAAAGTCAAAAGGCGTTTCAATCGGAAATCTGGAAATGCAGCTTGAATTTTTGATCAAGGAGCTTTCCACAAGTTACAAGGGCGTGCTTTCCGTCCTGAAAGCGGCCGCAGATGTGAAAACGGCATCCGACAAAGTTTTGACCGGATTTGAACGTCCGGCCGATCAGTCTGAAGCAGTAAAAACAGAGCGCGCCAGATGCGGGCAGGCGTATTTTGATAAATACGCGGCATCCGGCGGCGGAAAGGGGAATAATATCATGGGAATAAGAATTGGACACGCGAGTATTTCAGAAAACGGAACCACAAGCGGAAAAGCCGGGGATCAGACCGGGAAAGAAGTCTGCATCCGGGAATGGTACTCTAAACCGTGGGATTATGTGGCGATCCATCCGGACGCGAATGTCCGGGAGAAACACGCGGCGGCCGTTGAAGCGGCTTGCAGGAATGACAATATCGGTTATAACTGGTTCGGGGAGAGTGACCGCAACAGCCTTTACAGGCTGGCAAAGGCGGTCAATTTTGATCTGTCAAAAGTAGGGAAATGTAATTGCGATTGCAGCAGCCTTCAGAACGTGGCGGCGGTGGCATCCGGATCCGGCGCAACATATGGTTCAAACGGCTGGACTACATCCACAATGAAGGCCGCCCTGGTTGCCCTGGGGTATAAAATCATCACAGCCAGCACATACCTGAAAAGTTCGGCGTATTGCGTCCGCGGCGCAATCTATGTAAATTCCGGTTCGCATACGGTCACTGGCTTGGACAATGGGGCAAATGCGGGAAAGACGCTTGAAGCGGCCGGCATTTCATCCGGAGCGGTTCCTTCCGGTGGATCCGGTGGCAAGAAATCCATTGACCAGATCGCAAGGGAAGTTATTTCCGGCAAGTGGGGCAATGGGGAGGATCGGAAAAACCGTCTGAAGGTGGCGGGGTACGATCCGGCATCCGTCCAGAAATGCGTAAATAAAATGTTATAGTACATATCATTTTGTTTTCCAAAATACATTTGACAGTTTATGAAATGTGTGGTACAATGGGCGGCGAAGGGGGTTCTAAAGGGGGTAGAAAAACGGCCGGTGGCAGAAAGCCGTTATTTGCCGTTTTAAGCCGCTTTTATTTCAGACGTGAGGAAATCCCCACACACGGCCAGAAAATGGAACGTGGGGGCAAATAGAGGGCATGGCGGCGGCTTTCCGGCCGTCTGCATATGTCCGGATTCATCCGGCGGTTTGTCTTTTTCGTGAGGCCACGAAAAAGGTCGGACACGTTACGGATATTTGCCCTTTCTGGTGCGCTGACAGCCCCAAATTGCCGCTTTAAACATCCATACAGTAAAATACACGCTAAAGGCCGTAAAATCGAAATATGGAGCCTTTAGCGTGTTTCTCTGATAAACTCTGATTTACTTTGATTTTCTATGCTGATAAAATTTCTTTTGCAACGCTTTCCAGAAAAGCCTTCCTTTCTTTCTGATTCATGACGCATTCTGAATCTTTCCCAAAATCCCATGACATTCGCTCAATCGCTGAAATCATGCTTTCGGCTTCGCTCATGAAATGCCCGGCCACTTTTGAACGGTCAATGTCATTTCTGACTTGAATCCGTGCGTGTTCGGTGTTCCATTGTTTGGCTTCTACCCTTTTCATCCAGCTATTTGTTGTTATCATGATAGGCCAAAAACAGATATTATGTTTTGCCGTGCTTAATTTTCCGGTTTTGGAAATTTTCCGCAGGCAGTAATCAGATCCAGACCATCCCGGATCCCCCGCGGAGCGTTCCACAAAATAAAGCCCATTGTCATTTTTGAAATATGCGCCGCTGATTTCCACGACATCCCCCGTCTTGATTTCCACGTTGTTCATATCCAGCATTTTTATTTACCTTTCCTTTCCGGCGGCCTTTTGGCCGCCTATGTGATTGATTATGCAGTTGCTATTTTCTCTACCTGGTCAGCCGTGAAAAGAAATGCTTTTACAAGATAGTAATGGTTGAGGGCTTCACCGTCTGTTTCACCGTCCGCTTCAGCAGATTTTTTCTTGCTGGTGTATTTCCAAAGCCGGGTTGTGATTTTTGCGTGTTCGCCTTTTCTTACGATATATCCGGCGCTTTTCCATGTCTGGAAAGTATGTAATGGAATCATGTGTCCGCTTTCAAGGATTGTTTCGACTTCCTCTTTTGTGTAAAGTCCGTTTGTGATTGCTTCGTTGATGATGATTTGTGTATTTGTCATTTTTATGTACCGCACTTTCCTTAACTTCTGATAGCATTATACATTTTAAAGTGTATTTCGTCAAGTATAAATGTAAAGAATAACGATAAAAAATAAAGCATTCTTTTAAGATTGACATTTTAAAGTGTATAATCTATAATGTCAGTATTACACAAAGAAAGGGGGCGGCATCATGGCAGAAATGAATACAGCCGAAAAAATCAGGCTTATAATCCGGCGCCGGAATATGATTCTTGGGGCCGTTGCTGACCAGACCGGCCAGACGCGCCAGAATTTTTCCAACAAAATAAAGCGCGGGGATTTCAAGGAATCAGAGCTTCGGCAGATTGCGGAAGTGTTGGGATGTGATTTAAAAATTGTATTTGTAGACCGGGAAACCGGGGAAGAAGTTTAGGGAAAGCCGGAAACAATGGACTTCCGTTTTCATGTTTACTCACACAAACGGGGAGCCGGAGTCCTTCTATGCGGACGGCATCGAGTATTACATCATTGCCAACAACATGGGCTATGACGGCGACTTGGAACTGGCGCTGATCCCGGAGAGTTTCCGCACGGACGTGCTGAAGGAGGAAGCAGACAGCAATGAAGTGCTGGTGGAGAACGCCCATTCCGAGACGGCGGCCTTTGCACTGCTGTTCGAGTTTGACGGCGACATCCGCAAGATACGCCATGTGCTGTACAACTGTTCCGCGAGCCGCCCCAAGATCGAGGGAAAGACCAATGAGGAGAGCCGGGAGGTGCAGACCGAGACGCTGACCATCAAGGCGCGCCCGCTGGCGAGCGGCTATGTGAAAGCCAAGACCGGGAACAAGACATCTGTGGAGACGTATGCGGGCTGGTATAAGAGCGTGTATCTGCCGGAACCAAAGGCGGTGGATGCAGAGACAGAAGGACAGGGATAAAGGAGGCTGAAAGGATATGAGCATAGTCAGAAAAATAGAAATAGACGGGCAGGATGTGTTGTTTAAGGCATCTGCCGCCATACCGAGGATTTACCGCTTGAAGTTCCAGCGTGACATTTATAAGGATTTGCGGATTCTGGAAAAGAGTATAGGGGAGGGGGATGAGGAGAATTCCAACCTCGATTTATTTTCGCTTGAGATGTTCGAGAATATCGCCTACACGATGGCGAAGCACGCTGACCCGCAGATACCCAATGAGGTGGATGAATGGCTGGACGGTTTCAACACTTTTTCTATTTATCAGGTCCTTCCGCAATTGATAGAGCTGTGGGGCCTGAACGTGCAGACGGATGTGGAGGCTAAAAAAAACTTCGCCCAACTGAGCGGGAAATGACCACGCCGCTGTTCCTTCTGCGGTGTGTGCAGCTAGGGCTTTCGATGGCTGATTTGGAGCTGCTCTCCATTGGGCTTATCAATGATATGTACTGCGAGAGCAGGAACGACTCCTGCTCCTACGCTGTACTTGGCGATCAGGCCGCGATGGACGCCTTTTGATTGAAAAAACGGCCTTTTTCTGCTATATTTGTAGTGGAAAAAGGCTGTAAGAACTGTCGATGGATTGGAATTTGTGGAGGTCAGAATATGATAAATACAATGAAAGATTTACTAGAATCATTAAGAATGCAAGGAATTAATGAAATCAATGAATTTTTAGATATAAAACACGGGCCTACGATAGGTGAAATGTATGAAGGTTTGACAAAAGAATTGATGAATAGAGCTATATTTGAAAATTTGGATTTAAAAGTTTGCTCTGGTTTTATTTATAATGAAGAAAACAAATTAAGTAGACAAATTGATTGTATGATTGTAGTAGGTGAAGGGAAAAAAATTCCTTATAGCGAAGAATATAAGTATAATATAAATCAAGTAATAGCTGTAATTGAGGTGAAAAAAGAATTATTTGGAAAAGAAATGGATTTGGCATATAAAAATTTATTAAGTGTAAAAAATATCATAAAGCCAGATCATGATATGCAAATAGATATATTGGAACAAGCTTATGAAAATGTTACTGGAACAAAATTGCCAGAGCGACAAGAAATTAATAAATTGACAGAATCAGAACAAAATTTATATCATGCATTAGTGGTTGAGGCGTATATGCCAATAAGAATCATTTGGGGGTATGGGGGATTTTCAACAGAAAAAAGTTTGAGAGAAGCATTTATGCAATATATGTCAAAAAACCTTAAAATAAAAGGATATGGTGTTACAAGTATTCCATCATTAATAATTGCAGATGAAAGAAGCATAATAAAAACAAATGGTATTCCATTTGCAATTTCTAGTGAAAGTCAAAAACCAGGAGAATGGATCACGCTAGGCTCTGCTAATAAGGCATCCATATTCTTTCTATTGTATCTTATATGGACAAGACTATACTATCTATTTCCTAATTTACCGGAAGAAATATTTGATAATATTGAAGTAGCTATAAATCCGTTAATGAAAGCGAAATGTGAAAAAGTAGGTTGGGAATATACATTTATTGATAAAACACTTAGCGACTCGAATGAAGAATTGTGGAAGCCTGTGGAAATCACATTAATGTCCAATGCGTTATTAAAAATGATTGAAAAAGGTTATTCTATTACAGTAGACGATGAAAACATGATTGATGAATGTAAAAAAAATGGAGAAGACTATGATAAAGTAATTCAGGACTTACAGTTTAAGCGGATTATATATGTGGATAATAAGAGAATTGGTATTCTTTCTGATAATTGGATGACAGTAATATATAATGGAAAACATTATTATGGAGATAATTTTAATAATCGTATGATGCAATGGTATAACAGACTAATAGAAAAGAAATTGTCTGACTAAAAAACTGAATAGATTTTTTTACATAGGCACTTGCCATAACAGGTTCTTTCTGTACTTTGGGTATCTGCATATTCTCAGGATTTGCTTTAAGCCATCAAATTGGCTTAGTAAAGCAAAATAAGAATAACGAATTTACCCAAACATCAGAAAGAACCCCATAACAGCAGGTGTCTTTTTTTACGCATTTTTTCAGGAAGCCTTTGGGCTTCCTTTTTTCGTGGGGAGGTGCTTTGGGTGGGGGCGTCAAGGATACAGGGAATCACGGTGGAGATCGGCGGCGACACCACAAAGCTGACAGCCGCGCTGAAAGGGGTAAACGGGGAGATTCGCACCACGCAGTCACAGTTACGGGATGTGAACAACCTCTTAAAGCTGGACCCCGGCAACACGGAACTGCTGGCACAGAAGCACCGGCTCCTTGCGGAAGCGGTGCGGGAGACGAAGGAAAAACTGGAAACCCTGAAAGCCGCTGCGGAACAGGCAAATGAGGCGCTGGCAAAGGGTGAGATCACCCAGGAGCAGTATGACGGCCTGCAGCGGGAGATCATAGAGACTGAGGAACGGCTGAAAAGCCTCGAAGAACAGGCGAACCAGTCAGCGGTGGCGGTGCAGAAGATTGCCGCCGTGGGCGAGGACTTGAAGAACCTTGGGGATAAGATTTCCGGCGTGGGGACTACCCTCACCAAGACCGTGACCACGCCCATTGTGGGGCTTGGCACGGTGGCGGTAAAGACGGCGGCGGATTTCGATTCCGCCATGAGCCAGGTGGCGGCGGTTTCCGGGGCAACGGGGAAAGACCTTGACGCCCTGCGAGATAAGGCAAGGGAGATGGGGAGCAAGACCAAGTTCTCCGCATCGGAAGCAGCCGAGGCAATGAACTACATGGCGATGGCCGGCTGGAAAACCGCAGATATGCTCTCCGGCATCGAGGGCATCATGAACCTTGCCGCCGCGTCAGGGGAGGACCTGGCAAGCACATCCGATATCGTGACGGACGCATTGACCGCCTTTGGCTTAACCGCAGCGGATTCCGGGCATTTCGCGGATATCCTTGCTGCGGCAAGCAGTAATGCCAATACCAACGTCTCCATGATGGGTGAGACCTTCAAATACTGTGCGCCCATTGCCGGGGCGCTTGGTTTTTCTGCAGAGGATACCGCAGAGGCAATTGGCTTAATGGGAAACGCGGGCATCAAGTCCACGCAGGCCGGTACTGCGCTGCGTACCATCATGAGCAACCTTTCCGGGGAAGTGAAGATTTGCGGTTCGAGCATCGGGGAAGTGACCATTGCCACCACCAATGCGGACGGGAGCATGAGGGATTTGAGCGCAATCCTTGCTGACTGCCGGACGGCATTCGGTGGATTGTCCGAATCGGAGAAGGCAGCGGCGGCAGAGGCTTTGGTAGGTAAAAACGCCATGTCGGGATTCCTTGCGCTGATGAACGCCGCCCCTGCGGATATTGAGAAGGTGAGCAGCGCCATAGCCAACTGTGACGGGAAGTCGGCGGAGATGGCGGCGACCATGCAGGATAACCTTGCGGGGCAGCTTACCATCCTGAAAAGCCAGTTGGAGGAACTTGCCATTTCTTTCGGTGAAATCCTTATGCCCGCCATCCGCCAGATCGTCACATGGGTGCAGGGCTTTGTGGATAAGCTGAACGGCATGGATGAAGGCACCAAGAACACCATCGTCACCATCGGCCTGCTTGCGGCGGCCATCGGCCCCGTGCTTATCGTGATCGGAAAAGTTGTGTCGGCTGTGGGAAGCATTATGACATTCATCCCGACACTGATCGGGGGCATTTCCAGTATCGGCGGAGGGCTTAGTGCTTTATGGGGCATCCTTGCGGCAAACCCTGTCACCTTAGTGATTGCCGCCATAGCTGCACTGATAGCTATTTTCGTGGCGTTATGGAATAACTGCGAGGGGTTCCGGGAGTTCTGGATCAACTTATGGAATGTCATAAAAGATGCTGCCATAGCTGTGTGGAATGGATTGAAGGATTTCTTCTCCAATATCTGGAACGCCATCACCGGGGCGGCACAGTCCATTTGGAACGGTCTGAAAGATTTCTTTAGCGGGCTGTGGGAGGGCATCAAGAACATTTTCCAGACTGTGCTGGATGTGATAAAGACGCTGATCGTGGCGCGGTTCGAGTTCTATAAGATGATCATCACAACCGTGCTGAACGTGATACAGACGGTGGTCTCCACGGTATGGAATGCGATAAAAACTGTGATCGAGACTGTGACAAATGCCATCGGCTCTTTCCTGTCCTCTGCGTGGGAAGCGATTAAGAATACCGTCACCACGGTAATGGAGGCAATCAGAAATGTCATTAACACGGTATGGGAAGCGATTAAATCCGCAGTAACGGCGGTGCTTTCCGCCATTAAGGATGTGGTGGTCTCCGCATGGGAGGCGATCAAGAGCGCCATCACCACGGCAATGGAGGCGATACGCTCTGCGGTCATTGCCGCATGGGAAGCCATAAAGAGTGCGGTATCCTCTGCAATCGAGGCGATAAAAAATGTGGCTGTGGCGGCATGGGAGGCCATCAAGTCAGCGGTCATTTCCATTATGGAGGCGATTAAATCCGCCATTACCGCAGCATGGGAAGCCATCAAGTCCGCAGTAAGCTCCGTGGTCAATGCAATAAAAGAAGTCATCACCAGTGTGTGGAATGCCATCAAGTCTACGGTTACCAGTATCGTGGGCGGCCTGAAGGACGCGGTAGTAAATGTATTTAACAGTCTGCTTTCCGGCATTAAAAACGCCATGAGCGGAATCGCCGGGGCGGTGAAGAGCGGATTCGATGCGGCTATTAATTTTATCAAGAGCCTGCCCTCACAGGCATTGCAGTGGGGCAAGGATATCATTGGCGGTCTGATAGACGGTATCAAATCAAAGATCAGCGGCCTTGTGGACAGCGTGAAGGACATCGCGGGAACCATTGCGTCCTTCCTGCATTTCT
>OFHN01000327.1_pt1 | contig 45014 bp, 40 predicted proteins | sample 1521321 | NCBI WGS metagenome assembly OFHN01 (sample SAMEA3504130, study PRJEB24116) | mouse gut metagenome | biome: mouse gut; feature: mouse-associated habitat; material: faeces | place: Denmark | collected 2011
CGCTCTCACTGGCGAATGCCGCTGCCGTTCCCAAGGATACCGTCAGAAGCATTGCCAGAAGGAACGCGCTGATTTGTTTCCATGTCTTTCTCATTTTTGCTGCCTCCCAAAATTGTTTGTTTGTTGTGCTCCCGGCGACTGCCTCCTTCACCTCCTCCTGCTCCCGGCGTCAAGCGGTCGATTGGACTCATTTTAGCAATTTGCGGGGAAAATTGCAAGTTTGCTTGGGATTTTTTTTGTAACCACGATCCAAAAGTGCTATTCGGGAATTATAACGTTCTTCCGCTTTTCTTCTGCGATCCGGGAGCGGTATTCACTGGGGGTGACATTTTCATACTTTCGAAATACCTGGGAAAAATGGGAGAAATTGGAATATCCCAATTCCAGAGCGACCATTCCAACGGAAATGTTGGAATGTGCCAGCATATTTTTTGCCGCTTCCACTTTCATCAACGTGATATATTCCTTGATGCTTTGCCCGGTCTCTTTTTTGAACAGCTTTGTAAAATACTCCGCACTTAAGCCTACGTGGTCCGCCACATCCTTTACGGTGATCGCATCCGCGATGTTATCAAGAATATAGCTTTTGGCTTTTTCAACATCGTTGCGGGGGGCCTGACCGGTGCTCAGCTCCTGTACCTTCTGCATCATAAAGCGCATCGCTTCACGTAATGCGTCCGGACTGGAATAGCTGTTCATATAATCGTAATAGCTGAACTGATCCTGGAACAAGGAATGGACGTCTAAATTGTTGTCATAAAAGTACGTAAAGAACATATGGGTTATGCGCTGGTGCAAGTCGCATAGCCCGCGGCTCCCGTGTGAGTTGGCATGAGCGATCCGTTCAAGACAATCATCAAATTCGTTCGTCAGAATACGGTATTGGCCTGCTGCCAATAAACTGCGCCAGTGCGAGCCGCTTCCGGTGATATAGTCGAAAGTACCGCGTGGAGAGCAGTCTGGGTCATAATCCAGGCGAATGATGCCGTTGGCTGCGTTTTTCTCTCCAATGCTGTCGCGCACCCGGCGGTACTCTCCCTGGAGGGAGTCAAAGGACACGGCCTGCCCCACATAGCAGCGGATAGAGTCCTGCTTCATAGACTGGCACAGATAGTCAAAGAATTTCCGCAGCTTATCGATATCCAGATCAGGATCATCTTGGAGAGTCGAAAAGACCAGAAGAACAAATTCCCGATGCCGGTCCACCGTACTCAGAGGGACCAGCGGATAGGAGATATCCGCCTGCTTCAAGGCATTGATCATCGCTTTATGGATCTCCTTTTCGGTCACGATAGGCGGATCCGCTTTGCGGAACTGTCCAACGGAAAGGATCATCAGCCAGGCTTTCTTTTTCGGAGAAACAGAGTAGCCGATCAGATTCAGCAGTTCCATCGAAGACTGAACATCGGAGGTATCGCTGGAGAAAAGATTCATTGCCACACGATCCAGAAGCTCCATTTCTCCAGTCTGCATCCATTTGCCGACTTCATAGAGCTGGTTCCGCTTTCGCCGCTCATAGCAATGCTGCAAGGCCCGGCGCAGGACGCCTTCGATCACGTCATACGGCGCGGGCTGAACGATATAGTCAAAGCATCCCAGCCGTACGCTGATCTGAGCATACTCGAAATCCGCATGGGAAGTCAGAAGGATGGTGATCAGCTCCGGATAAAGCTTCTGCGCCCTGGAAATCAGCTGCAAACCATCCTCGCCGGGCATTTCGATATCACACAGCAGGATATCAATGGGCACGGAGCTCATGATCTCCATAGCGCGTTCCGCGCCGGTAGCATAACGAACAACATCGATCCCAAGGTCCTGAAAGGAGATCCCTGCGGCAATGCCCTCAAGCACACTGGCCTGATCGTCCACAAACATTACATTCATTTGCCTTCCTCCTTTTGCTGATCGTTCGGCTTGATGCCGGGGCCGGAAACAGGATCGCTATTGTACTGCGAGAATGACTCGGGCAGATAAAATACGGAGCAGGCGCCGCCGTTCGGCAAATTGTAAAAAGCGGTTTTGTGCTGCTTTTTATATAGTATTTCAATTCTCCGGCACAGGTTTTGAATGCCCACATGGAACTGAGCGAACACGCCGTCCATTGGCTGAAGCTGCTGCAGCGCTTCTTCGCTGTAACCAACACCGTTGTCTGACAGCCGGATACGGACAAATCTCTGCCCTTCCAACTCCAACCAATCGATTCGGATAAAAAAGTGTAGGATTTTATCACTCTGAGGATTATGCTTGTGAAAATTTTCTACAAAGGTTTGGATCAGAACCGGCGGAATAGGGTAGTCCATCAGCTGCGGATCGACACTTTTGGTCAGGAGAATATGATCGCTTCGCTCCAAATCAATAATTTCAAAATAGTCGTCCACCTCAGCCAGTTCCGCGCGGACCGGCACGAAAGTCAGACTGTCATGAAATACATAGCGGATATGATTGGAAAAGCGTGTGATGATCCGCAGCGTTTTTTCCTGATCTCCCAGCATTGTCAGGTTATATAGGCTCTTCAAGCAATTGAGCAGGAAGTGCGACCGCGTTTGAAGCTGGTAATATTGCAGCATGGCGTGTTCCTTTTGGGATTCCTGCCGCATTTTTTCGGTTTCCAATTTGACCTTCTGCTCAACCAGAACTTCCAAAGCATCCTGGATCTCGGCAATTTCCTGGATGTTCTCCGGAACTTTCTGAATGGAGACGGCCCCTTCGGCAATCTGCTGCGAAATTTCTTTGATCTTGTTCATGGGATAGATCAAAATTTTCTTTGCGTAAAAGTAAATTCCGAAAAACGTCAGGCAGACCACAAGGAATGCCAGTATCAGCAGGTCAATAAAGATCCACCAGTTTCCCCACATGCTGTCAATGGAAATGATCCCGCAAAGTCCAAGGCGGGATTTTTCATCAAACCTTGTTTGCAGAATATAACCGACTCCATTGACATGAAGATAAGCGTTGTTAGCGCTGAGCATTTGTTCCAAGGAAATGTTGTGGCTTTTCACATAGGATTCGTTTGTAAGGATCTGATCCGATGTCAGGAAGGAGTAAGTGATAGAAGACTCGCCGTTGCTTTCAAAAGTGTTGGAATAGGCAGTTACATCTACCATGGCGCAGATGTAGATGTTTCGGAACCGTCTGGCCTGCATCAGAATGACGGACTTGTCCGGCGTATTGGTGACCATCACCTGCCAGCCGATCATTTCCAGGTTTGTCTGCCCGTCCCAGAAGCCGCGGACCTGGTCCATTACCTGTATGGTCTGTTTTTTCAGCAAGCCGCCCAGAAAGTTGTCTCCGATGTAGTAGTATTTTTCATCTACCCGGTCATCGAAAACCATGATCCCGGTATTCGATGTAATGCGGCTGCGGACCATGAGACGCACGTTGTACCACGCCAGTAAAGCCTGTTCTTCCGTGACGGCCTCCGGGTCCAGAGCAAGGACGTGAAACCCGGAATCCTGATAATAGATGTTATTGCAAAATTGCTCAAGATCCTCCATTGTATATGTCATACCGGAGAAATAAACATCCATTGCCGCATCATTGCAAAATACCAGCTCCTGCTGGGTGGAGTAGAGCGCATAGCCTCCGCAGACCAGCAGGCATACCAGAGTGACAGCGATCATAGCTGCAAACATCCGGAGCATAACTCGTTTGCCTGAATAGCGTTTTGTCATGACGTCTCCTTCCCGCGTCGGGAACTCTGCGCAGCACAGTGGTTTACAGGGGCGTTTCTCCGATCCGGGTCACCGCTCCCGCTTTCAGAAGAACAGTTTGGGTCATGGAGGTGCGGATGGTAACATCCGCCGCGCTGGGGTTATAGATCGCAGAGCCATCCACGGAATAGATGAGGCGGCGGTAGGCAGTAACATAGTCCAAAATTTCTCCGTTTGTTGCGAACCAAATTTGATCCTTATGGAGCGCCAGAAAATCTGCCAGTGTTTCTATGACATGCCAGTTGTGGTCGGAATCAAATTCGTAGGCATGACCCCATACGTAGAACAGCATCGGGAAGAATGGCATCCCATCCAAAAATTCCTGGGCCAGATCCATGAGTTTGGGGTCATTATGGTGACAAGTGGGATCCCACTCCAGAAAGTTTTCCGGAATAGAGAACTGTCTGGTGGATCGGATGGTCCTGGCTCCCTGATACCCTGCCAGACGCAGGAGTTCCATGACCGCATGATCATATACGCCGAAAGGATAGGCAAACATCTTAAGGGGCTTCCTGGAAAGCTGCTCCAAACGGCGCTTGTCTTCCATAATTTCATAGGCGGCCAAAGGGCTTCCGATGGTATCCAATGAGGAATGATAGAGACCGTGACCAGCAATTTCGTGTCCAGAATACAACTGTACTACTTCTTCGGACTTGACCTTGGAAATATCCAGATCAGGCTTGCCAGGGAAACCGCCTATGTCTGGGTGCCCAAGGAGGCCGGAGCTCAGGTTAAAAGAACATTTGATGCCCCGTTCCCGAAGAAGCGGAGAAAGACGGCGGTCCTGTACCACGCCGTCGTCATAGCTGAAGGTGCAGGCCTTGCTTTTTCCGCCGGGAAATACCAGCGAGTCAAATCGTTTTCCCATTAACATTCTCCTTTATCTTTTGTTTATTCAAAGATTTTTTCGTGAAGCTGGTCATCGGCCGGTCAAAGATACCTTCATTATATCACACTACCGCAAGATGTCATGAAAAAGCGAAAGAGATTTTTATGACGGATCACATGAAGCGGCAACGGGTGTCCGCAGCTTGTTCTTATGTATCAAAAAGCGTGTGCATCAGCGCCTGGGCCATGCGCCTGCCGCCATGCCAATTAGGATGCACGCCGTCACCCAAATGCAGTCCTTCCTGCATAATATGGGGATCCATAGGGTCTCGGAGTACGGCATCCATATCCACGACCCCTTCCGCAATATGAGATTGGAGCAGCAATGTATTTAAGCCGCAACGGAGCTTTTCCGCCGCGGCTCGCCAGCTGCCGGCGAAGGCGCCAAAGGGAGAAATGGTTGAAAGATAGACCTTGCTGCCCTGAGCGTGGGCTTGTCTGACAATATCGGCCAGCGCGTCAAAAATATCCTGACAGCTTGGAACATTCGGTTCAGAGAAGCACAGGCTGTGGGAACAGTCGTTTACGCCCTCCATCACAAATACAATATCCGGGTTGGCTCCGTCATAGACATCCGCATAAAACCGGTCCTTGCCTGCAATGCCGAACTGATGTCCCCCGCCCGGGAAACCTTCGCATTTTGGAAATGACTTCTGAACACGGTTTCCGGCGATCCCTGCATTCATCACAGCGTATTGGCCGGGAAAGCGGGCATAGAGCTGCTCCAGAAAGGGGTCCATAAAGTAAGACATATGGGTAATAGAGTCGCCAAACAGAGCGATCAGTTTCACATCGTCCGCGGCCAAAACTGAAATTTCACACAAGCCTGCCGCAAACTGAGGAGGATACGGATCGTTGGCTAGAGACGGTACTAGTTGGGACTTGACGGTAAATCCAAGGCCATTGGTTTTGTAGAAATTTCCGGTCTGATGAACGCTTTGCCAGCCGATGCCGGCAGCGGTGGTGCAGACGCACCGTAAAACAGTTTTTTCTCCAAAATACAGATACACAAGGAAGTCATCCTGGGGATTGACGGTCATGGATATCTCATCCGAGTATGGCCGGGAGCCGGCGGGTACAACGATCTTTTCCCGACCGTCCATGGTGACTGTGACCCGTGAAGAGACTGCACCCGTAACCCGGTTATGCAGGGCAACTGCCGCATGGTCAATGACCATTGGCACAGTATTGTAGAGATTATTGAACCGCAGGCGGAGCTTTTCACCTCCAATGTTGTTGGTAAATACACATGCTTGCGTGATGTTTTCTAATACGCCGAGGTCATGGTTGTAGTTGACCGGCACATAGCGCCAGGAGGGGATCCATTTTGCCATTGTGCTTATTCCTTTCCTTCTTTGGGTGTGAATCGGGGCAGGCAACGAATGCCCACAGCGTAGCTGCTGCGCGTAAGCTTCTCCATAAAGTAGTGGTATTTCTCCATCTGATCCGATGGAAGCATATGGGTTTGATTGCACAGAAGATCAACATCAAAATCACTGCGGTAAGTTTTCCACTCCGGGCGCCTGCCTCCGTTGGGATCGCCTGTGGCGGCATAGCTGCTCCAGTAGCCCTGGATCAGCTCCATAAACGCATAGTCTTCCTTTTGCCAGATATATTCAAAAAAGGGACTGCGCTCTCCTCTGTCCACGGTGCCGAAAACATAAGGCATTTCGCCGCAATGGGGACAGCCTTCCGCATGTCCGCGTGGGGTTTCATTTTCCTTGGACATGAGCCATACATAGGCCCTGTGCCCATAGTCGCGGCACTTCTGGGCCAGCCGGATGGACCCCATCAGCATGATATCGGAGGCAATGGTACTTACCTGTTTAGCGGCTTGACTCCCGGTGCTGGCGGGATACCAGCGGCGCATATTTTCCAGATTTTCCGGAAATTCCTCTGCCAGCCATTGTTGATACGCTTCCGTGGTAAAGGAGGCGGCATCGACACAAGGGAATTCCTGGGCGCAGGAGCCGATCATCACATCGAAATCATTAAATTCCCCGTTATCTATCATCTCTTCGTATGGTTTTGGCAGAAAAGCGCCGTCAACGCAAAAGGAAAAAGCATGGGGCATACCACCGTTTTCACTGGCAAACTCCTCATACAGGTCAAATAGCTCCCAGGCATCCTTCTGCCGAAGCTGCGCGATACTTTGACAGCCTGCGCGACGCATAAATTCGATGCCCCGCTGCTCCATGACAGCCATAGGCTGGGGCTTCATGAATCCCCAATATACCGGTCCGCTCTCAATGGATACCCGCTGGATCAAACCCTTCATCAACGGAGAGGCGTGGAGCGCGCCGGTGCCTGCCGCGCCGCCGGACTGTCCGGCTACGGTAATTCGTTCCGGGTCTCCGCCAAACTGAGAAATATTTTCTTTTACCCAACGACAGGCATGACGCATGTCGAACAGGGCATAGTTGCCGCAGCTTCCGCCGCCCTCTTCTGTCAGCTCCGGATGGGCGAAGAAGCCGAAAAGATTCAGCCGGTAGTTGATCGTAACAACGATCACATCCCGACGGCTTGCAAAGCCGGTACCATCACATACGATCTCACATCCGCTTCCTGCAACCATGCCGCCGCCGTGTACCCAGAGAAATACCGGGAGTCTATCAGAGGGGGCTTTTGCGGGAGTCCAGATGTTTAAGTACAGGCAGTCTTCTTCGTACTGGGATGGAGCCAGCGCCTGCGGCACACCGTGGGTATTGGCAGGCAGATCCGGCAGAGCCATCACGTGCTGGATCGCGGCCGCGGAATATTGCGTTGCTCTGCGGATACCACGCCAGCTGGCTGGCTCCTGCGGACGGCAAAAGCGCAGCGCTCCCACAGGAGGCGCGGCGTAAGGGATGCCTTTGAATATCTTCAGATCCTGCTCGGTATAGCCCTGGAGCCATCCCTGGCGCACACGGACCAATGCTTTTTCAAAATCGCTCATGAGATTCCTCCTGTTCAGCGCTGCATATCATTTTTATAAACTTTCATCAAACTGATCAGACTAGCGGGACTGTCCCGGCTGCTTCTTCTCAAAGGCGGCAACGGCTCGATTCCAACCGCCGCCGTAGAAATATACCGCAATTGCAGCCATTCGTAAGAACGCCGCGATCAGCAATGCGTAGAAAATTCCGTGATAGTCATTGGCCTTTACCCCCAGGTAATAGGCCAGTGGAATGCGGGAAAATGCACCAAACTGGGCAGTGATCATTGGAACCACCGCTTTTCCCGCGCCTCGCATGGTATTGACCAGGCATCTGTCCACGCCAAAAAACAAACACATGAAGGACATAATGAAAAGTCCCTCCGAGGCATATCCGATGACCTCTTGGTCTGTAGAAAATAGTTTTGGGAACTGTCCGCGCAGTGCTAACAGAAGAATACACAAACCAGCACCCACTCCGGTCAGGAAGAGAATACATGTATTTGTGCCCTTTCGGATGCGTTCCAGACGCAGCTGCCCCATATTCTGAGCCACAAAAGTACACAACGCAGTGGACAGCGCCATAATCGGGATGTTGACCAGATCGTCTACTTTGGTCACGATGCTGTTGGCGGCGATGAACGATGCTCCAAAGAAGTTGACGGAGGATTGGACGAACAGGGCCGCAATGGTGTTGCCCACATTTTGAATGGCAGCCGGCAGTCCGATGGAGAGGATCCGCCGCGTTTCTTCCGGGTCCGGTCGAAGCTGATGAAGGGACAGCGATATACCGTAACCGCCTCGATTTAGACGGAAGACCACGCCTATGCCGGATACCAACTGTGAAATACCCGTGGCAATAGCAACGCCGGTCACGCCTAAATGAAATACCAGTACGGCCGTCAGGTCCAGAGCAACGTTCAAAATTGAGCAGCCCAGCAGAAATAAAAAGGGCCAGGTGCTGTCCCCCATACCCTGCAAGACGCCGCTGCCCATTTGGTACACCATGTTTCCGGTGGTGCAGACAAAAATCACAACGAGGTAGTAAAAGGTATCGTTCAGAATGCTTTCCGGCGTACCAAGCATTTTCAGCAGCGGCCTGCACACGATCAGCCCGAAAACTGTCAGACAGATGGACCCGGCCAGGGTCAAAAAGGCAATGGTCCCAACCGCCCTTTGCAGGGCTTGCCTGTTTCCGGCACCAAACCGCTGGGCGACCACTACGCTGGTACCGGAAGACATCCCGACAAAGAACAGCATGATAATGCTCATAACAGGCGCGCCGGCAGACACGGCCGCCAGTGCGTTCTTACTCACAAAATGTCCCACGATTATGGAGTCTGCCACATTATATAGCTGGTTCACAACTGTGCCGAGAAAAATGGGCATAGCGAAGGTCAAAAGTCTGGAGAAAATGGGGCCCTCTGTCAGGTCAACTCGACTTCTTGCCATTTACTTCAGTTCATCCTTGATCAATTGAGCCATGAAGGCAGACAGCTCCGCAAAATGATCCGTGACATACACCACATCGTTACAGATGGATACGTTCAGGTTGAACAAAAAACGGCAGAACCACTCGATACTGACCAGCAGCTCTCCGTCACGGTGGAGCGTCTCACAGTACATGGCGTACAAGTTATCATCTACCAGACAGCCAATGACGCCTCTGGAAAATTTGGCAACTCTCCCGTCAGAAAGTTTGACAGAAGCTTCCAGCCCTGCCTCATCAACGGTATATTCCGCGCCGAATACCTGGGCCAAGAACCGCAGGCTGACACACAGATATTCGCCCCGCACCATTTGACCGCCCTCCAGGCCATGATATTTCAGCTTTTGCCATAGGACGGGAGCGGTGGGCATCTGGACGACCTCGTTGTGGAGCCAGGCGCTGCGGCATCCATGGGTCAAAGACAGAGAGAATTTGTCACCCGCCGGTTCCCAAATGGGACCGTCCTTTACCAGGGTGCCGTCCGGTTCCCGATGTACGCCGGAGAACATGTAATTCCAGCAATAAAAGGCTTCATCCAGCGCCTGTCCATGATCCCGGTTTTTGATATCCAGATAGACCATGTCGGCTCCGTCCCCGGTGTAGAAAGCAAAATTGTCCTCACCAACAATTCGGATCTGCGGCCTGCCGTGAATACCGTTGACCTTGGCCCAGTAGTTCCGGCCGGTCCGCTGGGCGGTTTCCTCATCTCCCATGGGGCCGTCCATTCCGTTCTTTTCCGGGTGAGAGATCCAAGTGGGGACGGGGCCGCCCCAGTTGCGGATCGAACCATCGGCAGTGTACAGCTGGGAAGCGAAAGCGGAGGAGCCAGAGCCTGCCGCGCCAGCCAAAATGTCTCCATAATACCGCGCAAACTGGTCGGTCATCATATGTCCCATGGACATGCCCTGCATGTAGATACGTCCGGCATCGATATTGTACTTCTCCTGCATTTGACCGATCAGAGCCCGCACAAAGTTCAGGTCATGATTGTCATGAAAATCATCAGGGTCCATCGGGATGGGCAGGACCAAATTGGGGTTTGCGCGAACCTTGTCCGCCATGCCTTGGATGGTCCACATCATCAGAGAGTGGGCGTTCGGGAATACACAGATGAAGCCCTCTTTCTCCGCCAGCATCGTCCAGGAGCTGTAGACAGCCTGGGCCCAGCCGTTCATCTGTCCGCCGTGGTTGCTGACAACCAGGGGGACTTTTTTGCTTCCGTCATAGCTTTCCGGCACATATTCATACCAGGTATCCGTCAGGCCGTCCGCCAGAACGCCAGTGTATTCCTGGAGCCTTGCGGGATAGACCTGGGAGTTGTTGCCGTTTTCATTGACCGTCATGTCGGTGCCCTTGATACCCATGGGGACGTAGTCCCGGTTGGCGTCGTTAGGGCTTCCTGCAATTAACCTTAGACCCATATTTGTTTCCTCTCTAAAATAAATTAGGTGATACACCCCAAATCAGCATGGTGATGCTTGCATGATTTCATTTCCATATCTGCGGATCTTACGCTCAACAGCTAAAATATGCCCTATGCTTGCGATTTCTTCAGAGTGTGCAGCAGCAGTCCGGCGGACAGGCAAGCCGCTGTGGCATAAAAGAAGAACAGCAGACAAAACAGGTATCCGGACAGCAGCGCTTCGGGGATTATCAGGAACAGTGCCGGATATCCCAGATTGATCAGCGCCAGCGCCAGCGTTACAGGCAGCTCTTGAATGGCCAGAATATAGGCGTTGCGGAAAGAGATCCCGATCTTTTGTTCATAACGGCCGGTAAGCCCTAAAAACCACAGGAAGACACCTCCTATGATCCAAGTAATCACGAACGCTGCCGGTTTGACCGGAAGTCCGATCAGGATAAGAGAGCTCCAAATTCCCAGACCGGTTGCCGCCATTACGATACCGATCCCCAGCAAAGCCAAACCGTTCACAAAATTCCGAAGCAGTCCCCTCAGATAGCTGCGGATCAATTGCGTATCCCGTGACTCCCATATGGCGTACTCCTGCTCATAAAGGGAAATGGCGGCAGCGCCAAGGGTAATGATGGGCATCGAGCATAACAAAAACAACATATTTAGGATCAATTGATCCAAGACGGCGCTGAGGATCTTTCCCAATGGCTTATCTGGTCGAAGCAAGGCGGATACCTCCGTAGTTATGGTTTCATTCCCCTCTGCCGTGCCTGCGTATCGTGGAGAATATCCGACAGCAGCCACGCGGCATACCTGGAAAGGCGGGAAGCATGGCTGGCGGCATAGGTGCAGTCGCCATGATCCGAAACATGCCAGTTATACAGCGCCGAACAGAACCATCCGGCAGGCACATAGAGCTTTCCGTCCTGCGTAACTGCTTCACAGAGCATGGATTCCACACAATTGTCGATGGTACAGCCGATACACCCGTGCGCAAAGGTCAACTCTCTGCCATCCGGCAGTCTGATCTCTGCGGTATCGCCGTCCCGGAGGATGACGCCATTAAACATCTTTGTTAAAAATGCTACGGGAGCGTACAGATAGCTTCCCCGAACGATATGTTCCCCGTTCAGGCCGTGATACTTGATCTTCTCTCGGCGGAAGCAGGTGCCATCAAGCTCTGTTAGCTGTCCGCCCGCCAATGCTTTTGAGGCCCCCTCAGAAAGCAGCAGCGCGTGTTCGTCCTTGTGAAAGCTTTTTCGCGTAGGCACATGGCACAGTTTTCCCGTCTCATCCCGGTAGACCCCGGAAAACAGGTAGTCCCAAACCAGCTGGGCATCATCAAAGGTCTGACCATGGTCCCGGTTGAATACGTCCATCAGCATCACATTGCCAACGCGGCCCCGATAAAACAGGAAGTTCTTATCTCCCCGAATAGATACCTCCGGCAGTCCCATGGCATCATTCAAACGCCGCCAGTAATTCAGATTGCCAGTGATGACAGCGCGGTCATCTTCGCCATAATGCGGCGGTGTCCTGTCGTGCTCCAATCGGGAGGACCACACATCCAGCGGACCGCTTTCGTTGATCAGGTCTCCGTCAGCAGTAAAAAGCAGCTTGCAGTTACTGGGGCAGCCGGAACCGGCGGCGGCAGCAAAATGACGGCCTATATACCGGGCGACCTGACTGGTCATGGCATTGCCCATGCTCATGCCCTGAATGTAAACCCGGCCTGCGTCAATGTTGTAGTCCTGCTTCATTTTTTCCAGCAGCGCCAGCACCAGACGGACATCGTGAAAATCCTGGACCTGTCCGATAGGGCGGTTCAGTGCAGGGGCGTCCTGACCAGCGGGGTCACAGATTTCATCCACCATATCCGGATCGCATTCGATCATCCACATTCCCTTGCTGCTGGCATTGGGGAATACGCACAGGAAACCCTCTTTATCGGCCACATGGCTCCAACTGGTATAGATGCACTGGCCCCAGCCGGTCATCAATCCGCCATGCATGGAGAAAACCAGGGGAGCTTTTTTGTTGGGATCATAGCTGTCCGGCACATAGACATACCAGGTGTCCGTGATGCCGTCCCCCAGAAGATCGCCGCGGTATTCCTTCAGATTTTTGGGATAGACCTGGGAGTTGTTGCCGTTCTCATTGACTACCATGGTGCTTCCCTTGATGGCCTGGGGAAGGTAGTCCCGGTTTTCGTCATTCAATTCACCGGGAAGTAAATGTATTTTCGCCATATACTATCCTTTCAGAAGTTCAGATCACCGATTCGTTCTTTGCGATGGAAGCAGCCCTTTACGGCTTCAGCAGCCAGCGGACGGCGGCGGGCAGACTGACCTGGCAGGAGTCAAGATCGGCATCCGCTTCCAGCTGCATCGTTTCAGCGCCCAGTATGGAAGCCATCCGCTCATTTTCGGCCTGCACCGGGGAACCGGCTTCCCAGGTAAAATAGAAAGCGCTGTTTGCTGGCTTAGGCAGGGCAAACAGATCGTTACAGCTTCCATGGAACTGGGGCAGATCTCCGAACACGGCCTCCAGAGAATCTTTGGTGTGAGGCGTACCGGTATCTTCACCGGCCGCGGCCTTGGCGATCAGGTTCTCCATATCCAGGATCCCGTTGATGGCAATGGCCTTGGAGAAGGTTTCCGGGTGCTTCAGCGCCATTTTTACCGCGCCGTAAGCGCCGGTTCCTGTACCGCCGATCCAGTTTTCGGCGGGATCTTCTGAAATAGGGAGGCAGTTGCGGCAAATACCCGTCAGTTCGTTGTTCAGAAAGTATTCGTATCGCGGACCGAATTTCATGTCGGTACCCATAGCGTGATGCTGATCCGGAGCGATCAAAAAGATACCGTATTTTTCCGCAATCCGTTCGGCGGGGGTTTGAAGCCAATCGAGAGCTGCGCCGCCATCGGCGTGCAGCAGCCACAGCACAGGATATTTTGTTTGATGAGATGTATCGTCAAGGGCCAATTTACTCATGCCGGGACAAAATACACGAATAGAAATAGAGCCGCAGGTGATGACGGAAAGCATATTCATTTCAATGGATGCCATGATCCCAGCCCTCCTTACTCAGAGGCCCGCACGAAGGTGTTTTTGAGCATTCCTTCGGCCGCCAGCCAATCCAGATATTTTTTGACATGCTTATCGCAATATTCCCAGTTGTGATAGCCGTGATCGATGACCCGGTAAATATTCAGGCCCTGAGAAGCGTACTTGTCCATGAAGAGCCGGTTGTCCTCATAATGGGCATCTTCGACTCCGGTAGCCATGTAAGCGCGCGGGAACTTCTTGCCTGCAGCCATCTGCTTGTTGATCATATAGCAGATGTCGTTTTCGGTGTTTACGATATAGGACTGCTTGCCAAAGGCGGAGCGGAACATGTAGAACTCCTCGTTGCCGGCTGCCATGGCGGCGTCATCATCTATGGGCAGATCCGCCATGTTTTTCAGCCCGGAGAACAGCCCGATGGCGGCGAACTGCTCAGGATCGCGAACCAGCCATTTCAGGGAACCATATCCCCCCATGGAGAACCCTGCGAGAAAGTTGTCTTCCGGTTTTTCGGATAGAGGGAACAAGTGGCGCACCACCTTGGGGGTTTCAATGGACAGCTGAGAAAAATACTTGAAATCACCGTGGACAGTATCCATGTAGCCGGAGCAATAGGTGCCCGAGCAGACCACGGCAATGCCAACCTCGGAAGCGTACAGCTCCAACGAGGTGTAGCGCTGCCAGTCCGTATAGTCAAAGCCGCCGCCGGACTGGAGCCACAGTACGGGATAGCGATAGTCGCGGGGACGGCTGGCCAGCGAGGTGCCCCATGTGCTTTCCGGCAGGATCACGTTTACGCCGGCCTTCATTTTTAAAACTTCGGAATAGTAATATAATCTGAAATTTGCCATGCTGATTCCTCCTTATTTGGGATAAATAGCCCTGCGCTTGAGGGGCAGGAGCCGGTCCAGCCCCAGCTGCAGATACCGGTCCCACAGCTTGAAATCATGGTCGTATTCCTCCGCGCAGAGATAAGTAACGTCCATATCCATCACCTGCATGGCGGCGGCGTCATCCTCCACCCGGCGGCGGATAAATTCCTCGCTGCCGCAGACCAAAATAAATTTGCATTCCGGGTCACCGGCATCGCGGTGATATTTTATCTGGAACGGGAGATCGGCGGGACTGCCGGGAATTTCCTCAGCAGAGCCGAAAGTTGTATTGTACAAGGGGAACAGGTTTCGGAAATGATCGCCGCGCAGTTCCTGCATCAAAGTGTCCGTGCGCATGGTCATGCCGATCCCGCCGGAGATATCCAGACAGGCGGCATAGCGGTCCGGCCTGTTTATGGCGCATCCCAGCGCCACATTGCCGCCCATGGCGTAGCCCATGATGAAATTGTCCTCCCGTGCAGGGCTGGAGGCAAATAAGGACTGGATCACCGTGGGCAGCTCCTCTGTGATAAAAGACATGTATGGGATGGCGTACTTGGCGTCATAGCCGAAGGAATTGGCGATATTGGGTGTGACCAGCATCACGTGATTCCGCTGCGCGGCCTCCTCCACATTGCTGTAACGGTAGGTCAAGGTATCATCATCGCCGCCGCCGTGGATCAGATATACCGTTTGAAATTTCATACCAGGTTGATAACGAGGCGTATTGGGGGCCTCCGGAGTGCGGTTCGTTCGATTTTCCGTTCTGCTGCTGGGCGGACACCGGTAACTGTCCGTGGGAAGGGCCACCGTTGTATCGGTATACCGGCCTAAGATCTCACTGCGGTAATTGAAACGAAAAATTCCCATGATCTACAGCTCCATGGCCTCGTAAGCCATATCCCGTATTGTAGGATGGATCTCACTGTAGGCTTCCATCATACCTAATATCTCGTGGGTATAAAAAATACTCACATGGTTCACAGGATCGACCAGTGAAAACGCGCCGGCGGCTCCGTCCCAGCCAAATTCGCCTACGGGACTTTTCGATTTGGTACCGTCGATCAGCGTGCGTACTCCCAGGCCATAGCCATATCCCGCCTTGCCGGTTCTGGAGAAATCGGACATCTGCACATCCGTAAGCCAATTGCGGCTCATGGTGGAAATGGCGTTTGGCGTTAGGATCTGGCTGCCGTTGGAGCCTGTGCCGCCGTTGGCCAAAGCTTCGATCACCTTGCTGTATTCATTTACCGTAGCAGCCAGTCCGGCGCCGCCGCTTTCGTAATTTCTGGTAATGCGGTAGATCATGCTCTTGTCCGGTTTGATCTCGCCGGTGTTCCAGTCCTTCGCGTATTGGGCGGATAGACGGTGCTTTTCACTTTCGGGGATCTGATAATACATTTCGGTGATTCCCAACGGTACAAACACGTTCTTTTTCATATATTCGCCAAAGGTCATGCCAGTGACTACTTCAATTACCGCCGCCAGCACGTCATGGCCCAGCGCATAAGAATAGTGGGTGCCTGGTTCAAACAGCAGCGGCATCTTTGCCATGGCGGCAACAATCTGCCGTGTATTCGCTTCGCCGTTGGTGGCGTTGACGACCTCGCGAATGGGCTTTGCCGCCACATCATAGCTCATGCCTGACGTCATGCTCATCAGCTGATGAATATGTATTTTGTTTTGGGCAGGCAGCAGAGCAGATTCCTCGGTGGGCCAGGAGAAAGGAAACTGCCCCACTTTAAAGTCGGATGCGTACTGCATGGAAGCAAATTCCGGCAGATATGTTTCCAGCGGAGCGAACAGATCAATTTTACCCTGTTCAACGAGCTGCATCACACCGGTCATGGTAATGACCTTGGTACAGGAGAAAATATCATACAGGTCTCCTTCGGATACGGGCACTTTGCCATCGTGATCACTGTGGCCGGTCATGTACCGGTAGACCGTATCGTGTTCCTTCGTGATTTTAATATCCAAACCATGGACGCTGTATTTTTCCTCCAGGGTGTTTAAATAGCCGGTGAGTTTGGTAAAGTCCATTTCTTTCGTCCTTTCCTTATCCGGGGTATCCTCTGATCATATTAAATCTCCTGATATTCCATGTATCGAAAGTTTTCTGGAAACAACTTTCCAAAAAGCAGTTCCCGGATGACGTCTGCCATGTTGGCAGAAAGCGCGGCAAAGTGATCGGTGATATAGATCACCCCGTCGCAGTGAGAAACCTGCAAATTCAGGAGGTACTGACAGAACCACTCGGCACTTACCAGCAGTTCTCCGTCTCTGTGGAGCGCTTCACAGTACATACTGCGGATATCACGGTCGATCACGCAGCCGATGCTGCCCCGGGCGAACTGCAGTACTCTTCCGTCTTTTAGGACCAATTTTGCGGTAAGGGTATCATCGCCGGAGAGATATTCCGCGCCGCAAACTTGCGCCAGAAAGCGCAGCGGAACGCAGATATATTCGCCCCGGACCTTGGTCCCGCCGTTTAACCCGTGATATTTGAGCTTCTGCCATTTTACAGCTTTCGTGGACATGGAGACGATTTTGTTGCCAAACCAGGCTTTGTCTGCGCCGCCGGTGAGCGCGATGGCAAAGGCATCTCCGATTCTCGGCAGCGGCGTTTCAGACTTTGTGACAGAGCCGTCTGGGTTCCTGCGAAGACCGGAAAAGAAGTAGTCCCAGTAGAGGAAAGCTTCATCCAGCGTCTGACCATGGTCACGGTTTTTGATATCGTGGTAGACAACATCACATTTTTTGCCAGTGTAGAATGCCAAATTATGCTCCCCCACGATCTGGATCTGAGGAAGAGGATCGCATTCATTCAAATGCATCCAGTAGAAACGGTTGAACCGGTTCAGCAGAGGTTCGTCATAGGGCCGTCCAGGAGGTGTTCCATTGGTTTCAGGACGGGCCTGCCACACAGGCAGATGGCCGGCGGTATTTTTGATCTCGCCGCTGTCGGTGAACAGCATATCTAATTGAGTAGGTCCGCCGGAACCAGCCGCTCCCGCCAAAATGTTACCGTAATACCGGCAGAACTGTGCGGTCATCAGGTTGCCCGCGGACATGCCCTGCATAAAGATCCGTCCCTCATCAATGTTATATTTGCGCTGCAGTTCGGTGATCAGGGCCTTTACATAGTTTAAATCATGATTTTCATGATAGTCTTCCGGCACAGCGGCCAAGTCCATATCCTCGAAGAAAGACGGCGTTTTACCGCGGTCAAACATTCCCTCGACCTGCCAGATGCGGGCCTGATGGGCATCAGGGAATACGCAGATAAATCCCTCCCGATCGGCAAGCATCGTCCAAGAGGTGTAGATGGCATGTCCCCACCCGGTCATAAGGCCGCCGTGGATCCCCACGACCAGGGGGACCTTCCTGCTTCCGTCATAGCTCGCGGGGACGTATTCATACCAGCGGTCCATCAGCCCGTCGTCTGTCAGCACGCCGGTATGCTCCTGCAGCCGCTCGGGATAAGGCTGCGAATTGTTTCCGTTTTCGTTGACTACCATATCGCTGCCCTTAATCGCTTCCGGGAGGTAGTCGCGGTTTTCATCGTTGGGCGTACCCGCCCGAAGAATTACAGTTCCATCCATAAAGTATCCTCCTCAACCCAGCGTCAACCTGTCATAATCGGCCAGTACGCCCTGGCCGGCCAGCAGATCTCGAATCAGGCTGGCCATGTTGGCAGACAACTCTGCAAAGTGATCGGTGACGTACACCACACCGTCACATTCTGTTACGGTCAGATTCATCAGATAGCGGCAGAACCACTCCACGCTTACCAGAAGCTGGTTCTCCCTGTGAAGCGCTTCACAATACATACTGCGCAGCTGACCGTCAATTACGCAGCCAATGCTGCCGCGAGCAAATTGAAGGGTCCTTCCGTCACGCAGTGCCATTCTCGCGGTGAGAGAATCATCGGAATAGGAGAGTTCGGCGCGGAATATCTGGGCCAGCAGGGACAAGGGGACCATCCGATATTCTCCGCGAACCTTCTGGCCGCCGTTCAGGCCATGGTATTTGAGCTTCTGCCACTTGCGGACCTCGGCAGTCAGAGGGTGGACCGCGTTGCCGGTCCAGGCGCTGCGGCAGCCGTCTGCTACGGCAAAAGCAAAGTCATCGCCCTTGCGGGGCAGGATGCTCTGCTCGCAGGTGATCGTTCCATCCGCCTTTCGACGGGCTCCAGAGAACAAATAGTTCCATACAAGAGCGGCATCGTCCAGTGTTTGTCCATGGTCGCGGTTTTTAATGTCAAGATAGACCATATCCGCCTTTTCTCCGTGATAAAAGGCAAAATTATCCTCACCTACGATGCGTATTTGCGGAATGGGCGCGCAGCCGTTCAGCTTCATCCAGTAGTAGCGGTTGTACTTATTGACATACAGAGAATCGGACTTGTTCGGAGGTATGTCGTTGTTCTCCGGACGGGACTGCCACACAGGCAGATGGCCGCTTTTGTTTTTGATCACTCCTTCAGGAGAGAATAGTAGATTTGTAAAGGTGGAGCAGCCGGAACCGGCTGCTCCGGCGAGAAGGCTGCCAAAATTCCGGGAGAAGAGTGCGGTCATCAGGTTGCCCATGGACATACCCTGCATATAGATACGCTCTTCGTCGATATTATATTTTTCTTTCATACGTTCAATCAGCCCCAGAACCAGCCTGACATCATGGTTATCCATAATATCCGCAGGGGCATTTGAGGCTTCAGGAGGGAGAGGCTCCTTGACGCCTTGGGCATCGTCAAAACGCCATTGCCCCCATTCCACACACCATACCCGCTTTTCAGATGCGTCCGGGAAAGCAACGATGAAATTATTTACCTCGGCCACCATTGTCCAGGAAGTGTAAATGGCCTGGCCCCATCCAGTCATCATTCCACCGTGCATGGATAGTACCAGAGGCGTTTTTCTGGAAGGGTCATAGCACGATGGGACATACTCATACCAGGTGTCCTGCTTTCCATCGGGCGTTAGCGCGTCATGAAATTCCAACAGCCGTTGGGGATAGGGCTGTGAGTTGTTTCCATTTTCGTTGACGACAATGTCGCTCCCTTTGATTTTCTCCGGGAGATAGTCCCGGTTGCCGTCATCAGGAGTACCTGGACGCAGAATAAATTCTTCCATATCATTTGATCCTTCCGTTTAGTAAGGGCCGCCGCATTCTTTATCCAAACCAAAGAAGCGGATCGCCTCCTGAATGCCCAGATCCCAGAAGCGCCATTCGTGCCCGTAACCGGGGAGAGAATACCAATGGGCCTTCAAACCGATTTCCTGGGCGTGCTTTTGAAAATCGCAGAACAGTCCATACAATACCGCGTCGTCTTCACCGCAGGCAAACATCAGCCTGGGAAGTTCCCCGGTGTTGACTTTTTCATCCAATATTGCCCACACATTCTCATTGGAGTGGACAAAAGCTTCAAAGCCGCCGGCATTTTTCAGCGTAGTCATGGTGCGGGGATTGTCCAGGTCCAGCAGAATATTCGGATCTCCACAACGCATTCTGGACAGCTCGACAGGAACGGCGGACAGAACAGCGGCGGCGGCAAATCGCTCGGGGTGGTTCACTGCATATTTAATAGCGCCCCGGCCGCCCATACTCAGGCCTGCGATGAAATTGTCGTTTCGTTTGTCAGAAACAGGAAACCAGCCGTAGATCAAGGGCATCAGCTCTTCTGTCAGATAGTCATACATATTGTATCCCAGCATGGTTTCTTCCCAGTTGGAGTAATTGGAGTTTAAAGCGGAGGGCATAACGACAGCCAAGTTCTTCTCGGCGGCATAGAGCTCGATATTTGTCCTTCGAATCCAATCATTGTTATCGCCGCAGGTGCCATGGAGCAGCCACAGGACCTTGTACCGCTTACCGTCGCGGTAGAACGTTTCGGGAGATACGTCTCGAGGTTTATCCGGCAAAATGACGGAAACCTGTGTGTTTCCATTCAGATACTGACTTTCAAAAGTGTATGTAAGTAAGGACATCGTTTCACTCCTCGTTTATGACCGATCTGCCGTATCCAATGATTTATGTCTCAGTGCGCAAATTTTGGTCCATTACGTTTCACACAAAAATCGGAGACCGGCGGCGAATACTGCTTCTTCCGTCTTCCCAACATGCACAGCGGTTTTAAGCTGGCGTGCAAAAGAAGCGCTGGCATCCACGGCATCGAAATCCTCGGTGCAGCCCAAGAAAATGGCCTTGGGCGCTGGATTTCCTGGATGCAGTATATCCAGCCCGCTTCCGCGGACGCTGTCTAAGCTGCCAAAAACAGCCTCCAGATTGGGGATGCTCAGGCGGGGGATCTGAGCGCCGGCGGCGGCCGCCTCGCACATGGCTGCGGCATCGTACCGGCCGTTGATAACAAAGCACTTAGGGAAAATATCAGGATGGTTTGCGGCGTGCCAGACAGCGCCGTAGGCGCCACCTCCGGTGCCGCCAGCATACTGCCTGGATTCGTCCAGAGGAAACATATGCCGGCAAATTCCAGGCAGCTCCCGGCATACAAAGTCACCATATTTGCCGCCCCACCGCAGATCTATACCAAAGGAATGCATCAAACTGGGGGAAATGATAAACAATCCCAGCTCATTGGACAGGTCCTGCAAATTTTTGATGGTTCGAATATCGGTATCGTTACCGCCGATATCGTGGAGGAAATACAGGGCGGGGTACAGCCGGTCCTGTGCAATTCCCGTTCCGTCCGGGAAAATTACCGTTGCGGAGAAGCTGCCCGCCAAAGCAGTAGACAATGCGTTCAGTTCCAATACGGCCATACTATTGGTCCTCCATAATGTAATCGCTGTGAAGCGGGATCCAGTTTAGAAAGTTCTCCACATGGCGGTTGCAGTAGACCCAGTCGTGTTTTCCGGAATCCCGTACCTGGGTAAAGTCCAGACCCATGCGGCACATTTCATCCATGCAGGCGTAGGCATCCTGAGCACCAGGGTCCTCCGAACCGACTGCCATGTAGAATTTGGGAAGATCGGTCCCGGCCTGCAGATGCTTTTCCAGCATATACAGGTTGTCGTCCGGGGTGTTGCGCCGTTTGGCGGCGGAGCCGAAGGAGGCCCACAAAGTAGCGAACGGCTCCTCACAGAAGTCATCACGGAGGCAGGGCTGGCCAAGCTTTTCGTCCGGTGCCACCGGCGTTCGGGGGATGATGTTGATGGGGCCGGAGAAATTGCCAAAGGCGGCAAACATTTCAGGCCGCTGCATGACAAATTTGAATGCGCCGTAGCCGCCCATGGAAAAACCGGCCACGAAATTATTTTTCCGTTCATAAGACAGCGGGAAAACCTTGCGCAGGTATTGAGGCAATTCATATGCGATCTGATCCCACCATCTGTAATCCCCCTCGGCAGTGTTTACATAGCCGCAGTAGGAAATACCGGGCAGAACGACCGCGATGCCATGTTTAGCGGCGTACAGCTCCAGGGCGGTGTAGCGTATCCAATCTGTATGATCAAAACCACCGCCGCACAGAAGCCACAGTGTTGGATACCGGTAATCTGCCGGACGGTCCGCCAAGGAATGGCCCCACTTGTTTTCTGGAATGATTATGCAGACGCCCATTTTTTGCTGCATGACATCAGAGTAATAATCAATTTTGCATAGTGCCATACGTGCATCCTCCTTTTTTAACTTGGTAAAAATATAATCCTTAATTTGACTGGAAGGGCGGCCGGTTTCCTGTCGGTATTGGTTTCTTCGCAGCCAACGCCCCATAAAGGGAAAGCGTTGGCTACGAAAAAGAAAAGACAATTAACCTTTTACGGAGCCAAGGGTAATGCCCTTGACAAAATACTTTTGGAAGAAGGGATATGCGATCAGCAAGGGGATCACCGCCACAACCGCGATGGCCATGCGGACAGAAATGTTGGGGACATCGGCGGCGTTGATCATACCGCTGACATGGGAAGTCAGGAAGGAGGCCTTGTTCATAACGTCGTTCAGATAGTTTTGGATGCCGTAAAGATCAGTGCGGGTAGTGATGAAGTAAATACCGTTTGTCCAGTTGTTCCAGTAAGCGATCAGAGTCATCAGGCTGATGGTGGCGATGATGGGTTTGCTCATAGGAACCACCACCTTCACCAGCGTCTGGGTTTCAGAGGCGCCGTCCAGCATAGCGGCTTCGATGACCTCGTGGGGGATGCTGGTGGTAAAATAGGTGCGCATCATGATCACCAGGAAGGGATTGAACAGCAGATAGGGCACGATCATGGCCCAGATAGTGTCCTTCACATGTACCAGGTTGGTATAGACCAGATAGGTAGGCACCAGACCGCCGTTGAACAGCATGGTAAAGAACAGAATCAGGGAAAAGAAGCTCCGGCCCGGCAAATTGGTTCTGGATAAGGGGTAGGCAAAGAGAATGGTCATGACGACGCTGGCGGTAACGCCGCAGACGGCAATGATGATGCTCATCTTATAAGCCTGCACAATGGAATCCCGGGTGGCGAAGAGGAAGTTGTAAGCCGCCATACTGAATTCCTTGGGCATCATGGAATAGCCGTTTTGCACCAGATAGGTTTCGGAGGTAAAGGAACTGACGATCAGCAGCCAAAACGGGATGAGGCAGGCAAGAACCAGAAAGATCAAAAGAACGTTGAAGAAGATGCTGAAGCCTCTGCTCTTGTTTATCATTTCAAAAACCCTCCCTTAGAACAGCGCGCTGTCCTTGTCAATGATGGAAACCAGTTTGTTGGCAGTGAATACCAGGATAAAGCCCAGCAAAGACTGCAGGAAACCGGCGGCAGAGGAGCGGCCTACGTCATTGAGCTCCAGCAGTGCGCGATAGACAAAGGTATCAACGGTCTGCGTTGTGGAATACAGCATACCGCTGTGCTGCGGGATCTGGTAAAACAGGCCAAAGTCGGAGAAGCAGATGCGGCCCACGGCCAACAGGACTAGGGTGATGGCGGTGAATTTCAATTCGGGCAGAGTAACGTGAACAATTTGTTCCCAAGTAGACGCGCCGTCCATCACGGCGGCTTCGTACAGCGACTTGTCTATGCTGATAATATTGGAATAATATAGGATGGAGCTGTAGCCAAAGTTCATCCATAGATAGACAATGGTCAGGATCACAGGCCAGTATTTGGGTTCGTTATACCACTTGATCGGACTGTCCATCCCCAGCATCGGGAGAATGGTGTTGTTCATAAAACCATTGGTGGGGTTGAGGAAGGCGTAGACAATGTAGCTGACGATAACGGTGGACAACAGATATGGGATCAGAATGACGACCTGGCTGAACTTTTTCAGGAATTTACTGTGAACTGCGTCCAACGCAATGGCAACGGTAATGGCGAGCACGTTGCCGGTAACGATGAAAAGAAGGTTATAGAGGATCGTATTGCGCAGGGCCTTCAATGCGTCATTATTGCTGAACAGAAACTTGAAATTTTGCAGGCCGACCCAAGGGCTTGCGAAAATACCCAAGGAGTAATCGATTTTCTTAAAAGCAATTACCAGACCGCTCATTGGCAGGTAGTTGTTCATTATCAGATAGATCAGGCCGGGGATCAGCATAAGATACAGGGGGAGGAATTGCTTGAATTTTTTGCGCCTTTTGCTGCGGATGTGGTTTTTTTCCGCATCCGACAGAACTGCTTTTTGCGCGGCTTTCACCGTTTGCTTTTGTGCCATCGTATCTCCTCCATATTTCCTCCGTCAATTTCTGTTCCGGAGTTTATTTATAAATAATAGTAGCAAATTCTGTTTTGAGAAGCTATCACTTTTCTGCCGTGATTTGTCGAGTTTCTGAATAGTGGCAATAAACACGCTTCTTTTTTGTGCATATTGACAGTTGGGCCGGATTTTTTCGCCAGAAAGACAACAGAGTTCCCCAGGAAATTGATAGCGCTGGGAAGAGCGAATCTGCTATAGTAACAGCATATAAGGCGTCCCGCAACACAAATTCAATTAACAAAGGAGAAGAAAAAATGAAGAAGTTCCTTGCATTGCTGCTGGCTGCCGCAATGGTTTTGAGCCTCGCCGCCTGTGGCGGTTCAGAACCCCCTGCTGCCAACCCCTCAAACAACGACGCGCCCCCCAGCGAACCTTCGGCCGATCCCGCGGCCCCCGGTGAATATCCTGTGATTCGCTGGGCGTATACCGCGCTGTTTCCCACTCCCGATGAACCCTTAGTTGAGGCTGCTATGAATGAGATCCTCCGCGAGACCTGCGGCGCGGAGATCGACTTGGTTCGGATCGATTTTGGCAACATGCAGCAGCAGTTCAACCTGCTGCTCACCGGCGGAAGTGATTCCATCGACGTGTTTTCTTCTTTCTGGTACATGCCTTTGAATACGTTGTATTCCAATGGCCAGTTGGCAGACATGTCGGAGCTGATCAACGACTATCCGGAGGTTCTGGACCTTTTCAAGGACTACCCCGAGGTCTTGGATTGCTGCAGGATCGATGGCAAGCTGGTTGCGCTGCCCACGGTCGCTCCTTATACCTCTCCCATGGTGTACCTGTGCAAGAAGACGGACTCCGATTCTGCGAATATCGATTGGAGCACGATCACCAACTATGATCAGGTTACCGAGGCTCTGCTGGCGATGAAGAAGGTCAATCCTGACCATTACTACATTCCCGGCGCAACCGAGACCTACTATATGCCCAAGGATATCGACTACCTTGGCGATACGTACTTCCTCGGCGTTCTGACAGATCCCGCCAACAGCACCACGGTTGAGAATTATTACGAGTCTCAGTACTTCGTCGATTTCATGAACCGCGTCAAGATTTGGCAGGAGAACGATCTGATCTGCCCCGATCCCATGTCCAATAACAACCCCACGCTGATGTCCATGCAGTTTGGTCTGGTCTCCGGCACCCCCGGCTACAGCTTTGATGCCGGCGAGTTCTGCGACGAGGCGAACATCAGCATGCAGTATGGAGACGAGGTCGTGGGCGCAAACCTGGGCGACCGTCTGATCACCACCGGCAACATCGCCACCTATCTGTGGCACATCACCAGCTTCTGCCAGAACAAGGAAGCGGCCATGAAGGTCCTGGCTGCCTTCTATACGGACTCCCGCCTGTGCGATCTGCTGGGAAATGGTGTGGAAGGCTCCAACTATGTGGTTGGAGACGATGGCCTGCTGTATTGGCCCGAGGGCAAGGATAACACCTCCTGCGGCTGGACGGGCATGAAGGCTTCCTACAGTCTCCCCAATGCAAGCGAGTGCCAGCAGTGGTTTGATGTTCCTTCCTATTTCTGGGAACTGGCGGAGCAGACCAACCAGGAGGCCATCCCCTCCAAGGCCTTGGGCTTCAGCTTTGACCCCTCTCCCGTTGCGGATCAGGTTACAGCCTGCACCAACGTATATAATCAGTACTACCTGCCCCTGATCAATGGCGAGGTTGATATTGATGAGATCCTGCCCGTATTCCAGAAAGCTCTGAAGGATGCTGGCATCGATGCCATTGTCGCAGAAAAGCAGGCGCAGTTGGATGCCTGGCTTGCTGCCAAGTAATGATTTTAGAACGCAGCGAGGGCACTTCGGTGCCCTCGCTGTGTTAAGAAAGGACGTGATGCCATGAAGCAGACGTTGACCCGGCAGGAACCGGATAAGCTCTGGAACTTGTCCTATATTCTGGTCCTGACCGTCAGTACGCTCAGTTCCTTTTCCTTCTATATGGTCGCGACGATCATGTCGAAGTACTTAGTTAGTCTGGGCGCAACGATCGCCTTTGCCGGATTTGTTGTGGGCATGTTCTCCATCACCAGCCTGATCTGCCGCCCGTTCTGCGGCATAATGGCTGACCGGCTGAACAATATTTGGCTGCTGATCATCAGCAACATTTTGATGAGTATTGGCTTGATCGGATTTGCGGTTTCCACCAATATGCCGTCCATGATTCTTTTCCGGATATTGAACGGCGTAGGGTTTTCCATTAACGGTACGGTGCAGATGGCGCTCATTGTGCATTTCATTCCTTCAAACCGGCTCGGTGAGGGGATTGGCTACGTGGGCATCAGCCAGCTGATCGGATCCGCCTGCGCGCCCGCTATGGGACTTGAAATCGCGGAGATGTTCGGTATGCCCGCCACATTTACGGCAGCGGCCGGGCTGACGCTTCTGGCTGCCGTCATACTCTTATTCCTGCGCGGGCTGCAGCCAGAGAAGAAAAACAGCCGGAAGAAAATACGGTTCGGCGACATTATCGATCGAAAGGCGATCCCATTCACCATCCCTTATTCCACCTTCTCTTTCACCAATGGCATCATCAATGGCTATCTGGTCATGTTTGCGGATGCGCATGATATTGGTAAGATCAGCGTCTACTTCACGTTGTATGCTGTTGCCGTTTTTCTGGTGCGCCCCTTTTCCGGCAAGATCATGGATCAGAAGGGCCTGCGCTATACAGTGTTTCCCGGCATGGCCGTATGTGCGCTGTCCTTGTATCTGCTGGGTATGAGCAGCACCCTTTGGACGATCTTGGCCACCGGCATTCTGCGGGCTTTGGGCCAGGGCGCGGCTCAACCCTCCCTGCAGGCGGGGTGCATCAATTGTGTTGGCCGTGACCGCAGCGGCGTGGCCACCAGCACCTACTTTCTGGGCGGTGATATTGGACAGGGCATCGGTCCAATGGCAGGCGGATTTGTGCTGGCCAGGATCGCAGGCCTTGCCGGATATCAGGTGCTGTTCGGCCTGTGCGGCACAATGATGCTGGCGGCAATGGTTTATTTCTATTTCTTCTGTAAAAAGGAGGGGATTCGCTGATGGATTTTTCAATTCCCCGCTGTACGCCAGAGGAGGTGGGGATCCCTTCGTCACTGGTAGAAAATTGCATCCGCTCCTTGTCCCATCCGCTTACTACCATGAATGGATTCATGGCCGCCCGTCATGGAAAGATCTTTTCTGAATGCTGGTGGACTCCCTACCATCCGGAAATACCGCATTCCAACCATTCCTTTGGCAAGACCTATACCGCTTCTGCCATCGGTATTGCAGCAGGAGAGGGCCTGGTCCGGCTGGACGAAAAAATAGTGGATATCTTTCGAAGTGAAATTGAAGAAAAGAATATCCACGTCCCAGACGGCGTGGAGCGGATCACCGTTGAGCATGTTCTGACCATGACAAACGGCATGGCGTATCACCCGGATATGCGCGGGGACTTTGTGGCGAACTATCTATCCACACCGCTTGCATATGAACCGGGAACCCATTTTGCCTACAATTCTACCGGCTCGTGTATGCTGGGAGCGATCATTTTGAAACGCTCTGGCATGAACATGCGGGAATATCTAACACCCAGACTCTTCCAAAAAATCGGAATAGAGCCGGATCAATTCGTTTGGAGGCAGTTCCGTGAAAGTGGGATCGATGCGGAACCGGGAACCTTTTCTACCACCCAATGTAATTTGCGGCTTGCCATGTGCTATTTGCAGGGCGGCAGATGGAATACGGAGCAGGTCATCCCGGAGGAATACGTTCGATCCGCACTGACGGTGCATACCTCTACTGCCCATGCGCCGGAGCAGAAGGATGGGCTGTGTGGTTACGGCTACCAGCTTTGGGCGTGCAGCATTCCCGGCGTGTTCCGCTTTGACGGCGGCCAGGGACAGTACGGGATACTTTGGCCGGAAAAGGAGCTGGCGATAGCCATTCATGAAGGCGCGCTTGGCCCGCTGGGACCTCAGAAAACCCTGGACGTGATTTACGGATCACTGTTGGATCATATCACGGACGATGCGGCCCTCCCGCCGGATGATGCCGCGCTGCAATCTTTGCGCAAAACGGAAGCGGAAGCGGCGCTTCCCAGCGACCTGGCTTCTCCCAGGCCTCCTGACAGAACATTCTCCGGATACTACACCGTGGAGAGCGGCGTTTTTGATCCCTGGATGTCGGCCTCGCCCCCTGGCAATGGCGATTTGTTTACCCTGTTTCGCAACCCGGAAAAGGACATTCCGATCAAAGAGTTTCGGCTGGATGTGGCGCCTGAGGAATGCCGCCTGATTTTAGATACCGGCGCCGTGCTTCGGGCCTCCTGGAATGGGGCGCTTACCCATCATTTTGTAGAGTCTCCCTTTGACAGCCTTGGCGACTATGCCGCTTCTGCCCAATGCGGCGAGGATGGCAGCCTGCTGATACATTTTCACTGGCTCAATGGTTGGTTTGAAACGACCATGCGCTTTGCCAGGAAGGGAAACGGTCTAAGCATTACCACGCGAAAGCTGCGGCTTAACGAGGATGACAACTTCCTGATCTATGAAGCCAACGCGGTGCGTCGAAAGGAGCCGGCATAATGCAACACTACTCCATATCTGACCTTGCGGACCGTCTTGTGACCTATGGCAGGACCTTCCGGGAACCCGAGGAGGATATTCTGTATTTCAACTGGAGCGGCAGCACGGTGGAGTTTATGTTCTCCGGGACACAGCTGACCGTAACGTTCCGCGCTGAGTGCGGCTATGAGGTTGAAGGCCTGCCTGATGATCCCAATGCGCCCAAACGGCCAACTTGGCCTTGGGTCGGTGTGTTTCTGGATGATATGCTGGTACCTGCCCGCAAATTTCAGGTCTCTTCATGTACTGAGACATGGCTGCTGCATCAAAGCGCAGTGTCTGAAACACATCGAGTCCGCCTGACCAAGCTGACGGAAAACAGCAAAACATTCCTGGGGCTTTCGGCCTTTACCGCTGAAGGAGCGTTTCTGCCCATCCGGAAGCAGCCGCGTAAGCGGATGGAGATCGTAGGAGACTCCATAACCTGCGGCTACGGCAATTTGGTCAAGGACCCAAACCTCCGCTTTTTTTCCGCAGATGAGGACAACTGGCATGCCTATGGTCCCATTGCAGCACGGAAGCTGGGGATGGAATATTCCTGTATCAGCATTTCGGGCATCACCGCCGTAAAACATCCCGGCTGGCATTCCGCCTATGCTATGTGCGAACTCTACGGCTATACAGACAGAGTGCAGCAAGAGAAGTTGAACATGGCTCCGCAGCTTTGGGATTTTGAAAAGGAGCACAACGATTATGTTGTGGTCAACTTGGGGACCAATGATTGCTATGCCATCTTATTCTGTCCCGAGGCTGGAGAATTAGAGAAATTTTCGGATGCGTATACCGCATTCCTGACAGAGATCCGCCGGGTCAATGGCGCGGATACCCAAATTATCTGCGCATTGGGTCCCATGAACTACTATCTGTTTCACGATATTGCCGAAGCCGTCCGGCGTTACTGCCAGCGCACGGGTGACAAAAGAGTGCATGTGCTGCGTCTGTGTCCTATGCATCCTTTCGATGGTATTGGGGCGGATGGGCACCCTTCTCTGGATACCCATGAAAAAATGGCACAGGAGCTCACTTGCTTTATTCGCTCCCTTGAAAATCAATAATTTACCAGAAAATTTCTGGAGAAAGAAGGAAAGTACTATGAATCCTTATGTCTTTGAACCCATCAGACCGGTTGTTCAAACTAAGTTCGGCAAGCTCCGTGGTGTGACTTACGGAGATATCAACATCTTTATGGGCGTTGAATATGCCAAAGCGAAGCGGTTCCATATGCCGGAGGAGCCCCAAACCTGGGAGGGGATCAAGGATGCGTACCGGCATGGGCCTATTGCGATGCAGGTCCTGGCGCCCAATACGTTCTCCTACTACAGAGGCCTGCACATGCTGGAACTCCAGAGTGAGGACTGCCAGAATCTGAATATCTGGGCGCCTAAAACGCTGAACGGAGAAAAGAAGCCCGTTTTTGTCTGGATTCACGGAGGCGGATTTTTTGGCGGCAATGCCTTTGAAGAGATCTCCTTTGATGGGTTCAATTTGGCGCACCACGGCGATGTGATCTTTGTTTCCATCAATCACCGCCTGAATGTTTTGGCCCATATGAATCTGGAAGAATATGGCGAGGAATTTAAAAATTCCGGCAATGCCGGTATTGCAGATCTGGTAGCCGCCCTGAAATGGATACATGAAAATATCGCGGCATTTGGCGGTGATCCGGGAAATGTGACCATTTGCGGACACTCCGGCGGCGGCGGAAAAGTGCAGTGTCTGTTTCAGATCGAAGAAGCGGCGCCGTATTTCCAGAGGGGCATCTGCCTGAGTGGCGCAAGATACGGTGATCTCTATCCTGCGAATACCGAGGAAATCAGCAGAGCGACCACCAAAGCGGTAATGAACGAGCTTGGGATCACCCGGGAGAATATCGAGAAAGTCTACGATGTTTCCTTTGCGGATCTGGCAAAGGCCTGTAAGAAGGTGTCTAATCCTCTGGCGTGGGCCCCTGTTCCGAACGCCTATTTTCCCGGCTTCCCCGCGGATGCGGGTCTGATGCCCTTCTCCAAAGGCAAGCCGGTCATCTATGGTTCTACTCTGGGTGAGTTCCCCATGGTGAAGCTGACTGCGGAGGAGAAGGCCGCTATGACAGAGGATGATAGGATCGATTTCCTCAAAAAACGGTTTGGAAAAGATGCGGACCGTCTGATGGCCCTGTTCCGGAAGGCCTATCCGGACCATGATATTTTGGATTTGGCGTATGCCGATTCCAGCCGCCGGATTGCGGCCATAAAATCTGCCTATTCCCATGCGGCGGCAGGCTGCGAGAACGTGTATCTGTTCCTGGCGTCCTACTGCGTTCCTGAAGATGGCCGTATTCCCATTTGGCACGGCGGCGAAGTTGCCTATATCTTCATGAATGAGGATAAGGTCTTGGTTTTGAACGAGGCTGTTTATGGACAGAAGTATGGACAGATCCTCAGCACTATGGTCTTGAATTTTGTGAAGTATGGCGATCCCAACAATAAGTATTTGCCCAAATGGGAGACGGTAACTGAAGAGCAGAATAACACGATGATCATTGACCAGGTGTGCCGGAATGTTGCACATCACGATGATGAATTGATGGAGTTGTATGACAAAGTTTGCCCACCGTTTGTGCTGAATTTGAAGATGAACTGAGCGATCTGGAAAAGAATATTCTTTTGACTTTGGACGGCAGGGGCCTTTGATAGCCCCGTCCCCTATATATGCTGAACGGCGGTTTTGAAATCATCAATTTCAAAACCGCCGTTTTCATATAACCGATCCAGTGGCAAAAGGAAGCTGATGTCTGCCGCCAGCTGTGCCTGCCGCTCAAAATTAGCAGCGATCCTGCCTCCCTACTCCCCGGCGGCCCGCTCCTTATACTGCGTCCCCCAGTCCCACATGGCATCCAGGACCGGCTTCAAGCTGTGTCCCAATTCCGTCAAGGTGTACTCCACCCTCGGCGGCACCTCCGGATAGACCGTCCGGGACAGCAGGCCGCTGGCCTCCATCTGCCGGAGCTGGGCGGTCAGTACCTTCTGGCTCACGCTGCCGATGGACCGCTTCAGTTCACTGAAGCGCTTGGTCCCGGAGAGCAGATCCCTGAGGATCAGCACCTTCCATTTATCACTGATGAGCGTCAGCGTGGTCTCCACCGGGCAGGCTGGCAGGGTGTTTTCCATCATCTCGTATCCTCCGTTCAAATGATCTCCTATTTTATCCCACCGGAGGCCGCGCCGTCAAGACGGTTACCGCCAGGTGCCTATACCACAATATTGTGCGTACTTCCCAGCTCTGCTCCATTCTGCTATGATGAAGGCATCGAAGGGAGAACATCCCTGACCGCAGACCATTTGGAGGTACATTTCATGAATAAGCGCAATTTTACGACCGTCCACCTGAGCCAGGGCGAGATGCACATTTACGACCTCGGCGGCGTGAGGCTCCACGCCTGCCAGACCGGCGACCCGCTGGCAGACGAGGTGTTCCTGTTGGAGAAGGCCGGACAGTTCGTGGTCCTGGAGCCTCCCTGCTTCACGGACAGCATCGCCGCGCTGGGCGAGTATTTGGAGGACAAAACGGTGGCCGGGATGCTGGTGGCCTACCACGGGGCGGGCGCGTCCTTCCTGAGGGAGGTCCCCAAGTACGCCACGGCCAACGCGGTGGAGTACGCGGAGAAGGGCGGCGGCAGTGCCCTGATCGACCAGTTCGCCGCGGCGTTCGGAAGCGCCTTTGACAGCGGCATCCACGCCGTCGATCATGTGATCGGAGAGGGCCCGGTGACCATCGGCGGCATTGAATTCATCATCCACCGGACCGCCGAGGCGTTTGACGTGGAGATCCCGGAGATCAACGCGGTCTATACTCACATGCTGGGCCATGACTGCCACTCCATCGTGGCGGGCGCGGGCCACGCGGACGGGATGATCGCCCAGCTGAAAGCGTACATCAAGAGGGGTTATGACCTGATCCTTACCTCCCACTACACGCCGGAGGATCTGAAGGACGCCCAGACGAAGATCGACTACCTGGAGCGGCTGAAGGCCATCGCCGCCGTCTGCCGGGACGCAGGAGCCTTCAAGACGGAGGTGAAGAAGGCGTATCCCGCATACGGCGGTGAGAATTATCTGGATATGACGGCTGGATTTTTCTTTGAATAAGCAAACGCTCCCTGCGGGTATGTCCCGCAGGGAGCTGATGCTACTGCCCGCTGTTTTCCGGCGGCGTGGGCGGGGGGACCGGGGGAAAGAGTTTTTGCAGTTCCGGTACTCTGCAAGCCTGTATCCAGTCTGGCATTCCGGGTTTCCAGACCAGGCTCTCTTGGGAAAGGTTCCCCTCCGCAGCCATCGTCATCAGCGCGGCCTCGCTGAAGGGGCCGTGGGCCTGACCATCTACCACCACATGATACAGCAAAGTGCTGCCGGGAGCAGGCGGCGGCGCGGCTTGCTGCATTCCGGACATCATCCCGCCGATCATCCCGGCCATATTCTGGCCGATCGCGCCGCCTACCGCCATACCCGCTATCATACCGGCGGGGTTCCAGCCTCCGGCGGCTTCCGGGGCGGCGCCTCCGCTCATGTGTCCCAGCGCTTCTGCGCCGACCATACCAACGGCGGCCTGCTGGTTGAGCTGGTGGGTCGTGAAATACTCTGATTGGGTTTGGATGCGTTGGGCGAACTGGGCCTCTTCACGCTGGGCTTTCAGCACCGCCTCCGAATGTTCGGCGCGGATCCGCTGGACATCCTGCATCTCCTTGATATTGACCGCCGTCTGGGCCTGGATCGATGCGGCGGAAACGTCCAGGGTTACGGACTTCAACTGCCGGTATCCATCGCTGGCTTTATCGATCTCGATGGCGGCAATGTCGATCCCGGACACGGATATACCGAAGTCCTGACACAGGCGCTGGCGCAGGCCGGACTCCACCAAGTCGTTGATCTCCTGGATCTTTCGCTCGATCTGGAGCACGGGAATGGCGTGCTCGGCAGGAGCGTTTGTTACCACGCGCTTCACTGCTTTCGATACGGCATCCTTGATCTGTCCCTGGAAAGTACTCAGATCAAAGTCGTCCAGTCTGTGGAGCCGGATAAATTCCTGATAGTCTGCGATTTTGAAGCTGATGGTCCCCCGGACCGCCGTGGGCACGCCGAAATCCATAAAGCGGGGATCGAACACATCGAAAAAGGGCACACCGAAGCGGATCTGGATCAGCTCCGCCAGATTGATAAAGTAGACCTCCGCCTGGAAAGGGCTGCCGCCATCATAGAGCCTGCCGATCAGGCTGGCCAGCACGGGAAGGTTCGCCGTCTCCAGGATCATGTCGGCGGGACCTTCTATGTAGTCATATACAAAGCCGTCCGGGCGCGTATATGCGAGGACTGCCACGGAGCCGTCCTTCACCCGCAGGGAGGAGCCCCAGCGGATAGCGTTTTCCCGCCTGCTGCTCCCCAGCGCGGCGCCGTTGGGTCTCCATTTCCAAATTAAATAGGAGGGCTCGTCACAGCGGATGACGTCCATAGTGCTGGGGGATTTTTTGAATAAAGCCATGAAATTTCCTCCTCTTAGTCAAATATGCCAGAGAATATGCTTTTATACTCGTCGATAATCTCTTTAAATTCCTCTGTGTCCTTTTTCAATTCTTCCATACTCTTTTTGGGATTTTCTTGCGAAGCTGCGGATGAATCTTGCGTTGACGAACCTCCCAGCTTTCCTATTATTAGCAATAAAAGCATAAGACCGACCCAAATTGCAAGCATAAATAGCAACTCTCTAGAACTCTTTGTTCGTCCTCTATGAATTTCCTTTTTCCTTTTTTCATAAATCGCATTTATATCATCGAAATCAGGACTATTGCCAAATGCAAGTTTTGCCTTTTGATAAGATTGTTCAAATTTAGCAATCCAAGCATTTGTAATTAGTTTCCGGGATCTGCTCTCGGAAGAGCTTCTATCATCCAATACATCTGTATCAATATTAGAGGAGGCAAGGATCATAAACTCTAGTATATCCTCTTTTGTGTTGGGTATGACAAAACTATGTATTGTATTTGCAATGCTTTTATCAATAGGATTTACCTCGTCCTCTTTTCTAAAAACCCGCCACACCGAATTTTTGGCTTTCTCGTAATCGACCCTACTTGCCTCAATTTTTGCTATTTCACGTTCAAGCCGCTGAACCGCTGTTGATGCAGCAGCGTTACGAATTTCAAAACCACAGGAATGGCAAGTAACCTCAAATGCTGATAAAACTTCCCCGCAATTGGGACACTTCTTCATCTCGCCTGCATATACCTGCTTGCGGCTTTCTTGATCTGCTGCAACTGATTTTTTGACGATCGCACCACAGGCAGAGCAATATGCCGCTTTATCTGCTAATTTCTGGCCGCATTTTATACAAAACATAAGAAAATCCTCCGGTTAAAAAAATCGTCTGAACAGTCCTCCGAAGAATCCATCATCGGAATCATCACAGGAATCGTCATCATTAGAGGGAACGCCAGGATAATTTTCCTGTTCAACAAAAATATTATCCTTTGAAATACTATTTTTGTAGCCGCATTCGGTGCATTTCCAAACATATTTGTGATCGTCAAAACCTTCTTGGCAGTTTAGATTTGCGCCGCATGAGTCACACTACCACGTAACATTGGGGAATCTTAACATTGCTGGTTCCTCCTTAGATATATCAAATAGTACACCTTTTGCAAGTTGCCCCTTGGCGTTGCTTTGCGAAAAACTTTGTTGCTTTCTTTGTGCGGTTCGGCGGAAAAGCCCTTGCAAATCCGAGGGAATTGTGGTAAAGTATGTATTAGTAAGCGGCTATCAAAAGGTGTACCTTATGATAGCTGCGATTATTTTTTCGCATCAGAGACCAGCCGGTATTCCCGCAGGCGGCGGTAGAAGGTGGCCTCGGCCAGGCCGGTGCGCTCCAGAGCATCCCGGAAGCCCAGCCGCCCCGCCTCCCACTCCGCCACGATGGCGGGGAAGTCCTCCGGCGGCTGCACGTTGGGCCGCCCGAAGCGGACGCCCCGCTTTTTGGCCGCCGCGATGCCCTCCGCCTGCCGCTGGCGGATATTGATGCGCTCGTTCTCCGCCACGAAGGACAGCACCTGGAGCACGATGTCGCTAAGGAAGGTGCCCATCAGGTCCTTCCCCCTGCGGGTATCCAGGAGCGGCATGTCCAGCACGGCGATGTCCACGCCCTTCTCCCGCGTCAGGTACCGCCACTGGTCCTGGATCTCCTCATAGTTGCGCCCCAGCCGGTCGATGCTCTTGATGCAGAGCAGGTCGCCGGGCTTGAGTTTTTTGACCAGCCGTTTGTAATTCGCCCGGTTGAAGTCCTTTCCGGACTGCTTGTCCAGAAAAATGCGGTCCTCCGGCACCTTGGCCTCCCGCATGGCCAGAAGCTGCCGGTCCTCGTTCTGATCTGCGCTGGACACCCGGATATAACCATAGGCCCCTCCCATAGTGCTGCCTCCTGTCGGATAGATTTCCGTATACCTTTTCATAGTATAGGCCGAAATCAGCCGCCGTTGCATGAGGCAGTGCAACCGAAAGGCAAAAATACCGCAAAACCGTCCATCAAGACGGTTTTGCGGCATTTATAACAGCATCAAGGTATCCGGTCCTTGCGGGGAAATATCCACACAGCCGAGCGTCATTTCCACTCTCTCGGACTTTTCCCATACGCGGCCCGGAACGCCCGGAGGAAGACGGAGTAATCCCCGAACCCCGCGTCCTCGGCGGCCTTGAGCACCGGCACGTCCCGGCGGATGGCCTCGGCGGCCTGCTGGAGGCGCTTCTGCCGGATATACTGGTGGACGGAGCAGCCGTAGACCTCCTTGAACCGGTGCATCAGATAGTACCGGCTGAGGAAGAAGGCCCCCGCCAGCCGGTCGATGCTCAGTTCCTCCCCCAGATGGGCCAGGATGTACCGGGTCACCTCCTCCATCTTGGGATCGAACCGGTAGGAGGCCGGGTCCGCCTCCTCCGGGGCGGCGCTGACCGCCCGGTTCAGCTCTACCAGCAGCTGCAATACGCAGGTGTCGGCCAGCAGTCCGGCGGCGAAACCGCCGTCCTTCACCGCGCCCTCCACCCGCTCGAACAGGGCGCCCCAGCGGGTGCGGTCCTCCCCCCGTGGGCGGTACAGGTGGCCCCCCCGCCGGGCCGTCAGGCCGAAACAGCCGGAGAGATCCGCCTCCGGAGTGCTGAACCGAGCCATGAATCCCCTGTCGATCCAGAGGACCATCCGCTCATAGACGGGTCCCGCCTCCACCACCGGCAGATGGATGAGGTTCCGGCTGACCAGCAGGATGTCCATGGGCTGGAGGGGGTAGCGCTTGCCCTCGATGTGGTAGGTCACCCGTCCGCCCAGGAGCAGGACCAGCTTGTCAAACTCGTGGTAGTGGTGATCCAGCGTCAGCGCCCGGTCGTCCCGGAGATGGAACAGCCGGTAGGGCTCGTTGAGATACCCCCGCTTGCCGATCTCGCTTCTGTCCAGCATGGATTTCCTCCAATTACAGCAAAATACAGAATAGTTGACATCTTTTGCGCCATCGATCCTGTCAAAAATGAGGAGCCGGAGGCTCCTCATTTCCGCTTTATTCCGTTTCCATCGGCGCACCGCAGTGGGGGCAGAACTTGGTGTTGGTGATCTTGCCGCAGACGGGGCAGACCGCGCCCTCCTCCGGGGCGGCGGACTCGGCGGTCTCGGCGGCTTCCCGGCTGGCCTGCAGCTCGGCGATCTTCTCCTGAGAGGCGCGGACGGCGGCCATGATGTCGGCGACCGCCGCGGGGACCTCGCCCTCCTGATGCTCGCAGGCATACCACTGGCCCAGGGCGCGGTAGCTCTTGTCCAGCTCCCGCTTTTCCGCGATGATGGCCGCGGAGATCTTGGCGGAATCGGCGACCTCCCTGGCCTTTCCGGCGGCGGTGGATACCGCGGCCTTTGCCTTTTGGGTCATTTCCTCGAAATAGCTCATGATGTACTCCTTTCCAGCTGACGGACGTTTTTTCAACGGGAGCGGAGGCGCAGTACGTTTCCGCCTTCCCCGGCAAACCATGGTGCGTTGGATGCAGTTACCCCTATTATAGCTGATTTCCTCTCGTCCCGCAAGTGGTTTTTGGCGGAGGGGCGTGAAATCAATTTTGTGAAAATGAAGCCGTGTTTGTAGGGCGCGCCGAGGTTGTCACGCCCTACAGATACAAAATCGATTTCCCTGAAAAATGAACCGCTCCCGTTGACAAAACGGGAGTGATTGGGTATAATAATAACAGAAGGGCGCTGTTACAAGACGGTTAGCCCTCCTTATTGACCAACCAAATCAGTTAGCCGTTCGGGGACCAGCCGGACGGCTAACACGCTTTTGTGGTAAGCATTGCCATTACCACCGCCGCGATCACAAGGATCCGCAGCAGCTGCAAAAGCTTCTTTTTCCACATCCGCACCACCTCCCCCCGAATCAAATCGCGAGGAAATGAGCTAACCGCCATATGTAACAGCGCCTAGGCGGCGTATGCGCCGCCGGACTGTCATTGGGCTGATGCCCAACGACTAGCTGCATCTGTCCGTCCAGGCTGGACGGCTTTTTTATTATACCGGACACGCCGTGTTTTGTCAAATGATGTCAGTTTCTTCTCAGGGAAATCAATTTTAAGAAAAAAACGCCGCATTTTTGTAGGGTGTGACGACTCGTCACGCCCTACAGACGCAAAATTGATCTCCCTGGGCGGAGGGGCGTGAAATAGGTGGGACAGGCACTTGTCAAAGGGGAAAATCTGTGTTAAAATAAAAGCAATTTTCGGCCGGCGGGCCGGATCAGAATTAAATGTGTAAAGGAGAAGTCACCATGGGTCTGTTTGGAAGATCGGCGCGGGCCAATGAGGAGGAATCCCTGGTCCAGAAGCCGCATGAAGACCTTCCCGACCTGTCCGAGCCCCCCAAAAGCACGCGGGTCGCTGCCGGCGCTACGGTGTCCGGCACGATGCGGGGCGAAGGAGTCATCGAGGTAGAGGGTACGGTAGAAGGAGAGATCGACCTGAAGGGGGCGGTGATGGTCGCGCCCACCGGTCTGGTAAAGGGGCCGGTGACGGCGGAGGTGATCCATATCGCCGGCCGTGTCGAGGGCGTCGTCTGCGCCCGTGAGCGCCTGCTTCTGCAGAAGACCGGCAGTCTGGAGGGGGATATGACCACGCCCTCTCTGGTGGTAGAGGACGGCGGACGGCTCAACGGCCGCAGTACCATGCCGCCCCATGCCCAGCCGTCAGGTCCCCGGCCCTCATCCCCGTCCAAGCCGGACAAAGCGGACAAGGCGTGAGAGAAATCTCGTACATAAATCACTTTTGGCCCGGTTCCCCATGGAACCGGGCCATTTTTTGCGCCTTGGCGGTCAAAGCGCGATATGTACTCCCGCCATGTCCAGGATCGCAGGAACATTCTTCTCCGCGCCGATAGCCATGATGTGGACGCCGGGGCACAGCTTTTTCTCCCGGATCTCCGCGATCATCCGGGCGGCCATCTCCATGCCCAGCTTGGCGGGGAGGCCCTTGACGCCCTTTTCCTTTCCTTCGGCGGCAGCGGCGTCCAGACGGGCAATCATCTCCTCCGGCACGGCGATGCCGGGGACGTTCTCGTTCATGAACCGGGCCATACCGGCACTCTTCAGGGGGATGATGCCCGCCATGACGGGCACCCGGATGCCGGCCTTCTCCACGTCCTCCAGGAAGCCCTCCAGCTGCTCCAGGTCGAAGACCCCCTGGGTCTGGATGTACCGGGCCCCCGCATCCACCTTCTGGCGGAGCTTGTTGATCTGGAGGGCCCGGGGCTCGTAGACGGGGGTCACCGCCGCGCCCTTGAAGAGCCGGGGCGCGCCGCCGGAGAGGGGGGTGCCTCCGCAGGCCGCGCCGGTCTCCTCCATCGTGGACAGCATCCGCAGGATGCCCACGGAGTCCAGGTCGTATACCGGCTTGGAGTCCCGGCAGTCGCCCACCACGGGGTGGTCCCCGGTGAGGGCCAGGACGGTGTCGATGCCGAAGGAGGCGGCGGAGAGCACGTCGCTCATGATGGCCATGCGGCTCCGGTCCCGACCGGTGATCTGGAGGATGGGCTCCAGCCCCGCCTGCTTCAGATGGACGCACAGGCCCAGGGAGGACGCCTTCAGGCACGCGGACTGCATATCCGTCACGTTGACGGCATGGACCTTGCCCTCCAGCAGCCGGGCGGCGGCCAGCTGCTCGCTGAAATCGGTACCCTTGGGCGGGGCCATCTCCGCCGTGACGGCAAACGCGCCGCTCTCGATCGCTTTCTGCAGTACGCTCATGACTTCTTCTCCCTCAAATTGATATGTCTCGGGTAGGCGACCCCGGCGTAGCCCTTGTCGGGGCGGGTCTGTCCCAGCTTATCCAGCTGGCCCAGGGCCTCCAGACGCTTATAGATCAGGATCCAGGCGCAGTCGTTTTCGGGGTTGACCTCGCACTTGCCGTTTTTCTGGCCGCCGCAGGGGCCGTTGACCAGGCTCTTGGCGCACTTGGTGATGGGGCAGACGCCGCCGGTGGAGCCTAGCACGCAGTCGCCGCACATGTGGCAGTACTCGTTGAACATGCCCACACGCTCCACCTGGCCCAGGAACATGGTGTTGTTGGCGGGATAGACGGGGAGCTGTACGTTGTCGGCCACGGTCTGCACGCCGTCGCCGCAGCTCATGCCCACGATGGCCTCCGCGCCGGAGTCCTTGAGGGCTTTCAGCTCCCGCTTCATGAGCAGCTTGTGGCAGCACTCGTCCGGCAGGACGGTGCCCACGACTTCCATTCCATGCTCCTCCAGGAACGCCTTCATCTCGGCGATCTCCTTTTCGCCGCCGGTCTGGCAGGCGGCGGCGCACTGTCCGCAGCCCACGATGGCCACCTTGGTAACTCCTTCCAGCATGGCCAGCAGTTCCTCCACCGGCTTTTTCTGGGTAATGATCATGGTGTATCTCCTCTCTTCTCCCCGACCCAGGGAATATACTTATTTTATCATAATATATTACGGTGGAGAAATCAAGGAGGAGGGGGAATTTTTACAATGATTAAAGAAAGTATTAACAAAATGTATCTGAAGAGGAGACGAGATGGTATACTGTAGAGAAGCAAGGGATAGGAGGCAGTATAGCAATGAAGAAAGTAGGTTTGTTGGAAGTGTTGGAAGGGATAGAAGACAGCCGTCGAGAGCAGAGCGTATGGTACCCGCTGCATGAAGTGCTGTTCATTTTTCTGGCAGCAGTGATATGCGGGGCAACATCCTATGTAAAGGTAGAAATGTTCGGCAAAAGTAAGGAACAATGGCTGAAAAAGTATATCAAACTGGAAAATGGCGTACCGGATGCATGTACATTCGGAATGTTGTGAAAGCCATAGACACCTGGCAGCTGCATACAGTGTTCATTGAGTGGATGAAGGACGCGGTAGAAAGCATCAGCGGCGTGGTAGCAGTAGACGGAAAGCAGGCGCGGCGGACAAAGGACGCAAAGAAGCGGGCGCTTCATGAAGTAAGGTGCCGCAACGAAGTATTTATGTACGGCAGGGCTGTGACTGTAAAAGGTCACAGTCCTGCCTTTTCAGGCCGTTTTTCGTTCTTTACGCCATTGACCCCTGCCGTCTCCGGCTTCACAGAGGTCGTCAGCGATGTCGATGATCCCAGCGGCCTTGTAGTAAATCTCAATCTTCTGCTTGCGGTGTCCACTGCTCTTATCAGGAGCGTGGACGATGATTTTGTCAACCAGTTCGTTCAGCATTTCCGCCGTCAGTTCTTCCGGGTCGGTGTACTTGCGGACGCTCTTAAGGAATTGCTGGAGGTCATGCGCTTCCTGCTCACCATCGTCGATGAGGGATTGCAACTCCCCAATGACCTGCCGTACCTGCTTCTGCTCCTCCTCATACTGAGTGGATAGCTTATCAAACCGCTCCGGGGTAAGCCGTCCTGCCACCATGTCTTCATAGATACGCTTGAACAGCACATCCAAGTCCTCGTCCCGCCGTTTCAGGGTCACAATATCCAGCTTGGCCTTTTCCACGGAAGTCTGGTGCTTGATATTGGCCTTTTCCAGTTCCCGCTTGACAAAAGCCGTTTCAAACTGCTGGACATAGGCCAGGACACGCTTCATGTGTGCCAGCACGATCTTCTCCAACGTCACCGCCCGGATAAAATGGGCAGTGCAGGTTCCTGTGTTGCTGCGATAGTTGCCGCAGTTGAAGAAGTCCTGATTTGGTGAAAAGCTGTTCGCGGTGCAGTATTGCAGTTTTGCCCCGCAGTCGGCGCAGAACACCTTACCGGAGAAGATACTGACCTTTCCCGTGGCGGTGGGCCTGTGGCGGTGGGAGCGTATCTCCTGCACCACCTGGAAGGTGTGTTCATCCACGATAGGTGGATGGGTGTCCCGGAACAGCTTGCGTTCCTCCTTTGTAGTCTTGACGCGCTTTTTACTGCGGTAGTTTTTGGATGCGGTCTTGAAGTTCTCCGTATGACCCAGGTACTCCGCTCTGTCCAAGATCCCGGATATAGTTTTTTGTGCCCAGCCAAAGGGCTGATTAGGGAGCAGTTCACCCCTCTGCTGCGCCCTATACGCTGTGGGGGTAAGTACCTGCTCTTTCTTCAGCCGGTTGGCGATCTGTGTCGGGCCAAGGCCATCACAGCACAGCTTGTAGATGTACCGAACCGTTTTAGCAGCTTCCTCGTCAATCAGCCATTTGTCCTTGTCGTGCTTATCCTTGACATAGCCGAACGGGGGATTTGTAGTGAGGTGTTTGCCGCTGTCGCCCTTCATTTTGAACGTGGATTTGATTTTCTTGGCGGTATCTCTGGCGTAAAGTTCGTTACAAAAATTGCGGATCGGCGTCATATCAAACTCGGTCTGCACTGCAGAGTCCACGTTGTCATTGACGGCGATGAACCGCACATCGTTTTCTACAAATACGATGTCCGTATACATCCCCACTTGCAGATAGTTCCGGCCCAGGCGGGACATATCCTTGACAATGACCGTCCCCACCTCGCCGGCCTCGATCATCTGCTCCATCCTGCGAAAACTTGGTCTATCGAAAGTTGTACCGGAATAACCGTCATCCACAAAATACTGCAAATTTTTGAAGCGATTTTTTCGGGCATACTCTTGAAGCAATTTCTTCTGGTTGACAATACTATTGCTCTCACCTTCCCGCCCATCGTCCTGGGACAGGCGGCAGTAGAGGGCTGTGATCCTGTTTTCATTCGATTGCCTGTTCACGGTATCTCCTTTCCGACAATCGGATACGGTGTATTGCGAAAATATCATACCATATCCCAGTCAATAATTCAACGCTTTAATGTGTGAAATTGCATATTTTCAGGTATCGCCGCAGTCTCCAGCTTGCGGCTGATTTGTTTCAGCAGAAACTCGCTGCTATCCGGATCAAAGTGGCCCACCACCTCATATTCGGTATGGCCGTCTTTCATGGTAAAATTCATGTCGGGTGGGATTCGGCAAAGAGGGATCGGTTTTCGTCCTGTGTCCAGACCGAGCCTGTGGGTGGCGAGGATTTTCTCGATTTCAGGCCATTCGGCTTCTAATTTGGCTACATAGTCCTCGATTTTTGCCGTTCTTTCCTCTATAGTCATCGGTTTCTCGCTCCTTTCGTCCGTTCCTGTGCCATATGGCGGTGCTGTTCCTCGTTGGTGTAGACCATATCCATCGTATTTTGGATTTTGATAGAGCGTTGCTCAACGCCAATATTCAGCTTGAGTTTTTTGCGGCAAGCGGTGATTTTAGCGGTCACAGTCTGTTTTTCAGCCCGCAATTGTTCCTTTTCAGCCGATGACGCTCTGCGTATCTTGTTTTGCAACTGCCGTCGTTGTTCGGTCAACGTGTCCATTTCTCGCTGAACAACTTCACGGGCTGAAAGTAGGTCGTCCAGCGTCTCAATGTGGTTTTTCGCCAGATAATCCACTTGGGCGGTGATTTCGTCCAGCTTTCGCAGTTCTTCTTTCATAAACGGGCTGGTGGGCTGATAGGTTGTCCCCTTTGGCAAAATGCCAAGCTGGTACTCCCAATAGAGAAACAGCCGATAGATGCGGGAGGTGCGCTGGAACGGCACATAGACACGCAATTCCTCCGGCAGTTCCGGGGCAAAGCTGACGGTAGGCCGTTTGTTGCCAAAGCTGGCCCGTGCGCCCAGGTTGCGCCTGATATTCTCCGGCGTCCACCTCTCATCCAGAGTGTCCAGCCGGGTGAAATACTGATACTGCGGCAAACGTATTTTCCAGTGCTTCCCCGTAAAATTGGTGAGATAGCCCTTGCGACGGAGATACTTTTCCATCATCTCCACGGTTCGGCTGCCGTTGACAGCATCCCGCACGTCCGCCCGGTAGACGTTATAGCGGGTAGGCTTTCCGCTCTGCTCATCCATCCATACGGGGCGGCTGGGGGCCTTGCGGCCATGCTCAATAACGGACAGCCCATACTCCCGGCAAAGCCGGTCTGAGGTGTCGCGGAGCCGCTGCTGCTCGGCCTTGGAGTAGTTGTACTTCTTGCCATCTTTAAACGATACCGAATTGAAACAAAAGTGGTTGTGCAGGTGGCCTTTGTCCAGGTGGGTGGTGACGATGACCTGGAACCTGTCGCCCCACATCTCTCTGGCCAGCTTCACGCCAATCTCATGGCACAGTTCCGGGGTGACTTCACCAGGCTGGAAACTTTGATAGCCATGCCATGCGATATATTTATCCTCCTTGCCGTACCGCTGTTTGGTGAGGATCATCTGCCGCAGGGCTGTTTCCTTGAGACAGTTGATGGCGGTGACAAAGGAGCCGTCCGCAGTTTTCTGCGGGTTCTGAATGTACGAAAACACATTGAAGAAATCTTCTGTGCCTTTTGGCAAAGTTTTTTCCGGATTTTCCACATAGGCGATCAGGTCGCTGAGCCGTCCCTTGATGTGCCACAGGCTGGTGGTCGCCATTACGCCACCTCCTGCAAGAGCAGGACGATCCGCTCGACTTCTCGGCAATCGGGTTCAAATTCTGGGTAGCAGGCGGCCAGCCGTTCTAATGCGTCATGCCACACATAGAGGGCATCCATCAGCTCCCAGAACTCTGCTGGCTGTTTGGGGCGGGGCTGTTTACCCAGGCAAATCTGCCGGAAATATTCGGATTGGGACAGGCCGCACAGGGTGGCATCATGCTCCAGTTTGGCCTTTTCTTTCTCGGTCAGTCTGATTTTCAGCCTGACTTTTTCATCGTTTGCACTCAAATTGATTCCTCCATTCTGATGGATTTCTGCCGGTAAAGGGGGTATTCAGGGGGCCACCCCTGGGAATGGATTTTGCCCCATGGGGGTCAAAATCCGATGCTCGCTATCCCTGTGGACAGGGCGATACGATA
>OFHN01000330.1_pt1 | contig 44887 bp, 30 predicted proteins | sample 1521321 | NCBI WGS metagenome assembly OFHN01 (sample SAMEA3504130, study PRJEB24116) | mouse gut metagenome | biome: mouse gut; feature: mouse-associated habitat; material: faeces | place: Denmark | collected 2011
GCTTAAATACAAGATTTGTGTGTTATGAGGTTTAAAAGGAAGTGTCAAACTCCCGTGCTTGACATTAAATGACAAAACCCCCCTTTTCTGTGGTACAATTAGGTATTATACGAAAGGGGATTTGAAAATGAATGAGAATAAATTTTATTTCGGAACCGAAACGGATAACATGGATATAAATGAATATATTAAGCGAATTAATGACATATCAAAGTATTATTTTGAAAAATGCGAGAAATACAAAAAGAGATTTTATGCTTGTTGTTTTGTAAGAATTGTAGCCTCTGCAATCATTCCTGTCATTTCTCTTGCTTCGGTTATAAATTGGAGTACGATAACCGTATCAATTCTTGCGTGCATTATAAGTATATCGGAAGCGTATGTGAATGTTACAAGGGCATACGAAAAATGGACTAAGTATAGAGATGCTTGTAATTTGCTTTGGATTGAACAAAGACGGTTTTCGGCAAGGGCAAGCATATATTCTGATGAAAATACAAGAGAAAAATTATTTATAGATAATTGCGAAACAATAATGCTGGATGAAATGGGAGAGTGGAGAAGTTACATAGAAAGGGCAAAAGAAATGGGCAAGTAGCATTGAAAAATCAAATATGATTACTTTGAATGATAGTAAAGGTGCATCTGATTGGGCGCGCTTTAATTTTTAAAAGATATGAAAACACATTCTTGATATTTAATGACAAAATTTATTTCTTATGGTATAATTTACCAGAACACAAATGAAAGGGGAAATGCTTATGAAGAAACTAAAGAAAACAATCGGCATATTGCTTACTGTATCAATACTATTTGGAGCATATAACGTTCCACTTCATGCAACTGAAACAGAAAATGAGGTTTCAAGCGGAGAAAACACAGAGGAAACAAGCGGGTTTGATGAAAATGTACATGGGGAAGTAACGAAAGAGGGGGATTGTGGAACGAATGCAAATTACAAATTTTATAGCGATGGCACATTGAGTATTTATGGAAGTGGAGAAATAAAGAAAGAAAGCAATTTTCCACAAAGAGAAAATATTTTAAACGTATATATAAGCAATGGGATAACATCAACAGGAGATAGCACATTTTGGTATTGCACTAATCTTGAAACTGTTTTTTTGCCCGATAGTATCAAAATAGTAGGGAAAGAAACGTTTTATGGTTGTGAAAAATTAAAATCAATCCAAATTCCAGAAGGAACAGAAGAAATAAAAGAAAGCGCGTTTGCTCTTTGTGGAGAAATTACGGAATTAACAATACCAGATAGCATAATAAGTATCGGAGAATCCGCATTTAGTTGTTGCTTTGATTTAAAAATGTTTTGTAAATCAAATTCGGTAGCTGAATGGTACGCAATAGGTAATTTTATAAATTACGAATTGATGGAAGGAGAATCGAACAATCCAGTATTTCTGGATACTTTTGACGAAAGCAATCATGGAGAAATAATACATGAAGGAGATTGTGAAGAAGATAATGCAACCAATCCAAGAGTACATTATAAAATATACGAAGATGGGATGATATATATATATGGAAACGGCGTTTTAGGAAAAATTGACTATGAAAATGTAAGGTTTCAAGGGGCGTATTTATATATAGAAGAAGGAATAACAGGAATTGGAAAAGACGTGTTTTATGGTTTTCGGATTGGTTGGGTGAGATTTCCAGACACATTAAAAACTATTGGAGATAATTCGTTTAGAAATTGCAGATTAAAAAAACTTGTTATTCCTGACGGGTTAAAAAGCATTGGAGAGTTTGCGTTTGGGGGATGTAATAATTTGGAAAAAATATATATTTCCCCAAGCGTAGAAAGCATAAAAGGCTCTTCGTTTTCGTATTGTAGCAATATAAAAAACATAGAGGTATCAGAAGAAAATAAAGTATATGATAGCAGGGAAAATTGTAATGCAATAATTGAAAGCACTAATAATAATTTGGTAAGAGGGTGTAAGAACACATTTATACCAAAAGGAATTGTTCTTATTGGGGAGCATTCTTTTTCTAATTGTATTGGGCTAAAAAATATTATAATACCAGATGGCGTTGAAGAAATAGGACAGCGGGCATTTATTGGATGTGAAAATTTGGAAAGTATAAGTCTTCCGGATTCTTTAAAATACATTGGAGAGTATGCATTTTACGGATGTGATAAACTGCATAAGCATAAATATGAAAGCGTAATAACAAAAGAGCCGACTTGTACAGAAGCAGGAATCAGAACATATATTTGCAGTTGCGGAGATGAATACACGGAAGAAATTCCAGCAACAGGGCATGATGAAGTCATAGACCATGCGGTTGAACCTACAGAAACAGAAGAAGGAAAAAATGAGGGAATCCATTGCGGTATTTGTGGAGAAGTATTGAAAGAACAGGAAACCATTCCTGCAACTGGAAAGCCTGAAATTCCAACAAAAAATACATTTAAAGGTTGCAAGGGAAGTCCTATTAAATTAACTATTTCGTGCAATCAAAACGACAGTTTTAATTTTGAATGTGAAGATGAATTTGATTCAAAATATGTAGGGATTTCTTATATAATTTCTGATTCGTACGTTGGATACAAAAAAGAGTATGAGATTATTTTTAATAAATCAGGAGAGTATATGATATCAGTTTATAAAAATGGAAATCTCATGGAGAATGACAAAATAATCATTGTAGAAAATCATATCTGGGATTCTGGAAAGATTATTCAAGAAGCAAATTGCACAAAAAATGGAGTGATTAAATATACATGCTTAAACTGCAAAAATGAAAAACAAAAAATTATGCAAAAAAGAAAAGATAGACACCAGTATTTAAAATGGGAAACATCAATGCCGGCAGATCATATCTATAATGGAGAAAAAGTTTTAATTTGTGATGGCTGTAGGGCTGTATTACAGAAAGAAGTTTTGCCAAAACTGAAAGCAAAGGTAAAGATTTCGAACAAAAAAATAAAATTGAAAGTAGGGAAAACTTATAAATTGGGAATAAAAAAACAAGAGAGAGATGATGATTTAGTAAAATGGACATCTTCAAATAAAAAAGTCGCTACGGTTGGAAAAAGAACTGGAAAAATAAAAGCAAAAAAGAAAGGGAAAACAAAAATAACACTGACAATGAGAAGCGGATGTAAAGCAACGTGCAAGGTGACTGTAAAATAGATTTAAAGATTTAGAGCCGAAAGGCTCTATTTCTTTTTAGCTTTTAATATTATTAGTTGACATTAAATGATATATATCTTCTTTTGTGGTACAATTAGATATTATACGAAAGGGGGATATAGAATGAATAATCTTACTTTAAAACCATAAAAACTTTTTGTTTCATAGGACTTTTTCATTCTGATTTTGATGATATCTGCATATGAAACGGGAGTGTTGGGAAATAGATAGTCCCTTTGTTATCGTATAAAATTTTCGGCTGCAGGAAGTTTTCAAGATAAGACTTGTAATCCCGAAAAAAATCCTTTAAAATGTACCCGTAGGCATTTCGGCATTGAGGAGCTCCTGGAATCGGAAGAGAAAAGGAGTTATGCGAATGAAGAAAAGAATATGGATGGGATTATGTCTGATCTTGTGCATGGGGTCCGGCTGCGGAGAGGCTTCCAGGGCTTATTTTGAAGAATGCGAAACGAGTGTTTCCCGGCTGCCCGCCGCATCACGGGAGACGGAAGAAATTTCTGTCACGGAGACGGCGGAGGACTGTTATGTCCATGTCTGCGGTGCGGTGCATCATCCGGGCGTATATCGGCTGCCGGCAGGAAGCCGCGTATACGAAGCGGTTTTACTGGCTGGCGGGCTTTTGGACACTGCCTGTGAGGACGGTATTAACCAGGCGCAGGAAGTTGCCGACGGGCAGATGATAAAAGTTCTTACGGCAGAGGAAGCAAAGGAGCAGGAAAACGCGCAGACAGGCGAACCGGAAACGGACGGAAAAATAAATCTCAATACGGCGGATGCCGCTGCACTGATGACGCTTCCGGGAATCGGAGAAGCAAAGGCGGCGAGCATTCTTTCTTACAGGGAAGAACACGGCGGGTTTTCTTCAGCAGAAGAAATTAAGAATATTACAGGGATCAAGGAAGGGGTTTATTCCAAGATCAAAGACCGGATCACTGCAAAGTGACCGGCGGGCAGATGCGTCCGTATAAAATATGTCTACATATTTCCTTGAAAATATAGTGCAGAAGACGCACTGCAGGAGGTAGCAATGGCAAAAAAAGTTCTCGTAGTAGACGATGAAAAATTGATCGTAAAAGGCATACGTTTTAGTCTGGAACAAGACGGCATGGAAGTAGAATGCGCTTATGACGGGGAAGCAGCGCTTCGCCTGGCTTCGGAAAACGAGTATGATTTGATACTTCTGGATATTATGCTCCCGAAAATGGACGGATTTGAAGTCTGCCAGCATATTCGGGAATTTTCCAGCGTACCGATCGTGATGCTGACGGCAAAAGGCGACGATATGGACAAAATTTTAGGGCTGGAATACGGCGCGGACGATTATATTACAAAACCCTTTAATATATTGGAAGTAAAGGCAAGAATCAAGGCGATTATGCGCCGTGTTTCGGCAGGAAGCGTAAAACCGGAAAAAAGTTCCGTGATTGAAAACGGCGATCTGAAAATGGACTGTGAGAGCAGGCGTCTGTTTGTAAAAGGCAGGGAAATCAACCTGACGGCAAAAGAATTTGACCTTCTGGAGCTTCTGGTAACAAATCCCAACAAGGTGTACAGCAGAGAGCGTCTCTTAAGTCTGGTATGGGGATATGAGTATCCGGGAGATGTGCGGACGGTTGACGTTCATGTCCGGAGGATGCGCGAGAAAATCGAAAGCAATCCGAGTGAACCGAAATATGTCCATACAAAATGGGGCGTAGGTTATTACTATCAGGGTCAGGTGTAAAGATGGCAAAAAAGAATTTCCGTGATGTTTTGAAAGGTATGAAGATTCGGCTGGTTCTGCTGTTTGTGGTTATCGGAATCGTGCCTTCTGCAATGCTTCGGATTGGAATGCTAAAGTCTTATGAGAAAAAGGCGGTTTCCAACCGAAGCATTGACGTATTAAGCCAGGCAAAGATTTTGACGAATCAGATTGTCTTTAACAACTACCTGGAGGATTCCGGTTCCGAACTGATCAATGCTCAGATCAAACAGCTTTCCAATATCTATGACGGCCGTATTATGGTAATCGACGGAAATTTTCATATTATCAAAGATACGTATGATCTCGACGAAGGAAAAACGATCGTATCCGAAGAAGTGATGCAGAGTTTTCAAGGGGAAGAAATTTCCAAGCATGATGAGGAAAATGGTTATATAGAAATGACGCTTCCGCTCATGGAGCAGAAAAGCAAGGCGATTATCGGCGTGCTGTTAGTCAGCGTGTCGACGGACAGTATCGCATTAAACCAGGAATATTTAGAGAGCAGCGCAAGGGTGATCGAGCTGGTAAGCCTTCTGGTCGTCTTATTGGCGGCGGTAGCTCTATCCCGGGCGCTGGTCAAACCGTTTCGCCGAATGGCAGAAGAAATCGTTGAAATTCAGAACGGTTACAAAGACGAGCTGAATATTCCGTCTTATACGGAGACGGAAGTCATTTCCGAGCGGTTTAACCAGCTGTTTGGCAGGATGAAAATCATTGATGAGTCCCGGGAAGAATTTGTATCCAACGTTTCCCATGAGTTAAAAACACCTCTGACTTCCATGAAAGTTCTGGCGGATTCGCTCAACGGGCAGGAAAATGTGCCGCTGGAATTGTACAAAGAATTTATGAGCGATATCGGAAACGAAATCGACCGGGAGACAAAGATTATTAACGACCTGCTCTCTTTGGTGAAGATGAACCGATCTGCCGCAGATTTGAATATTTCCGGCGTCAATATCAATGAAATGCTGGAGCTGATCTTAAAACGGCTGCGTCCGATTGCAGAACGCCAGCGGATTGAGCTGGTTTTGGAAAGCTTTCGCCCGGTCAGTGCTGAAATCGACGAAGTGAAGCTGACGCTTGCCATCACAAATCTGGTGGAAAACGGGATCAAATATAATAAATCCGAAGGATGGGTACATGTATCTTTAAACGCGGACCACCAGTATTTTTATGTGAAAGTGGAAGACAGCGGCGTTGGAATTCCGGAGGATGCGCTGGAACATATTTATGAGAGGTTTTATCGGGTGGATAAATCCCATTCCAGAGAGATCGGAGGAACCGGACTGGGGCTTGCGATCGCAAGGAATATTATTCTCATGCACCGGGGGGCGATTAAAGTATTCAGCACGGAAGGGGAAGGGACGATATTTAATGTCCGCATACCGTTAAATTATATTGCAACGTCTTAGGAGGAATGAATATGAAAGCAGTTCTAAGAAGCCTGTTATGTATGCTTTTGATCCTGACGGCATTTGTGAATACAGGCTGCGCGAAAGGAGCAGACGAGGATGCGGATTATAAAGTATATTATTTAAATAAAGAAAATACAAAAATTGTTTCCAGTCCATACGAGCTGCAGGCAAAAGATACGAAAGAGAAGGGAGGAAGCCGAAAAGAAACAGAAGCGGTAATTGAAGAACTGCTGGGACAGCTATCCTCCGACTCTGAGGACGTAGAAAATAAAAGACCGATTCCAAACGGAATTTCAGTATTGGACTATACGCTGGAGGAGACGCTTCTGACGCTCTATTTCAGTGAAGCATACAGCGGATTGGACAGGTTTTCGGAGGTTTTGACAAGGGCTGCAGTGGTAAGGACTATGATGCAGGTCAACGGGGTCGAATGTATTTCTTTTTATGTAGAGGACGACCCTCTTTTGGATCAGGAAGGGAATCCCGTCGGTGTTATGACAAACGACAGTTTTATTGAAAATCCGGGGGAACAGATCAATTCTATTCAAACGGCGAGCCTGGTTTTGTATTTTGCCAATAAAAAAGGAAACGGCCTGGTACGGGAAACCAAGGACGTACATTACAGCAGCAACATTTCTATGGAAAAACTGGTGATGGAAAATCTTCTGCAGGGTCCGGAAGGAAGTGATGCGCAGTACGCCATTCCGGAGGGAACAAAGCTGATGAATGTATCGGTATTGGAAGGCGTTTGTTATGTTAGCCTGGATGAAAACTTTCTGACGCAGAATTACAACATTGAAGAACCGGTGGTTATTTATTCTATCGTAAATTCATTGTCGGAAATACCGACGATCAATAAAGTACAGATTTCCGTCAACGGCGATACCAGCAGCGTTTACCGGGAAAAGATGCGTCTGGATGAGCTGTATGAAAGAAATCTGGATTATGTGGACGAATAGGGCTGCCTGTATGTTCATCTGTATGCAAAGCAAGGATGAAAGCGCAGGCGCAGAAAACAGGGAGGAAGCTGTTAAAGATGGAGAAACGAAAAGCAGCGTGTTTGTCCCTGGCATTTTTATCGGGAATTGCGGCTGCGGAATACCGGCGGCAGTTTCTGTGGTATGGAGTGGCTTTGTTTGTGTTCCTATGGTTTGTTTCTATGAAACAGGCGTATGGGATACGGGCAAAAACATTTCTTTGGACGGCAGTCTTTGCCGCCGCATTATGCAGCGGCGTGTATGTCAGCGGTCGGCACAGCAGGTTTTTGCACGCATATGAAACCGTGTGGAACGACCAGGAAAAATGCCTGGTACAGGGAGAAATTTACAAAAGAGAAATAAAACAGGAAGCAAACCTGTATTACCTGAAAAATTGCAGACTAAAGATCGGACAGTCTCAATATTCTACAAATCATATCTTATTAAATCGAAAGACCGATGAACATTCGATCGGTGAAATCCTGACAATCAAAGGAACGATACATACGTTTTCTTCTCCGTGCAATGAGGGGAATTATGACGAAAAAAGTTATTATCAAAGCTTAAATATTGATGTTCAAGTTGACGAAACAGAAGTGATTTCCGTACACGGAAAAAAAGATATCCTCCGGGAAGCGCTTTTTGGGCTGAAAGAACGGCTGAAAGAAAGTTATCGGAAGGCAATGCCGGAAAAAGATGCCGGCGTCCTTACGGCAATGACACTCGGGGATAAAAGCCTGATGGACGCAAAGCGCAGAAAGACGTATCAGAGCGCCGGCATCAGTCATTTTTACAGTATCTCCGGACTGCATATTTCTATGCTTGGCATGGCGCTTTATTCGCTTCTTCGGAAACGGGGCAAATCGTATGCCGTTTCGGGAGCAGCGGCAGCGGTGCTGCTCTTCGGATATGGAGAGATGATCGGTTTTAGCGTTTCGGCAAGCCGTGCAATCGGCATGTCTGTGCTGCTGTTATATGCAAAATTCAGGGGAAGAAGCTACGACAGGATGACGGCACTTGCTCTTTTGGCAGCGTATTTTGCAGCAAAAAATCCGAAGATTTTGCATCATGCAGGATATCTGTTATCTTTTGGAGCGGTTGCGGGTGTCATTTTTGCAGAATGGATGGTATCGTGCAGACAGAGGGATTCCCCTATGCCGTTTTGCAGAATCAGAGAAGGCTTATTGGTAAGTTTTTGCATTCAGCTGATGACGGTTCCGATTATGTGCCGGTTTTTTTATGAGATTTCTGTTTATTCCGTGTTGGTCAATCTGGCGGTGCTGCCCTGTATGGGAGTTTTGCTTGGAATGGGATTATTCGGCGGTCTGATGGGGTGTTTCTGTTCCTTTTCGGGCAAGGTTCTGCTTTACCCCTGCCATCTAATCCTGCAGTTGTTTGACCAGGTCTGTATCGCTTCTTTACAGCTTCCGTTTTCATCTTTGATTACCGGAGCGCTTTCCTGGCCGAGGATGCTGCTCTGGTACGGCCTGCTGGCGTTTCTTCTCATATGGAAAAAGAAAAAACAAAACCTGTCGGTTCTTTTGTTTTTGCTTCCTATCTGCATATTGCTGCCGGCGCCGGCACAATTGTCATGGGAAGCGGATCTGCTGGATGTAGGGCAGGGAGACGGGATTTATCTTGCCTTAGGGGACGGTACGTCTGCATTTATAGACGGCGGCAGTTCGGACGTCTCGAAAGTGGGAACTTACCGGATTCTGCCGTTCTTAAAATACAGGGGTATTCGACAGATCGATTACTGGTTTGTCAGCCACTGCGATGCAGATCATATCAACGGGCTGTCCGAAGCGGTACAAGAGGGATATCCGATTCGGAATCTGGTTGTTTCAAAGTATATGCCGGATGACGCGGCTTGGAAGAAACTGAAAACACTTGTCAAAAAACGGGGTATTCCAATTCTGTACATGAAGCCGGGCGATACAATACGGGGACGAAAAAACGATTGGAGTATTCGATGCCTTTCTGTTCCGATGGAAGGGGCAAAAAACGGACGAAATGAAAATTCTCTGGCGATATTCCTGCAGGTGGATTCTGTAACGGCATTTTTTGCCGGAGATATCGGGGAGGAAGAGGAACAAAAGCTCTTAAAAAGATGGTCACTGCCGAACGTAGACCTTTATAAAGCGTCCCATCACGGTTCCGATGGTTCCAACGGCACTATGCTCTTATCCAGGATACAGCCAAGAGTGGCGGTGATTTCCTGCAGTATGCGCAATCGTTACGGGCATCCGGGAACACATGCCCTTCGGCGTTTAGAAGAAGCCTGCGGCAGAATTTACGAAACCAGAACGATGGGACAGATAAAAATCAGGGGAAGAAATCTTGAAGTGACAGGTATGTCTGTGTTAGAATAACGGTATGAAAACGATTGATGAAGATATAAAAAACAAAACGTTCCGGCGGTGTTATCTGCTCTTTGGAGAAGAAGCCTATCTTAAAAAGCAGTACCGGGAAAAACTTCTGCACGCGATGACAAAAGAAGGGGATACCATGAACGTTTCCTTTTTTGAAGGAAAAGATATTCGTCCGGGAGAGCTTGTGGACCTGGCGGAAACGATGCCTTTTTTTGCCGAGAGGCGCGTGATTTTGGTAGAGGATTCCGGATTTTTTAAAAGCGCGTGCGATCTTTTGGCAGAATATCTGCAGGCAGTCAGCGAAACCGCTTCTTTTATTTTTGTAGAATCCGAAGTGGATAAACGTTCGAAAACCTATAAGGCAGCCAAAAAATACGGAGCCGCCGTTGAATTTGGCATGCAGAATGAAGCATTGATCACACGGTGGGTATTGGGCAGGATCGGAAAGGAGAAGAAGAAGATCACACAGCCGGTGCTGCGGTGTTTCCTAGGCAGAACGGGATTGGATATGAGTACGATCGACAGGGAGTTAGAAAAACTGTTTTGCTACACGCTGGAAAAAGAGGTCATCGAACGATCCGATATCGAAGCGGTTATAACTCAGCAGCTCGAAAATAAAATTTTTGAAATGCTCGATGCTATTATAGGGCATAACGCCGCAAAAGCACTAAAGCTTTATTACGACTTGCTGGCGCTCAAAGAAGCGCCTATGCGGATATTATTTCTGCTTACCAGACAGTTTCGGATCCTGCTGCAGATGAAAGAACTGACAGGGAAAGGATACGGCAGCTTTGACATTGCAAAGAAGATCGGCATACCCGAATTTGTGGTAAGAAAAAATCAGGCGCAGGCAAAACAGTTTTCGCCAGAGCAGCTTGCGTCTGCTTTAAAACATGCAGCCGCGGCAGAAGAAGCGGTAAAAACCGGAAAGATGAACGATCAGATTGCAGTAGAGCTGTTTATTGTGTCCTATCTTACGTAAAAAAACATGGAATGTAATTCGTGACGGTCGAAATACATTCCATGTTTGATTATTTTTGTGTGATATGATTTATTAAGCCATTCCGTTGACAAGTTTCGCTAAACGGGAAACTTTTCTTGCAGCGTTGTTTTTGTGGTAAACGCCTTTCTGTGCTGCTTTGGAAATTACAGAAGATGCAGAAGACAATGCAGCCATAGCTTCTTCTTTGTTCTGTGCATTGACAGCAGCTTCTACTTTTTTCATGGACGTTTTCACTGCAGATCTGATTGATTTGTTTCTCTCAGTTTTTGTTGCTGCAACAAGAATTCTTTTTTTTGCAGATTTAATGTTAGCCAATCCGGACACCTCCAATATGTGAAATAGATTATGGTTTTATTGGTTGCCATCGGAGCCGGACACGGACGTTCCGATGTACACATACAAATATTATTTTATGTCAAGATTATTTATCTGTCAATACATATTTTCCGAACTTTCGCAAAAAATAGAAAAAACAGCAAGATTAAAACACAAAGGTGGTGCCGGAATGTATCAGGTTCGGACGGATCTGGCTTTAGAAGCAAGAGAAAAATTTGAAGACGACCATGTGGAAGTCAAAGGGGTGAAGGTAGAGGAAGAAAAAAACGGAAATATGACGGTCACAAGAGTCGTGATTGAAACAGAAAACGGGGCGAAAGCGATGGGAAAACCCAGGGGCAGTTATATCACGTTGGAAGCTCCCGATATGGAGGATTCCGACGAAGATTACCACAGGGAAATTTCCAGACAGCTGGCAGATATTTTAAAGGATCTGATGCCGATCGAAAACAAAGAGCTCTCGGTGCTGGTGGTAGGGCTTGGAAACCGGGAAGTAACGCCGGATGCGCTGGGTCCCAGGGTGGTGGACAATATGATGATCACAAGGCATATTATCCGAAAGTTTGGCAAATATGCGTTTGGGTTAACAAGAAACCATCAGATCAGCAGTATTGTACCCGGTGTGATGGCACAGACCGGAATGGAGACGCTTGAAATTATCAAAGGCGTGCTGGACGAAACGGCACCCGATTACATTATCGCAGTGGATGCGCTGGCGGCAAGGAGCACAAAACGGCTAAACCGGACGATACAGATTACCGATACGGGTATTTCTCCGGGATCCGGCGTAGGAAACCACAGACATGCATTAAACAAAGAAAGTATGGGAGTTCCTGTTATTGCGATCGGCATACCGACGGTTGTGGACGCGGTTACGATCGTCAGCGATACGATGAATAATCTGGTCTCTGAGATGGAGGCTGCCAGAAAGCTTCAAAACATCGGGGAATCGATCAGCCGTCTGGAAGAGGCGGAGAAATATGAATTGATCCGGGAACTGCTCTCCCCGAATTTAAATGCGATGTTTGTTACGCCCAAAGATATCGACGAATCGGTCAAACGGCTGAGTTATACGATTTCCGAGGGGATTAACATGGCATTTTTTCCGGTATAATTACTTGTCCGCGCTTATATAATGTAAGTGGCAGGAGTGTATCGGTGTGAAAATAAGATTTCGTAAACGAAAACGGAACAGAAAAAGAAAAAGGATAACGGCTGCTGCGGCAGTCATCGTTTCGGTGTGTATGTGCATACTGGTCGGAGATTTTATCCGGGAAGATTCCCTGTTGGATACTGTGCTCCGCCAGGCGAAGAGCGAAGCATATATGAAGATGTTAAAATCCGCAGCGCCGTCTTTGTTTTATGAGGAACAGAAGAAAGAGAGCCTGAAACGCCTGATGGATTTGGTGTTTCAGACGGTTCCGGTCTATGGTTATGTGACGGATGCGCAGGAATATACGACACAGTCGGAAAGTGAAATTTCATATGAAACGGTGATTGCAAGAGAAGCTGCCGATGAGAATTACGTAGATGATAAGACAGGAAAAGTCATTTCTTCCGAAGATACGGAACCGGCAAAACCAACAGAAGAGCCTCCCGTGCCCAAACAGGAGCCAGACGCGGGAAAAAGCGAGCAGACGGAAACGGCGGCAAACGCTTCTTTTGTGCCGAATGATACGCCGGTGGTTACGTATTCCAAAGAGAAATTAAACGATTTTGATTATCTGATCCAGAATTTTTACGTTGTGGACCGGACGACGACGATTAACAGCAGTCAGCTGAATGCAGCCGATTTGCTGAGCCGCAGCATGAAACTGACGCATGGCGCGGATGCGCCGCAGATTTTGATTTACCATACGCACTCGCAGGAACGTTTTGCGGACTCTGTTCCGGGAGATAAAAATACATCTATCGTAGGAGTGGGTGATTATCTGTATCAGCTGCTGACCGGATACGGGTTGAATGTCATGCATCATACAGGAGAATATGACGTCGATACCAGGGATGATGCCTATGCCAAAGCGGGACCGGTAATTGAGCAGATTTTAAAAGAAAATCCGAGCATAGAAGTGGTGATTGACCTGCACAGAGACGGCGTGGCAGAAGGAACGCGTTTAGTGACTGACGTGCAGGGAAAACAGACGGCAAGCATTATGTTTTTTAACGGATTGAGCCGTACTACGGCAAACGGGGATATTGCGTATCTGCCGAATCCGTACATACAGGACAATCTGGCATTTTCCCTGCAGATGCAGATTGCGGCAGAAGAATACTATCCGGGATTTTCCAGGACGATTTATCTGAAAGGCTATCGCTATAATATGCATTACTGTCCGAAAACGCTTCTGGTGGAGGTCGGAGCACAGACCAATACGGTACAGGAAGTGAAAAATGCCATGGAGCCGCTTGCCGATCTGATTGCAAAGGTGGTTTCTCCGTGAACATTTAAGGAACAACGGCCAGTTCTCTCTGCATCTCGTTTTTTTGCCTGAAACCGGTTTTCAGCGCCAGAACGCCATAATATAAATTCGATGCAAATACATCCTGCCCAAAGAAAAGGGCGGCGGGACTGTTTTTAGAAGGAGCATACGCAGACGGCTTTGTAATGAGCGGAAGCTGCGTGTGCTTTTTTATTTCCGATAATAATCCGGCGGATGCCCTGCGCAGTCCTAGGAGGCGCAGGTAAGGAATATATCCGTTTTGCACGCCGACAGATACGTCGGACTGTTTCAAATCGAGTAAAATGTGCAGAAGAAGACGGCTGATGCGGGTATAGGTGACCTCTTTTGTTTTCAGTCGTTCACAAAAACTTTTGTAATCGGTAAATTCGGTCAGTGCATTCGCTATGCGGTTGGAAAGATGTGGGGAGCTGTCCGCATACTCCGAAAATCCGTTCGGCAGCGCAGCCAAAAGTTTATAGTAGAGCATTTCGGAAAAATCCTGTTCCGTAACCGGCTGTGTATGCGGCGAGAACAGAATGTCAGCCGTCCGGGCAGGAATGCAGGAACGCAGCGCTTGCTTTGACGCGGACGGATCGGCGAGCGTTTTTCGGATTGCAGCGGCGGAACAAAAACTGCCGTTTAATTCCGTGTCGTGATATCCGCTGCCGCTCCGCAGAATGGGAAGCGGGCGCATGGATGAATGGGAACGGCGCAGGGCTTTGATATATTCCAGTGCAAGAATGTTGTTCGGGGAACCGAGAATCGCAGCGATGTCTTCTTCTGCGATCCGGATGTTTTGCTGCGCGGCATAAGAGCGCAGAGCAGCCTCTCTTGCGGCAGGAAATGAGTATCCCTGCTTCAAACGGGCGGCGAGCGCTTTGGAATATGCGTGCGGTTCTTTGGCAAGAATGTCTGCAAGCGTGGTAAACAGAGAAAGATCCGGCGTTTCACAGCCGAAACTGATCGTATCGACGCAGCCGAGCGCATCCAAAAGGGCAGTGCCCGCTTTTGCAAAATATTCTGCCGAAGAGACGCTCCAAAGCGTCGGAAGTTCAAACACAAGATCGGCGCCGCAGGATAACGCCATAGCCGCCCGGGTAAACTTGTCGGTAACGGCAGGCATGCCCCGCTGGACATAATTTCCGCTCATCGCCACGATGACGCAGTCGGCGCCCGACTGTTCCTTTGCTTTTTGTATCTGGTATGCATGTCCGTTGTGAAACGGGTTATATTCCGCTATGATGCCGATGGTTTTCACAGGGCCGTCTCCTTTTATGAAATAAGTGAATGATAAATAAATAGAATAAACGCGGGTTTCACGCTATTATAACAAAACAAGCCGGGATGCGGCAAGAGAGATTTTTTACATAGTTTGCTTGACATATCCAAATGGATATGGTAAGGTCTATTTAAGTAAACCGGTTTATAAAAATAGACCAAAAGGAGGAAGGTATGGATTATAAACTTTGCGACGGAGAATATCATTTGATGGAAATCGTTTGGGAGCTTGAGCCTGTGACATCTACAGACTTATATAAAGAATGCCTGCCGCGGCTGGGCTGGAAAAAGTCTACGACTTACACGATGCTGCGAAAGCTCTGTGAGAGAGGGCTGCTGCAAAATCAAAATTCCGTTGTGACGAGCCGGGTAAAGAAGGCGGACGTGCAGCGTTTTGACAGTAAGGAATTGATTGAGAAGCGTTTTGACCATTCGCTGCCCAGGTTTGTAGCGGCATTTCTCGGGGAGCGCAAGCTGAGCGAACAAGAGGCGGATGAACTGACAAAGTTAATCGATACATGTAGAGCGGGGAGGGATGACGGATGAAACTGTTATTGGAATTAAGTATGCGGGCATCGGTTATGGCATGTGCGGTATTGGCGGCAAGGATCTGTTTCAAGCGGCTGCCGAAAGGAATGTTTTATGTACTTTGGATTTTGGTGTTTATGCGTGCGGCTCTGGTTTTCTCCTTTCCTGCAAAGATCAGTATCTGGAATGCTGATTTTTTCCGGAACAGCAGAGAATCCTCTGCCGTGCAGGAGAGTACGTTTCCGGAGTCGACGATTCGGCTGGCGGCGCTACCGCAGGCGCTGCCATTGGATGATGCCGGCATGGAAGAGACTGCCGTAAGGAAAGAACGATGGAAACCGGAAGCCGGATTTCTGCTGGCGGCGGCATGGATGGCAGGGGTACTGCTTTTGATCTTTTACGAACTGATTGCATATGAGAAACTTTGCAGGAGAGTCCGATTTTCGGTCCGGGCGAAACGGGAAGAAGCTTTGTCATGCCCCGTGTATCAATCCGACCAGATTCAGACGGCGTTTGTCCTTGGAATGTTTCGTCCGAGAATTTATCTGCCGTCGGATATTTCGGAAAAACAGAAAAAATTCCTGATGGAGCATGAACTGGTGCATATTCGCCGCCATGACCATCAGATCAAACTGGCGGCATGTCTGATTTTAGCGTTTCACTGGTTTAACCCTGTGATGTGGATGAGTTTCTATTTCCTGTGTAAAGACATGGAATTATCGTGCGACGCACAGGTGATGAAGCGCCTGGGTTTGGATGTTCGTGTGGATTACAGTCATACGCTGCTGGATTTGGCGGAACCTTTCCGGTTTTCATCCGAGTTTTTCCCTGCGTTTGGCAGAGGAAATGTGAAATCCAGAATCTGGAATATCATGTCTTACCGGCCGATGAAAAAGAGAACCGTGTTATGTTCCGTATTGTTTGTTCTGGTTTTCGTCTGCGGATGTATGAGCAATCCGGCAGGAGAGGCGGCAGGGGACTCTGTGGAACAAGGCGGCGGCTTGGAAACCGAAACAATCGTAACGGAACAGGAAGAGGGAGAAGAGGCGGCATTTGCCAGACAGTTTGTAGAGGCGCTGACGGATACAGAGTCGGCGGCGGATGCGGATGACGTTTATGCGATGCTTTCTCCCAAGTTAAAAGAACGTATCGATACTTACCCGTTCGGAAATGAATATCAGATCCGAAAGGACAACGGGCATTATTTCAGAACGTACGGGAAAAAGATTCTCTCCGACGGCATGTCTGCCGATATCGTACAGACGGAAAAAGGATTCCGTTATCAGATTCCAACAGCAGGTTCCTCGATGGAAGAATTTGTCTGGACAGGTGAGATTGTACTGGAAGAAAAGGAGCAGGGAAGCGGATGGCAGATTGCAGAGTGGTCGGATCTGGTGTATGTGGAACTGGATTCCAAAGAAAAGTATGATAAGCATCTGGGCGCATTCAAAGATATCTCCTGGGATATGACGACTTTGCGTGAATGGAAGGAGGCAAATCCAAACGAAGAGGAGTACCCCGAATATTACGACAGAAACAAAGATCCCGCCGAAGCTTTGATTCAGGGACTGCATCTGGCTGGCGGAACCGTGAAAGAGGTTCATGAGGATCCGCAGACAGAAGAAGCATTTGTGACATATAAATGGAAGGACGGTTCTATTACGTTTCGTATGATTTATCAGGCGGAGGACGGTATTTATTTCCCTGTAGGAGCCAGCTAATAGGAGAAGAAGAACCACAGATCTTAAAACGGCAGCAATTTATTTATAAAAGCTGCAGTTTCAGAAAAACGGATGAATGGCTGTTTTCTATAGTCAGCCCAAAAAACAGGAAATCAGGAAAAGATTTCCTGTTTTTTGTATCCGTATCTGGTTAGATGCGTGTGATAGAAAAAGAGAACATACAGAAAGAGGGAAGTGTCTGGTGATTTTAAAAAAAGAATTTTCGTCGTCATTTATTATTTTGACTGTATTCATACCATGCTAAAAACAATAAATAATAAATATGCAAAAAGAATTTTTTGTAAAATATTTCACAATAAACAATTGACAATATAAAGTAATTTTTGTATTATTTCAATATGAAGATGCATTGTACGGGAATATGAATACAGAAAGGATGAGGCTTATGAGAAAAAGAATTATGGCGGCTATGTTAGCGGCAGGAATGTTGTGCGCAGCAGTTCCAACGTCTGTGTATGCAGGAAGCGCCAGCACAAACGTAGGAAATTACAGACTCAATGTAGAATGCCGGTCGAACGGATCTACACATACGATTAACGCGCTTACCGGGGCGAGTTATCCAAGCGGATCCGGACAGGTAAGATACTCGATCAACGGACAAACTTATACAAAAGCCGTAAATGGATCGTCTTATCAAAGCTATTGGACGGGAACATTCAGTACGGCAGGAAGCATGATTTATGCAAAAACATCCGGTTACGGAAGCACGGTAACGGCATATCCCTAAACGTTAATAAATGAAATCCCGTACAGTGCATCTTATGTAGGGCATGTTAGGATCGAATGATGAGGATCGATCCGTTCTATCAAAAGGAAGTGTATATGAAAAAAAAGAAAATTACGGTTTTCGGCGTTTTTCTGCTGGCGGTTTTGTTTTCTGCCTGTGGTACGGACCAGAAACAGCTTGCGGAAGAATCCGAAGTGAATACAGAAGAGGCGGAACGTGAATCGGATGAATTGTCTGTGCAGGCAGATGAAGACGTTTTAATCTGGAGAATAGATTCTCCTCTGGATGCAGAGGAGTCGGAAATAACGAAAGAAATGATTTCTGTCTGGCAGGAACCGTTAAACCGTCTTCTGAAGGAGAAAGGAGCGGACTATTCCGTTTTGATCGAACCGATCCTTCGGACAGACGGGGGAGAAGATCCTGTTACAACCGCAGACGAATTGGAACAGTTAAAAAAATCTGGAAGCCGGACAGACATAATCACACTTCTTTCTGCAACACAGCAGGAAGATTTGAACGGATATGAACTGACGTATCCGGAGTGTGTAAAAAGAGACCTTCTGCAGCCGTTTGGAAATCTTCTGATGATGCACGAAGACGATGCGTCACAGAACGGCGTATTTTCCGGGGAGCAGTGGAAACGTCTGTCGGAATCTTTGTGTGAACAAGATCTGGCGCGTGCGGATCTTAACGGGACGGCATACGGAATTTCCGCTGTTCTTCCGGCAATGAAGGCGGTTGTGTATGCAAAGGAGAGCATGAGCCGGTACGGGATCCGGCAGGAAGATCTCTCCAGCCGGATTTTTGAAAATGAAGCCGTATTTCAGCGCGTGAAAGAAGCTTCGAAAGAGGCGCCTTACGGGATTTTGTCCGGAGACGTCAGGCAGAAGCTGGGGTTTTGGATCGTGAGTCCTACAAACAGCGTGGCATTGGGAACGGATGGAACGTTTGTAAATATAACAGAGACAAAAGAATTCCGGGAATATTTACAGACGCTTATGGACTGGAAACAAAAAGGGCTGGTTGAAGTGATCGGGGACAAACAGACGACCTATTTTGCACAGGATTATTCGTCCGGAATCAATTATTGCGATCAGCCATACGAGACGGACGTAACGATATTTATGGGAAGCACAGAAGAAGTAATTTCTGCATTTGTAGTCCCCAATGAAGCAGAGCCGGTGATCGATCCGTATTGGGGAGACAGCAAGGTATGCATTGCTTCCTGGAGCAAAAAGAAAGAAGAAGCCGCAGATTTTATCGTGCGGCTGTTTACGGATCCTGAAATTGCAGATTTGATTCAGTATGGAAGAGAAGGAGAGGAATACGAATCAGACGGCGCCGTGCTGCATGTCCGTTCGGAATCCAATATTATTCTGCGCATTTTCGGCGGACAGTATACAAATCCTCTGATCAGTCATTCTACGGCATTTATGCCAAAAGAGAAGACAGCGTATGCAGAACGTTTCCATGAGACATATGACGCAGAGCTTCCGGACGGATTTCGGTTGGATCCGGCGCCGGTGTTACAGGAAATTGCAGAAACAAATCAGATTTTCGGTTATGAAAGCGGATCGGATACGGCGAGAAAGATCGTGAGACTTGAGTTCGACGATGTAGACCGGGTGATTGCAGATATCACCAGAGAGTTAGAAGCGGCGGGGATGGACCGGATTGTAGAAGAGGCAAACCGCCAGCTGGCAGAGTGGAAGAAGGGAACGTGATCGAATGAAAAAAAGAAATCTCGTGATACTTGTATTTTTATGTCTGCTGACGGGATGCATGCAAAAGGATCTTTCTCTGGGAAACAGGGGAAAAGAAACGAATGCATTTCAGACGTATTTTGCGTATGAAACGGCAATCGATACGCCGGACGGATTTTACTATGCGGATGACCGGGGATTTTTGTATTATTTTGATTATGCGGCAGAAGCAGAGACGATTGTCTGTAACCGGCCGAACTGCAAGCATGAGGACTGGTCAGAGCGCACGCCCAAAGAGGAACGCTGCAGCGCCTATGTCGGAGGGACGGCGACAGGATTTGAAAATCAGGGAAAGCTGTATTTGATGGAATCGGATTATAGTGAGGACAATCGGCGGCGGATTCGTATCGTAGAATCGGATTTAGACCGTACGAACCAGAGAGAAGTAAGCGTGCTGGATTGTGATTCTATTTTCAGTTATGCGGTAAAGGATCACATGTTATATGCGGTCATACAAAAAGGCGAACGGGTGAAAAACGAAAACGGTTCCTGGGAAAGCGGAAGCAGCGCAAAAAGCAGTTTCTGCAGGATCGATTTGACAGACGGTGCCATGGATGTGCTGTGGGAACGGGAAGGTTACAGCAATGTGATTACGATACTGGCGGCTTGTGGCAATACGCTGTATCTGGAGTATTCGTATTTTGAACAGCCGTTTGACGGAACCAATTACAAAGAAGCCAGGCAGCATGCAGAGATTTATGCGTATTCTTTGGAAGGCAGCGGAAAAGGCGGCACTTCTATGCCGTCCGGCGAGATAGAAGAAATTTTGACAGGGTTTAAGAAAGACCAGATTCTTGGAGCCGCCGTAGTGGACGGTACCATGTTTGTAAAAACGGCGCCGATGGATCGAAGTATGAACGAAAAGGAAGAAACGGTCTGTGCATTAAAAAAGATATCCTTATCTACAGAGGAAGAAACGCTTCTGGCAGAGACGTCCGGCAGATTTATGCTGTTTCAGACATACGCCGTTTATACCAAAGATAACGAAGCCGGTGGATTTGTTTATGATTTTCAGACAGAAAAAGAAATTGCGGTTCCCGATATGAAAATTCAGGAATTTTATCCCAATTATACGGCAGGTGAGTATATTTACGGCTATTTATACCATGAAGCTGCCGGGACATCCGAAAAATGTTTTATTTTGCGTTCGGATTTGATGGAGGGAAAAGACAGTTTTCTGCTGCTGCATGACGCAGATCAAAACAGGTCGGCGGACGCTGTCCGGTAAGTCATTCATAAGGGAGGGATCTTATGATTTTAACGGTAAAACATCTGGTTAAAACATATCCCGTGCAAAGAACTCTTTCAAAAAAAATTTTGGGGAGAGGGTATGGGAAGAAAGAAAAGAAAACCGTTTTAAAAGGTTTGAATCTGGAGCTGGAAGCCGGCGTGTATGCGTTGCTTGGGCCAAACGGCGCAGGAAAAAGCACGTTTATGAATCTGATTACCGGAAACCTGGAACCGGATGAGGGGGAAATTTTATACGACGGGCAGCCAATTGCCGAGATGGGATCGTCATTTCGGGAAATTTTAGGGTTTATGCCGCAGCAGCAGGGATTGTATGAAAATTTTACCGCATTTCGTTTCCTCTCTTATATGGCGGCATTAAAAGGGATGAGTAAAGAACAGGCAAAACGGGAAATACCATGGGCATTGGATCGTGTGCATCTGACAAAAGAAGCGCATCAGAAGATCGGCGCTTTTTCCGGAGGTATGAAGCAGCGCCTTCTTGTGGCGCAGGCAATGATGAACGATCCGAAAGTATTGATTTTAGACGAACCTACCGCAGGGTTAGATCCCAAAGAACGTATCCGCATCCGAAACGTTATTTCCGAAATTGCAATGGGAAAGATCGTTATTTTTGCTACGCATGTCGTTTCGGATATCGAACAGATTGCCAGGGAAGTCATCTTATTAAACGACGGAGAGATCCTTGCGAAGGAAACTGTGGATGCATTGTGCGAACGGATCGAAGGAAAAGTATTTGAAGCGGAAGTGGAACAGGAAGCATTTGAACAGATGCAGAAAAGGTTTCTCGTACGCGGCGTTACAAAACGTAAAGGAAAAATCGCGGTACGCTTCCTGGCAGAAGAACCGCCCCGGGACATCAGCGCCTCCCCCCTCCCCCCAGACCTAGAAGACGTGTATATTTACCTCATGCGACCACTCCGGAAGGAGTAGGTCATAAAGGTATGCCCGAAGGGTGTTACCTCATGCGACCACCCCGGAAGGGGTAGGTCATAAAGGTATGCAGAATTTTGTGTAAGTTGAAGGGAGAGATAGGATGAGAGGATTTTTCAGTGAAATGCAAAAGACCATCGTTCGCCTGCCGGTATTTGGCGTCGTTTGCGCTGCTTTGATTTTAAACGCCTGTCTCTGTTATACAAAGGCTGCCGATGATGTGATCGAAAACGGCGCCTATAAAAAAGCAAACGCATACTTAATGCAGTGTGGTGATTCCGTGCGTTCGGAATTTCTGGCAGATTACGGAAAACAGCTGGAAGCCGGAGAATGGGAAGATGAATTATTATTTTCGGATGATGTGTTTATCGAGCAGCGCCTGGTGCGAAAACTGGAACAACGGGTGCGGCAGGTGGAAGAATACCCGGATTATGTACAGGGTATTTTGGATAAAGCAAAGAAACAGGACATTTCCATTTTCCGAAACGTTTCTGCTTATACAAAAAGAGATGTAACGGCATCAGCTGCAGCATTTGCTCCTTTGGCAGACACAAAGCCGCGGTTTGTCAACAGCGATGCGTTTTTACAGGCGACGGAATTTCCGGTGACGGATGCCATTGCACTTGCCGTGTTGTTTTATCTGGTGGTTTCCATGGTGGTTTATGAAAAGGAACACGGATTGTTTCGTCTGCTCCGGAGCACGAAAGACGGACGGGAAACGCTGATTCGTTCAAAAATGGAAACAGGAGCTGTATCGGCAGCTGCGCTTGCGGTTTTATTCTGGATACAAAACCTGGGAATGGGGATATTCAAATACGGGGCGATCGATTGGTCGGCTCCGCTGCAGTCGGTGTATGGGTATGACGGTTCGGCGCTTCGTGTAACGATCGGACAGTATCTGATTTTGTTTTTGCTCACAAAAGTGCTTGTGTATGCGGCGATTTCTCTTTTGATCCTCTATTTTGGGATGAAAGCTTCCAATACAATGGAAATCTATCTGGGCGTTTGTCTGACGGCGGCGGGATCGGCGGCATGTTATGTGATCGGCGAATTTTCGGGTTTTTATATTCTGCATTATGCAAATTTGATTTTTTTTACCGGAGTATCGTCCTGGTATCGGTTTTATTTCAATCTGAATCTGTTTGGATATCCGGTTTCCATTACGCTGTTTTCCCTGGTCTGTATCGTCTCCTTTGGGGCTGCTATGGGATATGCGAATCGGAAACTGTTTACGGGAAAGAATTTTTCGTCGGAAATCAGGCGCGTTCGGCTGCTGCATACAGGAAGAAAAAAGACGCCTGACGTTTCGTTATGTTCCCACGAACGGTATAAGCTTTTTATTTCCGAAAAGGGTTTGGCGCTGATTTTACTTGCAGCGCTTGGAAGTGTATGGATGTATGGACAGACAAGTTTTTATCTGGATCGGGAAGAACAGTATTATAAAGAGTATATGGAGCATCTGGCGGGAGATCTGAATGAAGAAAAAGAGAACTTTTTAAAGGAAGAGGCAGAACAGTTTGCTTCTTATGAGTCTTTGCTGACGGAGAAACAGCTTGCTTATGAAGAAAAAAAGATATCGGAAGCAGAGATGGCGGCGGTTTTGCGTTTGGCTTCGGAAAAGCTGGAACCAAAATCGGCGTTTGAGCGGCTGTTGGATCGTGTGGATTATGCTAGAGAACATGGTACGCCGTTGGTCTATGAAAGCGGCTATCTGAAGCTTTTTGGGCTTGGATATTCCGGCTATCGGGAAGATATGGAACATACGGTTTTTCTGGTTTTGGTTTTGGCATTGTTTACGACGCCGTTTTGTGCAGGGGAGTATTCCAGGGGATTGATGAATTTGATTTTATCCCAGAAGTACGGCAGAAGAAAGACGCTGGCCGCAAAGTGGAAGGCGGTATGGCTTGGGGTGGTTTGCATCTATGCGATTATTTATCTGCCGCAGCTTTTTGTGACAGGAAAGATGTATGGATATGCGGGGATCGGAGAACATATTTCTGCAATACCGCAGGTATCCTCTGCTTTTTCGGATTGTCCGATTTGGGCGTACCTGCTGTTTGTGTACGGATTTCGATTTCTGGCGGTTTGTGCAACGGCTTTATTTCTGATGGCAGTATCGGTCGGTCGAAAAAATGTTGCCGGGGCAATTTCATTCTCGCTGATTATTCTGGCAGTTCCGGCGGGGCTGCATCTGGCGGGGATTTACGAATTGGACCGGTGCTCTTTTAATGCGGTTTATTCCGTTCATATGGCGTTAAATGGCAGGAATATAGGAGCAGCTGTGGGAATCTCTGCCATTCTTTTGCTTTGGACAGCGGGTTCGGTGGTTTACCTGGCTCGTACTTTGGGAAATGAGACAGATAAATCAAAATAGAGAAAACTTGAAAAAATAATTTTATATCCCTTTCGGGTTTCATGCATCTATTATTTCACCATAAAATTCCTTATAGTTGCTTTCTGGAAACTGCACACGCAGTATCATGGAAGGGGCTATAAGGATTATTTTTTATAAAATTTTTTTGCAGAAAGTACAGAATGTGAGGTCTGCTTTTTTGTCTTAAAATACATGTATTTATTTGTGAATTGTTTAAAAATTCTTGCAAAATAAACAGTAACAATGATATAATCATATTATATAAGAAAATGACTGAATTTAATTCTCTGCCACAGAAGGATCCGTCTAGGGCAGAGAGCAGAAGAGATGCATTTCTTAATGAAATTATTTATGAAACTATTTTTATAAGCAAAAAAGAGCTGGGGAGCCGGAAAGCGGGTAAGGTATAAGAAATAAGCATGGAAAGTATGTTATCAAAAAAAGAATATCGTTTTTTTAGCGGGATCGTGATCTTGTCCTTTTTTGCTTTTGGATTGTTTCCGGAATATATGGCATGTATATTCTGCGGTATACTCGGATTGTTTTTTCTGTATCTTTCCGTAACAAAAGAGAAAATTCGTTTGTATCGAAATGCAGAAAGCCTTTCGATCATCACGATTGTGATTTGCTATCTGCTTGCTGTTCTTTACGGAATCGATGCGGGAATGAGCTGGATCGGCTTTTTAAAAATGCTGGCAATCCTCTTTTTTCTCTGCTGTGCCATGCAGATGACGGCAGAGGAAAAAGAAACATTGCTGGAGAAAATTCCTGTGGCAGGATGCGTGATGACGCTTGCCGGAATCCTTTCATATCCGATCAAACCGGCATATGCATTCTTTTTTACGGCGGATCGTTTGGGCGGATTTTTTCAGTATGCAAATGTATTTGCGCTGTTTTGCCTGATCGGCTGCATTCTTTTGACAGGAAAGTTGGAAACGTGTACAGTCCGCGCAGGTCAAATCAGGATTTACCTGCAGATCCTTCTTCTGATCACAGGAATTTTGTTATCAGGGTGCAGAAGCGTATGTTTTCTGGCGGCTGGCTGCGGGATATGGATTGCCGTTCGGAAACGGACGATTCGGCTGCAGGCGTTTGCAGTCATCGGCATTACCATAACGGTTTCATTTCTTTTTGCATATCTGACAGGTAATGTGCAGAATATCGGGCGTCTCTTTACCGCTTCTTTTCATTCAAGTACACTGATCGGCAGGATTTTATATGCAAAAGACGGGCTTCGTCAGATTTTTTTACATCCGTTCGGGCTTGGTTATCTGGGATATTATTTTACAGAGCCCGCAGTGCAGACAGGTGTTTACAGTGTACGCTTTATTCATAATGATTATTTGCAGATTGCGCTTGATATCGGAATTGTTCCGGCGTTGCTTTTTTTGTATGTGCTGGGGAAAAATCTGTTTGGTAAGGGGAGAAGTTTTGAAAACCGCCTGGTGACAGCTGTAATGGCATTGCATTTTTTCGTGGATTTTGACCTGGAATTTACGGCTGTGTGGTTCTTATTGATTTTGAATCTGAACCTGTATCACGGAACGGAAACTAATCTTACGTGGAATGGAAACAAGGTACTCTATAAGATTCTGGCAGGAGCTGCGGCAATCGCGGGAATCTATACCGGAGCCGCTATGATTCCCAGATATTTGGGAAATAATACGATATCGGCTGTTCTGCTTCCGTTTTATACGGAAGCGCAAAAAGAGATTTTGATTCAGGAAACAGACGGCGGCAGGGCGCAGCGTCTGGCAGAAAAGGTGTTAAATCAGAATGCGTATGCGGCAGAAGCATATGATATATTAGCGGTAAGGGCATTTCAGGAAAACGATTATGAAACGATGTCAGAATATAAAAAAGAGTCCGTAAGACTGCAGAAATATAATACAGAAGCCTATGAAAGATATCTTGCTCTTTTAAGCGGCGCAATCAAACAAGCGAATGAAAATAGGGACAGCAAAACGGTAAAAAAGCTGATGAAAGATGTGATCTATCTGGACAGGCAGCGGAATCAGGTAATCGAAACGACCGATCGGCTGGCATATGAAATCCGTGATGTGCCGGAACTCTTATTTTCAGAGGAAGCGGAAGCATATATTGTTCAGGTCAAGCGATTGCTTGGAACATAAAATAAAAAATGAACAGGGGGAAACAGTTTATGAAAAAGAGGACGAAAAAAACGCTGGCATGCCTGCTGGTTTTGGTTCTGGTATTTGAGAGCCTGACGGGCATTCCGGTTTTGGCGGCAGAAGAGGCTGGAAACGGCGGGAAAGCGGCGGGAGACAGTTTTGCTACGGCAGTCGCAATGCAGCTGGATCAGGAATACGACGTTACAATGGAAGCGGAAGGAAATGCATATTATAAATTTACGCCGCAGGAATCGGATGTCTATTCCTTTCATGTAACGGGAGATTGGGTAAATTTATATCTGCATGATGAAGATTTTGAGTATCTTGACGATAACTGGGGAGATGATTTTGACCTGTCTTATGATTTGGAAGGAGGAAAGACCTATTATATCAATATATCAGAGGAATGGGGAGAAGCGGCGGCATGTACCGTCAGAGTCAATAAAGAAATGCTTTCGCTTTCTTTTCAGAATGAGTATGAGGTAAATTACGGACAAGAACAGACGATGCAGGTTACCGCATCAAGCAAACGAGGTCCGGTTTTTTATCAGTGGTATGAATGGAAGGCGAGCGCAGCCGGAAATTACGAATATGAAATCATTCCGGGAGCGACCCAAAGCAGTTATACGGTAACGGCAGATACAACAGAATCGAAAGAGTATCAATGTGTAGTAACAGACAACACAGAGACCAAGACGGCAAAAATAGATCTTGAGATCGTAACCATAACCGTAGCTGTTTCTTATCCGGATGATGTGGAAAAGGGTGAAACCGCAACGATGCTGGTACAGGCAGAAAGCCTGCTGGGAAAACCATTGACCTATCAGTGGTATCATAAAGAAATGATAGAAGATGAGGATGGAGAAGAGTACGAAACGTATGTATTGATTCCCGGGGCTCAGGACGGCAGCTATCAGGCAGTGGCAGAAGAAGAGTATAATCGTTATAAATGTGTGATTTCAGACGGAATAAAAGAGATAAGCGAATACTTTACCATACGTACGATACAGTACATTATGGCGACGGGACAGACGCAGCAGTATGCCAATCCGGGAGAATCTGTCACATTTCAGGTAAAGGCAAGGAGTTCTGACAGTGATGTGCTGACATATGAATGGAGCAAACAAAATAACGACGATTATGGGTATACACCGATTGAAGGAGCCGACAGAGCAGAGTATACGGTCAGGGCGGCGGTAGAAACCGCGGCGGAGTATCGGTGTAAAATAAGCGATGGATCAAGCACGGTATATATGTACTTTGAACTTCAGCTCATCTCTCCCGCAGAAAAAGAAATCGACCGGATTGTCTGCGGTGAAGGATGGCCGGAAGCATTTGCATATGAGGAAGTAAAGAATAGAGAAGATTTTACCGATTTCATTTACGATAAACCGTTGATTGTAAAATACAAAGACGGTACTGAAACAACGGTGGATAACGGATACTGCTCCTGGCTGGATTCTGATTTTTTGTCGGGACGCGGAAATACATGGGACAATTCCAAAGTATACGTTTCCTATATGGGAAAAACCATATCTTATGATGCTGCCGTTGTGAAAATATCGGAAGCAGGAACGGCGCTTTCCCTGGGAGAAAAAATAACAGATCAGGCGGGAGCGGGAGTCGGGGGACGTAAAGACTATTTCGTTTCGATTCCGGAGGACGCAAATTATGTGATTCAAATTTCAGGTCTTTCCGGAGAGGGAAAAGAAGTGGTCTATTCCGGCATGCAGGAAATAAGTTTTACGGGAGGCTTCTATGAGATTCCTCGAAGCGGAGTATCCCAGATGGTTTATTTCAGCGTGGAATCAGCCGGTACCCAGCCGATTACTTATTCTGTGGAAGCAGATACCGTACAAAACAGCAGCCGGCCGGTTTCGGATTCGGACGTGATGCAGGAAGTGGGATATTACCGGGCTGAAGTAGAAACAAGCGGTCTTTATGAAGTGACGCATACAGGAAGCGGAAAAGAGGAAGAGATTGCCTTCCTTTATAATGAAGAACTCGAAGAGATTTGCGGTTTTTATAATCAGTCCACAAAATACTATCTTCGGGCAGGAGAAGTATATTATATAAAAAATCAGCGCAGCGGCGCAGTATTTCGGCTGGCAGAAGAGATGACCCTGCCTGCCGGCGCAAAAGCAGGCGCAGAGGCTCAGATAACCTGGAACCTGACGGACAGTGGGATACTTTCGATTGAAGGGACTGGGGATATGCCAAAATATCGCTATCCATGGAGAGATTACGATTACGGAGAAGATCGGACGATTCAAAAAGTGTCCGTCGGAAAGGGCATAACAGGAATCAGTCCGGCTGCATTTTCTCAGTGCACGGAATTAAGAGAACTGGAGCTTCCGGAAAGCCTTATTTCGATCGGTGACAGCGCGGTCAGCAGATGTAAAAAATTACAGTCCGTGACATTTCCGGAAAACCTGAAGGAAATCGGGGATCATGCATTTTTGGAATGTGTAGGCTTAAAAAGTATTTTCTTTCCGTCGCATGTAAAAAAAATCGGTCTGTCAGCATTTTCAGGATGTTCTTCTTTAGCTGATGTAAAAGCTGCAGGCGAATGCCGCTTTGATTACATAGCCAGCGCTGCGTTTGACGGCACTGCATGGAAGGAACGGCAGGAAGATTTTGTCATTCTGGGCGATACGCTTTTGGAATATAGAGGAGATGCAGAAGAAATTACAATTCCGGAGTCCGTGTATAAAATCGGCGTATATGGATTTGCGTTTTCGACAGCCAAAAAGATTACAATGAACGGGCACATAAATAAAATATGGGAATACGGACTTTACGGATGCGAAAATTTAAAGGAAATTAAGATTCCGGGAAGCGTAACCGATATTGCATACCATGCCTTCTCGGGATGTACGGCATTGGAGAGCGTTGTGTTAAGCCAGGGGATCCAAACGGTGGATTACAATGCATTTTCTAACTGCAGTTCTTTGAATAACATTACGATAGAAGAAGGATTGCAGAAAATCGGAGACCGGGCATTTTTAAATAACAGCAGTTTAAAAGAAGTTACCATTCCCAAAAGCACGAAAGTAATCGGAGACTATGCATTTGGATACGACGGGGTTTATGAATGGGATACGGGATGGAAGGTATCAAAAAGCACGAATCCGCTGTCTATCCGCTGTTATAAGGATTCTAAGGCGCATCAGTATGCGGTAAGCAACGGACTGCCATTTACTTTATTGGGCGAGAACGGAAGTGGCGGATCTGGCGGCAGTGGGAACCCGACGGTAAAAACGGGAGACTTACGGACGGTAAATGGTTCTATATATAAAGTGATAAGTGCAGATGCGGTTGCTTTTGCCGGATTGGAAAAGAAAAACAGTAGGAGCGTTAAAATTCCGGAGAAAGTTTCGGTAGGAGGAAAGCAATTTAAAGTAACCGAGATCGGAGACCGGGCATTTCAGAAGACCAATATCAAAAGCGTAACCATGCCCTCCGGTATTCAAAAAATTGGAACAAAAGCTTTTTACGCCTGTAAAAATCTGAAAAAAATTACGATTCCTGCCGGTGTCAGAAAAATCGGCAGCCAGTCGTTTGGCAACTGTAAAAATCTGAAGAATATTACAATCAAAACGACAAAATTGACCGCCAAACAGGTGGGAAAGAAAGCGTTTCAGGGAATACAGAAAAAAGCAGTTATAAAGGTTCCCAAGAGTAAATTTGCATCTTATAAAAAACTTCTTCAAAAGAAAGGAGCCGGAAAAAAAGTAACATACAAAAAATAGAATCCGGCTGCCTGAAACCGGAACATGACGATCGGAACCGCCGAAAGCGGTCGAATACGTCTACAGAAAATACATCTAAGAAGCTGTGCTTTTTGTGGCAGCTTCTTTTTGTATAGCTGTTTTAAATTTTGTACAGAAAAAAATACGTTTGACATTGTTTACCAGGCGAAAAAGGTTTATACTTTTTATGTATGTTTCAAATACAATGCCCTCTCTTTTGCAGTCATACACGTTCGTATGGGAGAGGACAGGAAAAGAGGAGATGAAAGCATGAATGTATTGGTCATTAATTGTGGCAGTTCTTCTTTGAAATATCAGGTATTTCATTCTGACAGCGAAGAAGTGCTCGCAAAAGGCATCTGCGAACGAATCGGAATCGACGGAAGACTGGTATATCAGCCGAAAGACGGTGAAAAAGAGGTGACGGAAGCGCCGATGCCGACGCATACGGAAGCAGTGCGCATGGTGCTTGACGCATTGGTAAATCCCAAAACCGGCGTGTTAAAAAGCTTAGATGAAATCGACGCCGTAGGGCACAGGGTCGTACACGGCGGCGAAAAGTTTGCAAGTTCCACGCTTTTGACGGAGGAAGTGTTAAAGACGGTGGAGGAATGTTCCGATCTTGCACCGCTTCACAATCCGGCAAATCTGATCGGCGTGCGCGCCTGCCAGGAGGTATTAAAAAATGTGCCGATGGTCGGCGTATTCGATACGGCGTTTCATCAGACGATGCCGCCGGAAGCGTATCTGTACGGGATTCCTTATGCATATTATGAAAAATATAAAGTCCGTAAATACGGGTTCCACGGGACCAGCCACAGCTACGTATCCAAACGCGCGGCCGAGATGCTGGGAAAACCGTATGAGAGCTTAAAGACGATTGTCTGCCATTTGGGCGGCGGCGCAAGTATCTGCGCCGTAAAAAACGGGAAATCCATCGATACTTCGATGGGGCTTTCGCCGCTGGAAGGATTGATTATGGGAACGCGTTCCGGAGATATCGATCCGTCTGCCGTGGAATTTATCGCCAAGAAAGAAAATCTGGATTTGGAAGGCATGATGAACATGCTCAACAAGGAGTCCGGCGTTTACGGCATGTCCGGGATCTCGAGTGATTTCCGCGATCTGGAAGCCGCATCGGAGCAGGGAAACGAACGTGCGGAGTCTGCCAGGGAAGCATTCTGTTATCGCGCAGCGAAGTATATCGGATCCTATGCCGCGGCAATGAACGGCGTAGATGTGATCTGTTTTACGGCGGGCGTCGGGGAAAACGATGCAAAAGTGCGTGAAAAAATCTGCAATTATCTCGGATATCTGGGAATTGCATTAGATCAGGAAGCCAATCAAAACCGCGGAGTAGAAGTTACGCTTTCTACACCGGATTCCAAAGTGACGGTACTGATGGTTCCGACCAATGAAGAACTGGCAATCTGCCGGGAAACCGTTGCGATCGTACAATCATAAGAGAAAGAAAAAAGAATCTATAGGATATCACTCATCTATCAAATAAAGAAGGGAGAACAATTATGAAGTATTCAATTGAAGGAGAACCGTTACCGGTTGTGATCTGTGAGATGGAAGCCAACGAGATGATGATCACCGAGAAGGGCGCGATGTCTTGGATGTCCCCGAATATGAAGATGGAGACCGTAGGCGGCGGCATGGGCAAGATGTTCGGAAGAATGTTCAGCGGAGAGAGTATGTTTGTCAATCACTACACCGCAATGGGCGGACCGGGCATGATCGCGTTTGCATCCAGTTTTCCGGGGTCGATCCGGGCGTTTGATATTAAGCCGGGACAGGATATTATCTGCCAGAAGACGGCGTTTCTGGCGTCGACTTCCAAAGTGGAGCTGTCCGTTTTCTTCCAGAAAAAAGCAAGTGCAGGCTTTTTCGGCGGCGAGGGCTTTATTATGCAGAAATTGTCCGGCGACGGTGTGGCATTTGTAGAATTTGACGGATATATCAAAGAATACCAGCTTTCGGCAGGACAGTCGATCGTTGTGGATACCGACTATCTGGTGGCAATGGATGCAAGCTGTTCCATTGAGATCCAGAAAGTTCCCGGTGTGAAAAATATGCTCTTTGGCGGGGAAGGCGTGTTCAATACCGTGATCACCGGACCGGGACGCGTGTTATTGCAGTCTATGCCGATCGGGCAGATGGCAGGAACGCTCATTCCGTATCTGCCGAGCAAATAAAAGGACGGATTTTTATGGCATTACAGTTTGTTTTGGGAAATTCCGGCAGCGGAAAGACCCATTATCTGCATCATAACATCCTAAAAATGGCGGATGCGGCGCCGAACAAAAATTTTTTGGTTATCGTGCCCGAACAGTTTACCATGCAGACGCAGAGAGAACTGGTCGAACGGCATCCCAGGCACAGCATTTTAAATATCGACGTGCAGAGCTTTGCGCGTCTGGCATACCGTGTATTTGACGAGCTGGGGAGCTTTCGTTACCAGGTCTTAGAAGAGACCGGCAAGAATTTGATTTTAAGGCGGGTGGCGGAAGAAAAAGGAAACGAGCTGACGGTGCTTAAGAAAAATATGACGAAACCGGGTTACATCGGCGAAGTCAAATCCCTGATCTCTGAACTGGCGCAGTACCATGTGACGCCGGCACAGTTATCAGAAGCAATAGAAAAACTTCCGGAAGGAAGTTTTTCTTATAAGCTGAAAGATGTGCGCAGCATGTACCAGGGATTTTTAGAGTTTTTGGAAGGACGGTTCGTTACGGCGGAAGAGGTATTGGAGCTTTTGGCGGATATTGCGGGCGAGTCGGATCTTTTGAAAAACAGTACGGTTGTGCTGGACGGGTTTACGGGATTTACGCCCGTCCAGAACCTGTTTTTGGAAAAGCTGATGGGAATTGCGGAAGAAATTTATGTCGCCGTAACGATCGATATTCGGGAAAACCCCTATTACTGCGCAGGCAGTCATGAGTTATTTGCCATGAGCAAAAAGATGATCGCATCCTTGACAAAGATGGCAGACGCATGCCATGTCCCCGTAAAGAAGCCCGTTATGCTCAAACATACCGCCCGGAGCCGTTTTCATGCGTCCGGTCCGCTGTATTTTCTGGAACAGAACCTGTTTCGCAATCGGAGGGACCGGTATGTGTTAAACGGTGAGGAAGGGATTTTTGTATCGGGTTATAAAAATCCGAGAGAAGAGCTGCATCATACGGCAAGGGAAATCGAACGGCTGGTACGCGGACGGGGCTACCGTTACAATGAAATCGCGATCGTCTGCGGGGATCTTCCGGGCTATGCAAACGTGGCGAAAGAGGTGTTTGCCGCATACCGCATTCCGTTGTTTATCGACCAGAAAGTGACGATCGCATACCATCCGTTTATTGAATTTGTGCGGGCGGCGATCGAGGTTGTGACAACGGATTTTTCCGCCGAAAGCGTATTTCGGTATGTAAGAAACGGACTTTCGGGGATTTCCAGGGATGACGCGGATATTTTGGAAAATTATGTTCTGGCGTCCGGCGCAGCGGGACATAAAAAATGGAGCGGGCTTTTTTGTTATCTGCCCAGGGGATACGAAGAAGAATCGCTGGCAAAGATTAATGAAATCCGCGGCAGGGTCTGGGAGCAGTTTGAAGCGTTTTGGGAGACGTTTGGCAGGCGCGGGATGACGGCGGGGGAACAGACGGCGGCGCTGTACAAGTTTATCTGCGGTCAGGATATTCAGTCTAAGCTGGAGCAAAAAGAACGGGCCTATGAAGCGGCGGGAGATTTAAAAAACGCAAAAGAATATGCGCAGATTTATCGGATCGTGATGGATTTGTTTGATAAATTGGCAGAGCTTTTGGGGGATGAGGAAATTTCACCCGCAGAATATGCCAAGATCTTAGATGCCGGTTTTGAGTCGGCGAAAGTCGGTATTCTTCCGCCCGGATATGACAGGGTATTATTCGGGGATATCGAGCGTACCAGGCTGGATGGGATTAAAGCGCTCTTTTTTATTGGCGTCAATGACGGGATCATTCCGAGGGCGAAAGGCGCCGACGGCATTCTTTCCCAGATGGAGCGTGAGACGCTTTTGGGGTTTCAGTTAGAGCTTGCTCCTACGGAGCGGGAAAAGACGTTTATTCAGAAATTTTATCTGTATCTGAACCTGACGAAGCCTTCCGACCGTCTCTATCTGTCTTATGCGAGAGTGGACGGAGCGGGGAAGGCCATGCGCTGTTCGTATCTGATCCATACGGTGCTGCGCCTGTATGAAAATCTTTCCGTTCGGGAAGTGGAAAAAGAACCTTTGTCCGAGCGGATCGTTACCGCGGAACATGCCAAAGACCTTTTGATCGAAGGGCTGGAATCGGCGGCAGAATGGCTGGATGAAAACCGGGAAGAAGACATTCGGTACTGGGCGGCGCTCAGCCGCTGGTACGGAAAACGGGAAACGTACCAAAAAGAAGTGGAGGCACTTCTGCGTGCGGCAAAGCAGACGCATCAGGATACGCCGATTTCTTCCGCAGTTACAAAGCTTTTGTACGGCACGGTATTGGAAAACAGTGTAACAAGACTGGAAACCTTTGCTTCCTGTGCGTTTTCCCATTTTTTAACTTACGGGCTTACGCTGCAGGAGAGAAACGTAAGCGCTTTTTCCGCCGTGGATTTCGGAACGATTTTTCATGAAGTCCTAGAGCGTTTTGCGGAGGGCATTCAGAAAAAACAGTACAGCTGGTTTACCATTTCGGAGCCGGAGAGCGAGGCGTTGTTAAAAGAAGCGATGGAGCAGGCGCTTTTGGCAAACCATAATCTTGCCCTGTATGAGTCTGCAAGGAGCAGTTATGCAAAAGAGCGGATGTACCGGATATTAAGGCGGACGGTGCGCGCGCTTTTGTATCAGGTTCGGCAGGGGAAATTTGTGCCGGACGGATTTGAGGTATCTTTTTCTTATACGGAGGATTTGCAATCGGTGCATTTTCATCTTGGTGAAGACGAGAAGATGCATCTGCGGGGAAGGATCGACCGGATCGATACGTATGCCGATGAGAACAAACTGTATGTCAAAGTCATCGACTATAAGTCCGGAAACCAGAGTTTTCAGTTTTTAAATGTATATTACGGGCTTAAGCTGCAGCTGGTCGTATATATGAATGCGGCGTTAGAGCTTATGCAGCGCCGCCATCCCGAACAAACAGCGGTTCCGGCAGGCATGTTTTACTACCGGATCGACGATCCGATGGTGGACGCAGAAGAAGCGCTGGACGAAGAGGAACTTCGGCGGCAGATTTTCCGGAAATTGAAATTAAACGGGATCGTAAACAGTGAAAAGGCCGTGATCGAAACTATGGATACGGCATTGGCAGGAGAAGGAAGCATCACTTCCGATGTGATTCCCGTCGGACGCAACAAAGACGGCAGCTTAAAAAAAACTTCCAGGGCAGTGACCGAAGAGGCATTTGCCGCGCTTTCATCTTATGTCAATGAGACGATTCTGCATTTGGGGCGGCGTATGATGCAGGGAGAGATCAGCGTATCTCCGTATGCACTGGCTGGTAAAACAGGATGTGATTACTGCGAGTTTCGCGCAGTCTGCCATTTTGATCCCAGAATGCCGGGATTTGCATACCGCAGGCTTCCTGAGCTTACAGACGAAGAGGCTCTTTGTAAAATGGAACAGGCAAAGGAGGACGGATGATGTTATGAGCATGAATTGGACAAAGGAGCAGATGCAGGTCATCACATCGAGAGGGAAAAACCTTCTGGTTTCCGCAGCTGCAGGTTCCGGAAAAACGGCGGTTTTGGTGGAACGCATTATCGGAAGGATTTTAGATCCTGTGCATCCGGTAGAGATCGACCGTATGCTGGTCGTAACGTTTACCTCAGCGGCGGCGGCAGAGATGCGCGGCAGGATCGGGGAAGCGATCGACGCGGCGCTTTTGCAGGATCCGGAAAACGCTCATCTGATCAAACAGGCGTCTCTTCTGCATCATGCGCAGATCACGACGGTTCACAGTTTTTGCCTGAACTTAATCCGAAATTATTTTCACCGGGTGGATTTGGAACCGAATTTTCGGATTGCCGAAGAAGGCGAGTTAAATCTGCTGCAGGAAGATGTGATGGCGGAAGTGCTGAACCGAAATTACGAGACGGCGTCGGAGGAATTTCTTCATTTTACGGAGTGCTTTGTAACCGGAAAAAAAGACGACGTGTTAAAAGAGATGACGCTGAAATTGTATCGTTTTGCGATGAGCTATCCGTGGCCGGTGCAGTGGCTGCTTAAGATCCCTTCCGCTTATCAGGCGGGTTCTTTTGAAGAACTGGAAGAAAAAGAATGGATGCAGTCGCTGCTTGTCTATCTAAAGCAGGTATTGCACGGGCTCTGCGAAATGGCGGAACAAAATCTAGCGCTTACGTTTGAGGAAGACGGACCGGCATATCTTACCGAAATCGCAGAAAACGATGCAATGCGCTTAGCCAGGCCGGCAGAACAGCCGGATTATAAAGGCATAGCGGAACAACTGCAAAAGCTTACGTTTGACCGGCTGCCCTCAAAAAGAGGGTATGAAGGCAGTGAAGAAAAGCTGGAACGGTGGAAAGATACGCGCGGTGCGATCAAAGAAACCGTCAAAAAACTGAAAGAAGATTTCTTTTTTGCATCGGAAGACGAGATGCTTGCCCGACTGAGCGGGATGTATCCTGCGGTAAGCGAGATGGTACGCCTGACAAATGAGTTTATGGAGGCGTACGACGCCAAAAAGAGGGAGAAGAACCTGCTGGATTTTGACGATCTGGAGCATTTTGCCCTGAAGATTTTAATTGATGAAGAGACGAAAGCGCCGACGGAAACAGCTCGTTTGCTGCGGCAGTTCTATGAGGAAGTGATGATCGACGAGTACCAGGACTGCAACCTGGTTCAGGAACGTTTGATGTGTGCGGTATCCGGCGAAGAAAACGGCAGATTTAACCGGTTTATGGTGGGGGACGTAAAACAGAGCATCTATCGGTTCCGGCTGGCAAGACCGGAGTTGTTTATGGAAAAATATGAAACGTATGCGGCAGAAGAAGAGGATGCGTCCGCCGTCTGCCAAAAAGTAGAACTGCATAAAAATTTCAGAAGCCGTGAGGAAGTGCTGCATTTCACAAATGAAATTTTTTATGGGATTATGAAGAAAGATCTGGGCAAAATAGAATATGATGCGTCTGCTGCATTGTATCCCGGAGCATCGTATGAAGCGTGCCGTGCCATGGAAGCCGAATTGATTCTGGCAGACAGCGGCGATGAAATGCTGAAAGAAGCGCAGATGTCGGACCCTGTCCGTTTGGAAGCGGAGCTTACGGCGGCGAGGATCCGCAGGCTGCTGCGTACACAGCAGGTGACGGATAAAAAAACGGGGCGGCTGCGGCCGGCAAACTATTCGGATATCGTCATCTTACTTCGAAGCTTTTCCCATTGTGCCGATACGTTTCTTGAGGTATTGGAACAGAAGAAAATTCCGGCATATGCGGCTTCCAAAACGGGATATTTTCAGGCGTTGGAGATCCAGACGATGCTTAGTTTTCTGAGGGTTTTGGATAATCCAAGGCAGGATATTCCGCTGGCTGCCCTGCTGCGTTCTCCGATCGGAGGATTTTTAGACGAAGAGCTGGCATTGATTAAGGCGTTGGAGGGAAGGGCATTCCACTGCTGTATTTTAGAACCGCAGCCGGGTACGCTGCCGGAAGCGCTGGATCATAAATTGTCGGTTTTTTTGCAGAAACTGTCGGATTACCGGGATTTGGCGGCAGAGCTTTCCATTTATGAGCTTTTGTACCGTTTATTGGAGGACACCGGATATCTGCGCTATGCGGCGGCAATGCCGGGCGGGCGGCGGCGCAGGGCAAATCTGGAAATGCTTTTGGAACAGGCGGCTGCTTATGAGAAAACAAGCTACCGCGGATTGTATCATTTTATTCGTTATATCGACCGCCTGCAAAAATATGAAGTGGATTACGGAGAAGCGGATGTCACCGGTGAAAATGCCGATGCCGTTCGGATTATGACGATCCATAAGAGCAAGGGACTGGAATTTCCGATCGTGTTTTTGTGCCAGACGACAAAGCAGTTTAACCATATGGACGCCAGAAGCCGGATGGTGATTCATCCGGACCTGGGGGCCGCCATAGACTATATCGATCCCGTGCGGCGTGTGCGCAGCGCGACATTATTTAAAAAGGCGGCTGCCCGGCAGATCGATCTGGAAAATCAGGGAGAAGAGCTGCGCGTGCTCTATGTTGCAATGACCCGTGCCAAAGAAAAGCTGATCTTAACGGGAGCGGGAAAGGGCATCCGCAAAAAAGTCGAACAGACCGCCCTGCTGCCGCAGAGAGAATTGTCCTTTTTTTTGCGGTCAGGCGCAAATTCTTTTTTGGACTGGATTCTGCCTGCCATGGCGGCAAGAGGATTGTCGGATCACATACAGGTCTGGGATACCGCAGATTTTATAGAGGAAGAAACGGAGACGCAGGTCAAAGAAGCGGAAGGAATCAGCGAACTGCTCTACCGGGCGTCCCGTGCGGACGAAGCGGCGGATGCGTTTGTGGAAGAGCAGCTGTCCTATCGATATCCCTACATGGCGGAAACAAGCCGGAAGATAAAATATTCCGTATCCGAATTAAAGCACAGGGCGGCAGAGGCGTTGTTTGAAGAAACAGAGCTTTTGGAAAGAAATACGCGTAAAGAGAGACAAGGCGCGGCAGAAGAAACCGTGCCCTATATTCCCAGATTTGCGGGCGGAGAGACAACAATAAGCAGCGGCGCGCTGCGGGGAAGCGCAATGCACCGCGCGGTGGAATGTCTGCCCATCGTACAGCTGGCAGGCAATGAACATCTTGCCAAAGAGCTGGAAAAACAGATTCGGCGGATTGTTTCTGACGGGCATCTCAGGGAAGACATGGAGCCTTTGCTGCAGAGAGAAAAACTCATACGGTTTTACCGGTCCGCGCTTGCCCTTCGTATGAAACAGGCGGCGATGAACGGGGAACTGTATCGGGAACGTCCTTTTGTGATGGGATGTACGGCGGATGAGATTGACGGAGACGGCAGCGATACGATGGTTTTGGTCCAGGGAATCGTGGACGCTTATTTTATCGAAGACGGCGACATCGTGCTGACGGATTATAAAACGGATCTGGTAACAGACGAAGAAGAGCTGGTACGCCGTTACCAAAAGCAGATGCAGCTGTATCAAAAGGCGCTGGAAGATAATCTGGGGAAACGGGTCAAAGAGCGGCTGATTTATTCCTTTTGCCTGGATCGGACGATAAGCATTGCTATTTAACGGAAATCATACTATACTGAGGAAGAAATCAATATACTATGTACAAAACAGAAGAAAGGGGAGAGTGCAGAATGGGAACCTATGATGACGAATGCCTGGAGGTATTTTTAAAAAAACAGCTGCAGCTATTTCGGGAAGAAGTGGCTTCCAATCTGGAAGAAGCGGAGGCTTTTTTAGAAGACTGCATGGCGGTCGTATGCCGGAGTATCGGGGAAGTCAGGGAGTATTTTGAAGAAGCGGGAATGGATATTTCCGGTATGAAAGACCAGGAGCTGGAAGAAGCAAGCGAAGTATTCGCGCTTTCGGACGGCAGGTACTTAGTTGTAGAAGGATAAACAGAAATTTGGAGAACGTATGAAGAAAAACAAGATGAGATTGCTGGCAGGCGCGCTTGCGGTAACCCTTTTACTCGGCGGCTGCAGGATCGGCGGAAAAGAGATCGTGATCACAGGCGGATTGGGCAGCCAGGACGTATGCAAGATCGGCGGAACCTCCTGTAAGCTGACGGAAGCCAGGGTGTATCTTGCCAATTACCAGAATATCTACGGGAAAAGTTACGGGATCGATTTGTGGGAACAAAATTTTCAGAGAGAAGAACTGACAAAATATATCAAAGAAATTGCACTTTCTCAGATGAGTAAAGTAGTCTGTATGGATCTTTTGGCAAAAGAGAGGGGAATTACGTTAAGCGGGGAAGAAAAAAAGGAGATCCGGGCGGCGGCGGCAGAGTATTACCAGTCCTTAACGGATGCGGAACTCGATTATACCAAAGCATCGGAATCGGACATTGTTTCCATGTATGAAGATTATGTGCTTGCCGATAAAGTATACCGGTCCCTGACCAAAGGCGTGGATGAGGAAGTCAGCGACGATGAGGCAAGGATTATGGAAGCCATGCAGATTTTCGTCAAAGGCAGGAAAATTTCAAAAGAAGTAGAAAAGAAGCTGAAAGAGGGAGAAGATTTTGCCGCGGTGGCGAGCAATTACAATATGAAACCGGAAATAGAAATTACATTCGGAAGGGGCGTACTGCCGAAGGAAGTGGAAGAAGCGGCGTTTGAGCTGGAAAACGAAGAGATTTCCGACGGCATCAAAACGGAGGACGGTTTCTACTTTATTAAATGTATCAATAAATTCAACGAGGCTCTGACCGACGACAATAAGTCCAACATCGTGGCGGCAAGAGAAAAAGCCGCGTTTGACGATGTATATGAAGAATTTGTCTCCGGACTTTCTTCTAAGCTAAATGAAGAGGTCTGGGATGACGTTACGCTTTTGACGGACGGCAGTATCCGGACGGACAGCTTTTTTCAGGTGATCGAGGATGCAATGGATTAGAATGCCGTATAGAACAGCTGCATATATATAGAAAAAACAGTTTAGGTATACCATGGAAATCTATGTAGTGAAACAGGGCGATACGGTTGGCAGAATTGCCGGGGAGTATTCCGTTTCTGCGGAAGAGATCATATATATCAATCAGCTGGCAGATCCGTCTCTTCTGGTGATCGGCCAGGCGCTTTTGATCCCGGCAGGCGAACGGAATACACAGAAGCGTCAGGCGAGAATCAACGGATATGCGTATCCGTTTATCGATGATTTTACGCTGCGCCAGACGCTGCCGTTTTTGACAGAAGTATCGGTATTTTCTTATGGGTTTACGCCGGAAGGAGAGCTGATTCCTCCGGCTTTAGACGATACGTTTTTAATTGAACAGGCATATGAATTTCGGACGCTTCCGATCCTGACGCTGACGCCGTTTGGAGCGGACGGACAGTTTAACAATTATCTGATCCACAGCGTTGTGCAGTCGGAATCTGCTTCGGCAGCCCTGACAGCCAACTTGACCGAGATGGTGGTCCGAAAAGGATTTGCCGGAACAGACATTGATTTTGAATATATACTGGCAGAAGACAGGGATGCGTTTACGGCATTTGTCCGTCGGGTGGCGGAGGCAATGCGCGGGATCGGCAGACAGACTTCTGTTGCGCTGGCCCCCAAGCAGTCCGCCGATCAGAAGGGACTTCTGTACGAAGGAAAGGACTATGGGGGTCTTTCCGCAGCTGCAGATTATGTGCTTTTGATGACGTATGAATGGGGCTATACATACGGACCGCCGATGGCGGTCGCCCCGATTTTTCAGGTGAGGAAAGTATTGGATTATGCCGTAACGGAAATACCGCGGGAGAAAATACGCCTGGGAATCCCCAATTACGGATATGACTGGCCGCTGCCGTTTGTGAAGGGAGAGACAAAGGCAAGAACGATCGGAAACGTAGAGGCGGTGCAGATTGCGGCAGCCAACGGCGCCGAAATCCTGTTTGACGAACGCGCCCAGTCGCCGTATTTTTATTATGAAGCCGACGGAATCCGGCACGAAGTCTGGTTTGAAGACGTCAGAAGCATGCAGGCAAAGTTTGACCTGATCGAAGAGTATGCGTTAAACGGAGCCGGGTACTGGCAGATTATGCGCCTGTTTCGGGCAAACTGGGAACTGCTGGCGGATCGGTTTGAGATAGTGAAATAACAGTTGTGGGAAAGGTATGAAAAAGATAGAATGGAACGTAACGGGCATCGGTTAGCAATAATCGGTGCTTTCTTTCTGCCTTTCAAAAATTCAGACGGACAGCTTTCATCCCTTGCAGGATTTTTTTTGAAATCTGTTGGGCAGAAATATGTCGAAATATGTCGAAAATTTATAGTGGAAGGACAAGATATATTACTTTAAAATAGAAAATAAAATAATAAATGTTATAATGGAAGAAACAGTTCAAGAGGCTGCATCAATAATTTGAGAAATCAATAAAGAATTTAAAAAAGCGAAATATCAATGTGACGTATACTGCTAGATACATGAAGAAGAAAAATAAGTTATATTTTTTGGTATAATTAAAAAATACAGATAAGTTTTTAAATTATAGATCCGTATGCAATTAGGAACCGTGGTTTGTTTGGGAAAGTGCATCGGTTAATTTCATAAATGTGGAAAGGAGTGGTATGATGATGCTGCGGGCTGCAATTGTCGAAGCGGATTACGTTTATTCGGAATATCTGAACGGGCTTTTGCTCCGGTGGGCAGGCGGGAGAGCAGAACTCATGGTATCGGTATTTGTGAATGGGGGAGAACTGGCGGACTCTTTGGCAAAAATGTCGGAGTATGACATTGTTTTTATGGACGTTTCATCGGGCCAGACGGACGGAATACTTGCATCGAAAAGGCTGCGGGAGACAGGATATCAGAATCTGCTGGTTTTGACGTCGGCGTTTTCGGATAGGGCATGCGAAGGATATTCGGTCAATGCATATCGGTATTATGTGAAGCCTGTCATGCCGGAACAAATAAAAGAGTGTATGGATTATGCGCTGAGTCAAAAAACCGGAAGGTATTTTCAGTATACATACCGCAGGGTTACGGAGCGAATCGCTTTTAGCGATATCATCTATTTTGAGAGCATTCAGCATTATATTGATATTCATACGACAGAAGGGTCAGTCCGTATGAAGGGAACATTGCGGGAAGTCCAAAAGCAGTGCCCGGCAAACTTTCTGCGCTGCCAGAGGTCTTATATCGTAAATATGGACTGCGTTCTGTTAAAGCGGGGAAGTCAGTTGAAGCTTGTATCGGGAAAAGAAATCAACATTGCTCCCCGCTATCTGAAATCAGTAACAGACGCTATGGGAATCTGATCATTTCCGCAGCCGTCTGCCATATTATTTAGGATTTTGCCTGACCTGCGTAATTTTTCCGTGGGAAAGGCAGATTACCTTATCTGCATATGCCAGGATCTCTTTTCTGTGCGTCACGATAAAATAAAATCCATAGTCTGTATGTTCCCGGATAAAAAGATGGAATGCTTCTTCCGATTCTTTGTCATAATTGGCAGATGCTTCATCCAGTATGAGGATTTCGGCCCTGCGGTTTAATGCGCGCAGCAGGGCGACCTTCTGCTTTTCTCCGCCGGAGAGCTTCGCACCGTCGCTTCCGACCTGCGTATCAAACTGTTTTTCCAGACGGTTGACTGCTTCCGTACAAAACGGAGGCTGCCGGTTTGGGTCAAACAAAGCCTCCTCGTCCAGGAGGATATTTTCTCTGACCGAGCCGCCAAAGAGGTGAACGTCCTGCAGGACGGCGCTGATCTTCTTTCGGTATGCTTCAATGTTATATTCTTGAATCGGTATGCCGTCGATCAGGATCTCGCCGGAGGTTGCCCGGCAGAGTCCCAGAAGAAGGTTCAGCAGCGTGGTCTTGCCGCTTCCGTTTTCTCCGACAATGGCGACTTTCTCCCCCCTCCTTATTTCAAAATTCAGATCCTGCAGGATACTGCGGTGATCCAAAAATACGGAAACGTCTTTGAATTCAATTTTGGAGATTTCCGGATTCGGCAGAAGTGAGGATGCAAAATTTTCTTCTTCCAGGGCAAAAAAATTTTGAATATCTTTGGTGCACGGCCGGATCTGCTCCAGGATGACGCGCAAATGCATGATGGCGTCGACCGGGACCAGAAGGTATGAGGAAAATGTGATAAATGTCATTAAGCCGCCAAAGGTGATCGTGCCGTCTTGGATTAAGGCGGCGCCGGGCAAATACATCAGGTTGAGAAAGGAAAATTCTACTGTCTGCAGGATGCGGCTGCTTTTTTCAGAGAACAGGGACATATGTTTTGACGTTTCGTTCAGATGGTCGATGTGTTCCCCGTATTCAGTTTCTTTCCTGCCGTGAAGGTTCCAGAGTTTAATGTCGGTGGTTCCGGATAAAAGATCGGAAAACCAGGCGTTATAATTCTTGTTGGCTTCCATTGAAGCTTTTCCCAGCTGTTCCGATCGTGTGCGCATCCATTGGTTGTATGCAATTTTTATGGCAATCAGCGGAAGTGTCAGCAAGGCGAGCCTCCAATTTAAAAGAAACAGGCCTATTGCGGCGCCTGCCGCTTTGCAGATGATTAAAAAAAGCATGAGAAAATTGCTGCCGGTAATGCTCATAAGGATGTCGATATCGTAAAGCACATCCCCAATGGTTTTGAAAAACCCATTGTCTTTCCAGTGTTGAGGGTTTAGCTTTAAACCATGGCGGAGCGCTTTTACTTTTAGGTCCTTTCCGAATGAATTTGCCACGAGAATCTCCTGCTTTCTCTGGAAATACTGTATCGCGTTGTCACCTGTGCGCAGGAAAAGGAGCAGGAGCACGGAGTACAGGACGGCCTTAAGGTCGCCGCGCAGCAGTCCCTGGTCGATCATAAAACGGTTGATGAAAGGCGTGGCGGCATTTATGAGGGAAACGAGGACAGAAAAAACAATGATAGAGGAAACGGCAGATGCGTAAGGTAAAAACAGCCTGTAAATACTCCGTAGGTTCATAAGACATTCTCCTTTGGTAAAGTGTGGTTATACGACAATTGTTTTGTAATATCGTAAACGAAAAAGCGTAAAAAGTAAATAAAAGTGCATAAAAAGCAGAAAAACGTACATGAAACAAAATATGTACGCAAAAAAGTCGTTTATGCACGATATATTGAAAAAATATCAATACAGGTCTAATATATAAATCACTAATACAATAACTTCTCGGAATCTCAATGAATGAGATTCCAACCGAAGATTGACAAGTGAATATCGTGCAGGAAAAGAAATTTGAGAAAAATGGACATAAACATTGGACATA
>OFHN01000331.1_pt1 | contig 44738 bp, 45 predicted proteins | sample 1521321 | NCBI WGS metagenome assembly OFHN01 (sample SAMEA3504130, study PRJEB24116) | mouse gut metagenome | biome: mouse gut; feature: mouse-associated habitat; material: faeces | place: Denmark | collected 2011
TGGCAAGTGCCGCCGCCTTTGAATTTGGCGGCTTTAGGAGGTAGCCGCTGTGCCAAGGTCATTAGCAAAGCTGGATAAAGCGTCAAAAAAATTCTTTCCCCTCTGACGGTAAAATCCAGCCTTGAAGATACAACAATTTCTTATATAGCTGAATATTGTATTTTATCCGTCCGTGTGGCCTTTTGCTATGCGGATATTTTTGTGTCCAATAGGCTCAAAAGCCGCTGGAAATTGCTATTTATATGCTCTAAAAAATTTTTTCATAAAGTGGGCATTTTGCGGGCAGCGGAGAGCGTAGCCGGTGTCCTATTAGCGGAAAGGGAGAGAACCACCCATCCCCAACGGAAGGGGGTGAGAAAATGGGATCGATCCCCCGCGAATATGAACAGCGGTGCCAGTTTGACGCTTTCTGCAAATCGGTACTGCGCAACGAAGCCTGGAATCTGAAGCGGAGCATGAAGCGCCAGCGGCGCCGTGTCACCCCGCTGGATACCGTGCCTCAGAGCGAGTGGGACAAGCTCAGCACCACGGACTGCTACCCCAGCGACAGCTTTGTATTTTCGTCGCACGGGTACAGCATGTGCATTGACAACGAGCTTGTGGCCGCCGCCTTCGCTGGCCTGTCCGCTACAGAGCAGAGCATCCTGATCCTGCACTGTGCGCTGGACATGACAGACGCTGAGATCGGCGCATACCTGGAAATGTCCAGAAGCGCCGTCCAGCGGCGCAGGACAAAAGCCTTGACCGGGCTTCGTGCAAAATTGGTGGCGTTAATGCCGAAAGGAGGGTAAACATCATGAAGCAGCCCCGTCACAAGGGCAGGGAAATGCTGCCCCTATCGGTAAGCGACGCTGCCCGTTCCGGGGACGCCGAGGCCGTGGAGCGTGTCTTGCGGTACTATTCCGGCTACATAAACAAGCTGTGTACCCGGACGCTCTACGATGAAACCGGACGCCCCTATGAATGCCTGGACGAGTACATGAAGCGCTGTCTGGAGATTAAACTCACGCAAGCTATCATTATGCACTAAAAAACACCCGCAAGTTGGAGGAACAGCTTACCCTTTCCCTGTTCCTCCGCTTGCGGGCGTCGGTGCGGAATGAAATCCCACCGTGGGACACCAATCAGGGAAAGGAGGGCTATATGGCCAACGAGGAATACGTCTATTACATGGGGAAGATCACGTTTATCGTCACGCCTGTTTACAAAGAAAATGGCGAAACGATGGGTGAGATTCTCTTAAAGCTCATGCTTACAGATATAGACGCTCCAAAATTTGACGCTCCGAAGGGCCGGCAGTATAATAATAGAGGATAAAACCTCTTGTTTGACGGCTGGAAAGGAGGAAATTTTGAAGCAGTCAAGCAAGAACAACGAGTTTAGAACAGCAGCGTTGTACTGCCGCCTGAGCCGTGACGATAATCTGGATACCGAATCGAACTCCATCAGCAATCAGAAAAAGATTCTTCAGAAGGCGGCAAAGGAAAAAGGATATACGGATACCTTGACTTTTGTAGACGACGGAATCAGTGGCACAACTATGAACCGCCCTGGTTTTAAGAAAATGGTCCAGGCTATTGAAAATGGATATATTTCAGCGGTGTTTGTAAAAGACTTGTCTCGGCTGGGTCGTAACTACATCGAGGTAGGCCGCCTGACGGAAGAATTTTTCCCGGCCCACGATGTCCGGCTGGTGGCCGTCTCCGACGGAATAGACAGCGATGAAGGAGAAAATGAGTTTGCACCGTTCAAAAATGTTAAGTTGACGAAATCTTTGTCAAAAAGTGCAGAAATTAAATAGAAATTGCTGCTTTATTGGTACGTTTTTGCTTCCCCTAAAAACAGACCGTAATGTAGTGAAATCGCTCTCTCTTTATTTGGACAATTTAATCATGTGCATTAATGTACAACCTTCGGGTTGTGCATTTTTATCTCATTTATACTGATTGAAATTATTGGAGGAATATGATACCATGGAAATGACAAGAAGCGAGCAAATCAAAGCTGGCCTGCAAAAAAGTTTTCGTAGCGGAAAATCTGCAAAAGCATCCACAGTGTGCTATGGCTACAGAGTAACAGCAGAAGGTGACCTGATTGTCTATCCTGCGGAAGCCATCTATGTGTTCCATATTTTTGAGCGGTTTGCTGCTGGCGATAGCCTTGGGAAAATTTCTGCCTCGTTGGCTCGGATGGGTGTGCTGTCCCCTACAGGCAAAGAGATTTGGAGTAAAGAAACGATTTCAAAGATTCTCAATAACGGCTGTGCCATAATAGGGGTAAACCAGCAAGCCCTTGTCGCACAAGCGGTTACGCTGATTTAGTCCACCTATGACAGCTTTGATACGACAGGAGGTGACAGTCGAAAGACCATATATTCCGCCGCTGGTTGGGTTTTCACCGGACAAGCACCATATAGTATGCTCGAAAACCATTTACCACCCGAAAATTGACGATTGATGTCAGTTTTCGGGTGGCACTTTTTATTATGTCCATTTTTCTCGAAGCGAGCCCCCTGACGGATTTTTCATCCGTCAAGGGGGCTTTTTCGTTTTGAGACGAAAAGGAGAGGTCAACCATGTCACTGGAACTGGATTACTTTTACGGCAATGAAGCCGAGCAGTACAGTTTCTATCGGATTCCCAAGACTTTGTTCACAGACCGGCGGTTCAAGGGGGTTTCTATGGAAGCCAAGGTGCTGTATGGGCTGATGCTGGACCGTATGGGACTGTCTGTCCGTAACGGCTGGCTGGACAAGGACGGAAAGGTTTATATCTACTTTACTCTGGAGGATGCTGTTGAGATGCTGGACAGCGGCAAGGATAAAGTCATACGGCTGTTTAAGGAACTGGACAAGCCCAATGGGATCGGGCTGATCGAGCGCCGCAAGCAGGGGCAGGGAAAGCCCACGCGGATATACGTCATGAATTTTACTCTGCCACCAGAGCCGGAACAGTTATCTCCAGCTACTCCGTTGGCGCCGCCTGCCCAGACTTCTGAATTTCCGAAGTCTGGACTTCGGGGGGAAGCGGAAGTCTTGACTTCTGAAAAACCGAAGTCAAGACTTCGGCAACAGCGAGGTCAAGACTTCGCAAAACCCGACACTAATAAGACTGATATGAATGATACTGAATTGAGTGATACTGAGTCTTCTATCTATCCCCCTGCCCCCTTATTGCCCTCGCACTCTCGGCGCACGCGGCCGCAGCGGGATAGGATGGGTCAGATGGATGCGTACAGGGAGTTGATCTGTGAAAACATCTCTTATGACCTGCTGCTCCAGGAGAACCCCTACGAGCGTGACCTGATCGATTGCTATGTGGAACTGATGGTGGAGACCTGCTGTACCGGGCGGGAAACCATCCGGGTCAATCAGGAGGACGTGCCAGCCGATGTTGTCCGCAGCCGGCTTCTGAAACTGGACAAGATGCACATCGAGTATGTGATGGAGTGTCTGCGAAACAACACCACGCAGGTCGGGAACATCCGGGCCTATACGCTGTCGGCGCTCTACAACGCCCCTGTAACCATCGGCCAGTATTACGCATCCCAGGTCGCTCACGATATGGCCCAGGAGGTGATGCCGTGAGAATTGGTTTGGTTGAGGTAGACGGACATGAGTTCCCGAACCTGGCCCTTATGCGGTTGTCCGCCTGGCACAAGGCGCGTGGGGATACCGTGGAGTGGTGGAGCGGCTTTGAACACTACGACCGGGTGTATCTGTCAAAGGTGTTCACATTTACGCCGGACTTTTCCACCGTAATCAACGCCGGTGAGGTCATCACCGGCGGGACGGGCTATAAGGACTACCGCTCCCTGCCTCCGGAAGTGGAGGCTACAGCCCCGGATTACAGCATTTATCCGAACTACACAAGGGCTATCGGCTTCTTGACCCGGGGTTGTATTCGCATCTGCCCCTGGTGCATAGTTCCCCGCAAAGAGGGATATATCCATCCAGCGTCTGCCTGGGAGCAAATCAAACGCCCGGACAGCCGGGAGATCATCTTTCTGGACAACAATGTGCTGGCCTCCGACTTCGGACTGGAGCAGATCGATCGCATGGGCGGTCAGAAAATTTGGGTGGACTTCAATCAGGGTTTAGACGCCCGATTGATTACACCGGAGACGGCCAAGCTACTGGCTAGACTCCGCTGGATTCGTTTTGTGCGGATGTCCTGTGATACCAACGCCATGCTCCCTGTGGTGGAACAGGCAGCGGCATATCTCAAAGAAGCCGGGGTTGCAAAATCCCGGCTATGGGCCTATGTGCTGGTTCAGGACGTAGCAGATGCTCACCAGCGGGTGGAGACCCTGCGAGGTATGGGCGTAACGCCTTTTGCACAGCCGTACCGGGACTATGACGGCGGGGAGCCGACAGAGGAACAGCGGCGGTTTGCCCGCTGGGTCAACAACAAGGCAGCGTTTAATAGCTGCTCGTGGAATGATTATTGTGAGGACAGGAGGACCAAAAATGGCATATAAGAAGTTGCAAAAGAGCGTGGAGCAGGATCCCCGCTATCATGATACTTGGCGGCTACTGAAGAAATACCGGGATGTGGTTTGGAGCATGGAGCTGTCCGTCCAGCAGTTGAAGAAAGAATTTGAGTGCGAGTACGGCAGCAGCGTGGATGACTTTCTGGAGTCCGTCTACATGGCCGGCGCCGATTTGAGCGGGACGCAGATTGAGAACCACGCCCGCTGCATCGAGCGGAGCCGGAAGATGCTGGCGCTGGTGAACAGCGCGGTGGAGCTCTTGCGGACGAAGCACAAGAATGGCGAGGCGTACTACTGGATTTTGTACTACACCTTTCTCTCCCCACAGCAGGTGGAGAATATCAACGCCATCATTGAGCAGCTCCAGCCCTACATCCGGGATATCGGCCGCACAACTTATTACCGCAAACGTGAGCAGGCGGTAGAGGCCCTCAGTTCCATCCTGTGGGGATATTCCTCTAAGGACTGCCTTGATTTGCTGTCGGAGGTGTTTCCGCACACAGAGGACGAGGCATAGGGGAAAGCACCAGCCCGTGCGGTTCATTTACGCCGCACGGGCTGTCCTTATTTTGTGAGAATGGCTTTACCATCTGCTGGTTAGTATGATATACTATGAAAAATAAAACATCCTGGAGGTGTATTCACAATGGCAGACAGCAAAGATGATGGCTTGATTCCTATTCCTGAACCTTACTCCCGGCGCAGGCTGAATGCGCTCTACCGTGAGATTCCCCTCCCGGATATAGTTTCACGGATGCTACGTAAATACTTCAACGCAATGGCGAATCTATATGGGATTATTCCGCTCCGAAAGGCCTTTGAAATCATCCAGGAGCAAAACCACAGTCGTTTCACGCAGGAAGAACTGTTAGCGTTTGCGGAAATTGCCCGCCATGAGGAAGAGGACTACTACATCCTGGGTCTGGACGAGTTATACACGGACGGCAAACTGGGTAGCCCCTTGGATCGAGAAATAATTGATGTATTCTTGCTGGATGGAGATATATCCGCTTACCACGAAACGCTGCGGTCACAACACAGCAAACCTTATTACATCCCGCCGAAAAAAGAATTGCTCAAATACGATGATATGTTCTACTGCGAGCCGACACCGGAGCATAAGGCTTTTATGGTGGTGATTTCCAGTAAAACAGGAAATCATAATTTAGATCAGGCAGTCTTTGCGGACTTTATTATGAAAATGCGCATTACATCCACATCCTTCCCCAATGTGATGGACGAAGCAACCCGGCTGGGGCTTCAGTTCAACGGCGAGGCAGACATTAACCGTTTTCTTTCGGTTTATAACAATTTCCAGAATAACTGCCGTATGCAGCGCAACCGGGGCCATACGCCCCGCGAAATCATGGAGATGGTTCCGCCAGAGGAGCGCATACCGAAATCTCTGTCCTTTGGCCCCAATATCCGCAAGGCATTGGCAGACAGGACAATGAATGTCGAGGAACTGCGGCAAGGCATCTTGACTATGGATAACATCCCCAGTGAGGAACTGCGTTTTGATATGCTCCGCCAAATTGCGGAGATCACCGGTAGCGCGCTGCCCCAACAGGCGCATAAGCAGAAAATCGGCCGCAACGATCCCTGCCCCTGCGGCAGCGGCAAGAAATATAAGAAGTGCTGTGGGCGATAGGGAGGCTGTACTATATGAAAATCAAGCTGGCGCAGGTCATCTTTGCGGTTGAATCGGCTTCGGAGGCATTCCAGGAATACTTTGATACCCAAACCGGGCAGAGCGTAGCTCTGGCAGACCCCGATATTACCGGGGAACGGGACGAAGAGCTTGCGGATTTAATCATAAATTTCCCGGGCCGGTTTCTTCCATTCCCCAGCAAGTACGAGATCCATGAATACCGCATTATGGCTGATTTTGTGGACGAACTACGCCCCGGCGCGGCTCGTGAAGAATTGGCCGGAGCTATCCGAGGCAAGGGCGCGTTCCGCAGGTTCAAGAACGGCATCCGCTATCATCGCCTGGAACAGCAATGGTACGATTATCTGGCCCAGGCCCAGCGGGAGATTGCCATTCGCTGGTGTAAGGAAAACAATCTGGAATATGAGGAAGACGACACCTAAAATAAAGGGGTCTATGCTTTCGGACAAACAGGAGGAAATTGTACATGGGACCGGGAGTGATTACAGCGGATCTCCACGGAAAGAATGCCTACCAGGCCAAGGTGACGGTGGAGGCACTGCTCCGCCGCGCTGACAGGGCTACTTACCGTCTCCGCCTGATTCACGGTTGCCATGGCGGAACCGCTCTGCGGGATTTTATCCGAGAAACCTATTCCCACCATCCGCAGGTGCAGAGACTCGTGTTCTCCCCTGATGGCGGGGTCACGGAATTGGTACTCAGAGAGTTTTAATTCATGGTAGTACAAAATTAGGACGGTTTTGGGACTGAATTAGGACGGCTTTGGAATTGACATGGGAATCTATATATGTTAAGATAATCATGCTCAAAACTGTAATCACAAACGAAAACGGCTATGGAGGGACGCTGAAAGGCGTCCTTTTTTCGTCCCTCCACAGCAGCCAGGCGGCGTCCAAAAGTTGGTCGCCGCTTTCGTTTTCGGCGGAAAAACGAAAAGGAGGCATCTATTTGAACCCCAAAAATGTTCCCCCCGTCAAAAAGCCGGAGAACAAGCTGAAGAGACACATTGACTGCGGACGCATCCTCTATACGGCGTTTCTCTGTATGTGCATGGCTTCTATGCTCTGCCTGCCGGCCTTTGCCGCCGGCACCACTATTTGGACTAAAGCCAGCGAAGTCATGAAAGACGTCTACACTCAGGTCCTTGGTATCTCTACCATCGCGGCTGTGGTTACGGCGGCTGTGGCCCTGCTGATGATGAACTTTTCCCGCTCTGGACGGACGGTGGATGAATCCCGTGCTTGGCTCAAACGCATCATCGTCACATGGATTATCCTGAACTCCCTCGGCTTCATCATGAGCTATGTCACTCCCTTCTTCTCCGGCGGCCAGTACACGCCGTAAGGGCTTATGGGTATCTTAGATGGCATAGTGGAGTGGATCGCGGAACAAATCATGTACGGCCTGGATATGATTAACACATCAGTTTTGGGCGCGCTGGGCTGCGACATGAGCGTGTTTCTGCGATACTTCCCTGCTGCCGAAACCATGTATGAGAGTTTTGTCGCTCTGGCTATCGGGCTGATTCTGCTGCTGTGGGTTTGGAACCTGTTCAAAAACTTTGGACTGGGTGCCGGCTCCGAGGCGGAGGACCCCATCAAACTGAGCATCCGCTCTATCCTGTTCATCCTGCTGGCCTATTATTCCGACCAAATCGTGGACATTGCGCTAACTATCGGCGGAACGCCCTACAACTGGATTATGACCGCATCCCTGCCCAGCCTGGACTTCGCCAGCTTTAACTCGGTGCTGCTCACCATCATCGGGGTCTGCGCCAACGGCGGCGTCGCTCTCATTGTACTGATCCTGCTTCTGGTGCTGGCATGGAACTACCTGAAACTGCTGTGTGAGGCGGCGGAGCGGTATGTGCTGTTAGGGGTGCTGGTCTTTACGGCTCCTGTCGCTTTCGCTATGGGTGCGTCTCAGGCCACCTCCAACATTTTCAAAAGTTGGTGCCGGATGTTCGCGGGACAGCTCTTTTTGTTGGTCATGAACGCCTGGTGCCTGCGGCTGTTCGTCAGCATGGTAGGCGCGTTTATCGCAAATCCACTATCCCTGTAAAGGAGGACTCAAAACGAAAAAGAGAATATTCTTCACGTTGCTGCTGGTATCTCTGCTGGCGGCTTTTTTATGTGTCCCGGCTTTCGCCGTTACAGAGGCAGAAGTGGAGGCGCAGGTGGCGGCCTCCAGCAAGTCGGAGGTTACCGGGAATGTGCTGATCTGGTTTCTGTGCGCCGTGGCTTTCCTCAAGGTATCACAGAAGATCGACAGCTTCATGGCAACCCTTGGTGTCAACGTGGGCCGCACAGGCGGCTCCCTGCTGGCTGAGGCTATGCTCACCATGCGGGCAGTTACAATGGTTGCAGGCGGCAAAGGCGGTGCCGGTACCAATCGGGCCGGAGCTGCCTCCAGCGGAAAGGCTGGAACAACCAGCGGATCCGGAATGTCAGGTTTTTTCAAGGGCGGATTGATTGGTATGGCTAGCCGCCATGTTACCAACAGCGCAATCAAGACCGCCACCTCTCAGACCTCCGCCGTCCACACCGCCCAGTCCAGTGTACGGCAGGCTACAGCGGCGGTCACGCCAGAGGCACCATCGGGGGTGGGACCTTCGGTCAACAACGATATTCACACTGGTGGGGTCAATCTCCAAACTGAAGGCAGTGCCACAGCCGGCTCATCCCCACAAGAAGGCGTTATTGTGACCGATGCCACTCCTCCACCCGTTGCTGCGCAGAGTGATGGTCAGGTTTCCGCCGCAGACCAGGCCAGCGGTACGGTGCTGAACATTCCTCTGGCAGACAGTTCTATCCCGGACAGCTCTATTCCCGATGGGTCCATCCCCGCCGAGGCGGCTCCCATCGTTTCTCCGGGTGAGAGCGTTTCCACTGCGGAAAGTATATCTATATCCGATAGCGGCGCTGCCTTTAGTGTTCCCCAGAGCGGCGGCACAATGCTGAACATTCCTCCGGCAGACGGTTCTATCCCATACGGCTCTACTCTTGATGGTTCCGTCCCAACCGAAGCGGCTCCCATTGTTTCTCCGAATGAGAGCGTTTCCGTTGCGGAAAATATATCTGTATCTGATGGCGGCATTGCCCTGAATGTTCCCCAGGGTGAGGGTGCGGCCCTTATCGGAGCAGGCAACGGTCCCGTTCAGGAGGGCGTAATCGTCACCGCCAGCGACCAGCAGACCAACACGCAGAGCTCCACGGATACGCAAAATGTGCAGAAGTCCTCCGTTGTAGAACGTTCCCACACCGTCCGCAACCACACAAAACCCGTACAAACCGGCATCCCCAGCTTGGGCGGCGCCATTTTCTCAAAATCTCTGGTTGCGGGGGGCAGTTTTGCCAATGATGTTATCGGCACAGTGGCCCGGGGCGAGGTAGCCGGCAGAATTACTGGCGATATGGCGGCCCAGTCTCTGCAATCTTACTTGGGGTATACCGCAGAAGGTAAAATTCCCCCCATTTTTTCCAATACAGAAATTGGAGGCGGGAGAATTTCAGGCTATGTATCCACACCTGAACATCCGCAGCCGATTGCGTTTGGTATGTATCATGCAGAGCAGTATATGGAACCAACAGGCACTTTTTCAAAGGTCCGCTCTGCGGATGGGACACTTTGGTATACACAGATGCCCCAGGATGTAGTGGAGCGCAAACCGTATATGGCTTCGGACGATAAAGTGGCTTACCAGGAGCGCATCATTAAAAAACTCCCCGACCCACCCAAGCGTAAGGATCGGGTATAAGGAGGTCCTATGCGTCAAGAAGAACGGGATACTTATCTAATCCCACCTAATTTCATTGAGGGAGGCACCCTGATGGGCGGGATGTTCAAGACCCGCAACGCCATTGAAGCGGGCATCCTAGGGGCGCTGACCGCCCTCCCGGTGCTTAATCTGGGAATCTCCCTCACTATGCGCATCATCATTCTCTGCCTGACTACTCTGCCTCTGGTGCTGCTGGCCCTCATTGGGGTGGGCGGCGGAAGCTTGTCTGAGTTCATCCTGCAATTTTTCAGTTTTCTTCGCAATCGCCGGGTGCTGGACAGGAAGGGCGAGAGTAAAAAGGGGCTTCTTCCCAGCTGGACGCAGAGGAAAGAAAAAACAAGGCTGGAAGATGTAGAAGAACTGCCCAAAAGCCGTAGCCGGTTGCAGGTAGACCTTAAAGGCCGGAAAGTGGATCAGTTCAAAACCTTTCTGGCCCCGGAGGTCAAGCCTCTCAACCCACTGGCGGATTATGTGCCTATCGAAAAGATAGAGCATGGGGTCATTTTCACCAAAGACCACCGTTATGTGAAAGTGGTTGAGGTTATCCCAGTAAACTTCCTCCTGCGTAGCGCCCAGGAGCAGCGGAACATCATCTACTCCTTTATCAGCTACCTGAAAATCGCTCCTGTAAAGGTACAGTTTAAGGTGCTGACCAAGCGGGCGGACATTGACCGCCATGTGCAGACCGTGCGGCAGGAACTGGCCCAGGAGACCAATGCGCACTGCCGGGAGTTGCAGGAGGACTATCTGCGGCTGATCCGACAGCTTGGCTCCCGTGAGGCCATCACCCGGCGGTTCTTCCTGATTTTCGAGCATGAACCGCTGCCCGGCGCCAAGCGGGGCCACGAGGAAGAGGAGGCCATCGCCTCCCTCCAGACCGCCGCCCGGACAGCGGCCAACTACCTCCGTCAATGCGGAAACACTGTGGTACTAAACCATGAGGATGAGAACGAGGCCACAGCGGAAATTCTGTACCATGTCCTCTGCCGCGCCGAGAGCAACGACAAGCCCTTTGCCGGGAAGATTAAGCAGGTGGCGGCGGAGTATATGGCCGCCGGCCGGTCGCTGGAGGAAATCCCAGTCAATGAGTTCTATGCCCCCTCCCAAATCGACCTGTCTCACGGGCGGCATATCTGTATTGACGGCATGTACTATGCCTATCTGCTGATTCCGTCTGGTGGCTACAAGGCCCAAGTGCCTGCCGGCTGGCTCAGCCTGCTGGTGAACGCCGGGGACGGCATCGACTTGGATATGTTCCTGACCCGTCAGCCCAAAGACCGCATGATCCGCAAACTGGGCCAGCAGCTCCGCATCAACCGCAGCAAAATCAAGGAGACCAGCGATACCAATACGGACTTCGACGACTTGGATGGGGCCATCCGTAGCGGCTACTTCCTAAAGGACGGCTTATCCAACAACGAGGACTTCTACTACCTCAATCTGCTGGTGACCATCACCGCCTCTAATGTAGAGGACCTGGAGTGGAAATGCGCGGAGATGAAAAAGCTGCTACTCAGTCAGGATATGGACGTTCAGCCCTGTTCTTTCTGTGAGGAGCAGGCTTTTTTATCCTCACTGCCGCTGGCATCTCTGGAAAAGCACCTCTATGAGCGATCTCGGCGTAATGTCCTGACCTTGGGTGCGGCCAGTTGCTACCCCTTCACCAGTTATGAAATGTGTGACGACAACGGTATTCTGCTGGGGGTCAACAAGCATAACAACTCTCTTATCATCGTGGACATCTTTGATTCCCGAGTCTACAAGAACGCCAACATCGCCATTTTGGGCACCAGCGGTGCGGGAAAGAGCTTTACCATGCAGTTGATGGCGACCCGGATGCGGCGCAAGGGCATCCAGGTATTCATCGTGGCTCCGTTAAAGGGCCATGAATTCCACCGGGCCTGCTCCAACATCGGCGGGGAGTTCATTCAGATATCTCCCGCCTCCAAAAACTGCATCAATGTCATGGAAATCCGTAAGGTGGACAAGTCAGTGGATGAACTGCTGGACGGCCCAGGCGTGGAGAAGTCTCTGCTGGCGGCAAAAATCCAACGGCTCCACATCTTTTTCTCCCTGCTGATTCCCGACATGACCCATGAGGAGCGGCAGCTTTTGGATGATGCTATGATCCGCACCTACGCCCTCAAAGGCATCACCCATGAGAACGGCACTCTGGATGACCCGAATGCCCCTGGCCACTATCGGTCAATGCCGGTATTGGGCGACCTCTATGAGGTGCTGAAGCAGTCCGCCGAGACCAAGCGGCTGGCGAATATCATCAACCGTCTGGTCAACGGCTCTGCCCGGACATTCAACCAGCAGACCAACGTATCTCTGGATAACAAATACACGGTGCTGGATATCTCTGAACTGACAGGCGACCTGTTGACAGTGGGGATGTTCGTGGCGCTGGATTACGTTTGGGACAAGGCCAAGGAGAACCGTACCGAGGAGAAGGCTATCTTCATCGACGAGTGCTGGCAGCTCATCGGGGCCAACAGCAACCGTTTGGCGGCGGAGTTTGTTTTGGAGATTTTCAAGATCATTCGCGGCTACGGCGGCTCCGCTATCTGCGCTACCCAGGACATCAACGACTTCTTCGCTTTGGAAGATGGCAAGTACGGCAAAGGCATCATCAACAACGCCAAGACCAAGATCCTGCTCAACCTGGAGGACGAGGAAGCCCGGCGTGTCCAATCCCTGCTCCACCTGTCTGAGGCGGAAGTCATGGAGATTACCCACTTTGAACGGGGCAGCGGCCTTATCAGCACCAACAATAACAATGTGACGGTGGAAATCAAGTGCAGCCAGATGGAGAAGGAGCTGATCACCACCGACCGGAGGGAGTTGCAAGAGCTGCTGGACAAGACCCAGGCCGCGCCGCCTGTGGCGTAAAGCGGAGCGTATACGGTGTTAATGCGAGGGCTATTTTTTAATGCGTTTTTTATACGGTCCGTATGCGGAAAACCGCCTCGGCAATAGCTGTGGCGGTTCCGCTGTGCGATTTTTATACGGCGCTAATACGATTTTACGAGGTGAATGATTATGATGAAAACCCGTGAACAGGTCTATGGCCGGGAGGCAGCGGCTATCCTGCGGGATATTTCCATGTACCGGGTGTTGACTGCGGAACAGATCCTGCGCCTGCATCCGGGGAAAGACGCCAAGGAGCGGAATAAGATCCGGAATCTGCTGACCTACCTGGTGAAGCAGCAGCGGGCTTGGCTCTCCGAAGATGAGCGGTTCTATCTCGCGGCCCCGGATGCCCTGGAGGACATGGACCGGGGCCTTTTCGCTGCGGTATGGGTGCTGGCGGACTTTGCGGATGAAGTGGAGTATCATTCCGTTGGCGATTTCCCGGCCAAAATTATCTTTTTCGCCGGCGGTGAAATCTACGAGATCGTCCACGCCGCCCAGGGCAAAGAAGTTCTGATGTCCCACGTGCTTTCCGATCCCGGCGAGCAGCCCTCCCGCTACCTTGTGCTGGTGGATGATGCTTCTCAGATTGCGGAGCTGCAAATCCCCCATGCCAGCGGCTACTGCACCGTATCCCCGGAAGGGCAGGTGCAATATTACCAGAAAGAATGAGGTGAACCATTGAACCGAAGCACCGTTTCCCGGCGGATATCGTCCATTCTGGATGATATTCAGCGTCTGACCAACGCACTGTACGCCATGAATACCACCGATCTTCAGCGATACCCGGACAATTACGAAGTATTGTCCATTGACGCCGCCCTCCGAGCGGAGGGCATCGCCTGTCGGCTGCGCCATCTCATCTACGCCAGCACGACCACACCAAAGACGGAGTATCTGACCTCCGCGGCCAACACGCAGGGCATCTCAGTGCGCTGTAAGGACGGCGTTTTTGAGGTTACGCTGCCTGCTCTGCTCCCAAAACGTAAAATGTGGCAGAGCGGCGAATATCTGTTGGAGCCGTTGGGGGCGGCTTTGACCCAGTACGCAAGGGGTCATCCCCTTCCCCGGTTCCGGCACTGCCTGATTGCTTTCTCCCATATCTACGACCAGGAGTTGCCGGAGCGCCGCATCAGAGACTACGACAATCTGGAGCTGAAGCAGATCCAGGATGTGGTTGCCGCTTTTGTTCTGACAGACGATACCGGAGGCCTCTGTGATACCTACCACACAACAGAGTTGGGCGCGGTAGATTGTACCCGAATTTCCATCATGGAGACGTCCCGTTTCCTGGCGTGGCTGGCCGAAAAAGAAATCCTCTGAAAGAGGCCGAAAGAGGGCAAAACAGGGGTCCCATTTAGGCCCTTTTGAGGTGTTCCGTTTTGGGACCCCAGGTCCACCGCCAAAAACGCTTGCAGCGCAAGGAGTTTTGGCCGCTTACGCTGAGTGCGGAAACGCCCAGGTTATACGGACCCTGGGCGTTGAGATTACTGAAATAGGAGGTGTCGCAACTTGCCAGACCAAGTGACAAAACTCCCTGCCCCGGATACGCTGCCCGACCTCCTTTTGACTCTCGTTGCCCTCTCTGGCGAGTTCCCAACCAATCTGGTGAACAGTCTCCCCAGTACGAAAGCATACCGGCAGAAAGTCATCAAGCGGTTAAAGAAACAGATGCTGATCTATGCCTATTCGCAAAACGGCCTTCGCGGTCTGCGCCTGACTGCCGATGCCAAAAGCCTTCTTTCCGCTGACAGGCCAGAGCGGTTTGCCTCTCTCTTTACCGGCGATACGGTAACAAACGCACCTAAATATTCCGTTCCCCATCGCCTGCGCCTCCATCGGATGGCTGAGGTGCTGGTTACGATGCACAATGCAGGAGTGTCGGTATTTCCATGGGAAAAGACAGCCGTGTTTCAACCCTCGCCGCCCCTGGGCCATACTCATATTACTCAGCCTGCCTATTACAGCTCCCGTGAGGTCAAAGAGGTCGGGCCGCAATCATCCATCATACGCGGTTCCCGTTCAACCGGCGTCTTGCTATCGGACGGCGGTATTTTTATTGCCTACAACACCGGCCCATTCCAGATGAAGTGGGAGTACAAGGCCGAGATGCGGATTAAGTTTCTGCTGCAAACGGAAGTCTGCCGACAGCGGCTCCCGGCGCAATTCATGGATGTTGGAGTGGACGCGGTTGTGTTTGGCACGGATATGGAGCGGCTGGGTGCGCTGATGGGTGTAGGCGATGGCCTGTCCCACAACAACTTTGTGCTGGATGGCGGCTTTGAGCATTTCTATTTCTTCCCAGGTGACCACAAAGGAAATGCGTTGGTGCGTCTGCTCTGCAACGGCGAACTTCGTGTCTCTTTGGACACTCTGCTTTTGAGCGGCCTTCATCCGCCGAACCCCGGCCTGCCGATGGAGAATGACGGATTGGAAGGCGATACCCCCGTCCTCTTTGGCTATCTCTGTGATATGCCTCGGCTCAGGCGCTTTGATAATGCGTTGTCTATCCACGAAAAGGACGGCATCGTCATTTGCTTTGACTTCCAGGAGGAGGCGTACCGCCGCTGCCTTGGCCCTCGTATCCAACTTCAATGTCTTGACCTTGAGGCAGTAGAAAGGAGTGTGTTTCCATCTCTCGAAAAGAAATGATCAAGCTCGCCATTATCCTGCCTGTCGCTCTGATTGCTCTGCTCTATGGCGGCGGCTACATCGGTCAGTTCATCTACAATTATCAGGTCTGGGAGGCGGCAGGTGGCGTGTTCGGTACCTCTCCCCAGTTCCCAAGCGGCAATTTTTTCGCCTGTATCGCCGCCGCCTTTCACTTTCCCTATGGCTTGTACGGCATAGGCTTCTGCGTGGGGGCGTTGGCTGTCCTGATTTTCATGGTCATGCGGATGGGATACAGCGAGACCGGCGAGTATGACCGAGACCGCAACCTGATCTACTCCAACAAAGGCACCTACGGCACAGCGGGCTTTATGTCCAAAAAGGAGCTGAAGGGTGTCTTGGATCTGGTTCCCAATATCCGCAAACACCCCGGCATCATCCTGGGGGAGTTGGACGGCCAGGTGGTATGTGTCCCGGAGAAGACCCGGTTCAATGGGAATCTGGCTGTGTACGGGGCCAGCGGCTCCAAAAAGACGCGGGCGTTCTGTATGAATATGATTCTCCAGACGGTCGCCCGGCGGCACTCTCTTATAATCTGTGACCCAAAATCGGAACTCTATGAAAAATCCAGCCAGTATCTTCGAGACAAGGGCTATACGGTGAAGGTGTTCAATCTGGTCACCCCCTCCTGCTCGGATTCCTGGAACTGTCTGGCGGAGATCAATGGTCAGGAACTGATGGCACAGCTTTTCTGTGATGTCATCATCAAAAATACTGGCAGTGCCAAGGGAGACCACTTCTGGGACAACGCTGAAATGAATCTGTTGAAAGCCTTGGTTCTCTATGTGGAGCGGGGCTACCCGGAAGAGAAAAAGAACATTGGTGAGGTCTACAAGCTATTGACGCAGAGCAGTGAGAAGGAGCTGAATGCCCTTTTTGATGTGCTGCCCGTCACCCACCCGGCTAAATCCCCCTACAGCATCTTCAAGCAGTCCGGCGAGAATGTCCGGGGCGGCGTCATCATCGGTCTGGGGTCCCGGCTCCAGGTATTTCAGAACAGCGATATTCGGGAAATCACCGGCCATACGGAGATTGACATGGAGCTGCCGGGTAAAGAACCCTGTGCCTATTTCTGTATCACCAGCGACCAGGACAGCACCTTTGACTTTTTGTCCTCGCTGTTTTTGTCCTTTGTTTTTATCCGGCTGGTACGCTATGCCGATCAGGAATGTCCCGGCGGGGCACTGCCTGTTCCCGTCCATGTACTGGGTGAGGAATTATGTGCCTGCGGCGTTATCCCTGACCTTTCCCGCAAAATCTCAGTCATCCGTTCCCGGAACATCTCTATGTCCTGTGTATTCCAGAACCTCGCGGGACTCCAGAACCGCTACCCACTGAACCAGTGGCAGGAGATACTGGGCAACTGCGATGTGACGCTGTTCCTTGGCTGCACCGATGCCCTGACAGCGGATTTCATCTCCCAGCGAACGGGTGAGGCAAGTATTTCCGTAACCAGCAAGGCCAAGCAGCTGGGGACCTGGCGCATTTCCAACTATACCCCGGAATACCGGGAGACCAGCGGCGTCGGCAAGCGCAGGCTGATGACGATGGATGAGGTGCTGCGCATGGATGTGGACCGCGCCCTGGTGATTATCCGGGGCAAAAATGTATTGGAGGTGGATAAGTACGACTACTCAAAGCATCCGGAAGCTAAGAAGCTGCGGCCCAGCAAGGCCTCCGCCCATGTCCCTGACTGGCGTGTAGCCCAGGAGAAGAACAAGCAGCCCAAGCCTCCCGCCAAGAAAGCCGCTCCGACAGGGAACCCGGCACAAGGGACGGTCCGGCAGGGCGAAGAGATGGTGGAGCCGTCTGCTCCTCCGGCAGGCAGAACGCAAAAGAAACCAGCAGTGCCCAAAACTCCAGCAAAGCGGCAGAGGCAATCACCGCAGGCAAAGAGGACAGCTTCTCATCCCAAAGAGGAAGAACAGCCCTCTGTTTCCTCTCAGCCGGCGGCGGATGAAGAACAGCCGGTGCCGGCTTCTACAGAAACAACAGGAACAACTCGGGTCGTGACTGCGACCAGAGATTCCATATTCGTTAGACCGAAATCAAAATGTGAAGAGGAGGAATAATTTCACAATGCCAAGGAAAAAAACTGTACCCATTCCTGAAGAGCAGGAACTGACTGAGCAGACTGGCCTTCCCGCTGATACCGGCGGAATGGAGGCCGAAGCCGCCCCGGAAACCGGGATGACTGATTTTTCCCCCAGCGATGATCCTTTCTCCGGCGGCGATGCCGGCGTTTGGGAGGAAGGCGGCGGCGATGTTCCGCACGATGACGCCGATGGTGGTATCGCCCCTGCTGACCCGGAGGCCGATGTAACCGAAAACGGGGCTGAGGAACCCGACGCTGGTTCCATGGGCGATGAAACCGACGGCGAAGCCCAGGACGGGGAATTTCCCGCAGAGGATGTGTCTTCTGATGGTGGGAGCGTCCCCCAGGATGATGTACCTTTCGACGGTGAACCGGAAGAGTCTGACCCTGAGTACGACTCTTTACTCCAGGAATGGGGTGAAGCGAGTGTCTCCCCGGACGGTGAGGCAGGAGTCGGCGATGACCCGCTGACGCTGGCACCGCCGCCCGGTGAGGAGCCGGATGTTCCTGCCCCAGAGGACACTTTTGCGGAGGATACGCCGCCCAGGGAGGCACGCCCCCGGAGACGCCGCGAGGCCGCCGCATCTCTCTCTGCCTCTCGCCGCACGGCTGACCGTGAGCGGGTGCTGACCATCGAGGCCCGGGATGAGGTGCAAACCGAGGCGGAGCGGGAGGCCATCATCTGGCATGAAATCCAGAACGCCGACTGGACGCGCCGCATCCTCACTGGTACGCTGGATGGAGTGGAGCAGACGGAATCCGGCCTGACCCTGGCGGTGGTCAACTACAAGGGCTTCCGGGTGGCGATTCCCCTTAAAGAGATGCTGCTCTACCCTGGCAAACTGCCCACCGGCCCGGAGTACATGGAGACCATGGCCCGTCTGCGCCGCATCCTCATGGTCCGGCTGGGTTCTGAGATTGACTTCGTGGTGAAGGGCCACGACAACAAGAGCCGCAGTGCTGTGGGCAGCCGCAAGGACGCCATGTACCGCAAACGGCAGAGTTTCTATCTGGACAGGGATGAGATGGGCGAGCCCATGATCTACGAGGGCCGGGTGGTGCAGGCCCGGGTGGTGGCGGTCTCCGAGAAGATCATCCGTGTGGAGGTCTTTGGCGTGGAGTGCGCTATCGTGGCCCGCGGGCTGTCCCGCTCTTGGATGGGCGACGCCACCGAGAAGTACAGCGTAGGCGACCGTATTCTGGTACGTGTCCTCAAGATCAGCGGCAGCACCGTGGAGAATCTGGCGATTACGGCGGATGTGCGCAGTGTGTCCAACGGCACCGACCATGATAATCTGAAAAAGTGCGTGGTCCAGGGCCGCTACGCTGGGCGGGTTACCGACATCCGGGGCGGCGTGGTGTTTATCCGGCTGAACAATGGGGTCAACGCCATCGCCCACTCCTGCTATGACCGCCGCACCCCCGGCAAGCGGGACGATGTGAGTTTTTCCGTCACCCGGCTGGACCCGGAGCAGGGCGTGGCGGTCGGCATCATCACAAGGATCATCAAACAAAATTTGTAAAGGAGAGGGCCTATGAAGCATTTGAAGCGTCTGGCGCTGTCTTTGCTGCTGGTACTGTCCATAACAGTCACCGCCATGGCCGCTGAGGTTCCGGTAAGTCTGGTAGTGGAAAACCTGAACGGCCAGCAGCGCATCGTCAAGACCTATGAGCTTCCCCCCGGGACAGACCCGGAGACACTGAAGGAGCCGTCGTTTGAGTACGACGGCTTCACTTATACCTGGGCCTACACCACCAAGGAGGAGCACACCTTCCTGGAGACCAAAGCGGTAACCGAGAAGGTCACAGTGGAGACGGTCAAAAAGGACCTGAACGTGGTCCTGGAGCAGCTGGCCCCCAGCATCCCCTATGACGATGGGGAGTTTAGCGGCGAGCTGACTTTGGATCACACCACCATCACCACCGAGGCGGCGGGCTATACCACCAAGAGCGGGAAGGTTACCGCCACCAAAACCATTGGGCCGCTGGACCGCAACGATATGTCCTACGTTCCGGCTACCACAGTCAAGGACGGCAGAACGCTCAATCTGGTCAATGTGGAGTGGCAGGTCATCGGGACGGACCTGGTTGGGGACGCTCTGGCCCCTGCCTCCTATCAGGCGGTAGCGACCTATTCCGCGTCCACCAGCAGTCAGGTAGCCACAGGCTATGTCTCCACCGCAGAGTATAAAGGAACGGTGACCGCCTCTGGCGTGAGCAGCATCACTTATACAGTGGTCTACACCGGAGCGGAGATCGTGCCCGAGACACCGCAGCCTACCGAACAGCCGGACAAAAAACCGGGCAGTCTGTTCGGCGGGAATGTGGCCGCTATCGGCGGTACGATCCTGCTGGTGCTGCTGCTTGCGGCGCTGGCTGGAGCGGGCGGCTATCTGTTCCTGCACAGGAAGAATGTCTATGTCTACATTCCGGGCGACAGGCCCCGGGATTACAAGCTGATCGCCAAGTTCCGGGCGGAACCTCAGCGGCCGGAGATAGACATTACCGGTCTGGACCCCTACCCGGAAAGCATCATCGCGGTGGAGATCAAGCGTCCCCTGGCAAAAAAGCTGCTGGGCCAGACCTTCACCGTCCATCATCGCGGAGCGGATTATGCCTACACCGTTCTTCAGGACCGTCCTGGGGACTGGCATGAGTTCGACCCTACCGAGGAAAAGGAGGAATCTATTTGAAGCACATCAAAATGTTTGCCGGGCTGATGCTGTCCGCTGTGGCGGCGCTGTGCATGAGCGTCCCGGCCTTTGCGTCGGACTACTCGTTCACCACAGACGCCCCCCAGGACTACTACAAGAGCACCAGCTATGAGGACGTCTACGGCTCCCAGTACAACTACGGGGGCCGGAATGTGGTGGACTACCAGGTGCCGGAGCTGGAGTACGGCGTTCAGAGCACCACCATGACCGGCGTGATGGAGCGCACCATGCTCCCCGGCCTCCAGCAGACGGTGGCGACTGGAGGCGGCGGCTACGGCGTGGCCGGGGGCGGCCCCATCACCGTACTCACCGAGGCCACCGGAACGGGCGGCTCCGGTTCCACTTCGACCACCACCCCCACGACGCCCACCCTGCCCACCACTCCCAGCTATCAGCAGCCGGCCTACACCAGCGTGGAGGGCATGGCCTACAAGGACGGCAGCATCGGCACTGTCAAAATTCCCTCGCTGAAAATCAACATGAAGGTCTGGGAGGGCGAGACCGACGCCAGCATGAAAAAGGGCCTGGGCCATTACAGCTCTACCTCCGCCTGGGATGGAAATGTGGCAATGTGTGGACACAACCGGGGGAGCAAGTATGTGATCGGTTCCATCAAGGACCTGGAGCAGGGCGACACCATCACCTACACCACGATCTACGGCACCCGCACCTATCAGGTCACCACCGTGAAGGTCATCTCCAACACGGATTGGAGCTACCTCCAGTCCACCGCCGACAACCGCATTACCCTCACCACCTGTCTGGCCGACCACCCGGAGAGCCGGGTGCTGGTCCAGGCCGTAGAAAAAAAGTAAAAAAACTTGTTGAAAAACCTCTGTGTATTTTCGTATAAAGTAGTATAATCATATGAACGGAGGTTTTCACAATGAGGAAAAAACTTTTTATGATCGGGCTGGCTGTCACACTCTGCCTGGGGCTGGTCATCCCTGCGGCGGCCGCAAGTCCGCCCTCCGACCAGGAGGCCGCAGCCGACTATGTGCGGGAGCGGGGCATCATGGTTGGGGACCAGAACGGGAACATGAATCTGGCCTCCAGCCTGAACCGCGCCGAGCTGGCCGTCCTGCTCACCCGGTTTCGCGGCGGAGTGGAGGAGTTGCAGGCCAATACCGCCTACTACGAGCGGGGCTGCAAATTCGTAGATGTCCCCGCCTGGGCCAAGCTTTATGTGGGCTACTGCGTCCGGAACAATCTGGTGGCCGGATATGACAAGCTCCATTATGGGGCGGCCGACCCGGTAACTCCCGCGGCGGCCTGCACGGTGATCCTGCGGGCCAGCGGCATTATGGACGGGGAAGGCAGCGTCTGGAGCTACGGAACCGCCTGTTCCTATGCCCTTGGCCTGGGCTGGATTGACGAACCCACCGCCCATGCGGAAAGCATCACCCGGGGCGAGATGGCGGTGCTGATCTACCGGGCGCTGACTGGTAGACATCCTGGGGATACGCCCTCTGCCAGTCAGAACACCGGGGACGGCTATCTAAGCAACGGAAAGCCTGTGACAGAAGAGAATGTGCTGGAGCTCCTGCGCCAGATCGAGAAGGAGTGGCCCCATGGCACGGTTTGGGGGACGCACAATACTCCGGGCACCCACAAAAACGAGGTGCCCAGCACCGCCGCCAACCGTATCATGGACGTCTACTGGGTGAGCGAGTATTACGGATGCAGCGGCTACGCCTCCATGGTCAGCTCTCTCATTTTTGGGGACAAGACCAACCCCGGCCGCAGAGTGGAGGACCTGTCACAGATTCGACCTGGAGACATCCTCTTCTGGGTGCGAAATAGTGACAACTCTATTTGGCACGTGTCGGTTGCACTGGAATCTCCTGATGAAATCCATGCATTTCATGAAACCGACGGCAACCACGGCGGGATCATCCGTTGGCCGAATCAGGAGAGCCAGTACAGCAAAAACAACTTAGATAGCTACCGGGGCGAAAACAGGGCCTACCGCCTTGAGGCATGGACCCGCTACCCGGAGGATGTGGCCTATACCGGAAACAGCGCGGGGGCGTGGTCCTCAGATGCCCTCAACTGACAGGTCTGACCGCCCAAGGGAGGGCAAACGCGCATCAAAAACCACCGATCCCCAAACCGAATCGTCCTGGCCGCAGAGCTGCGGCCAAAAGTCAAAGGACTGCACGATGATGTGCAGTCCTTCCTTTGTGCTCACAAATTGATTAAGGAGGAAACGCTTAATGTTGAAATCTCTCTCCCAGAGCATCAAAAACAAGTGGAGGCGAGCCCTTTCCGGCCTGTTGGCGGTGATCACCGTGGCTGGAATGCTCCCGGCCACCGCATTCGCCGCTGAGAGGACATCGGCTGGCTCAGCGGCCAGCACCCCCGTTTACGCCCCCACCGGTGATTTCGAGGTCAACATCGCCGGCGCCACTGGCTGGAACGGCACACACCAACCGCTGACCGTTTACAGCACTGAGAGCGGCAGCACGCAGACCACCACCATCCCTGCCTCGGGCGGGGCGGCCCCCCTCCCCTTCGCCCTGCTGGAGTACAGCGGCGGCGAGCGCGTCAAAGTCGGTCTGGCCGTTGATGACAGCGGCAGCGTGACCGGCTGGGAAGGCGGCAAACTTGGAAAGACCGGCTGGGTGGATAAGGAGGATATCCTTGTCAACCTGCCTGACATCCTGCCCGGCATCGCCTACAAGCGGGACGGCGGAAGGCAGTTTTCGTCCAGGCTGAGCCGGTATGAGTACGTCATTGCCGGCAACTTCGCTTTTGCTGAACAGCTGGCCCAGCTCCAGCGGGAGGCTATGTCGGACGGCGATACATTGGTCGTTCAGCAGTCCAGGCAGGATATCAGCATCCACCGGGCTAAGGGCGACGCCGGCCAGCTGTACCAGTACACGCTGGATGGCGCAGTCTATCCCAAGTATGAGGACTGGACGGAGTATGATGCCCCGGATGATACACTGGGGCTGCTCCGGTACGAGCTGTCCAACGCCATTGACCGGGCTTACAGCGTCATTCCCTATACGACGCTGACTGAGCTGTGCGCGAGCGGTATCAAGCGGGCTCCCATCAAAGCAAGCAGCTCCAATCCCACCGGCGGAACTGGCGGCCTCAATCCCGGCAGTCCCGGCGGTCAGAAGCCCACCACCAGCAATGTTGACTGGAGTACTGACCCTGAAAGAACCTTTTTGCGGTTTACCCTGATCGAGTTCCCCGAGGGCGTGGTAAAGGATATCGGCAACAACGATTACAGCACCTGGCACGTAGTCGGCACCCCCCTCAATGTCGTTTGGAGCGACGGCACCTATGAAAACTGGACTGCGGAACAGTGCCGGAGCAAAATCACATGGTTTAATTCCAGTGCCATGCAGTACAACGGCAGGGGCTCCAACGCGGCCCAGATGATGGCAGGTGGAACGGGCGGCGTTTATTCCTATGACGCCACCAGCGGCTACAATCAGCGTTGGGTCACCACGGCAGATGAATTTCAGAGGGAATCCGGGATCACCGACCAGCAGAAGGAGCAGATGTTCCACTGCAACAGCTCCAAGTGGTCTGCCAGCTGGATTGACGGCGACTACACCTCCATGTGGGGCACCGATCCCCAGCCTGTGACCCCTGGCAACCTATATAAAGTCTACAAGCCCAATGACGCTTTCCTGTACCTGCTGGGCCGGTTGAGTGAGAACAGCAGCGGAACCGGCTGGAGCAAGGATGACGCCATCGCCAAGTGGTCTGAGTACGTCCATGACGCCAGCGGCAACCTGCGGACCAAGTACCGGATCATCATTGAGACAGGCGGCGTGTTCGTTGACCCCGACGGTGTTCGCCGCGCCTATACCCTGCGGGAAATGATGGCCTATACGCTCTACAACAATGAAGCGGCCGTCAAGGGCAGCCTGATTCGGGACCAGTCCTCCACCATCCGCAACATGGCGCAGTGGATGCGGCAGTCCAAGGGCCAGTTCCTGGAGTATCCCCTGAACGGGGACGGCACTCCCACCGGCGAGGAGCTGTGCTCCACCAACGGCTATACCGAGGCGGACAGCTTTGTGGACAGCATCACGAAGGCCGCCAAGATCCGGGATACGATCTTTACCGAGCGGCGTTCCTATGGCCTGCACATCCTGTCCCCCTTCAACTTTGAGCGGCCGGAGCCCACAGGGACTTCCCTGGAAGTCACCAAGAAGTCTGGGGCATCTATTCCCGCTGGCAAGACATGGAGCTTCACTGTAACCTATACTGCGGGAAGTCCCTCCAACTATACAGCAAGGAAAAATAACACAGATTGTACGGATCAGGTGATTAACACTGGCAATGGTCTGAGATTTTCCCTGAAAGCCGATGAAACGATCCGTATTGTCTTTGATGCGGACGCCTCCTTCCGATTTGAGGTGCATGAGGATGACTCCTCCCAGCTGACCAATATTAGCGGCACCGGCGGCACCGCCGATATGTCCGCCAAAAAGTTTATCAGCAGCGGCGGCGCGTCCAAGGTGACATTCACCAATGGCACGACCATCACGGAGAAAAAGCCCGTCTATCTGAAGCTGAAGAAAATCGCGGCAAAAGATAAGCAGCCCCTCTCCGGCGCGGAGTTCTCCGTCTATGCGGACCCCTCCTGCACCGGGACCCCTCTGGCCGTGATGACCACCGGCTCCGACGGGACGGCGAGCACATCCGTCCCCAACATCGTCGAGGATGGCGGGAGCGTCACGCTGTATGTCAAGGAGACCAGAGCTCCCGCCGGCTGTACCCCGCTGGCCGCCCCCATTCCCGTGACCTGCAAGGCCCCGGAGAACTCCACTCAGGCAGGCGCGGCCCAGGTTGGCCCCGCCAGCGGCATTGAGAACGGCGGCATCCCTGAGCCCGGAAAGGCGCTCCTGTTTAAGCGGGACGCGCTGACCAACGCTGGGGTCGGCCCCGCCACCTTTAAGTTCTCCTCCGTCACCAACGGCGTCTATGAGTTTGACACCGATGAAGCCGGCGTGCTGGAGAGCGTCCAGTGGTGGGACCCCACCGAGGCGGCTGGTAAGTACATCAAGCCCGGAGAATATGCCGTGACAGAGCTGATTCCGCCCCCCAATTACGAGCCTACCACCGAAGTGCAGCAGATCAAGCTGGAGCTGGACGCCAACGGCAATCCCATTCCGGCTGGCCCGCTGGTGTTCAAAAATCTGGCGAAGGTCGGTTTGAAAATCCTGAAATATGACCGGCAGAGCCACAAGCCCATGAGCGGCGTCACCTTTGAGATTTTCCGCGACGGCGTTTCCCTGGGCCACTATGAGACGAACGGCAGCGGTGAGATCCTGCTGACCGGCATCGAACCCGGCACCTATCGGGCGGTCGAGGTAGACACCGGGGACGACAGCCATATCAAGGATACGGCTCCCCAGGAGATCGAGCTGACCGCCGGCTGCGGCGTCAAGGAGCTGTTTTTCTTCAACGATGTGCTGCCCGGCATGAAGCTGGTGAAGGTGGACAGCGCCGACCCCTCCAAGACCATCCCCGGCGTAAAATTCAGTATTCGGGCTGTGGATGGAAGCTACGGCCCCAAGGAGTTCGTCACAGACAGCAGGGGCGAGATCGACCTGAGCAAGCTGCCCGAGGGCTCCTACGAAGTGGTTGAACTGGAGTGTGCGGGCTATGTCATTGACAACGCCCAGCGCATCATCCATCTCCGGGCCAATGACACGGCGGAGTTCGTGTTCACCAACACAAAAAAGCCCGGCCTGCGGCTGGTAAAGACCAGCGCGGACGGGACGCCTCTGGACGGCGTTACCTTCAAAATCACCCCCATCGGGGACGCCAGCCACTCCATCGACCGCACCACCCAAAACGGCGGTGAGATTTTCGTGGAGGACCTGGAGCCTGGAATTTATTCTGTGGTAGAAACCTCCACGCTGCCGGATCACATCCTGGACAAGACCGAGTACCATGTGGAGCTGTCCCCCGGTAAGGTTTCCGAGCTGCGTCTGAGCAACGACAAGCGGCCCAGCTTGATTATCAGCAAACGGGACAAGGACACCGGTGATCCCATTCCCGGCGTTACCTTCACGCTGCGGGGCGCGGACGGCCCCACCATCACCACCAAGCCCACCGGGCCGGATGGGAAGGTGGTCATCACCGACCTCTTGCCCGGGGTGTTCACTGTAATTGAGCAGAGTGTTCCGGAGAATTACATCCTGGACACTACCCCTCAGACGGTGACGCTGTTCCCCAACAAGGAGGCCCAGGTGGAGTTCCAGAACTACCAGCGGCCCACCTTGAAAATCGTGAAGGTGGACATCAACGGCAAGCATCTGACCGGCGCGATCTTTGAGGTCAAGACCAAGGCCGGGGTAAAGATCGGGGACTTCCCGGTAAACGCAAACGGTGAGATTACGGTCCCTCAGAAGCACCTCACCGAAGGGTACTATATCATCACGGAAAAACAGGCCCCGGCCGGGTACATCCTGGATACCACGCCCCACGAGGTCTATCTGCGGCCCGGCAAGACCACTGAGGTCTCCATCGAGAATGAGAAGAAGCCCGGTCTCACCATCTATAAGGTGGATTCTATCGTCGGTGACGGAATTAAGGGCGCTAAATTTGAAATCTGGGTGTCCAAGGACAAGAACCAGAACGGCACCTATCAGCAGCTCACCAACAGCTTCTACTACTCGGACGAAAACGGGATCATCCACCTGGACAACTTGGATACTGGGTGGTACAAAATCGTCGAGGTGGAACCGCCCTCCGGCTTCATGCTCAAAGAGCCCTCCGAGCAGACCATCTATATCGAGCACGACACCTCGGTTGAGGTGACCTTTGAAAATATTCCCAAGTCCGCTCTCGTCATCCGGAAAATTGATTCCGACACTGGGGCCCCTCTGGCAAACGCCTGGTTCCGCGTCCGCTACCTGGGCGGGACCTCCGGCAGCGGCGGCACTATCATCGGGGAATATCAGACCTCCAGCAACGGGAACATCGTCATCACCGGGTTGGAGGCTGGAACATATGTTTGCGAGGAAATCTCGGCGCCCCATGGGTACGTCATGGACACCGCCCCGCAGACCGCCTACATCAGCGGCAAGGAGCAGGACTGCATCACTCTTACCTTTACCAACAGCAAGTACGGCTCCCTCCTGGTCAAGAAAATTGACAGCATCTCTCGTGAGCCGCTGAGCGACATTCAATTTTATATCACCACCAGCGACGGCAGTGTGGTAGGAAACGGCAACGGCTACTTTACCACTGACAGCGCGGGTACGATCCTGGTGTCCGACATCATGCCGGGCACGACGCTGGTCGTGAAGGAGACCCGTACCCGTCCCGGTTACATTTTAGACGATGTGCCGCAGACGGTCAAGATCGAGTCCAACGAGACCAAGACCCTGGAGTTCCGCAACCAGCCCACCGGCTCCCTTCTGATCCGGAAGGTGTGCAGTGTCAATCCCAGCGTGACCCTGGCGAACGCGGAGTTCAAGGTGACCTACTCCGATGGCAGCCTCATTGGCGATTCCAACGGGGTCTACCGCTCAGATGAAAACGGCGAGGTGCGCATCGAGGGCCTGACCCCCGGCAAGAGCGTTGTCATCACCGAAACCAAAGCCCCCGCTGGATTCCTGATCGACACCCAGTCCCAGACCGCTGTGATCCAGGCGGGAAAGACGGTCAGCGTGACCATGAAAAACCAGCCCAAGGGCCAGCTCATTGTCCAGAAACGGGACAGCCTGACCAACAAGCCGCTTCCCGGCGCGGAGTTCCGTATCACAACGGCGGCTGGCTGCGAGGTGGGCCTGGACGGTGTGATTGGCACCAGTACGCTCACCCAAAATGGGATTTTCACCACAGATAGCCAAGGTGAGATCCGCATCTCCAACCTCGCCCCAGGGGCGTATGTACTGTCCGAAATCAAGGCGCCGAACGGCGGATATGTGATCGACAATCCCTCCACAAACGTGGTGATTGGCCCCAACGGCGACACTCAAACGGTGATTGTGAAAAATTCCAAGGCTGGCGCACTGGTCATCGACAAACGGGATTCCGTCACCAATAAGCCCCTGGCCGGCGTGACCTTCAAGGTGACGACCGCCACCGGTGAGTTCGTCCCCGACGAAAACGGCCAGATCAGCAGCAACGGCATCTATATGACCGACCGGGACGGTAAAATCACCATCAACGGGGTGGTAGGCGCGCTGGTGGTAACCGAAGTCAAGACCATTCCCGGCTACACCATCGACCCCAACGAAAAAACGCAGACGGTAGTGGTCAACCCCAATGACGTTCAAACGCTCCATTTTTACAACACGCCCGGCACGACCCTCATTATCCGCAAGTTCATCGAGGGCACCGAGAATGAGCCTCTTTCCGGGGTCGCATTCAAGGTGATCGACGGCAGCGGCGCGGCGGTGGGTCCCGATGACGGAATCTACTACACAAACAAGGCTGGAGAGATCGTGCTGTCTGATGTGGAGCCCGGCACTACGGTGATCGCCCGCGAGATCAAAACGGTAGATGGGTTCGTGCTGGACGGCACTCCGCAGAAGATTCTGATTAAGGACGGTGAGGTGCAAAGTCTCACCTTCTGGAACAAGAGGGCTGGGACGCTGCTGATCGAGAAGCTGGATTCCGTTACCAAGGCCCCCCTGATGGGTGCTCAGTTCAAGGTCGTCTATGCGGACGGCCGGGTAGTGGATACTGAGGGCGGCAAGCTGTCGTCCAACGGTATCTATATTACGGACAGCAATGGTCAGATCAAGATTACCAATGTCACGGGGACCATTGTTGTGACTGAGGAAAAGTGTCCGGATGGCTATGTGCTCGGCTCCAATGACAAGAGCCAGACGGTTGTGGTCAATCCCCAGGATACGCAAACTCTCCGGTTTTACAACGACCCCCTGTGCAGTCTCACCCTGACGAAGCGGGATTCTGTCACCGGAAAGCCTGTCCCCAACACCGAGTTTACGGTCAGGGACGGGAATGGAAACCTGATTGGCCGCTACACCACTGGTAGGGACGGTACTGTGACCGTCACCGGCCTCGTGCCCGGAAGCACCGTCGTGGTGACGGAATCGAAGGTCCCCCAGGGCTATGTGCTCAATCCCACCCCGCAGACCATCACCCTGAAAAACGGCACAGGCAACAGCGTGGTCAGCGGCGGCTCCACCGGCAATACGGGCGGCTCGACGGGCAGCACCGGCACAGGCGGCGGCAACAATCTGGATTTTGAGAACGACCCCACCACGACCCTCACGATTCAGAAATTTGTGGAGGGCACAGACAACCAGCCCATGAAGGGCGTGGAGTTCCTGGTCACCGACAGCTCCGGTGCGGTGGTGGGCCCCAACAACGGCTACTACTACACCGATAAGGACGGCCGCATCACCATCTCCAACCTGGAGCCCGGAACGACCATCACCGCCCGGGAAACCAAAACTTTGGCGGGCTTCATCCTGGACGGCACCCCCCAGAGCATTAAAATCAAGGTGGGCGAGGGCCAGACGATGACCTTCTGGAACAAGAAGGCAGGCGGATTGGTCATCACAAAACTGGATGCCGTGTCCAAGGAGCCTTTGGCCGGAGTTCGCTTCAAGCTGACCTATTCCGACGGCACCAATGTGGACCAGGATGGCGGCAAGGTCTCCACCAACGGGATCTATGTGACCGACAGCAACGGCCAGATCAACGTCCAGGGTGTGACCGGCACCATCATCGCAACCGAAATTGAAACCATCCCCGGCTACATCATCGACCCCAACACCAAGTCCCAGACGGTGAAGGTCAACGCGGACGACACTCAGTACCTCACCTTTTACAACACCCCCACCCAGACTCTGGTGATTCAGAAGCTGGTGGAAGGGAGCAAGGACCAGGGTCTGGCCGGGGTAGAGTTCCTGGTTACGGACAGCAGCGGCGCTTTTGTGGGCCCGAACAACGGCATCTACAAGACCGACAAGTATGGCCGCATCACCATCTCTGACCTGAAGCCCGGCGCGGTCATCACCGCAAAGGAGACCAAGGCATTGGACGGCTATGTGCTGGACAGCACTCCGCAGAGCATTGAGATCAAGTCCGGTGAGGTACAGACTTTGATGTTCTACAACACCCCTGTCGGCGGTTTGGAGCTGATTAAGGTCTCCGAGAGCGACAAATCCCAGCGCATTAAGGGCGTGACCTTTGAGATTCGCAGGATGGACGGCGGGCTGGTGGACACCATTACTACCGGCGACAATGGCCGGGTGTTCCTGCCCATGGACGCCGGCGACTACTACGCTGTGGAAATCGAGGCGGCGGAGGGCTTCAAAATCGACAGCACGCCCCACTACTTCACCGTTCAGGACGGCAAGACTACCACCCTGACCGTGACCAACGCCCCCTTCTCTGGCATCATCATTCATAAGGTCAATTCTGTCACCGGCGAGGGAATTTACGATGTTAAATTCCTGGTCTATGACCAGAATAAGAACCCCATCGGGGAGTATTCCACCGATAATGAGGGGTACATTTACATCGACGACCTCACTGTGCAAGGCAAGGGCAAGCTGTTTATCCGCGAGCTGGAGGCCGCCCCCGGCTATGAACTGGACAAGGAATATAAGACCGTCTATGTCCAGCCGGGCAAGACCATTGAGATCGAGTGGAAGAATACTCCGATTACCGGCCAGTTCCAGATCCACAAGTATGCCGCCGAGTACAACGAGGTCACCGGCACACCCGCCGGCGCTCCCCTCCAGGGGGCTGTCTACGAAATCAGCGAGGCCCGCAGCGGAAAAGTAGTGGACTACATCACCACAGACGCCCGGGGTGTCGCCGCTTCCAAGCCCCTGCCTTTGGGTCGATACAAAATCGTCGAGGTGACCGCTCCCGCCTATTGGCAGGTCAGCGGCACGGTCTTCGACGAAACTCTGGAATATTCCGGCCAGATCATCAAAGTAAGTGACTACGATAAGCCCTCCAACCTGGGCGTGGTCATTACCAAGCGGGGCAACGCTGAGGCACTGGCGGGAAGTCAGATGCGCTACGACTTCACTGTGGCGAACACCAGCAACGTGCCGCTTGAGAACTATTATTGGCATGATCGCATTCCCACCGACGCGGCTCGGGCGACCATCTTCACCACCGGCACCTACAGCGCCCGGCTGAACTACCGTATCCTCTACAAGACAAACTACTCCGCCACCTATCAGGTGCTGGCGTCCAACCTGATCACCAGCAGCAACTATTCCTTCAGCCTGAACGCCATCCCCACCCAGGCCGGGGAGTATGTCACGGACATCTATCTGGATTTTGGCAAAGTGCCTGTGGGCTTCCAGTCGGTAGCCAATCCCACCCTGACGGTGCAGGTGCTGGGCACTGTCGCCAACGGCTACCAGATCGTGAACCGGGCCGATGTGGGCGGCAAGTACCAGGGCACCTGGCAGACTGCGCAGGCCACCTGGGTCACCATTGTGCGTAAGCTGACACCGAATATTCCTTTGCCCAAGACTGGCTACTAAACCAACAAGCGGGGCGGCTCTCTAAAATGGGAGCCGCCCTATTACACTCTCAGCTGTTACTGCTCGTTTTTTATCAACATAGCAATGAATTTAGACAACTGCTCCTCAAATGTCTCGCTTTCGTTCAGCGCAGCAAGGATTCGATTAGCCTGCTCCATAGGCGGTTCATTTTTTTGGACTGGCAAGTGGACGGAAGCGATAAATCCACTGATGACCGCCCCCACTTCCCTGGCCCATGCGTTGGCGATCAAGTCACTTGTATTGGTTGGATTCTCGCCGTATTCCACAACGATCTCCATAATTTTATTGCTGTCAATTCCCACTGCCGTGGCAGGCAGCCGGAATGACAGAGCATTGATTATGTTCAGATCAGTTTCTACGAAATCAGGGAACTTGGCAGACATCATAAGCATCTCCTAAATATGTATGTTAATGGCTATGATAACAGGAAAGTGACAGGTGATATAAAATTGAACGTAGAATCTACATTTGAAATCCTCCGCCGGGAGCAGCTTCTCATTGACCACGCGCCCCACAGCGTACAGTTTCAGGACCTGACCGGCAGCCTGCTCCGCGTTTTTTCCGCCGCCGCAGTCATTCCGCCGCTGACTGTATCGGAGATACGGATGTATGCGGCCTTGGCCCTGCTCCACGACGTCGGCAAGCGGGCCATCCCTTCGGAAATCCTCGACAAACCCGGTCCTCTGACCAAAGAAGAATTTGAGGTGATGAAAACCCATACCACACAGGGGTGTGACCTGCTGGAGCGGATGCCGGAGCTGCGGGAGTGCGAGGTGTTTTCCCAGATTTGCGACGTATGCCGCCACCACCATGAGCGGTGGGACGGCGGCGGTTATCCGGACGGGCTGGAGGGAGACAACATTACCCCATGGGTGCAGGCGGTGGGACTGGCAGACGCTTTTGACGCCCTGATTCACCGGCGGGTGTACAAACCGGCCTACCCGCCGGAGCAAGCTAGTGAGATGATATTGACCGGGGCCTGCGGCATCTTTAATCCGCTGCTTCTGGCCTGCTTCGCCCAGCACATCGGCGCAATCTCCAGAGCGGTCTATTCCTCTGCTGTTTGAGTGCGTCTCTTTTTATGTTTGGGCGCAACGCTGTCATAGCTCAGCTCCAGCAACGGGAATATCTGGTCATCTGAAACGGAGTCGTTAAGCAGAATCGAGATCCAGTGGTTCTTGTTCATATGGTAGGCGGGGCGAAATCCTTTCTCTGCCAACAGAGAACCGACCATAATTGTGCCGCATTTCACATTCATTACATCAACAAGGTCCTCACCTGAGAGACCGAGCTTGTTGGCGGGTACATCCATAATGATGGCATACCATTTTTTGCTCGCGGGGTGACGGAATACCGCGCTACCTGGGCTGTCCGCCCAAAGGTATTCCGCCTCTGTTCCATAGGTCTCCCGGATATACTGCGTGATCCGCTCACGCTGAGATATTTGGCTCATGGCTCTGCTCCTTAAATCTCCCGTGGCTCCTTCAGGCGTTCCTCATATTCCTGCCGCTCCGCTTCGTCTGCTAGCCGGACGGCATACTTCCCGCAGTCGGGACACTGCTCCGGCTGGCTGACGCGGCTGAAAATAAAGTGGCAGTTATCGCAAGTGTAAATCATTTCTATCACCTGCGACATTATAGCAGAATAATCACTATCATACAAGGTCAGGAGGTATCTAAGACTGAACAATCAAGAAAAAAGCAGCCTGTCTCAAATGGCCGGCACCGCCCACACCATCCACGGAGCCATCAAGACTGGCAAGGCCATCTCCGCCGCCGCAAAGGGGGCCGCAGTAGGCGGGCCATACGGGGCCGCGGCCGGGCTGGTCCTGGGAGCGGGGCGGCACGCCGGGAAGTTCCTTGCGGTCGCCGCTGTGCTGCTCATGCTCCCGATGCTGTTCCTGCTCATGCTGCCATCCCTGATTTTCGGTGGCCTGACCAGCAGCGGCAGCTCCAGCCAGCCCATCCTCAACGACAACACCGCCATTGTCCAGAACGTGAACGACATCGCCTTTGCGGTCAATGAGGTGCTGGGCGAAGGCATCACCGACACAGAGGCCCGGATCGCCCAGGACTTTGCAACGACGGGTGGCGACAACTACGAGATCGTCAACCCCTATGCCAGCGATATGACCAGCAACACCAACTCCTTTATCGCCCAATACTGCGCTGCCAAGGGAGAGAGCTGGGACACCATCTCCCTGGCCGATATGCAGGCCATTTTGCGGCAGGGCAAGAGCAATCTGTACTCCTACACCCGCACCAGCGAGACCCGGACGGTGGAGGACGACGACCCGGACACCTCGGACGTGGTGGAGACCAAAACAGAGACCTGGTACATCTATACTCTCTCCTACAATGGGGAGGGCTATTTTGCGGACAACGTGTTTCATCTCACCGAGGATCAGAAATCGCTGGCCGGCGACTATGCCCAGAACCTCAGCCTGTTCCTGGGCGATGGGCTGTTTCAGTACACAGAGTACGGCGGCACCACGATTGCCTCTCTGGGAGACGTCCGCTTTACAGACGGGGCCACAGAGGTGGTCTACTTCAACCAGCTGGACGAACGCTGGGCCAACAAGCCCTACGGCACCGACAACATCGGCGGCTACGGCTGCGGCCCCACTTCCATGTCCATTGTGGTGTCCTCACTGACAAGCGACATTGTGGATCCGGTTGAGATGTCGGAGTGGGCCTATAAAAACGGCGGTTGGTGCAGCAAGAGCGGTTCCTACCATTCCCTGATTCCCAGCGCGGCCAAGGCGTGGGGCCTGACTGTGGAGGGCTGTACGGCCTCCGAGCCCCAGCGCATCCTGGACGCCCTGAGCAGCGGTAAGCTGGTGGTCGCCATTATGACTAAGGGGCACTTTACCACCGGCGGACATTTCATCGTCCTCCGCGGGGTACAGGACGGGAAAATCCTGGTGGCTGACCCCGCCAGCTATAAGCGGAGCGGGAAGCTGTGGGACCTGTCCATCATACTCAACGAGGCCAGCAAAGGAGCGGCAGCGGGCGGGCCTTTCTGGATCATTGGTGCGCCATAAAAGCAGTCATTAAGCGATTTATCCCCCAAGGAGGTTGATGAAATGGGGCATAAAATCAATGAATCCCCCAAAACGATACGGCTTGTGTCAAAAGAATTCAAGCATTCCATACAATATGTGAATGAGGTGACCGAGGGCGGAAATGGAGCGGCCACATACGACCTGTCCGGCGATATCCTAAGACGGCGAAAAGCAGCTACTCTGGCCTATCTGGAGACAGCAAGATTCCGATATGCAGAGAAGTATCCTGAACTGGATATTGATGTCGAATGGGCAAGGCTGTGCGCTGCACCTGCTGACTCTGTAAATATGGTCGATGAGGAATGTCATATTTCTTTGGCTGCAGCTCTCTGGTTTCTGGATGTATTTTGCGAGTGCAGCAATAGCCGTGTCATCCATGAATATCTGCCCGAGGATAAAGGTAAGTACCTGTATGTCGAGGATTATACAGAGCCGCGCTACGATGAGGCGGTTATACGAAAAACACTCCAGTTGATTGTGGAGCGGAATGGCGGTCATAGCCAGAGTTATGGTCTGATCAGCGGTGCCGCAGCCCGGCGTCGCTGTTCTGGGGTGTGGACAGCATCTAAAAACCTTGTTACAGACAGGGAGCGTTTTGACACACTGATGTCGATGCTCCCGTCAGGTCTGGTCGAACAGATTTCCGCAAACTTTGAGGTCAGAATGTGGGACTATATCGACCGGTATTTTGCCTGCATGGCGGAGTATGCCCGTAAAGAGCGGCGCGCCAGGAGCGTGGTCAGGCAAATCTCGGACGAATGTAACCAGCAATACCGCGAGGCCGGAGGCATCTGTTTGGAAGATCTGACTCACAGAGGCTCTTCCCAATACCCGTTTGCATCTCCTCCGGAGAGCCAGCCCTCTGTCCACCCGGTCGTATTGTCCTTCCAGCGGGAAAAACGGCTGGAAGAAATCGAGACGCTGGCGAAAACGGGGTTGGAAAAGCAGGATGAGGCGGACAGGCTTACCTTTGACCACTATGATCTGCGGCTATATGCCTATCTGCTGCCGGTTATGGAGGGCGAGCTTATTGCGAATTGGGGAAAGCGGTATCCTCCGGAGATACGGCAGATTATGGAGGGGCTTACCGTAGATGACCCGTATGAAACCTGTTTTGCGTTCTTGTGTATGGTAGAAGCCGGGAGCGACCTGCCCTGGCTGTATTCGCCGGCTCTGGCTGTGCTGATGGCCGCTGTTGCGAAACTGCCTTGGTATATGGCGGCGCCCGGTATCCCTGGTCTGTATGAGATTTGCTATGGAGATGGAGAGGCGGATGTAAACGATGGCTCCTTTGATCTTGCGACCTCATGGGGGCCGTATGAGAAAAGAGCTGGTCTGTATGAACTGCAATACCGGCCGGATATTATGCCCCACCCTTTGGACCCGGAGGGGCCATACAGGGCTGTCAATCTACCGCAGTTGGTATTCGGATTGACCGGGCTGATTATGCCGCGCCACGTCTCCATATCCGACAAGGCGGCGGAGGCATTGACGCGGGCTGGCATCCCGGAGGCAGAAGTTCCCGTATGGGAGAAATATCTGCATCTTGTCGAAGAATTTCAGATGGGACGCTTTATAATTGAAAACAATCTGCTGACGGGCATGATGGAGGCCGCCGCAGAGAATGCCGAGGCTGAAGATTCAGCGGCCTTGCAAGAGATGTCCAAACGGGTACAGGAATTGGAAACACAGCTTGCCCAAACCTGGGACGCCCTGCATACGGCTGAGAAAGCTGTCAAGGCGGGGCAGGCGGAACTGGCGCAGGCCAAGGCCGAGGCCAGCAGTGAGCGTCAAGAACTGATTGACCTGCGGGAGCTGGTGTTTTACCAAACCTCCGGACAAGAGCCGGAGTCGGAAGTATCACAGGGGATTCAATTTCCCTATCAGGCCAGGCAGCGCACGGTGGTTTTCGGCGGCAGCGATAACTGGCTGAAGGCAATCCGCCCCCTGCTCCCAGGCGTCAACTTTATCAGGCGTGATATCAGTCCCAGCGCGGACTTGATCCGCCGGGCGGATATTGTTTGGATTCAGACCAACTACATTGCCCATTCCTACTACTACAAGGTGGCCGAGATTGCCCGAAACAGCGACGTCCCCATCCGGTACTTTACTTGCACAAACGCCGCCAGATGCGCGGAACGCCTTGCGGCGGCTGACCAGCAGACTGATAACATATAGGGGCTGTTGGTTACAGGCGGGACAATTTTCTGCGCCTGAATTTGTTTACAAAAAATTCACAATTTTTGATGCCCTTTTTTCCTTCGAGCGGTGCGTATTAAAGCAGTTGATAAATTTGGGGTAGTCTCTCAACCCCCGACAAAACTGAATCAGTCCATCCCATCTATGGGGGGAACTGACGAAACGCAGCGTGAAGAAAGGAAGTGCGCATATGAAACAAATCAACATCAGCTGCCCCTATTGCGGGGCGAACGCGGTTCGCCGTTCTGCTCAGGTAGTTCGGCAGGGTGCGGCTCCCGGCGAGGAGGTTTATGTCTGCGCCCGGTACCCGGTCTGCGACGCCTATGTGGCCGCCCATCGAGACAGCCGGCTGCCTATGGGAACGCTGGCGAACCGGAAACTCCGGCAGATGCGCCGGAACGCCCATCTTGTCCTGAACCGGCTGTGGGAGGATGGCTACATGAGTAAAAAGGAAGCCTATCGCTGGCTTCAGGTGCAGCTGGGCCTGCCGGAATCTGAGGCCCACATTGCCCGTTTCTCTGAGTACCGATGTATGCAGGTCATCCGCTTGTGTGACAGCTTCACCGGAGCAGCCTGCAAGGCGGCGTAAAGGAGGGAATGCAGAATGAAAGAAAATATTATACTGACCGCCGAACAGCAGACGCTTGTGGAAGAGCATATGCAGATAGTCCACTGGGTCATTCACCGGCATATTGATGTCAACGAAAGCGTCTGCGGTATGGGCTATGACGACCTCTACCAGGAGGGCTGCGTGGCCCTATGCCATGCGGCTATGTCCTATGACGCACAGGCTGGGGCGCGGTTTGACACATACGCTGGTACGGTTGTCCGCAATCATCTCCTGGATCACTGTCGCTCGCTTCAGGCAAAATGCAGGAAAGCCCCCGTGGTTTCCATTGATGAATGCGGGGAGGATGGTGCTCCAAAGGATTGCCTGATCTCCTGCGATGACGCAGACCGGCAAATGGACAGGATCTTCCTGGAACAGCTTTTAGAGCATGGCCGGCGCAGCTATACCGGCACGGCTCTGCTGGGCATTGAGGCGATGGAACTGAAGGTGAAAGGCTATACCGGAACTGACATTGCACGGCTCTATGGAGTCAAGCCGACTCTTGTGGGAGCATGGATTTCCCGAGCCGCCGAGAAATTAAGAAAGGACGCCGCTCTCATTGATGAGGGCGGCGTCCTTTTTGCTTTATCTGTGCAAAAAACGTGAGCATTGATTGACGAAATTGGTCTGAGGCTGTATAATCTGGAATATGTTTGCAAGCGGAAATGGGGTAAAGAAATCATGCCAATCAATAAAAATGCACTGAAAGCGGCGTTAACTTCAAAGGGCAATTTCATTTGCCATGATATAGCGAGCGTTGCTTTGGATCTGAATACTACGCTTGCGGACACGGAAATGCTGGTTGGCGCGTGTGTCAACCGACAGGCAATCCCTTTCATACTGTGGAATGATTTTTTTAACCAGTCCGGTACGCTTGCGCCAAAAAATGGGAAACGGCAATATCGCTATAAATGGGGCGATAAAGTTTTTGTGGATTTTGGATGCGCCAATATTCAGACAGAAATTTCTTTTCCCCACCCGGCTATTGTGCTTTACAATTTCTCTAATACTGTTATTGTTGCCCCAACTACCTCAGATGACAATCCGACTTTCTCTGATGACATTGAATCTGTGATTATCAAAGTGGAGAAAGACGGCAGGATATTCCCTAAAGATACTGTCATCAATCTCCACCAAATCAAGGCCGTACACAAGGAGCGCATCATCAGCAACCTGAAATGCAATGTGCGCGATTACACTGTCGGATCTTCTGAAATTCAGAGGCTGAATAGGGTTGAACAAAAGCCAATCTTTTCCGATGGCATTGACCTTTTGACCTGTATCCGTATAAAGCTGGCCGCCATGTTTGCCTCGCAGTATGTCCAAAGCATCCTCGCAGAAAACGAGGCAGCAAATGAGAAGGTCAAAGCACAGGCGGAGCAGCTTGTGGAGAAAGATGCCGAGATCGCCCGGCTTCAAGCCAAACTGGACGCTCTTATGAAGGATTCAGGCAATAAAGGCTGATTTCTGCATATACTGATGTAGGCAAATTGACCTTGACACGATGCGGGAAGTTTGCTATACTTTAAGCAGAGGGTGAAAGGCCCTATCTTGTCAGCTCGAACGAGTGAGACATTTAACTTTTTGCTTAAAGTGCGGATGGGGATTGTGCAAACAATCCCCATCCATCTTTTTTTGCAGCAAAGACACATGAAAAAATTTTGGACTATTTGTTGAAAACAGTGGCCTCCCAACGTAAAACAGTATATCACGATATTTTGGGAGGTTTCTTTATGAGAAAAACATATTACACCGCCGTGGGACACTTCCGGCGCAAGACGGATGACAATGGGCAGAGCTACCCGGTCATCCTGAATAACCAGGAGGAGTATCTGGTGGATATGCAGGAAATGACGGTGTGGACTGCTTTGAACTGGCGGATTGCGGAATTCCCGCAGTTAGAGAAGGAGTACGACCGGCTCTCCTGGGACTGCGGAGCGCCCGCATACCGCACCCTGCACGACTGTCTGAAGCGGTTGGTTACGCGGGGCCTTGTGGCATCTGGAGCTGGCGAAACGGACTTTGAGGCGCTTTATGACCTGATTGGCAGTCTGTATGTGGCCCCGCTTTCAGAGAGCCTGCCCCTCCGTGCGGCGGCTTTCCTGAAGCTGATTTTCCTTCGGGGCGTTCCCGTTTCCCGGGCCTTTTCGCTGTTCCGCAGAGACCGGCCCAGCGAGGCCGAGGCGCGGATCATCGCTCTGACCCGTCAGGAGCCGCTGTCTACGGCGGAGTTGATCAAATGTGAGGAACTGGGTGTCAAGGATGTTTCTACCGACGAAAAACTGATGACCGCCCTCTACGATGACGATGACACCACCAGCTACAATATCCCTGTGCGGATGCGGGAATCCAAGAGTGCGGAGAGAGTGACCATAGCGGTTGCAAACCTGTACCTCCGCAAGCAGATTATTTTTGAGAGCGTATGAAAAAGGCATCCCTGTGCTGAATAATAGGTACGGGCGTGAAGCTGCATCCATTACAATACAGGGTCCGGGTTTGCTATTTTAGCAAACCCGGACCCTGTATCATGTAATAAATTTGATTAGGCCTTTGAAAAAAGCATGGCCTTAGTCAAAGTAAGCAAATCATGTAGCGGCCATATACACAAAAACGAGAAAAGAGGCATCAAGTTTATCATACCTTGTAGTTCAATACAGTTCTAAAATATCTGTCCTTTTATCTATGCGGCCTTGCCCTCAGAGACCAATGCTTTTCATCAGTTTGTTGAGTTCGTCCTTAGTGAGTTCCAAATCGACGTCCAAGTGAACATGCGTCTTATCATCCAGAACCGTCGTGCGAAATCCGTTAAGCTGAACATCCATGTTGCAGCCAAACTTATTGCACAACGCTTTCTTGATGAACCTCGATGCCAGTCCAGTCATCCATTTCGATTCAATCTTCATCTCATCCATACTCCTTAAAACCCCTTTCATAGGTATTGGTATCCACAATAGGGGCTGCGAATTTGGCGCTAAATATCACGCCTGTCAAAGACCGTTTCCCACCGCTCCTTGGGAAGGGGCTTCATCTTCAGCGCCCACATGATTTGCCTGATTGTAACAGTGGGCCAGAGCCCGTCCGTACAAGCTCCAGCCCGCTTATCAAAAAATTCCTTGAAATTAGGATGTAAATATAAATCATCGGTCAGCCAAGCGTCCACCTCTGTCCAAAACGTCCTCTTTGTCTCCGGATCATATCGCTGCTGTATCACAGCTAAACCCTCTTCGCCAATTTGGAACAAGGTGCAACTGTCATACACCGGATGATTACAAATGTACCGTTTTCCGTACATCGATAGATAGATTTCTGGTTTTTCATAGTGGTATCGCATGGCTGCCTCCAAACAAAAAGAGGAAAAGCCCCTGTTGGGACTCCTCCTCTGCGTTGATAATGCTTTAGTCGTCAAACATCTTGCAGGATGCTTTGCAGTAGGGGTACGGGCCTCCGCACGCTCTGCATCCGGCGGGCGGCATGTCGTTCCTGAAAATCAGGCAGTTTTTACCTCTTTCATCGAGCACGAGTTCCATTTCGTCCCCATCCTCATACTCATAGTCCATCTCGTCAATTTCCCATCCACAGGACGGGCAGGTATAAATATCACATCCGCCTTCGGGATCTTCTCTGCGATTCATGACCGCTCCGCACTTGTTGCAGATTGCGTATCCTTTGTTCAGGTAGTCCATCAATTCGCTACCTGCCGGTTTGATAACCCTATTTTCCTTTCTGCGCACTTTCATTACCTCCTGTTAATCTGGAAGCAACCGTATGTATTATACAGCACTTCCGGCATTAAGTCGAGAGATATAAAGAGCTCTTTGTCATCTCCTTTCCATAAAGCGCCCTGCAAAATCGACGAAAAAAGCGAAGAGACCGTGTTTTTCACGCGACCTCAACGCTTGTGCAGCCTTAACTCTTCCGCGTAGGCTTAAAGCGGTTGAACAGATTCTTGAATGTCTGCGAGGTGAACGTTCCGGTCTCCTCGAACTTGAGGCCCCTCGACATCCACACACCGTAGAACACCAGCGGCAACACCAATTCCGCAGTCGCCACACCAATCCTCACATACCGGTCGGTGACCTGGTCGTTGAGCTGATGCTGCTTGAGCTGCTCCTCGTTGGCCCGGGCGGCCTCGTCACCATCGGCCTGACGCTCTTTCAAAGTGAGCTCAGCACGATGCTGCTTGCTGTCCATAGCCCGACGAAGACGCTTCTCATCAGCCTCAGTCTTGGCCTTGATCTCGTCGATACGGAGCTTGTGTAGTGCTGTGAGATTCTTGATTGCCTCCGACTTCTTTTCGTCGTCGGATGAGAGGGAACTCAAGTTGGTGAGTTCCGCCTCGATCACCTCGTCCAGCAATTTCTTGATCTCTGCCATTTTGCATTTCTCCTTTCAGTTTTGAGTTGGCTCCATAATAGCCACTGCTATTCGTGCGGGAAAAAGTTTTCGACCCGAACCTTAAAGACGACGCGCCGTTTGCGCATAATGGTCCGGACGTCCGTATCCAACTCCAGAAACAGATAGGGCTCGCTGGTCGGGTCAGAGCGGTCAACACGGAGATTGCCCAAAGGCCGGCGATGGGATAGCACCACGCCGATGAGAAGCCCGATAAGAATACCAACGGCGATTTCCATAGATGCACCTCCAAAATGATTTTCAGAATTTTCAACCCGGGGAATTTTTCAGATACTAATTTAGCATGTTTTCCGGTCACCTGCGTGCTGGAAAATATAAAAAGGAAAGAGGCCCTGTTATAGGCCTCAATCCTCTCCGGGTCACATTACTTCCGATACAACAGTCTTCAGCGCTTGCGCTGCCGCTTTTGCGTCGTATGCTTTCGCCAGTGACATTGCCCGATGTCCGTCTGCCAGCAGATTAAACGCTTGCGCCTTTTGCGTCTGTCTAATCCCAAGGGCAGCAGGAACAATGGACAACATCAAGACTCCGGCAGACACTGTGGCAAAAGCCATAGCATAAGTCAGGACCTTGTTTTCAGTTTCCATGATGCAACCTCCTTTCCATAACAGGAAGTGCAAAATTTGCGGTTAGTCTCTTGCTTTGTCCAGCAGCCAGAAGAACCGTCTGTACCGGTCATAGTAGACGTCACGACAGCAGGGGATGCCATGCTGCATCTTCAAGGTGTCGTAGGACAGTCCCTCGGTCACGGCCCGCAAAATATAAGTATAGATCTCCGGGTCGGCTCCGATGGCTGCCTGCTCCACCATCTTCATGCGGTCGGCAAAGAACAGCCGTGACTCCGCACACCTGGCGGTCGGGTCGCCGTGTATCTGCCCGCTACGAACAAAGATTGCCAGGTCAGCCGGACGGCGGCTCAGACTGTCAAGCGCCGCATGGGCCTGCTTCCAAATGGGATACTGAAGACAGAAATGCTTGAGCTCATAGTAGCGGTGGCGCTCGATCCAGTATTTGTTTTTGCCTGAGATCTCGGGGCGTATTGCGGTTCCCATTACCGTCTCTCTCCTTTCCACAAATATCCCGTCTCTTCGTAGAGCTTCTTGGGGGAGATGTAGAAGTTGATACGCCCCAACCTCGAATCCATCTCCTCAATGCTGGTGACCAGCTTACCGCTGCGAGTGGCCTTACCAATCGGGAGCCATCCGGACACGATCCCCGCTCGAACCCACGATGCGTCTTTGCCATACACGCGGGCCGCAACAGCGACCGGAACTGAGCCGGAGGGGAAATTTTCCTCACTCATTGGCGTTTACCTCCTTTCAACGGCTATTCTAAGTTTGCGGCCACTTTTTGTTAAAAAGAACTCGGTCAAAAGGAAAGAGCCCCTGTTACAGGGCTCCGTCCCCTTGAATCACATTTTGCTCAGGTAAACAACACCCTCACGAAGCGACACCTTAATGGGGTGGCCAGATTTCTTTGTGGCGACGCCCAGGCACGGCCGGCAGACCTGTGCGGATTTGTAGTCATGGTCGCTAAAGTCGATTTGCACGACCTCGGCGTCCCCTTTCACAAATTCCTCAATAAGGTCTTGCAGGTGATGCCTGCCTCGCCGCTTAGGTACGGCCTCCACAGGTATAAGTTTCATGTTCTGTTTCTCCTTTCAAATATGGATTCCTCCATAAAAGGAGTTGCGGTTCCTGCGATTTCCAATTAGCCATGGTCAGTTCGCAAGGGTAATCCTCGAAGCCAATCGTTTCACAGGTGATGAGTCCTTCCAGGACCCCAAGGATGACCTCGGCCTCGTATTGCTTATGCGGAAATATCAGTTCCGGCAGCTCTCTGTGAAATGCTCCGCATCCAGAACATCGGAGTCGGCGAATCTTGACCCAGGATGTGGCCCGGTTTTTCGTTCGTACAATTCTGGGAACCATCCCGTAATACTTCAACGCCCCACCACACTTAGGGCAGATAGACACGTCTGCGCTAACCATATCTTGGCCTCCGCTAATCTAAGTTAGGAGCGTGTCTAATTTAAATAAAAATTTTGTGTAGGAATAACTTGACAAACTCCTACACAATGATATATTATTATTGCGGGCGATGCAAGCCCCAAAAAAGACAAAAAGGAGGAGCCCCGGTTAGGGCTCCTCCTTCTCAGTGACGGATTGATACATCTCGTCAAACTTTTCTTCCAATTTGTCATGGCCGATGATGATTCGCTCATCCCAGGTATTGATCCTTAACCGGTTTCCAATTAGCGCTGTCAAAATTCCCATTGACGCTAAAATCAACCCGCCGTTGGTCATATACTGGCCGATGTTGTGAGTTTTCATGTCTCGGCAAAGACTTAGAACTTTAGTTTTCATAGTTGTTCACTCCTTCCATAACAGCCATTGTAATTTCTGCGGAGGTATCAATCATGCTTATCAAATGCCCAGAATGCGAGCTGCAAGTCAGCGATAAGGCTCCGGCCTGTCCACACTGCGGTTACCCCATGAAGCCAGCAGTTAAACGAAAACCGCGTGCCACAAATAATAAACGACGACGCCTTCCCAATGGCTTCGGCCAAATTAGCGAAATAAAAAACCGCAACCTTCGTAATCCCTTTCGGGCGATGGTCACGGTTG
>OFHN01000340.1_pt1 | contig 44080 bp, 43 predicted proteins | sample 1521321 | NCBI WGS metagenome assembly OFHN01 (sample SAMEA3504130, study PRJEB24116) | mouse gut metagenome | biome: mouse gut; feature: mouse-associated habitat; material: faeces | place: Denmark | collected 2011
CTCTTCCGGCTTCGGTTCCTCCGGTTTCGGCTCTTCCGGCTTCGGTTCCTCCGGTTTCGGCTCCTCCGGTTTCGGTTCCTCCGGTTTCGGCTCTTCCGGCTTCGGTTCCTCCGGTTTCGGCTCTTCCGGTTTCGGCTCTTCCGGCTTTTCCGAAGCTACCGGACCCACTTTTGAGAAGATACCAATTGTATTGTCATAGCCGGCTCCGCCCGCAATTGTCTGCCACTGGCTGTTCGCCGCCCCAATTGCAGGAGAATTTTCCGACAGTTTGAAGTCATAACCATATGAAAACACATCATAGTCTGCTTCCGGATACCAGCCTGCCGCAGCCGCGTTGGCTGCCATGGTCCACTTATTGGGATTGATTCCCGCCGCCGCCGTTTTCTCCGTATACCACTCTCCAGGATAATCCCTGTTGACATCAAAGCCTTCCGGCATATGTACAATCGCTACTGCATCGGCAAATCCGGGATTCACATTAAATATGTTATTCCCGGCATTACTGCCGAAATTACTTGTAATTTCATTAAAATTATAGAATAAGTTATAATCAAATGTGCTTGTCCCAGGGCTTTCCTTACTGCCGCTCCTGGAATATACGATATTATTGTAAATCCCCACATTTAAAGCGTCATTTGCAAACACTTCTCCCCAGTCGGCAAGTTCCACTGTAGCGTTATTGTTAAACAAAGTGTTATTAACAATGTCCACGTTGTCACAACGGAAAGTATGGATACCAGAACCGCCGTTTTCATAAACCAGGTTGTTCGCAATCAGAGTTTTGCCCTGATAATTATACGCGTGTTCGTCACAGGTATCCATAATGATACCGTTGCCGTCAGACAGACGGACAGTTCCTGCCTTCCACGGCATAAAATGTCTGTTGCCCGCAGAAATATTATCTCTGATTACAATCTTGTAATCTCCTGCATTGTCATCAATATCCACCGTCTCATTAAAGCTGATGCCGCTGTTTCCGTATATCCCCCACCAGCAGTTATTGACAACAGTACAATTATCGATCGTCACATAGTCGCACTGGCTGCCGCCGATACCGGTCCCGCTCAGCAATTCCGAAACGCAGTTGCTGATTGTGACATGATGGGGAATGCTGACTGCTTCACTGACAGCGCCGTCTGCGGTCATTTTCCGCCCGGACGCAGGTTCTACGGTAATGCCGTTGGTATTGTAAGCTCCGACAGCCTGGTCCCAGCCCGCAATATACTCCGGGTCGTCCTGTGCGGCCATTTTGCCCCAGAAAGCCCTGAATGCATCCTCATAGGACCTTTCATCTGAAATACCCCTTACAGTCAATCCCTCAATGACGATATAATTCGCAGAGATAACTAAATTGTTCCATACACTGTTTCCGCTGATTACCGGGTTTTCGCCTTCTGCAGCTTTATAAGTAATCGGTGCATCCGGAAGCCCTGAACGGGTAATCACCAGCACACCGTTGCGTACCGTTTTATAAAGTGACTCATCCGCCCCATATTCTTCGTCAGAATACCATCCATACGGTGTATCGCTGCCGTAGATCAATACTGTATCGCCGGGTTTTGTCTTATCATGTGCAGCGGCAAGCGTCCTCAGTGCCGTATCATGGCTAAGGCCATCATTCCCATCGCTACCGGTGTCTCCGTCAACATAATATGTCAGGTTCGTAGGCTTATATTCTACTTTGACCTCAATACGAGTGCGATGTGCGGCACCTTCCTGGTCGGCTGCAGCAATCCAGAAGCTGATGCTTGCAGCGCCTTCTGTAACAAAATCAGAGTCCGGTGCGGTATATGTCCACTCTCCGGTTACCGAATCGACAACTACCGTGCCCTTAGCCGTGTCAAAACCGCCTTCCAGGGAATAAGACAGAACATCACCTTCGTCAGCGTCCGTCACGTTTACTTTGCCGGATACACTTCCTCCCTGCTGCACAGAATAACTATAATATTCTGTTCCTGCTGGCGGCGTATTTCCCCCCCTGGGCATCAGATTGGAATTATTGATCAGCAATGTAGCCAGACCCTTTAATGCCTCACCGGCCCATGCATTGAACGGCACCCAGTATACAGGGTCGGCAAGGCTGAAATTACTGTCAGGATTGCTCATGTTGCCGGTTTTGAGTGAGAAACTGATTTCGGAATAATTCCGGCGCACAATGTCTTCACCGCCTTCGTTCTCAACCGTATCTCCGTTTACTCCCGCCTCAGTAAGCAGTTCCCATGGATATCTCACCACGACTGCATAGGAACCGTTTCCAAGATTATATCTTGTTACGGTAAGCCCTGTTTTGTCGGATGCCGTAATATTCATCTGCCTCCATGTCTCTGCCGCACATGGATTCCATTGCAGTATACTGCTGTAAGTACCTCTCGCCCCGCTTCTTCTGTTGTCGCCCGACATCAGCACTTCCACGCCCGGAAACGCACTTCCTGCGCCTTCTATCAGCATGCCCAGATAGAAATGATCGGCATCCGAAAGAGATGCGAATTTCAGCTCAGCACCGGGAATACCTGTGAATTCCAAAGAATATTCATCACTGAAATTCCAGATTTCCGCATCCCAGACCGATGCGTCTGCAGCTCCCGTTTTATCTAATGTAAAGGGTGTTCCGCAAGCAGATATAACCGGTTTCCTTGTGTCGTACAGACACACAATCCCCCATGACGAAGGATTATTATATGTATGTGTATCAGTCCAGGTAATCTCCTTCCTGGCATTTCCGGTATAACTGTCATTATCATCATTTCCCACATCAAGGCCGAGTACCATGCCGTCTTCAGGGGACACACCGAACGCATCCCAGGGAATTGCAACTTCCACCGTAAAGCCGGTTCCCGGCACTACAGTAACCGCCTTCTGAATCTTTCCGTCCAGGGCATGTGTCTCTTCCCATGGAGCGGCATCATAACCGCAGACCTTCATTTCACCGTCATGACGAATCATAATCTGCGTATCGTTTACTCTGTCAAATTTTTCCCCTCGGCTGTTATCGGGATCGATATAAATCTCCACACCATCATCCAGATAGATATTATCATGATCATTAAGGATACCATTATCCTTTGTAATGACATCACTGTCCAATATCGTAATTCCAATGTAGAAATTTGTGTCATCCCATACGGCCGCAAAGCTGCCTGTATTGTTGTTGATAGTAAAATCCGCCAGATAATCGATGCTGTAGCTGTCTGCCGAATCCCAGATACCCTCTGTCAGATTTCCGTCAATCACCATGGTATCCGCAGTTTTCCCGGCCATGGCCATAATTGTTTCATACCGCCCGGATGTCTCCCCTGAACGGACATTGGCAAGAACTGCGCTGTTCAATATTACTTCTGCCCCAATCAAGTCTCCGCCAGAGACATCTGCCCCAACCACCACATCGCCTCCGGATACATCCGCTTCCTGTAACTTATCTGTATCTGAAATCCCCTGGTCAAAAACATCCTTCTCCTTCTGCAGGGCATCGCCTCCGGATACATCCTTCCCTGATTTCGGTACGGCTTCCGTTCCTGCCGTACCGAACAATTCTGCAGCGTTTACAGTTACTGACCCGAAATTGCCAAACAATTCCAGGACGAGAGCCGCACTGAGAAAAAGTGCTGCTGCTCGTTTTGTTCGAAGTCTTCTCATTTTCTCCTTACCTCCTTCGCTGGGTTTTACATACTCAGGAAACATTCACTTGCAGCTTCCTGCAGTTAATGCGCCGCAGAAGGCGCCTTCTGTTCGGAAGTGAAAAACATACTGCCGATAAGACATACTACCATATACAATAAGGTTAAAAACAGTATAAAAAGAAGCGCTGACTCTCAAGTATAAAGTTTATACAATCGAGTAAGCGCTTTAAAAAAATTTCGGAGGTACGTTTTTCTTTTTCTGCTATGCTGCCCGGACTTAATGCTCCAGCATATTTTCGATAAATATCCCATACCCTTTCCTGGAGTCCTGCACCAGCACATGGGTCACGGCGCCGATGAACTTTCCGTTCTGGATGATGGGGCTGCCGCTCATGCCCTGGACAATGCCGCCGGTCACCGCCAGCAGGTCAGGGTCTGTCACCGTCAGCTCGATGCCCCGGTTTACATTGTCGTGGTCCAGATGGACCGCCGTGATCTCCACATCATAATACCTCGTGTAGCCGTCCACGGTACAGAGTATCTGTGCGGTCCCCTTTTCAATCTCCTGCTTCAGCCCGATGGGGAGAGGCTCTCTGGCGCCCATCTCCAGCGCTTTCTGATTGCAGATGCCGAAAATCCCCCGGACGCTGTTGTCCGTAATTTCTCCCAGTATACGATCATTGGAATAGATAATCATTCCGGTCATCTCACCCGGATTCCCCGCACTTCCCTTCTGGATATCCACAATGTCTGTCTGGTAGAGCGTCCCGCCTTCCATGTGCATCAGGGTACTGGTATCCACATCCGTAATCCCATGCCCCAGGGCACCGAAATTACCGCGGGAATCAATGTAAGTCATGGTACCAACGCCCTGGGCATTGTCCCTCACCCAGACTCCGATTTTATACTCCCCGGCGCTATTTTTAACAGGCGTTATTTCCACATTCATCCGTTCCCCGTCCCGCTCCACTTCCAGGACGATTTCTTCGCCGCCGCTTTCCTCTACCAGGCGGATGAACTCATCCTTCTGGTTTACGGGAGTCCCGTTGACTTTCCGGACATAATCTCCGGATTTCAGTATATATCTACCCGGTGAATAGGTAACGCCGTCCCCGCCCTGAAACTCTCCGGTACCTACCACCAACACGCCGTCGGTCTTTACATAGATACCGATGGGCGCTCCCACAGGAATCAGCTGCTGGTCCTCAATTACCCGGATATTCACATCCTTGAAGTTGAGAAATCCGAAAAGTTTCACCTTCATCCGGTAGCTGGATTCCATGGCAGCCTTCAAGGTAACTGTCCTGCTTAAGTCAATGTCTACTGCCCCCTGGGGAATGTTGCTGACTCCACGGTCTGTGACGCTGACAATCTCCCCGGTTGCAGGCAGCCCCAGATGAAAGGAGTCCTCCTCCCCGGCACGGACGTTGATGACGGACGGAATACTGCTGTCCACATAATAATAGAGAGCTGCCGTCAGCGACATACAGCCGGCGGCCAGCGCTATTCCCAATAAACCTCGATATATTTTATAGCGCCTGACTCTTTTCTTCCAGTTCTGGAGCAGGATTACCATATCGCCGCCTGCCTGCTGCTTCACGGTATCCGCTGCTTCCGGAACGAACGACCGGACGGACGGACTGTGTCCCCGGTTCCTGTCTTCTAAGTGCAGCTTCTCTTCAGAATGTACGTTTTGTCCGATTTTTCTTTTCCATTTTCCTGGCCATCCCATATTCACATACTCCCCTTAGGGCGTGTAAAAATGCATTCCTGCCGTCTGCCGCGGCATATCGCGTCCCCACATCCGGCAGAAAGCAATTTCGAACACGCTCCGGTGCCGATACAGCTATCGCATAATTTTCTCTCATAGTAGTATGTGAATTTATTCGGTTTTCATTCCGGGATTTTTGAATTTTGTAAAACCGATTTTATTTTATCGCTTTTTCAATCGTTCAACATTCCGCTACCTATTCTTATGTGCGGCCGCCTGGACACGCATCTCTCTGGCATTGGAGAGCGCCGCGTCCGTCAGCGAATCGCTGCCCAGGAGCCTTGCCAATTCGCCCAGGCTCTCTTCCTCCTCCAGAACACGGATATTGGTTATGGTACTGTCCTGACTGCTGCTTTTCTCAATCACCAAATGCCTGTCCGCCATAGCTGCAATCTGCGGCAGATGGGTGATGCAGAGTACCTGATGGGCATGGGCTACGGTGTCAAGCTGCTCGGAAACCCTCCACGCCGTCCTGCCGCTGATGCCGGTGTCTATCTCGTCAAAAATCAGGGTGTCGATGGCGTCCCGCCCTGCCAGCACTGTCTTAATGGCAAGCATGACACGGGAAAGCTCACCCCCGCTTGCCACCTGTCCCAGAGGCTTCAGCGCCTCCCCCGGATTGGTGGAAATCAGGAATTCCACATCATCATAGCCCTTGGCCGTAACGTTGGAAGCACGGCGCACCGCAATCTCGAATTCCACTGTCAGGAAATTCAGATGTACCAGCGCCTCCTTCAGCTGCCCGGTGAGTACTTCCGCATTTTTCTTACGGATATCGGAAAGCACGGCGCATGCCGCTCCCAGCTTCTTTTTGGCTGCCGACAACCTTTCCTCCAGCTGCTGCATATAGGCATCGTAATCGCTGATTTTCTCCAAAGAGCGGGCGCGTTCCTCCCCGTAAGCAATCACTTCCTCTATGGTCCGGCCGTATTTATCCTTCAGGTGGTTCAGCTGATTCAGCCTTTCCTCCACCGCCGTGAAATCCTCGCCGTCAAATTCCATATCAGCCATATACTCCGCCAAATCACGGTTGTAGTCGGCCAGCAGGCTGTCGATCTCGGCAAGCTGTCCCTCCAGCTCTCCCAGGCGTTCATCCAGGGAAGATACGCCGCCCAGTGCCCGAAGCGCCCTGCTCAGAGACACGCCTGCGCCGCCCTCGGAATCATTGCCTGTATATTGATAACTTTCTGTTAAATTTTCAATTATTTTCTTACCATTTACCATCAGGCGATAACTTTTTTCCAGTTCTTCGTCCTCTCCCGGCACCGGCTTTGCCTCCTCGATTTCCTTCAGTTCGAACTCCGCCAGCGTCTGTTCCCGCTTCTTGGTCTCCTCGTCCATCGCCTCTTCTTCCATGGCCCTGCCGATCTCTCTGCACTCCTTAAAGGCAGCCTCCACCGCCTCCGCCGCCTTCAGAAACTCCTCGCCGCAGTAGGCATCCAGGATTTCCATATGCTTCTTCTTATTCAGAAGGGATTGGTGTTCATGCTGGCCGTGAATATCGATAAGAAGCTCCGCCAGTTCTTTTACCTGCCTGGCAGTTACCGTCTCTCCGTTTATCTTGTATACACTTTTGCCCACCTGCATCTTCCGGCTTATGATGACACTTCCGTCTTCCTCCGGTTCCAGTTCCAGCTGGAGCAGCTTTCTGCGCACTCTGTCATCCCCGCAGCGAAAGACCAGTTCCACCAAAGCACTGTCCTTCCCCTTGCGAAGCATATCCCTCTCGAATTTGCCGCCCAGTGCCAGAGTGACGCTCCCTATCAGCAGGGACTTTCCCGCACCGGTCTCCCCGGTGAGAATATTCAATCCTTCCCCGAATTCCACCTCTGTCTCTTCCATCAAAGCAAGATTTTTCACATGTAAACTCTGCAGCATTTTTTCTCTCCTTCCCGGCCTCCGCCAGAATGTACCTTCTCCGTCCTGCTGCCCTGCTGCCCGCACGATTACCCACTCATGCATGGCAGCCTGTCTTCCCTTTACCCGTTTTCCTGCCCCAAGGCTATGCCCTTCGGGAAACCGGAAAGTTCCTTACACACTCCTCTGTGCCAGCTCTATCGCCTCTTCCTGGGCAATGGTCAGACGTATCTTCTCCGCCAGCGCTTCCGCCTCCTCCCTGGTATGCGCCGCCACGAAAATCGTGTCATCCCCCGCGATACAGCCCACAATCTCGGGGAATTTCAGGGCATCCAGGGCTGCTGCCACCGCCATGGCCATGCCGGACATGGTTCTGACCACCAGAATATTCTGTGCCGCCTCTGCAGCCGCAAAGGCTTCCCGCAGCACATGGACATATTTATTCTCCATCCTGCTGCCCTGTTCCAGAAAGACATACTTCTGTCCGCCGTTCTCCGTGGGCATCTTGGAAAGCTTCATCTCCCGGATGTCTCTGGAGACAGTCGCCTGTGTAACGGCAAAGCCTTCCTCCTTCAGCCGTTCCGCCAGTTCCTCCTGGGTCCCCACATCACATCTCTGGATTATCTCAATAATCTTGCCCTGTCTTCTCTTCTTCACAATCGTCACCATGCCTTTTTGTTACTTATTTCCGTTCCGGTAGGCGCTTAACAGCAAAATCAAACCCATTCTGAAATTTTCGTTCCTTTACAAGCTGTCCTGCATCTTCCTGTGCAGCACTTCCAGAAAGCTTACCTGGTTCAGCCTGATAAATTCCGTCACCTTCCCGGACCTGACAATCCGTATCTTATCCCCCGTCTGCAGCGGAATCATATGGCTTCCGTCAAAATTAACCTCAACGGTCTGCATCCTTCCCTCACCGCACTCCGGTATCTCAATTTCAATGATATCCTCCGGGGAAAGGATGATACTCCGCTGGTTCAGGGAATGGGGGCAGATGGGGGTCAGCATAATCAGCTGCGCACCCGGCTCCACCAGCGGGCCTCCCGCAGACAGATTATAGCCCGTTGAACCGGTAGGTGTGGTGACAATCATTCCGTCCGCCTTATAATGGTTCAGGAACTGCCCGTTTACATAGATATTGAACCGGATAATCTGCAGCGGTCCCCTGCGGGAAAGCGCAATTTCGTTCAATGCCCGGTCCTCCCTGACACTGCCGTCCGAAAGATATGCTTTCCCGTCCAGCATCATACGGCTCTCCTGAATATAATCTTCCGTAATCAGCCGCTCCAGCGCCTCCTCCAGCCCGGAAGGCTCTATCTCCGTCATGTAGCCCAGAGTCCCCAAATTCACGCCGATAATCGGAATCTGCAGCACTTTTGCCTCCCTGGCCGCCTGCAGCACCGTACCGTCGCCTCCGAGAACTATAATGCAGCATATATCCGCCGGGATGGGCAAGGAAGCTTCCTCCCCGCCGTTCCCCACAGTCTTCAGCGTCACATGCTGTCCTTTCAGCCTCAGAAAATCACAGATGCGCCTGGCCGTCAGCAGCTTTTCATCTTTATACCGATTGACATACACCAGAAAATGCTTCATAAATCCTCCCGCCCATCGGGATGCCCCTCAAAACCCGGAAACATACCTCCCGTGAAATCGCCAGCCAACCCTGAAATGCAGCGCCGCAGCCCGGTACCTGGGGTTCTACTTTGCCGAAAGCGCCGCCTCCGCCGTTATCCCGAAAATCAGGTCCGCCCACTGGGGCGAACAGGACAGTCCTGTCCGCTCCTCAATCAGCCCTTTCAGAGCCGTCTCCGCCTCATGTTCCGTGAGCACACATACCTCCTCGGAAACCCCTTCCCGCTTCTCCAGATGCAGCAGATATTCGATATTCCCCTCCGGACCCCGAATCGGCGAATATTCCAGATGCAGCACGGAATATCCAATCATATCTGCATAGTCCGCAACCTTTGCGATAACCTCCCTGTGGGTTGACACTTCCCTGACCACGCCCTTTTTTCCCACCTTATCCCTGCCGGCCTCAAACTGGGGCTTAATCAGGCACACCATCTGCCCGCCGGGCTTCAGAAGGTTCCGCGCCGGAATCAATATTTTCGTCAGAGAAATAAAGGACACATCCACACTTGCAAAATCCAGTTCCTCCCCGATGTCTTCCCTTTGCACATACCGAAAATTTGTCTGCTCCATGCAGACAACTCTGTCGTCATTTCGCAGCTTCCAGGCCAGCTGCCCATGCCCCACGTCTACTGCATACACCTTCGCCGCACCGTTCTGGAGCATACAGTCCGTAAAGCCGCCGGTGGAAGCCCCGATGTCCATACAGACCTTCCCCTCCAGGGAAATGGGCCATATGTTCAACGCCTTTTCCAGCTTCAGCCCGCCCCGGCTCACATATTTCAGGGCATTGCCTCCCCGTACCTCAATCATCCGCCTGTCCGGGTCAAACAAAGTACCCGCCTTGTCCTCCCGCTGTCCGTCCACATAGACATTGCCGGACATGATAATTGCCTTTGCCTTCTCCCTGGACTCTGCAAGCCCGAGAGCCGTCAGGATTACATCCAGCCTCTCTTTCATTCTTCGTCCAAAACCTCACAAATCCGCTTCACAATACTCCCGGCATCGATGCCGATTTCCTGTTTCAGCATTTCTACATTTCCGTGCTCCACATAGGCGTCCGGAATCGCAATGTTCACCAGGCGGTTCCGGCATCCGCTGCGGTTCATATAATCCAGCACCTTCTCTCCGTAACCGCCGCAGGCCACATTCTCTTCCATCGTGACAATAAGCCTGTGCCCTTCACATGCTTCCCTCACGGACTCTTCATCTATGGGCTTCACAAAACGCGCATTCACCAGGCTGACGCCCATGCCCTTTTCCTTCAGTATATTCCGCACTTCTTCCGCTGTCTTCACCATGCTGCCCACTGCCAGAAGGGCAATTCCCCGCTCCCGGTAAATCCATTCCGCCTTTCCCAGTTCCACCGGTGAACGATACTCCTTCAGTCCTGCATAGGCCGTCCCCCGTGGATAGCGCACCGCTATGGGCCGTCCCAGCCCCACCGCGAATTTCATCATATCCGACAGCTCCCATTTGTTCTTGGGGGCGCAGACATGCATATTGGGAATCCCGGACAGGTATGTATAATCAAAAATCCCCTGGTGGGTTTCCCCGTCGCTGCCCACCAGCCCCGCCCTGTCTATGGCAAATACCACAGGCAGGTTCTGTATGCACACATCATGCAGGATCTGGTCATAGGCCCTCTGCAGAAAAGAAGAATACACCGCCACAATCGGCTTCATGCCCCCGGCGGCCAGGCCCGCAGCAAAGGTCACTGCATGCTCCTCCGCAATCCCCACGTCAAAGAAGCGTTCCGGGTACATATTATGGAAACGCTTCAGCCCCGTACCGTCCGGCATGGCGGCGGTAATTGCCACGATTTTCTCATCCCGCTGCCCCAGCTTGCACATCACTGTGGAAAAAATATCCGTATAATTGGCCACCGTCCTGGGATGGGACGGAATCCCTGTCTCGATATCAAAGGGTTCCGCCCCGTGAAACCTTGCCGGATGCCGCTCCGCCGGCTTATATCCCCTCCCCTTCTGGGTCAGGACATGGATCATCACCGGTCCCTCCACCCTTTTCGCATCATTGATGACAGATACCATGGAGGAAATGTCATGCCCGTCCACAGGTCCCAGATACGTGATCCCCATGTCCTCAAACAGCATACCGGGAATCACCAGCTGTTTAAAGCTGCTCTTTGCCCTGCGGATACGGCTGATGGTGCTGTCCCCCCTCTTTGTACGCTGAAGGGCATTGTAGATTCCCTTTTTCAGATCCAGGTAACCGGAGGCGGTGCGTATATTGTTCAGATATTTCGATACGCCTCCCACATTTTCAGAGATGGACATCTTATTGTCATTCAGAATAATGATAAAATTGGTCTCCTGCTTTGCCGCATTGTTCAAAGCCTCATAGGCCATGCCGCCTGTGAGGGAGCCGTCCCCGATGACGGAAACTATCGTATGCTTCCCGCCCGTGATATCCCTGGCCATCACCAGCCCCAGTCCCGCAGAAACGGAAGTGGAGCTATGGCCCGTGTCAAAGACATCACAATCGCTTTCTTTACGCTTTGGAAAACCGCTGAGTCCATGAAACTGGCGCAGAGATTCGAAACCGTCCTTCCGTCCGGTGAGAATTTTGTGTGTGTAGGACTGATGCCCCACGTCCCAGATGATCTTATCTTCCGGCAGGTTCAATGCCAAATGCAGCGCCATTGTCAATTCCACCGCCCCCAGATTGGAACCCAGATGCCCCCCTGTAACACTGATCGTCCGAATCAGAAAATCACGAATTTCCTGTGCAAGGATATTCAGATCTTCTTTCCTTATCTTCTTGATATCATTTGCATGTTCTATGGTTTCAAGCAGCATACCCTACCGTATCCTTTCCCCCGCCGCCACATCATTTGCGTCTATATATCAGATTCAAAATCAAAGCTTTCAGGAATTCATGTTCCCCCTCGAATTCATCCAGAATGTCAGCCGCTTCACGGGACAGGGCCTCCACATCCGTTTTGGCCTGCTCCATGCCTCTCAATGTCACATATGTCTGTTTATGGTTCAGGGCGTCGCTGCCCGTGGGCTTCCCAAGCTCTTTGCTGTCACCCACCACATCCAGGATATCGTCCTGTATCTGGAAAGCAATGCCCACATTATACGCACATTTCTCTATTTTGCGGATCTGTTCTTCCGAGGCGCCGGCAAGAATCGCTCCTACTGTCATAGCCGCCTGAATCAGCGCCGCCGTCTTGTGTTCATGGATAAACATAAGACGTTCCAGGTTCTCCCCAGAAGCCGCATCCGGGCAGTGCACCTTATCCGCTGCAGCCCTCACCGCAGCTTCGTCCCGTCCTTCCGCCATAATGTCCGCTGCCTGTCCGCCTATCATGCCGTGGATGCCCGCCTTCCCGGCCAGAACGGAAAGCGCACGCCACACGCGCTCCGCCTGACGGAGTTTATCCGCATCCGAAATGCACGCATTTGCAATATCGTTATCTTTTACACAATATTCCATCGCTTTCAATGCCGTCTCAAAGGCAAAATTCAGCAGCCCGTCTCCTGCCAGAATCCCCATGGCATCACCGTACACATACCAAGTGGTCTCCCGCCCCCTGCGGTATCTGTCATTATCCATGGCCGGCAGGTCGTCGTGAACAAGCGAATAGGTGTGAATCATTTCGATTGCCGCCATAAAACAGCCGACAATCTCTTCCCCGGTACCGCCGCACATCCGGAAAGCCTCCCACATCAGCACCGGGCGCAGCCGCTTTCCGCCTGCAGTCAGGCTGTAATTCATGGCCTCGATGACTTGCCTCTGCAGTCCTTCCTCCTCCGGCAGGCGGCATTTTAAAATCCGCTCCGCCATTGCCGTCACATCTTCCAGTTCCCTGTTAAACGCCTTCGTCTCCATACGCAAATTCCTCCAGCTGCCCGTCTGCACTGAGTTTCAGCACCTGTTTTTCCACCCTGTCAATCTGACTGTTGCACCGCTCCAGCAGGAGCATTCCCTCACTGTAAGTCTGAAATGCCTTCTCCAACGGAAGCTCTTCATCCTCCAGCTGCAATATGATTTCCTCCAACCTGGCAAAATTCTCCTCCAGCGTCGGTTCCTTCTTTCCATCACCCATGACCTGTCCCTCTTTCCGTGCTGTTGCCTCAGTTCCCCGTCTCCCTGCCGCCGGTCCGCAAATGCCATTCCGCACCTGTCTTCCGCTCCGCGATCCCAGGGCTTTCACCCTGGCGGAAACCTGCAGATAAACTGCCCTCAGTCCTCCCTGGCCCTAAAATCCGAATTCGGTTTCATTTCCAGAGCCTCATATGCCGTCACTCTGGCGTCAATCACGCCGTCAGAGACCATGATATGAATCTCCTGCCCCGCCTGAACCTGCCGGACAGAACGGATGTTTTTCCCTTCCGCATCCTCTATATAAGAATAGCCGCTGCACAGACGATCCAACGGAGAAAGCCCCCGCAGCCGCTCCACATAAATTTCCAGTGAATGGCGGCGCTTCTCCACCAGGCGCCGCATGCCTTCCCGCAGGCGTTCCTCTGCCGAAATCGCGTCCATTTTCTTCCGGCCTATCCGGTATCCGGGACTCACAATCTTCATGCGCAGATCCAACTGCCGCAGCTGCCCCTGTCTCTCCTCTATTTTCCGCCGCAGCTGCCGCCAGAGCGCATCCCTGTACGCAGAAACCGCTCCCAATATCTCGTGGACATCCGTCACCGCCAGTTCCGCGGCGGCAGAAGGCGTCGGTGCCCGCAAATCCGCCACATAATCAATAATTGTGGTATCCGTTTCATGCCCCACCGCCGAAATAATAGGTATGGAGCAGTCAAACACCGCCTGGGCTACCTCCCGTTCATTAAAGGCCCAGAGATCCTCTATGGAACCGCCGCCCCTGCCTACAATCATCACGTCCACCTTCAGGGCTTCCAGCGCGCGGATGCCGCTCACGATGCTTCCCACCGCCGCTTCCCCCTGTACGATGGCCGGATACAGTATAATCCGGACATAGGGATTCCTCCTGCCGGCTATCTGAATGATATCCCTCACCGCGGCTCCCGTGTCCGCCGTCACCACCCCAAGCGTCCGAATATACTTTGGTACAGGCCGTTTATATTCCTGGGCAAACATGCCCGATTCCCACAGTTCCCGCTTCAGCTGCTCATACCTTTCGTACAGAAGCCCGTTCCCTGCCAGCGTAATCTCTTTTGCATAGAACTGGTACTTTCCGTCCCTCTCGTACACATCCACAGTCCCGCCCACTATCACCTGCTGCCCTTCGGACATACGAAAAGAAAGACCCCCGCGGTTGCCTGCAAACATGACGCAGCCTATGGTCCCTTTCGGATCCTTCAACGTAAAATAAATATGCCCTGAGGAATGATATTTGCAGTTGCTCACCTCTCCCTTAACGTAAAGGCTCCGCATCAGATAATCCTGCCGGAACATATTTTTAATATAGGAATTCAGTTGTGCTACCGTATAAATATTGCGAATATCAATCACCCTGTGTTTTCAATTTTGCTATCTTGCCGAGAATGGCATTCACGAACCCCCCTGAATTCTCCTGTCCGTACTGTTTCGCGATTTCCACAGCCTCGTCAATCGCCACGCCCTCAGGAATGTCCTGGTCGTAACGCATCTCATAAACGGCCAGGCGAAGTACAGCCAGCTCCACCTTTCCCATACGCGCCGTCTGCCAGCCTACAGTGTTGTCGTCAATAAGCCTGTCTATCTCCGGTATCTTCTCCCGAATACTCTGACAGCGCGTCTCAATATAATCGGCGTCTTTCTGGGAGCCTATTTCCTCATTGTCCTCCAGAAACAGCCTCATCTGTCTCGGCATTTCTTCCGGCATATGAAATTCTGTCTGAAATAAGAGCCGGAAAACCTGTTCTCTCTGTTCGTGTCGTCCCATTGTATGTTTTTACCTGACCTTTACTCCTGCAATTCGGATGTTCACATCACTGCAGTCCAAACCTGTCATATTCTCGATGGCAGCCTTTACCTTGGCCTGAACCTGATGGCAGGTGGCGGGAATGCTGTAGCCGTATTCCACCGTCAGCGCCAGGTCAACCTTTACCTTACGGTCCTCCACTGCCACCCGCACGGACCTGGCAAGCTTCTTCACCCCGATCCGGCTGATCAGCTCGTTGGTAATATTCCCCGCCATACAGCTTACGCCTTCCGCCTCCGTGGCTGCCAGCGCCGCAATCATCGCCACCACGTCATCCGCAATCTGAACCACGCCCACCTTGTCCACTTCCCTCAGCACCGTGCTGCTGCCTGTTTCCTTCTCCATAAGATAACCTCCTTAAAGTCGCTCTGCCATATGGTTCTTAGTATACCACATTTTCTATTCATTTGTCACCCAAAATGTCAAAGAGTGCTGTTTTTCGTTCTGCGCGTAGGCAATACGATTTTCCTCATCTGACAAATAGTCGAATATTCCCTGTTCTTCAATCAATTCATTCAGAACTTCTGCATAGCAGGCCGCATCGGCGCATTTTATGGTAATATCCTTCTGGCCGCTTTCAATGGCTTTGCGAAAAAGGGCTTCCATCTGTTCCCTGTCATAGGCGGTAAACAGCGCCCCCTCCCTGACATAGTAGTTGGCGGCCGTGGCCGTACACAGCGGCATCGGCACTTCCCCGCCGATGGTGTGGGTTCGCAGAAGCTCCTCCGTGGTCACGTTGAGGTAATCATAATTAATCTCCGGCATGGAAATCTCCCCGTCCGCTTCCAGGGATGCCTCCTCAGACACGGGCATGTCTTCCGTGCGGTAGGATACATCCCCCCAGGTAGTGTCAAGATAGTAATATTCCCCGTCCACCTTCACCAGATTCCAGGCATGTCCCTCCCCCGTCTCCACCGTCCCCAGCACCAGCGTACACTCCACCCCCAGGCGGTTGAGAAGATACTGAGTGGCCTTCGCATAGCCCTGGCACACGGAAAAATGCCGGACAAATACCGAGTAAATATTCTGGTTGTCCGGAGCGTCCAGATCGTAATCCGTATTTCGTATCAGCGTTTCATATACATACTTCACCTTGTCATAATCCGATGCATCCGGCGCGATGCCTGCCAGGAGCGCTTCTGCAGCCGCTGCTATCTCCTCGCGCCTTACGACGGCATCCTCCAGCTCCACATTGTAGGTTCCCGAAAATTCTATGGCAGTAATCTTCTCTCCCCTGGCATACTTTGTATAGGAATAGCCTTCCACGTAGAAAAGCTCCGGATGGTCACTCAAGACACACTGGAATATCCTGTCAATGTCCGTATCGTCCAGCCCTCCCGCAAGCCCGGGCTGGCTCAGCCGCTCCTCCCCGCCAAAGCTTCCCAGGATCCGTTCAATATCATGATACCAGATCTGCTCCGTCTCACCGAGGCTCTCGTAAGCATAAGGAAAGGCTTCCTCCATCAGGAAGCACACCGCAGGAAGCACCTCTTCCTCCGGAACCGGCTCCGGCAATGCGGCAGCTTCGGAAGCCTCTTCCGCTTCCCCCTGCCCCGCTGTCAAATCTCTGGGGATTTCATCCAATAGTCCGTCTGTACACCCCGTGAGCCGGATGCATAAAAGCACCATCCACAGGGAGAACGTAAATTTCCGCACTCTTTTTTTCATTTCCGTTCCCTTTTACTCTATACTTTCAGACATGCGCTTCCGGCGTCAGTGCCTTCCGGCGACGTACTCTGGCCTTCTGCACACTCAGTTCCTGCCGAACTCCGTCAAAACCAGCCCTTTATTCCTGTCAAGCGTCATACCGATGCTCCATGGATTCACAAACAGCAGCAGCGGATTGCCCTTCATGTCCTTCACCTTCTTCATGTCCGAGGTTCCGGTGAGCCTGGCAATATCCACCTCTTCCTTATTTTCAATCCAGCGGATATGCTCATAGGGCAGATTGTCAAGGCGTATCTCCACATTATATTCGTTTTCCAGCCGGTACTTCAGCACGTCAAACTGCAGTACGCCCACCACGCCCACGATAATCTCTTCCAGGCCCGTATTGAACTCCTGAAATATCTGGATGGCGCCTTCCTGGGCAATCTGCTCAATTCCCTTGACAAACTGCTTCCGCTTCATGGTATCCATCTGGCGCACTCTGGCGAAATGCTCCGGGGCAAAGGTAGGAATCCCCTCATAACAGAATTTCTCCCTGGGCGTACACAGCGTATCCCCGATAGAAAAAATCCCGGGGTCAAATACGCCGATGATATCTCCCGCATAGGCCTCGTTTAAGATTTTACGCTCGTCCGCCATAATCTGCTGCGGCTGGGACAGCCTCATGACCCTGCCTCCCTGCACATGGCGCACCTCCATCTGGGCATCAAATTTCCCGGAGCATATGCGCATGAAAGCAATCCTGTCACGGTGGGCTTTGTTCATATTTGCCTGAATCTTAAACACAAAAGCACTGAACTCCTTCTCCGCAGGCTCTATCACGCCGATATCAGACTTTCTTGGAAGGGGCGTTGTAGTCATATTCAGGAAATGTTTTAAAAAGATCTCCACACCAAAGTTCGTCAGCGCAGAGCCGAAACACACAGGCGTCAGTTCCCCGGCACGCACCGCTTCCAGGTCAAATTCAGCCCCGGCACCGTCCAAAAGCTCCATTTCCCCCAACAGCTTGTCCAACGGCCCCTCGCCGATAGCCTCCCGCAGGCGTACCTCCTCCTGAATCGGGATCGCAGTGGCTGTGCCTTCCTTCGTTCCCTTCTCCGTGTCTGAGTAGGATATCACACACTTATTTTCCCTGTCATAGACCCCCTTGAACTCCTTTCCCGATCCAATGGGCCAGTTCAGGGGGCAGGTGGCTATCCCCAGTTCCTTCTCGATATCGTCCAGCAGGTCAAAGGTGTCATTGGCATCCCTGTCCAGTTTGTTGATAAAGGTGAAAATGGGAATCTTACGCATGACGCAGACCTTGAACAGCTTCCTGGTCTGGGCCTCCACGCCCTTGGACGCGTCGATTACCATCACGGCGGAATCCGCCGCCATCAGCGTGCGGTAGGTATCTTCTGAGAAGTCCTGATGTCCCGGCGTATCCAGGATATTGATACAGTAACCGCCATACTCGAACTGCAGCACGGAGGAGGTAACCGAGATACCTCTCTCCTTTTCTATCTCCATCCAGTCGGAAACCGCATGTCTTGCAGTTGCCTTTCCCTTAACGCTTCCCGCCAGATTGATTGCGCCGCCGTACAGCAGGAATTTCTCGGTAAGAGTGGTCTTTCCCGCGTCAGGATGCGAAATAATCGCAAACGTACGGCGGCGGTTAATTTCTTCTGTATAATCGTTCATTTATTTATGTTCCTCCGTTAATTATTTCATGCGCCGCCGGATGCACAGGTATTTTTGATAAAAATTCCGGCTGCGCTGCAGGATATCGGAATAAAGCCTCGTCCCTCCTCCAGGGCGTATTTGGAAATTGCCTTCCGGCAGATGGCGAAAATGAATTTTCAAAACATACCCTAAGGCGATGTCAGCCCGGATCCCGTCAGCATAGTATCTCCCTCAAAAGCCGGCGCAATACCAAAATAATGCAGAACCGTAGCCGCTATGTCCGCAAAAGTACTCCTGGTTCCCAGATTCACAGGCTTCACCTTTCTGCCGTACATCAGAAACGGCGTGTATTCCCTTGTGTGGTCGGTGGTAGCCAGATAACCCGGATCGCAGCCATGGTCCGCCGTGATCATCAGTATGTCGTCTTCCCGCATTTTCCCGAAAATCTCCGGAAGCTTATCGTCAAAAACACTCAGGGCCTCCGCATATCCGTCCACATCCCTGCGATGCCCGTAGAGCATGTCGTAATCTACCAGGTTGATGAAGCACAGGCCTTCGAAATCTTTATCCAGATACTCCAGCGTCCGCTGGATTCCTTCCGCATTTCCTGAGGTATACACGGCTTCCGTAATTCCCTTTCCTGCGAAAATATCTTTTATTTTCCCCACCGCGATAACGTCCTTCCCCTTTTCCGACAGCTGGTCCAGCATGGTCACCGAAGGCGGCAGAATGGAAAAATCATGCCTGTGGGGCGTCCTGGTAAAGCTTCCTCCGCACGGGCCTACAAAGGGACGGGCAATGACTCTGCCCACGCCATGTTTTCCCTGAAGGATCTCCCTTGCCATACGGCAGTATTCATAGAGCTGTTCCAAAGGCACAACCTCCTCATGGGCCGCAATCTGAAAGACGCTGTCCGCGGAGGTATATACGATTAAATCCCCGGTCCTGACATGGGCGTCGCCGTAATCCTGGATGACCGCGGTACCCGAGTAAGGCAGATTGCAGAGTATGCCGCGCCCCGTCTTTTGGCGGAAAACGTCCAATACCTCCTCCGGAAATCCTTCCGGATAAGTGGGCAGCGGGTTCGGTGAGCAGACGCCGGCTATCTCCCAGTGGCCGATGGTGGTATCCTTTCCCCTGGAACGTTCTGTCATGCGGGCAACGGCCGCGGTGTGCTTTTCGGAAGCTTTGCGCGCCAGGGCTTCTTCCACCCCGTCTATCCGAAACAGCCCCATCTCTTCCATATGGGGAATTCGAAAAAAAGTGCTGGAAGACACGGTTTTCAACGTATTTACATCTATGTCTCCGTAGGAAAACGAGTCCTCCATGGCTCCGATTCCGAAACTGTCCAAAACAATCAAAAACACTCTTTTCATATTTCGTCCTGTCCTTTCCGCCGGAATTGCCGTAAGTGACCGGTCATGTTTCCGGATATTGCGGGCCGAAATCTGCCTGTTCCCAGTGGGAAACAGAGTCCGCTGAAACTGGGCTGGCAGCTGCCCGTCCTGCGTGGGAAACGTGAGCCAGGCAGTTGTTTCGCTCGATGAAAACTTTCTCTGCTGCCGGGGCAGCATATACGGGCAGAGGGGGTTGCAGCATTAAGGGTTATGGACACCGGATACAGTTACGCCTGATGATTGGGCATCTGTACCTTGTGTAGAATTTCTTAATGCGACAGCCCCTCGCTTCGCTCATCAAATGGCCGCATACTCATCTACTCAAGCAAACCCGGCCTATGTGTATACGTCCATTTGACTGTGCCCTTTGCGGACATTATATCACAACTCCTATGTAAAACAAACAGATTTTTACGGAAAATCGAAACTGTGTTTTTCCGGATTATTGGACAACGGTGCTGATGATGATGTTTTCTGCCGGAATTTCGGTTTTCCGTTTTACGATATCTTCAATCTGTGCCCTCATGATATCGTCCAGTGCGGCGGCATTGACCACCACATCCACCGCGTCCCCGTTGATGCTCACCACCACGTCCCGGAAGCCTTTCGCCTCAAGAAGTATCTCTGCAGCGGCTTCCTTCTCGGCTATGGCGGTCATGGTCACCATGCTGTCTACCGCTTCCTGCTTCTGCTCATCGGTAAGTCCGGCGCTGTTGATTATCTCCAGCAGTGTCTCTTTGTTTTTCGCACGGGTCTGCTCTTTCAAAAGCTTCGCATCGGAAAGGATTGTTACGCCCGGCGTGGAGGTAAAGACGGCTTCTCCGGGAATCTCGCCTTCTTCCGGCGTATTATTTTCCATCTCCCCCTCTGCCGTACCCGATGTATCCAGGATTTCCATATCCGTATCCAGATAGTTATCCACGATTTCACCTGCATCGGAATCCAGGCTTTCAATGTCCGTCATCCCCGCCATCAGATCCTCATCCGACAAATCCATCAGTCCGTCATCCGCCGTGTAATTCTCCGTGATAATACCGCCGGAATCCACAGGGCTTGCATTTCCCACGTCTACATTGCTGTCGTCTGTTTTCACGATTTCCTCTTCCAGTCCGGTCCCCGCAAACTGCAGATAGCCTGCAATCGCAATCATGATTGCCAGAGCGGTTATCATTAGCTGATTTTTTTTGATTAGACTTTTCACATTCATTCCCCTCTTTGCGTTTTACTACTTCATTGTATGAGCCCCCGCCGGGATATATGCTTGGAATATCCCGAAATTATGGGACTTCTTTCCTGGGTTCCGGCTCCATTTTCACCACTTTCACTTTATGGGCCTCCACGCCGAACAGAGCCTGCACAATCTCAACCACAGTCCTGTTGATACTGCCGCTCCCCGCCCCTTCCGCCACCACCAGTACTCCCTCAATCTCCGGAGACAGCGTTTTAATGACATAGGGTTCGCTTGCGCCCCCTTCTGTACGGTATACCGTATTTTCTTCGGAATCTACCTGGCTGACGGACCTGGTTCCCCCCTGGGAATCATTTTCATTGGTAGATGAACGGCTCACCGGCTGTTCCTTTTCAACCACCAGTTCACGGGAAGATTTCAGAGTGATCATTACCTCGACCCTGCCTACACCGTCCATCCTGGACAAAAGCTGAATCAGGCGTTCCTCCAGATATGCAGCATAGTTCTCTTCGCTGCTGCCCTCCCCGGACATATCGCTCCCCTCCTTCCCGCTGTCCGTAACCGTTCCGGGAAAAAGCTGAATATCACTTTTCCCTCCCTCTTCCCCTTTCTGCGCACCGTCATCGGTGGGAAGCGCTATGATCACCAGCAATATTCCCATCAGTATGACTACAATAAAGTTGTCCTTGCGAAACCATTTCTGTAATCCTCTGTCCGCAGCCCACTTTTTCCAGTCCCTGCCCATATTATCACATGCCTTTCCCGTGCCCGCTGTCCCGTTCCTTGTTTATTTCCCGCTGCCCCTTCTCCCCTTGTCTCTGCCTGTACACCTTTTGACCTTTTCGCCGGTCACTTCCCTGTCTGTCGTCTCCTATGGTCTTTTCTCCGCTTCTGTGTCTGTACACTTTTGGCCTTTTCTACACCCACTTCCCTGTCTGTCGTCTCCTATGGTCTTTTCTCCGCTTCTGTTCCTGTGCCCGCATCCCACCTTGTCCCTTTGATTGTCTTTCTATGATTTTCATGCCTGCTTTCCGTCGTGTCTTTTCCCATTTCCGTTTTCTGTACACTATCTTTTGCCGCACTTTCCCTTCCTATGAAATCGGTTCTATCAAAACCGGATCTATCTCCTCTATCCGGATGGTAATGCCGGCATTCCCCTCATCCGCAGCTTCCATATCCCGGACATTTTCCCCATGCCAATTTTCTCCGGTTTCCCAGTCACTTTTTCTGTCTCCATTCGTGTCATACTTCTGCTCTGCCGCCACTTCTTCCCCGGTTTCGCCTCTGCCTTCTTCCGCCCCCTGGCTGGTTCCGGCTTCCACGGTCCCGCTTTCCCGGCTGCTCTCGCCTCCTTCCGCTTCCCTTTCCTGACTGGTTCCGGCTTCCGCTGTATCGCTTCCCCACCCCGCCTCTCCGTCCCCGTCCGCCCGGTTTTCACTGTCCTGCGAATCCTCCAGATGCCTCTGCACTTCCTCCAGCGTCATCTGTTCCAGAAGGACATCCGCCGCTTCAGCGCTTTCTGCTGCTTCCTCCATCCCCCGCTCCAGTTCCCGTCTGAACTGCCGCAGTATTTCTGATGCTTCCTGCCCGCCTCTCCCCAAAATCAATTTTCCCACCGGTAGAAAAATCTGTATCATAATCATGATTCCCGCCAATAGACGCAGATATTTCTCATAAGCTTCATTTGGCCTGAAGTGAATGATAGCCCTGACACAGATCATGAAGATACCCAGTCGGCATATGGCCTGAAATAATGAATTTTGCATATGGATACTGCCTCCCTATACGACTGTAATTCTGCCGGACAACCGACTCACAGCCTATTTCAATCCTATTACGGCTATTGCAATCAAAAACAGAAGCATTGCCGTCCCTGCCGCCCTCAGTAAAAGCAGACAGGCATTTCCCGTCCTATCGGCACAGGCGGTAAGCCTTCTGTCACTGATAATCCCTATAAAAGCTGCCGCCAGCTTCAGGAGAAGTGCAATCACTGCAATCTTTACCAGCGGCAGCACACAGAGCAGGAGCAAAAGCAAAAGCAATACAACGCCTATACTGTTCCTAATCACCACCGCGGAACCGAGAACCAGTTCCATAACGCCCCCCACTGCGTCTCCCACCCCCGGGATAGCAGAAACAAGCTTCTGAAGAGATGAATTTCTGGCGGAATCCACCACCGGAGCAATCAGACGCTGAAAGACACCAAGTCCCGTTACAATCCCCAATGCCCCCTTCAGCCCCCAGCCAATCACTTTTCCAAGGAATGCAATCAAGAAGTCAAGTTTCTCCTCAATCCAGATGCCGTTCACGATTGACAACATACATAAGCTGTAAATCAACGGCAGAATCAGCGCCGACAGGACAGATTCCACCCCATACACAGCCAGCAGCATCAGCTGCCTGGAAGCCCCGGCTGTCACAGCCCCTGAGGAAACGCCTATGGAAAGCAGATATACCGGAACCAGAAGCCTGGCAAACAGCACCACATTTTCCATCACATTTCCCGCCGTCTCTGCCGCCTGAGCAAAACATTTCAGGAGTACCGTAGTAAACAGCAGATATATGAAGTAAAAACTCATATCGGCAACCTGTTGCCGGTCAAAAATTTCCACGAAACGAGTCGTCAATGCAGAAACGATTCCAAGCACCAACAACCACACAAAAATATTCCTCATGCCGTTTAGCTGACCCTCAATATCCGCAATACCTCCTCGAAACAGACCGGCTATGGCACCCGGAATGTCACCCTCCATCACCTGTGCAAAGAGTCCTTCCAGATTCAGTGTCCGCTCCGGAAACAGGCGTGCAATCCCCTCTTCCAGCTTATCCAGCCCGTAATCCTGCCAAATGAGACTCAGATCCATCATTCATACTCCCCGCCTGTCCTGCCTGCATCCGCTCCTACGGATGTCCATTTAACGAACATTTGTTCCCAAGACATCCTGCCTTCGTATATCCGTCACCGCACTTCCCGTCTTCAAGCAATTTGCACCCTCACATCCGCTCTTCAAGCATTCGGCACACAAGCATCCCGCACCCTCACATCCGGGCAGTCGTTCCTGCCGCTTCTATTTGGCCGAGACAATTCTGTCCGCGATTACAAAAAGCTCTGTATCTGCTCGATGACTGCGAAAAGGATGGGCAGCCCCGCAAACATCACAGTCAGCTTCCCCAACACCTCAATCTGCCCAGCCACCGCGTGGTACCCCGCATCTGCGCAGATTCCGGAACTAAACTCACATATATACGTAATTCCGACTACTTTTAACAAAATTGCAAGGTATGCATCTGCGCCGTCCAGATAGGATTTTATCTTTTCAAGCTGCACCATCACGGATTCCACCTGCCGTATGCAGAAGAAAAATATAATAATGCCCACTGCAAGACCGATATAAGTGGCGTATTCCGGCTTTGCTGCCCGAAACTGTATTGCCAGCAGTACCCCTGCAATTCCCAGAAATGCAACTTTTACAAGTTCCGTCATAATATATATGCCCCCCTGGCACTTACTCACGCCTCTGCAGGCCACGCTCTCCCTTCCTGCCGTCACAGCGAAAACAATGTTTCGATAACCTGAAAGAGTTCATATATGTATGGCACTATCCAGGTTAGTACCAGAATCAACCCCGCCAGGCTGATCAGGAAAGCATGTTCCTCCCTGCCGCTGTGCTTCAGGATCTGACTCAGTATGGTTACCAATATTCCAACTGCCGCAATCTTAAATATCAGGCTTACTCCCATAACACCGTCCTCCCGAATCACATTTCTTCAGGGTCCTTCCCGAACCGTTCTCGTTAACACAATATCAGTATCAGCATCAGCCCGCCCATAGCGCCAAGCCCCACGGCCATTCTGGCCTTCTCCCCGTTTTCTTTCTCCAGCCGGCATTCTATGGCACCGAGTCTCTCCACCCCCTGCTCAATCATGCGCAGCTGCATCTGACTGTCCGCGAATCCTGCCTGCCGTGTAAAATCCAGAAAGCATTCCCTGTCTACACCCTTCAGCGGCAGTTCCTTTAAGATACTGTCCATTTCCTCCCGGAATATTTCTCCAAAGGAAAATCCGGTATTTTCCTCCATCCTGCCGCCGATTTTCCGGAATGCCCCGTCATAGGGAGGGGACAGGTACCTGGCAATATGGCCGCAGCATTCCGGCAGCGTATCCCTTCCATACCGCACCTCTCCTGCCAAAAGCTCCAGAATATTCCGCAGGCTGCGCAAGGCTCTCAGGCGTCCGTTCATCTGGTTGCGGTACCACATTCCCATCCCCAGGCATCCGCTGAAAATCATACAGCAGCCCAAAACCTTCACCATCTCCCGTCTCCCCTTTCCGATATCTGCCTCACCAGGCATTTCCCGTTTTCTTTTCCAAGGACAATAAATAAATCGAACAGTTTCTCCCAGTAATCCGGCTGAAGTCCGAACCTGCGTTCCACATCCCGTCGATCTTCCCCGTGTGCCGTGGCAAGAATTCTGCAGCCGCAGGCAGCTGCCTGTCCCAGCGCCCGGAGTTCTCCGTCGCTGCCCAGCTCGTCAATGGCAATGACTTCCGGAGACATGGAGCGGAGTAAAAGCAGCATCCCTGTCTCCTTGGGACAGCCGTCCAGCACATCCGTACGCATACCCAGGTCATTCTGCACCCTTCCCAAATAAGAACCCGCCAACTCGGAACGTTCATCCACCACGCCCACAGCCGCTCCCCTGCCGTAGGCATTTCCGTCCGATACCTGGCGTATCAGATCCCGCAGCAACGTAGTCTTACCACACCCCGGAGGCGAGATGAGCAGCGCGTTTTTCAGGCTGCCCTTCCGATACATAACAGGCAGAATACCGTCTGCCGCGCCTTTCATCTGATGGGAAACTCTGATGTTCAGAAAGGAAATATTTTTCAGGGTTCTGATACTCCCGTCCGCTTCCAGAACGGCTTGTCCCGCCACCCCCACACGGTGTCCCCCCGCTACGGTAACAAATCCCCTTCGTATTTCCTCCTCAAAAGCATAGGGAGAATAGTGGCAGATATGCTCCAGAATCTCCCGCAGCATCTTCTCCTCCATAACATAAGCATTCGAATACAAATCCGTTAGTTCCCCTTTTTCGTCGAGGTAGGCTTCCCTGCCCTTCCGATGCAGTATCACAGGCCTCCCCGCCCGCAGGCGGATTTCCTGTATGTGTTCCTGTTCCTCCGCCGTCCGCCGCCAGAATGCCCGGTACTGCTGCGGAAACAGCTGTATGATCCCGTTATCCATCTACCTGTCCTCCTTTCTCAAATATATGAACAAACAGGCAGGATATTCCTGGCAAAATAAAAAAGCCGGAGAGAAGTGCCCTCCTGGGGCAGCTCCCCTCTGACTTTTCCTGTCAGCCGCTGTCTCACTTGCCGAAAACATCGGACAGCTTTTATCATTCGGCTCAATTTCCAGGCAGCAGCAAATACCTCAGACATCAGCTCCAAGCCGTCAATATGTATATACATAATGATATAACCTGCAGTATCCTCCGTCCAGATTCTCTACTTCCAGGTTAATCATAAAGGAATCCACGCCCAACGCCTTCAACGCGCCATCCACATATCCCTTCCAGTAGTCTCCGTTGGTGTATGCCTGCTCCACGGAATCCCACAATCCTTTCGGAATCACATTTATAAATTGACGGCTTCCCGTTCCCGCCTCCTTAAGCTGCTTTTCGCAGTCCTCATAATATTCCTTCATGGTATCCCGGACATCATCCTCCGTGATGCCGGCTCTCTCCAACGCCTCCTGCTTCTTTTCGGACTCCGTGGACGCTGTGTCCAGATCTGCTCCCGTCCTGCTCTGCCATGTCAGCGGCTCCGCAGGCGTGGGATTAATCAATACCGGAGTACTTTCCTCCGCGCCCTCTCCCTCCTGTTCACCACTGTCGGACACCCGGCCGGTACCGTCTTCCGGATTTTCGTTTTCCTCCGTTCCGGAAGTACCGCCGCCTTCCGGATTCACCGATGCTTCACCGCCGGACACACATGCCGGCAGATAGACCGCAAGCCCCGTCCGTACATGGCTTGTTCCGAATTCCCGGTCGCTTTTGTTGAAGTAATCATAAGTAGGCGTATCGGTATCGTCCCACGTCACATCCACATTGTAATAATTCGAATCCAATTTTACGATATTCCATGCATGGTCTTCCCCCGCATAGCCGGTACAATAATAGCACGGTATCCCCATCTGCTGCATCAGATACTGAAAAGCCCTGGCATAGCCGGCACACACGCTCCTGCCCTGCACCAGTGCGCTGTAGGCACTCTGGTTCATGGGTGCGTCCATGACATATTCCACCGACTGCATCAGGCTGTCATGGACAAAACGCTCCTTCTCCAGGCTGCTTCCCTGAGCTGCGGACAGAATCCGCCCTGCACGGTCTTCGAACTCCCGTTTTGCCTCCTCCAGGTTCTCTGCAGCCGCGTTAAATTTCAAGGTGATCTCCACACAGTTTCCGTTTCTCAGATATTTGCAGGAGTATCCTGTCTCCAGCCAGAACAATTCCGGATGATCGTTGTATACCGCCTCAAACACAGTCTTCAGCTGATTCACATTCACCTCTGTCACCGGCGCGAAACTCTGCACCATATCTACGGCATTCGCATAAATCTGTCCGTACAGCCGGCGCATATCCGACTCCAGCATAGCATAATAAGGGTAAAATTCCGCGTCAAAGTCCAGCTCGCTGCCCGTGTTCCCCACAGGCGCGTTTTCCGTCAGGTTCTCTGCCTCCTCCGGAAGTATCTGCTCCGATTCCTCCTGCACGGGTTCATAGCCGCTTCTGCCGCTGACAGGTACTTCCGCCGGCTGGCTTTCGGGCAGCTCGTACTCAGCCTGATTTCCGTCCCGTATCCAGTCGGCGTTGACTCCCGGCTGCACTTCCCCCGGCTGCCCAATCAGGTTATCCGCATCCGAATCATTCCTGCCCGGGACGCTTCCGGACGGACCCTCTTCTTCCGCTCCGATACCCGGGAGTATCCCCTCCGGGATGCTTCCCTCCCCCGAAACCGAATCCTCCGGACTCCCTTCCGTTTCCACTGCCCCCGCAGACGTCAGGTTTTCCACCTTCTCCGCCAGCATTTTCGTCAGAGACGGGGACATGGCACACGCCAGAACGCCGATACACAGCAGCATGATCAATGACATTATGAAGAAAAAAATTCCTTTTATCGCTTTCAAATTTACACCCATTCTGCCGATTATCCCGGCCATTGTATTTTCTGTTTCGTTTTTATTTTTCTAAACTGATTATACCAAAAACTCCAAAACCTGTAAATCGTTCTCTTCAATTTCATGTCAAATATAAAAATATATAAATAAAAACACCCTGCGGCTTTTCCATCAGGCCCCAGGGCATTTCCTCTATTTCTCCTATCTGTTCTCCAACGGTATGTATTCTTCCTGCTTCTGCATGACGCTCTTGTAGGCAGGGCGGATGATCTTGTCCATGTTAATCAACTCCTCGATTCTATGGGCGCTCCAGCCCACGATCCTGGCAATGGCGAAAATAGGAGTAAACATTTCCAACGGAATCTCCAGCATGCTGTACACAAATCCGCTGTAAAAGTCTACATTGGCGCTTACGCCCTTGTAGATACGCGCCTTTTCCGCGATAACCTGAGGCGCCATGCGCTCAATCATGGAATACAGGGCAAAATCCTTCTGCCTGCCCTTGGCGGATGCCAGCATTTCCACAAAGCCCTTGAACACCTGCGCTCTGGGGTCTGAAAGCGAATACACCGCATGGCCCATGCCGTAGATCAGCCCCTTCCTGTCAAAGGCTTCCCTGTTCAGGATTTTCTTCAGATACGCCCGGACAGCATCCTCATCCGCCCAGTCGGACACATTGCTCTCAATATCCCGCATCATCTCCACTACCTTGATGTTGGCGCCGCCATGCTTGGGTCCCTTCAGGGAGGACAGTGCCGCCGCAATCACAGAATAAGTATCGGAACCTGAGGACGTGACCACACGTGTGGTAAAGGTAGAGTTGTTACCGCCGCCGTGCTCCATATGCAGAACCAGGGCGATATCCAGTACTTTGGCCTCCAGCTCCGTGTATTCCTTGTCGGGCCGCAGCATCATCAGCAGATTCTCTGCCGTGGACAGCTTCTTGGAAGGACGGTGTATGTACATGCTCTCGTCATTCTGATAATGATTATACGCATGGTAGGCATAGACAGCCAACATGGGGAATACCCCGATGAGGCTCATGCACTGCCGCAGCACATTCTCAATTGTAGTGTCACTGCAGTTTCTGTCATAGGAAGCCAGCGTCAGCACGCTTCTGGTCAGGGAATTCATGATATCGTTGCTGGGGGCCTTCATAATGACATCCCTGGTAAAATTGGTGGGCAGCGTCCTGTTGGCTGCCAGAATTTCACGGAACTGCTTCAACTCCTTTGCGTCCGGCAGCTTTCCGAATAACAGCAGATAGGATATCTCCTCGAATCCGAATCCTGTCTCCCGGAACCCCTTCACCAGCTCAATGCAGTCATAACCCCGGTACCACAATTTACCCTCACAGGGTGTCTTCACGCCGTCCACCATCTGAAAAGCGTCTATTCTGGAAATATTGGTCAGTCCCGTGACCACGCCGTTTCCGTTCTTGTCACGCAGTCCTCTCTGGACCTCATATTTGTCGAACATCTCCGGCTCCAAATGGTCAGCCTCTCTGCATAACTGTGCATAATCATTCAAAAACAACTCTTTTTTTTTCAATAAACAGTCCTCCTAACTTCCTCAAACCATTTCCTACAGATACCTCTTTGTCAAGTCCAAATTAGCCTTACCTCTATTTTATCGTCTTTCCCTGCTTCCTGTCAATAAAAACTGTATAAATCTTTTCCTTTACTTCCTGCAAATTTGTAGAATTGCACCAAAACGCCTCTTTTGACAGTCAAATCGCAACTCGACAGTACCAGGAAATGCATGCCTGTATGACACACTTTCGAATACTCTGTATAAAAAAACGAAACTGCCCCTTTCGGATCCTTTACCCCTTTTTGCCTCACCTTTATCCTCTATCCTCAATCAGCATCTTCATTGTCGTTTCCTTCCTTAAATGCTGCCAAAGATACCCTAATGCAAATCATTCCCCCGCTACTATCCACATCTAAATCCCCTCTATAGGCATCTACAACCTTACGTATACTTCTCATTCCATAACCATGTCCCCTTCCGTCCTTTTCTATGCCTTCCAGAATACTCATGCCCTTTCTGGCCGCTTCCTCTGTTATCCAATTCCAAATCGTTACAATCAACATATTCTCTCTTCTTCTACATTATTTCCAACATTTGGGCTACATCCTCTGCAAACCGAACATGATCTTCCACGATTACAATCTGCATATTGAATTCCTTATCCTTTTATGTTTTTCACAAATTTAGCTTTCTTAATGTTCCTCTCTCCCGAAAAAGAACCTGCTTTCGTGTATTTTTACCCTAATTTTCTATGTTCCTACCCACGTGGAATCAGAAATTGACACGACGCACTTAAATGTCAATACTACATTAAAATATAGCATAAATCACGCAATTTAATATTGATTTTTTACAAAAACAGCCGGAAACGGAACTGCTGTTTATGCTGTCCCGCCTCCGGCATCCTCAAAACATTTGATTCACTCCATCATTCCCCCAGCAGCAGGTTCGCCCGGTTCTGCATCCGCTCCGCTGCCTCCTGCGAGCTGATATTCCCGTCAAAAAATGCCGCCGCCTCCTCGTTTATTATCTGAAACAGGCTCTTATTTTCATAGAAATACAGATGTTCCGTTATCTCACGCAGCAGTCCCGTTTCCTCCGGCGTTACAGACGCAATCTCCTGCCATCCTTCAAAATTTTCGTCATAGTCATTGCGCCATATAAAATAGGATCCCGATTTGTCATAGCGGATCTGCTGTTCAAACTTGTCTTTCAGCACCACAAAGCGGTCCGCCACATTGTCGGATCGGTTTGTATAGGACAGGCAGAACGCAATAAAGCTCCAGGCTTCCTCCTTATGCTCCGAAGCGCTGTTTATCCCCATCCAGTCATAGAGCTTCGCCGGATACCGAAGCTCCCCGGCGCTGTTTGGAAATCCGGCGATCCTTCCTTTGCCGGAAAAGGCAGATCTGATACAGAAATAGTCGTCCAGGCAATTCACTTCTTCTGTCACTGCCAGAAGCTGTCCTGCGTGAAACAGCTCCGCCCGCTCTCCTCTTTTGCTGATTCTCCTCAAATCCCCCAGTTTATCCAGACTCTCCAACAGACTGACAAATTCTTCCCCCGCAAAAGAGCTGCTCCTGCCGTTTTCATCCACATAATGGTCCATCTCCGCTCCCGAGAGAACCTGCAGCAAAAATGCCTCCGGTGAAACCAGGTAGTCAATACGGGTGTCCTCACCCTGTGCCATATATTCCGCCATTTCCCGGGGCGTCAAAACTTCCTGGGGCATGTCCTCGGGAAGAATCATGACATCCACGGCAAAGCTCAAGGGAATCCGTGGTATTTTTCCGTTCTTTGTAATCAGGTCCAGAATACCCGGAAGAATATCTTCGGCGGACACATCTTCCGCAGCTGCCAGATAAGGCATCAAATCCTCCACCGCCCCCTTGGCGGACAGATCGTTCATATCAAAAAAGGATTGGCGCTCCAGGAGAATGTCAGGCCCCTCCCCTTTCAGGAGTTCCAGTTGGAAATCCGAAACCGCTTTTTCCTCATATTCCTTCACCGTAATATGACATTCCGGGTGAATCCGGTTGTAGGACAATACCACCTGGTCAATCTTTGACGCCAGGGAATCGTTATACCAACTGGTGCCTGCCACTCCCAATACCAGTTCCTTTTTCTCCGGAATCTGGGAAGCCGGCACCGGTTCCAGGGCCACCCAATAGTTTTCCTGTTCCAGAGTGTCAAAAATATACAGCAGGAAACCGCCGTCCTCCTGCCGCCTGACAGCCTGCAGATATCCGGCCTTTATATGAATGTTCTCCCATTGGAAAAGCGCCTCCAGTGAACCGTCTGCCATATCTTATCTATCTGCCACATCCTGTTCTGGTCTGCCATATAAAGCCCGTCCGAATAGCCGCTGTATATATGCATGTCACCGGCCGCCGCCACCGTTTCCTCTGCAGATGCATAATTCACCCGCAGCGGCTCTGCCTGCTCCAATTCCGCTTCGCTCATTTTCTGCAGCCTGTTCAGCTCATAAAGGTGGATATTGTTTTCTACCCCTTCTTTGCCTCCCCAAAAGGCATAAATGCCCGCCTCACCCCCATTGGCAAGTCCAAAGCATATCCTCTCCTGCCCATTGGCGGTTGTTCCGTCCACGGGCAGACCGAAGCGGCCCTGGAACGCCCCATTTTCATCCCAACACAGCACAATGCCCCTGAGCGTCAGGCCGTACAGCTTTCCGTCGGACGCAGCGGCCATATCATAGACAGCGCCCAGTCCCTCCATGCCCTCTGTGGCATCTACGGAATAGATTTCCTCCATCTGGCTGCCGCGTTTCTCCAAAGTACAGGCTTCAAATCCGTTTTCAGTCTCATTTTATCCCCACAGAAAATACAGGCTTCCGTCTTCTCCCGCTGTCATTGCCAGCAGCTTCTTCCCTTTCCCGAAATGCAGCAGCTGTCTGGCTTCCTGGCCTTTTTCCTGGACATGGATATCCCTCACATGGGATTCCTCCTCCGAATCATAATCATTGGTAAAATAATATATGGAACTGCCTGCCATACAGGCATTGTGCATTCCTGCCTCGCCTCCGGCATCCTCAAAACGGGCGGACAGCACATACCCTTCCGGCAGTTCCCGGCTTCCCTCCCCCGTCTGGCTGCCGGAAGACGCAGTTTCGTCTCCCTCCCCTGCGGACGGAACCTCCGATTCAGCGGACTCTTTACCACAGCCCCACAGAAAAACCGTCAGCATTGCGAAAAACATTGCCGCAAGAAAATGTTTTTTCATATATTTTCCTCCGTTTTTAAACCCAACAGTTCTCCATCCTGCCTACCTTTTATGAACGGTAAAGAGAACTGATAAAAACTGCCCCGGATAAAATTACAAAAGATATACAGGAAGCTGCTGACCTATCCCGTAAGCCTCATAAGCGCCGGTATTTTCCGCCGCTTTGCCGGATGCTTTCATTTCCGGAGCCTCCTTTTTGGCAGACTTCGCCTTTCTGCCCGCTGTATGTGCTTTTGCACTTGACTGTGCTTTTGTATCTGTCTGTGCTTTTGCGTTTGACTGCACTTTTGCATCTGCCTGTGCTTTTGTATCTGTCTGCGCCTTCGCATCTGACTGTGTTTTTGCGTCTGACTGCGCTGCCGTCTCGCTCCCGGCTTCCGGCTCCGCCTTTACGGAACCGTTCTCCTCTGCCTTGGGAAGCGCCGTCTTATTTTCCTTCTTCCCGGCCGTCCTTGCCGCTCTCTTAATGCTGCCTGCTCCTACGGACATATTTCTCTACCTCCTTTGCCAGTTCCCTGTATTCTCCGGCGCTTCTGGCCGATTTCTTATATGCCCCGACGGGCCTGGAATTGTCCTGTGCCCATTCGATCTCGCTGTCCACCCGGATAATGGTATCGAAAACCCTTACCTCCTGAAACTCCTGCAGAACTCCCAATGTCTGCCTGCCGTAATTTTTCCTGGCATCCATCTTGGTGATCACCACCCCCAGAAGGGTCAGGGCAGGCGCCTGTTCCTTCATGTCTTCCAGAAAATCAAACATATTTGCCACACCGAAGAGTCCCCAGGGGCTTGCCTCCACGGGTATCACACAAAAGTCCGACGCGCAGAGAATGTTCATCACCCAACCTCCCAGGGTGGGCGGCGCGTCTATCAGAATATAGTCATATTCTGCACTGTTTTTCAGATTTTCCAGACATTTTGTAAGAATCTGTTCCCGCTGAAGACGTGCGTAAAGCTCGTATTCCACTCCGCTCATCAGCATGGAGGAAGGTACCAGGTCCAGGTTTTCATAGGCGGTAGAGACCACATAGTCCGTCAGGTCCGCCTCCTGCCGAAGGGCCGTATATATGTTTTTGTCTCCGGAAGCAAAATCCAGAACCTTGTCTTCCGCAAAATATGAAAGGGTCAGGTTCATCTGCATATCGCCGTCCAGAAGCAATACCTTTCTGCCAAGACAGGAAAGGGAATAGCCCACGTTGGCACAGGTAGTTGTCTTGCCGCTGCCGCCCTTGTTGTTCACAAAAGCGATGGTTTTTGTCTGTTTTTCAGATTTCTTCCCTGCCATAGAGACACTCTATCCCCTTTTCTTCAAAATAGTCCATCCATTCCCGGCCGGGCCGCACATCCGTCACCACCATGTCCACCGCATACAGTTCACAGATCCGGGAAAAAGCCACATTTCCGAATTTGGTATGGTCCGCGGCAACAATCCGCTGCTTGGCAGACCGGAGCATGGCCTGCTTCACCTGGGAAAGGGCTTCGTTGGCATCGGTTACTCCCTTATTCAGGTCAATGCCCTTGCAGGATATAATGGCCTTGTCCGCATAGAAGGAGCTGATCATATCCGCCGCCCGGGAACCCACCAGAGTCAGGTAATTTTCCCGAAGCACGCCTCCGGTGCAGATGATATCCCATCCGCTGACATCCGAAAGCTCGATCAGTACTTCAATGGAACTGGTGATCACAGTCAGCTTTTTCCGGGTTTTCAAGGCTTTCACAATGGCCACCGCCGTGGTACTGGGATCTACGATGATATGTTCGTCTTCTTTCACCAGACTGCCGATGAGGTCCGCAATCTCCTGCTTCCCCTTGATATTGCGGTTTTTGCGGACATTAAAGGGCATGTCCAGGGCCGAATTCTCGTTCAGCACAGCCCCGCCGTAGCTCTTGATTGCCAGGCCCTGCCGGTCCAGTTTATCCAGGTCCCGGCGGATCGTTTCCTCTGACACGTCAAAAAGGGCGCTCAACTCGCTGACCACCACCTTGCGCTCATCCTGCAGTTTTTCCAAAATCATATTTCTGCGCTCTACTGCCAGCATACCCGTCTCACTCCCCGCCTCTTTTCTCTTTAGCAATCCGTTTCAATTATTAAAATCCAGGTCCTTCCGTTTGCCGTCCACGCGTCCCCTGCGCCGCCTTTACATATACTCTTCCCTACAAAATCGACTTGCAGATCTGGGGATCCGGATGGGCTATCACCGTGGAATCAAGGAACATGCCCCTTTCGGACACACTGGTTCTCGCTTTCGAAATGGCAGCCTCCACAGCGGATACCTCGCCGCACAGGAACACATAGGATTTTCCGCACATGCCTTTGGCGATCCGCAGCTCGATCAGCTCCACATCCGCCGTCTTGGCCGCCACATCCGCCGCAACGATGATAGCCGCAGCGTCAAAGGTCTCCAAAATCCCCAGGGAACTGATATGCTCCACATGGGTGGTTCCGTAGATTGCGGGGAAAATGCCCTCGTGGGGGTTTCCCAGAACAAAGCTGTCAATCAGGTTCTCCCCATATCGTACCTTTGCCGTCTCCACGGCGGCATCCACCGCGCTCAAATCTCCGGTGATCAGAGCGATGTATTTGCCGGGGCATACGGTCTGGGCTTCCACCAGTTCCACAGCCGCCGTTTTTACCATGGCATCCGCCGCCGTTACTCCGGCAGATACCGTCTTAAATTCTATCATGCCCAAAGCCTTGCCCATGGGTGTACCTCCTATTCCAGTTCCGCATAAATTCCCTTCCGTACCTATAACTATGCTGTTATTCCAGTTCCGCAGGTGTTACGGCCCTGCATGCGTTTCCTTGCTTAAACGTATATACAGAAAGAATTCAAAAAAGTGTCTGTCTACTGCCGCACAATCGTAATATATTTCTCCGTCACTTCCTGTACAATGCCGTCCACGGAGGCATGAATGCCTACGCTCAATCCTTCCGCCGGCCGGGCAATGCAGTCTCCCTTTCTGACTTCTGCCCCCTTTTCCACCACAGGAACCGCCGGGGCGCCGATATGCTGACTTAGAAGCAGTTTCACTTTATGAATCAGATTTTCTTTTTCCCAGTAACCGTCCTCCTGCAGGGGCGCGTCCACATTGTATCTGGAGAGTCCCAGCCGTGCCTCCAGTCTCTCCTCCGGAGCCTTGCGGTAATCCCTGCCCTTGTTCACAGGGGCAGGCTTTACGTCCTGCGGCACTTTTACCCCTGCCTTGCGCAGTCCCAGTTTGTAATCGGCGATCAGGCTTCTGGGCGCCAGTCCCTGGGGACAGGAGAAATTCTCGCACAAACCGCAGGAGCTGCAGAAAAAGGTGTTCAAAAATACATTGGTATCCTGAAAATCTTTGTTGGCCGCGCTGCGCATAAATTTATGGGGTTCGATGGGGTGCCCCAGGGCATGGCGGGGGCAGAGACTGGTGCAGGTCTCGCACTGGCAGCAGGCGGAGGCCGCACGTTTCAGGTCAATGGCCGCGTTCCTGTTTTTGCGCTGAATCAGGCTGTGGCTTTTGTCCAGGACAATCACCGCATTGGTAGTCTTGGTCACCACGTCCGTCTCCTCCTGCAGGTTTCCCATCATGGGACCGCCCACAAGGTAGGCCGGATTTTTTACCAGGATCTCTCCTGCATGAGCCACCACATCCCGAATGGAGGCGCCGATTGGCACCCGCACCGTTACGGGATGGGATATTTCCCCTACAATGCTCACCAGTTTGTCTGCCACAGGAATCTGTTTTTCCAGGGCACGGCAGACATTATAGACCGTCTCCACATTGAAAACGGCTACCCCTTCCTCTATGGGAAGCCCGCCGGGCCGGATAACCCTTCCCGTGGCTTCGTAGATCAGCACCACTTCATCCCCCATGGGATAGGCGCTGTCCAACAGCTGCACCCGCATATGGGGGTATCTGTCTATGTATCGTTCAATCGCCTTTACGGCGGACTTGTATTCTCTCTTAATGCCGATGACGGCTTCCCCTGCTCCCACAGCCCGGGCCATTCCGTCAAAGGTTCTCAAAATCTCTTCCGCGCACTGTTCCATCAGCTGCCGGTGAAGCTTCAGCAGCGGTTCGCACTCTGCGCAGTTCATCAATATAACTTCCGCTCTCTCATCCAGTTTCGCATAAGTGGGAAAGCCTGCGCCTCCCGCGCCGACTATGCCGCTTTCCCGCAAAACCTGCTTCAATGCCTGCATCTCCATATCATATTCTCCAAAATGATCATTTCGGCAGCCGCTCTGTCCATTGATACTGCCGGGCAGCTGTCCCGATTGGCAGCCCGGAATTACCTTTCTGTCATATAATAAAGGCCGGAATGCCGTCTATACCATCACTCGTCAACAATTCCCACAATGGCTGCGTCCACAGGCGCCTTTTCCATTCCAACCCGGGCGGCGCTTCCCGTAGCCACCAGAACCGTCTCGCCGATTCCCGCGCCGATATTGTCAATGGCAACAAAACGGGCACCTCCGGCGGACATTTCTTCCAGGGGTTCAATAATCATAAATTTATTTCCAACCAGATTCTCGCATTTGCGGGTGGAAACGATGCTTCCCACTACTTTTCCCACAATCATGGTATGTATCTCCTATCAGTGTACTGCCTCTCTTTAACTCCGGGCCTCCCGGAAACTGCCGCAGGCTAAGCCTATGCGCCGGGCACGCCCCCGGTATTTTGAGACAGATCGGCGGGCAGTCCAAAGCTGTCTGCCCATGATGTCAAATTTCCGCCCGCCGTCCGCCCCGGAACCGCCGCAAATATGCCGGATTCAGCGCTTACCCTGTTTTACAGGGCTTTGCGGACAGCTCCTATTGCAATGTTTTATCGTTGCAATCCGATTCAGCTGCAGCCTGATTCTGCAGATATGCTTATTCCTCTGCGGACCTTTTTGCCTGACGTCCGCAAAGCTATTTGATAATCGTCGCCCTGTCGCCTGTCTTGATCTTACCGGCATTGGCTTCGTCGGTATCAATATGCATCTCCAGGGTAAAGCTCTCGTCTACACGGATTTTCACCTGATTATACACGGTTCCCCGCTCATTATCCACTTTCACGGACACGATATCGCCGTCCCTGACTCCCGCCGCATTTGCATCCGCCGGAGACATATGAATATGGCGCATGGCCACAATGCAGCCTTCCTCCAGATAGATAACGCCCTTGGGTCCTGCCACTGCGATGGGGGCGCTGCCTTTTACATTGCCGGATTCCCGAATGGGAGCCGCTACGCCCAGTTTCATGGCATCCGTTGCGGATATCTCCAGTTGGGAGGCCTTCCGCACCGGTCCCAGAACCCTTACGTTTTCGATGGCCCGAAGTTTCAGGCCCACAATGGTCACCGTCTCGTTGCAGGCATACTGACCGCCCATGAGATCTTTTTTCTTCGTCAGATGATAGCCGGTTCCGAACAGGATTTCCACATGCTCCTGTGTCAGGTGGATATGTCTTGCGGATACCCCTACCGGTACCTGAAATCCGCCGGCCTTCTCCTCCGTTCCGCGAATGGCCTGAAGCACCATCCGGGTAATCATTTCCACTGTCTGTTGTTCCATGTTCTTCCTCCATTGCCGCTTCCCGCCCCGGGCGGAAAACGAGCCTCCGCTCTTCCGGACCGTGAAGTTCCTTCCCTGCACCGCTTATCGCCCTGTCCTTCTCCCTGCGCCTGTACCCAGGGAAGCGGGTTTGGCGCACTGCTGTCTTGCCGAATAAGCAAGGGAGCTTATTCGGACTGCGCGTTTTCCGCAAGGCAAGCAGCAGGACTTTCACAGTAACTACGCCTTTACTGCGGGAAGAATCATCTCAACATCGCTGTGAGGCCTGGGAATTACATGGGTAGCTACCAGTTCTCCCAGTTTGGATGCGCTGGATGCGCCGGCTTCCACAGAGGACTTCACTGCGCCTACATCGCCGCGTACCATTACGGTTACCAGTCCGGAACCGATTTTCTCCGTGCCTACCAGGCTGACATTCGCAGCCTTACACATAGCGTCCGCAGCTTCGATCGCCGCAACCAGACCTCTTGTTTCCACCATTCCTAATGCTTCCTGTGCCATTTTATTCTCCTCCTGTTAATCGTTCCATAACCCTCTTCCGCCGTTTGGAATACCGGGAATCCCGGCACGGCCAGGGGGTGCTGTCTCTGTTCCGGTTACCCTTTTCTACACTTCCTGGATGGTTCTTTCGTCCAGGCCGGGCTGCGTGTCTTTATTCATGAAACGGCTTGCGCTTAAGTTCACCAGTCTCACGATCTCTTCGTGGGGGTTCGCCAGGACGCCTTTTGCCACAGGCTTTTTGATGGCCTTTGCAGCGGCGGTCTCCACGGCTTCCGTGACAGACGCCACGTCACCCTTTACCACAATGGTTACAAGCCTTCCCCCCAGTTTTCTCTCCCAGGTGGCCAGCTCCACGCCGGATGTCTTGCACATAATGTCCAGGGCATCCACGGCGGCAACCACACCTGTAATTTCGATAAAGCCCAATGATGTATTGCTCATTTGCCGGCTCCTTTACTGATATTGCAATCTCTTCCCTGTCTGCAGCAGTTTGTCAGGAGGCGGTCAGCCGTCCCGCCGCTCCCCGCTGTCCTGTCAGATCTTCGGGAGAATCTTCTCCACGTCGGAATGGGGTCTGGGAATCACATGGGCCGCCACCAGTTCGCCAAGCCTGCCTGCGGCTGCGGAACCGCTTTCCACGGCTGCCTTTACGGCGCCTACATCTCCCCGTACCATTACGGTTACCAGTCCGGAACCGATTTTCTCGGTGCCCACCAGAGATACCTCCGCGGACTTGGTCATTGCATCCGCTGCCTCAATGGCTGCCGTAAGACCTCTTGTTTCTACCATTCCCAATGCTTCCTGTGCCATAGTGCTCTCCTTTCCTGCCTATACGCTCTTTCTGATTTCTTTCGTTACCGTTCACGGCTTCCCACGGCTCTGCCGCTCCTATTGGCGCCTGCAGTCCCGGGCCTGTTGGTGCAGAGTGCCCACGAAAAACATCCGGCGGAACTGCCTGTAAACCGCAACGTTCTTACTCCCTATCAATTTTTGTCAAATGCGCTGATTTTCAGCATTTTGCCGGTGTCCCCGGTAGGTCTGGGGATAATGTGCCTCTGGACTACGCCGGTGAGGGATTTTGCCACCGCCTCTCCCGCTTCCATGGCCGCTTCCACAGCCGCCACGCTTCCCCTGAATTTCACCGTCACCAGTAAGGGTACCGGCAGCGCGTCCGCATTTGCCGGTTTGTTTTTATCAAAAGTCTCCAGTGTGACATCTGCGGCCTTACAGCCTGCGTCGGCCGCAAGGAACGCGCAGGTCAGTCCGAATACCTCCAACAATCCCACCGCTTCTTCCGCGGAATTTGTTCCTTCCTTCTTTTCTTCCATAGACTTACTCTCTTCCATTGATTTCTTTTCTTCCATAGACTTTTTTATTACTGTTTACAGGTACCTCCGCGAGGTGTTTTCGTGCGCATTTTGCACGGAAACCCGAGACAGCAAGCGCCAAAATGAACGCACTTTGTTCATTTCATGACAATAGAATTCTGCTTTTGAATTCTATTGTTTGTGTGCATCATGTTGCTGTGAACGGCGAAGCCGTGAACAGTAACATTTTTTTCTCTCCTGGAAAGCTGTCTTCCTTGAAAAGAGTTGATTCCCGCATCTTTATATTATTTATTGATAATCGCAATCTTCAGTCCTGTCATGGCCAGATTGGTCTTCAGCGCCTCATTGATTTCCTCCAGGGGATATGTATGGGTAATCAGCTTATCCATGGGAAGGCCCATTTTCTTGGCGCTCTTGAGAAAATCAAAGGTGGTGGCATAATCCCGCAGGGTATAAACCCAGGAACCCACCGTGGTAATTTCCTTTGAGCAGATATCAAAGTGCGGATTGATGGTGGCGTCGCCGCCGTTGATGAAGAATCCCAGTTCGCAAAGTCCGCCGCCGTTGCGGATGAACTTATAGATATTGGAATGTCCTGCAGGAGAGCCTGTGCACTGGAAGGCGAAATCCGCCAGATGTCCTTCGCATTTCTCCTCCACGGCCGCTGTCAGGGCCTCAATCCCCTTGTGTTCCTTAAAGTTCACGGAATCGGAAGCTCCCAGTTCCTTTGCGAAATCCAGACGCTTCTGTTCTCCGTCCACAGCCACAATCCTGTTGATGCCCATGGTGCGCAGGATGGCAATGCAGATCAGCCCGATGGGTCCGCAGCCCTGTACCACCACTCTGCTGTTGAACCGCAGTATTCCCGTACTCTTGGCCCGCTCCACAGCATGGATCAGCACTGCGCAGGGTTCAATGAGCACTCTGGAATACAGGTCCAGATCGCTTACGTTAAACACGGTGGAGCCTTTCCGTATCAGAATATAGTCGGAAAACCATCCGTTCAGGTGAATATCGTCGTCCGGAAGCAGGCCGTACACATCGGCGCCGCCCACATTCTGCTTATTCAGGTCAAACATGGTGATATCCGGGTTATCCTTGAAAATCATGCAGGTAACCACTTTGTCGCCAAGCTTTAAATCCTTGCCCGCGCTGTCCTTCTTTACATTTTTCCCCATCTTCACGATCTCGCCGGTTCCCTCGTGTCCCAGGGCCACGGGAATCAGGCCGAAGGGGTCTCTCTTGAATTCATGGGCGTCCGTACCGCAGACGCCGCAGCCTTCCACCTTTACCAGAATGTCGTCGTCGCCCACTTCCGGCATGGGGAATTCCTTTACGTCAAAATGCTCCAGACCGGTGAGCATTGCCACATGGGCCGTCCCCGGAATCTCTGCGCCTGCCGCCCCGCTGCCTGTAGCGGAAGCTGCGGCTGCGGTTCCCGAAATACTGGCCAGCACCTGTTTCACAATCTCTTCTATCTGTGCCGTATCTGCCATTCTATAATCTCCTTTCTGTTTGTCGCTTCTGCCTTCCGCACTGCTGCCGCGCATTACCGGATGCAGAGGCTGTCGGACATGACGCAGCGCCTGCTCTTGGTGAAGGACCGGGTACTGGTCAGGCCCTCGCCTGTGCGGCTGGCAATCGTAAAGGTGCAGTAGCCTTCTCCGCCGAAGCCAAGCGCCGCGTAGGAAGGCGCGTTTTTCACCAGGATAGCCGTATCAATGGCTCTCGCGTACTTCGTAATGTTGTCTATATTCTTGGAGTGAATATGGGCGGAGTGACGGTTGCCATGCTCGAGCCACACGGCCTGCTCTATGGCGTCGTCGATATCCTTCGCCCGGACCATGCCCAAAACAGGCATCATCAGCTCCTCGGCAATCAGAGGATGCTCCTTGGGTCCTTCAAAAACAATACAGCGGATATTGTCGGGCACCGTCACCCCAATCATCCCAAGCAGGGTTTTGGCATCCCGGCCCACACAGTTGCGGTTCAGCCCCTTGGGGGTGAGCACCGTTGCCGTAAGCCTTTCCTGCTCCTCCCTGGAAATCAGGTAACAGCCCTGTTCGGCTATCATGTAGTGCATCAATTCGTCCGCAATGGATTCCACTGCCACGATCTCCTTCTCCGCGATGCAGGGAAGGTTGTTGTCAAAGGTACAGCCGTTGACGATATCCGCTGCTGCCTTTCTCACATCCGCCGTCTCGTCCACCACTGCGGGGGGATTGCCTGCCCCTGCGCCGATGCCCCTCTTTCCCGAGGAAAGCACTGCCGTCACCACCCCCGGCCCTCCGGTGGCCACCAGAAGCGGAATATCCTTGTGCTTCATCATCACATTACTGGTGTCCAGGGTGGGCTGTTCCACGGTGCAGGCCACATTGTCCGGCCCTCCTGCCTCCAGGGAAGCCTCATTGATCATGTTGATGGCAAAGATGGTGGTCCTCACCGCCTGGGGATGGGGATTGAACACCACCGTATTTCCTGCGGCAATCATGCCGATGGAATTGCAGATGACGGTCTCGCTTGGATTGGTGCAGGGGGTGATGGCTCCGATAACCCCGAAGGGTCCCATTTCAATCAATGTAAGTCCCCTGTCTCCGGACCACGCCGTCGTCTTCAAGTCTTCCGTGCCGGGGGTTTTGTCCGCCACCAGCCGATGCTTTAATATCTTATGTCCCACATTGCCCATTCCTGTCTCGTTTACGCCCATTCTGGCAATGAGTTCCGCATTTTCATGGGTTCGTCTGCGGATATTTCCGATGATCTGCTCTCTCTGGTCAAGGGACATTCTGCGGACTTTCTCCTGGGATGCCTTTGCGGCCGCAATGGCTTCGTTCATGTCCTTAAAAATGCCGTGCTTGCCGCCTGGAGATTCCGCAATCTGCATCTTCGCCACGACTTCCTGTACAATGTCCTGTACCAGATTCTCATTTATAAGCACTTTGCTACCTCCTATTTTAGTCGCTGCGCGACGGCTCTTTTAGGCAAAGTATTCTCGGCGTTCTCTCCCACGCCTTCAATACTTTGCTTTTGTCGCTGCGCGACGGCTCTTAATTGGAAAGTCCCTCTAAATTTTCAAAAACTGATTTTCCGTAAGCAGCCAACGCTGTGTCCTGTTCGGCGCTGCCGCCGCTGACGCCCAGGGCGCCCACAATCGCATCGCCCCGCTTCAGCACCTCCCCGCCTCCAAAAATAACGATTCTGCCCTCATTGGTAAACTGTATGCCGTACAGGCTCTCCCCCGGCCGGCTTAAAGTCCCCAACTGCGCAGTGGACATCTGAAAGGCAATGGATGTATATGTCTTGTTCAGCGCCACGTCAAAGCTTCCTATGTAGGCTCCGTCCATACAGTGAACGGCCACTGGCCTGGCGGACGCATCGGAGACGGCGGTAACCACCCGCATGCCCCATTCCGCAGCCTTTGCCTCAATGCTCTCGATGAGCTTCACGGCCAGGACCAGGGGCATGGTCACGGGAACCAGACCGCCGTTTGCCGCCGCAAGGTTTCCGGACCCGGGAATTACCTTCCTGCTCCCTGTCCAGGCGGCTGTCCCCGAAATCTCCCCGACTTCGGCAGATGTTTTCTGTTCTGTCGGGAATGTCTCCCCTGGCTGACGGAATACCGCCTCGTTTCCGCCCTCTGCTGCTTTCAGGACCTCACGGACGATTGCTTCTATCTCTCTGTTTTCCATGGAATGCCCTTCTTCCATATGATACGATGACTCTCCTGAAATGCCTGTCCTATAGACATTTCCTCAATGGGAGATCCGGAATCCTTATTTTCCTAACTGCTCCAACACCTTCCTGGTGATCTCCGCCACCATATCGGCAGAAACGGCTCCGCTCTCCTTGCCGCTGTGGCATCCGCCTCCGCAGGTATGGCAGCTGGGCTTGCCTTCCTTTGCGTTGGGGCAGAGATTGGCGGGATGACGTCCCTTCATGCCGAACTGTCTTCTGATTTCGTACAGATCTTCCACCTGCTGCGGGGTAAATTCCTTGGGTCCGCCCAGTACTCTGGACTGGTACAGGAGCTGCGCGTAGAATTCCACGGATTCCATCT
>OFHN01000347.1_pt1 | contig 43834 bp, 63 predicted proteins | sample 1521321 | NCBI WGS metagenome assembly OFHN01 (sample SAMEA3504130, study PRJEB24116) | mouse gut metagenome | biome: mouse gut; feature: mouse-associated habitat; material: faeces | place: Denmark | collected 2011
TGCATGTGTGTGGTGCGTATACATACATGTAGGCAAAACATTCATGCAATAAAAATAAACTATAACAAAAACCTACACCTCCTCCATTGGCATATTAGAAAAGACATCCATAAGCCTGGAAGCCATTTCCCCGCCAAGTTCATCTACCATGCCCATTAAGCTCCCCAGCACCTCTTCTGCAATCCCCTGGGCATTTCCGATTCCTGCAGACTGGATATTGATCTCCGGAGACATATTTACTTCAATCTGAATTGGCACTCCTCCTGCCAGGCTGCCTATACTGCCGGAACCTTCCGGATCATGGTACGATATCCCGTTTCCCTGTCCTGCCTGCACACTGCTTTCCTGCGCATCATCTTCTGGTTCATTATGGTTTCTATCTCCAAATGGAATCGCATTATGGCTTCCGCCTACATAGCCCCCATTTGCATATGCGCCGACGCCCAGCATAGTTCCCGCCTGCGCATACAATTCCAATGCCCTTGCCCTGCGGCTTGGGTTTGTCGGTATGACAAACTCCCCATACCCTTCTTCTGCCAGCCAGGATAGCTGTTTTCCCGTCACAAAACCGCCAGCAGCATGTTTTTCTGGAGCCTGCCCTGCCGCTGCATAAGATGAAACGCTTGCGGTTACCGTAGTTGTCCCACTCCCTCCGCCTGCCATATTAATCACAGCTGTCGGGTTTAATAAATGGTACCGTGCTGTAATATTTACTGGTATTTCAGTGGAAACACCTGCTGCAAAAGCTGCTGTTACATAATTGTCCGTATTACTTTTTAATGCATCTACTGCACTGGATATACCTGCCATGTCAGCATTCAGGATAGCATCCCCAACACCCTTGCTGACAGATGACCCGGCCATGCTGTAATCTGCTCCTGAAAAAGCCGCCCCAAGCCCGGTCGTGTATTCCTCAATCAACTGCTGGTAGCTCTCGCCTGAAATCGGTCCGTACTCCCCCATAACAGATGACTGGAACTCTTGGATCATCTCCTCCTTTGCTTTCTGTGGGATGGATAGCGCCGTCTGCTTAATTTGTGTAAAAATAGTTTCAAATGCAGATGTATCTACGCGGTCAAGCCCAAACATCTTTTTAACATCCTCCTGCGTCCAACCGGCTACATCTGGGTCGATGGCGATTGCATTGTGCAGTGCTTTTGATAATTTTTCCGAAAGACTGCCTTCCGTATTCGGCAGGATGCCTGTAAGTTTTGTTTCCCAGGCTTCCGCTATGGTATTCAAATTAAATGTCTCTACCACATCATTCAGGTCGCTGACCTGCCTCGCATAATCTTCCTGCAATTCTTTCATCTGCTGTTCAACTGCATTCCGATCCTCTTCCGACAGATTCCCATCCTTTAATTTTACCCTCAATGGTACAGTTGCGCTTATGTACGCTTCGTCAAGCGACGCAGCGGCAGACTCCGTATAAGCTTTTAATTCCTCCTGTAACACCATAAATGACTCTGCATCCGCACCGGATCCGCTGTAATTCATCCGTATTATGTCCAGCCGCGATTCGTTCTGTGCCGCTGCAATCTTATCCGTAATGCCTGCAATCTGCTTCTGAAGATTCGCTATCTCTTCCGATTCGCTTAACTGTAGCGTTCCGTCTGGAAGCCTGATCTTTTCTGTTGATATCACCCCATCCTGCAAGGCACTGTCCAGCACATCCTTGAGCTGCCGGTTCAGGTCTTTCACCTGCGTCTGTAGGTCTCCGTAAAAAGAATCCAGCCCCGTATGGGATCCGGTCCCATCTGTCAACAAGTCAAGCGCAACGACAGCCTCATAATGGCTGTTATTCACATAATCCAGGGCATCCTGTACAAATGTGTCAATAGATTGCCGGTAATCCCCCTGCTCCGCTTCGGACAGCTCCATACCAAAACTGACACGCCAGTTCTGCTTCTGCATATCCGACATGCTGTTCTTCAGCGCATTCAAGGAACTCTCTGTGCTAGAAGAGGCTGTACGGAACCTTTCCAGCCCTGCCTTCATGTCGCCGAACGTAATTTTTTCTGCAAGTTCCTTAATTTCCTCCAGTGACAGCGTTACGTCGCCGAACGCCTCTTTCATCACATTTGCACAATCCTCCTGAAGCATTAAGGCAAACTGCGACGCCGATACTTCGGAATCACGCATCGCTTCCACTAAATCCTTGTTTTTAAACCTTACGTCGTCAATAGACAACCCTGTAGCTTCCAGCACTTTCTGCGCATTTATCGCCGCCTTTTCGGCTTTTTCCGCGCTTTCCTCATATTCTTTTTTGATGCTGTTCCCTGCTGCCCAACTTGTCAATGCACCTATGCTGCCGCCAATCAAGGCTCCTGGAACAGCCATCACACCGCCGAATGCAGCCCCGATGGCTGCTCCGGCCGCTGCACCAGCCCCGACTCCGGCAAGGGTTCCTCCCACTTCCACTGCGCCCGCCTTTTTATACGCATCTGCCTTTTCTTCGTCGTCCGAAGTAAATCCTGTATAAAGGTCCATTCCTCCATGAATCAGACCTGCCCCAGTCACTGCTCCGCCTGCCAAAGCCCCGGCTCCGGTAAGGGCTGCCATTCCACCGGACAATGTGGATGTCGCAGCCCCCCCTGTGACCGCATACCCGACATTTGCCAATCCGCTAAGCAACCCACTGCCTCGTACCATGGCATTCCCTGTGGAACCAATCAGCCATCCTGCCAAAGATGTCCCTCCCCCTGCGGGAGCTGAAAATACCGACCTACCCAAAGAAACCGCCCCTTTTCCAAGCCCCACTAAAGGTCCTGCCAGACGCATCAACATCATAGCGGATAAGAGCGAAGAAATCCCGGCAGACTCTCCACCAGGTAAAAGTTTGGCTGCATCAGAGAACATATTTTTAAGCCCTTCTCCCAATTTCGATTGGATCAGGTCAAAATCAAACCCTTCTGAAAATCCTTTAGCAAAGGAAGCCCCGATATTTGCCCCTTCATCCAGCGTATCGGACAAGTCGATGCCTAACAGCATCAGGATGCCCGTTTTTAACCCACTGCCAATTCCTCCTCCAATATCTGATGCAAGTCCTGCCAATTTTGCTTTTCCTGTGCCGTTCCACCATTCGGAAAACGGCTCTACGATAAATTCATCCCATGCAATCCGCACTTTCCCAAAAAAGTCCGCATTCTTCCATTCTTCCGTCCCTGCAAGATCCTCAAACTTCTGCTTCAGCTGCCTGCCCTTCCGGTCCACAAGATCCATGAACCTGTCCAGCCATTTTTCAATCGCTGGCATTTGGTCACCGAACCACTCTGCAAAATTCCGGATATAGGGCGTCAGACGCTTTCCGAACGACAATTTGACCGTTTCTACCTTGCTGCTCAAAGAATCCAGGGCCCCCTGCAGGTTGTCCTGCATCGTATTGTACATGTCCAAGGAAGCTCCGTCGGCATCCTCAATTGCGCCTTTCAGTTTGTTGAAATCTTTTGCCGTCGCGTTCAGCATTGCCAAAAGCCCTGCCTGCGCCCTTGTGCCGGCTACCGTATTGGCAAAATTAATCTTCTCTTTGTCCGTCATGTCCTTTGTGGCATCCCGCATTTCCATAAGGACGTTTGTGTATGCCCTGGCGCTCCCTTTCGAATCAAAGAATTTGATCCCCAAGTTTTCGACTGCGCTCCGAGCGCCGTTCGTATTTGTGGCAAGCCGCGTAAAGATGGAATTTAACTCCGTACCTGCCTGAGATGCCTTGATCCCGCTATTCGCCATGAGTCCGATGGCAAGTGCCGCATCATCGACCGAATAGCCCAAAGCCCCGGATGCCGCACCTACATATTTGAACGTTTCTCCCATCATGGCCACATTGGTGTTTGCATTGGATGAGGCGACGGCAAGCACATCTGCAAAATGAGATGAATCCTTTGCCTTCATGCCAAACGCCGTGATGGCATCGGTCACAATATCGGAAACAGTAGCCAAAGACTCCCCAGACGCTCCTGCCAGGTACATGATCCCCTCAATGCCGTTGAGCATGTCTCTTGTCTTCCAGCCCGCCATAGCCATATAATTCAATGCGTCTGCAGATTCTGTTGCTGAAAACTTCGTTTTATTTCCCATTTCCTCTGCTTTTTTGGTCAGCTTATCCATGTCTGTTCCAGCTGCCCCACTGACCGCCTGCACCTTCGACATGGCGGTCTCAAAGCTCTTGTATGTATCGATCGTGTCCTTTAGCCCAAAGCTGACCCCGAGCACTGCTCCTGCCTGTAGCAAAGGATTTTTAAGCAGATTAAAAATACCGCGGATCGGAGCGGTTGCAAAATCTGCCGCCCGTAGTGTGATGCGCCACGCCTTTCCAGTGACACTCTTTAAGCCTTTTCCAATCGTCGCAAGCAGTGGGGAAATCCTCTCCTTTGCTTCCAGAAGGACCTCATACTTTTCCTTTGCCCACTTTGCAAGGCTTTTCTGCGTCTTTTGTGCAGACTTTTCAAACTGTGTGACCTGGTCGCCCGCTTTTTTAAACCCCTTCTCAACCTTTGACAGTCCTGGACCAGTTTCGTCTATTGTTTCGATCGGAATCTCTATCCTAAGCGTTTCTGCCATCAGCCTTCACCTTTCTCCAAATTCTCCAAATACAGCAAGGTTGATACCAGCATGAATTTTTGGACCCCTTTAGGTTTCTGGTAGAATTCATCCGGAGGGATTCCTGTCCGCTGAAAAATATGATGCAGCAAACATGCTTTCCCACCGGCTTTTATCAGTTTTTTATTACCTCCTCCAAATTCTCTTCGTAACCGCTTAACTTATCAATCGCCTCCAGTATCCTGTCCTTTTCACCTGCTTTCAGCGAATACTCAATAACATCCAGCCCTCGCACGATCTGCATTCCTTTTGCCCTTAATGCTTCCCAAACCTTTTTGTTGTCCCATAAATTCTTTCTGTCCTCTTCCGTCGTTGCCTGGTAGATCAGGGATGCCCGGTACTTTGCGCTATCTGTCTCTTCCGGAATCTTCATTCCAAGCTGCCGGTTTCGGACATATCTGGTATTTTTTTTCTTGCATTCGTTGTATTCCTCTTCCGAAAGTGGGCGGATGCAAAATGCAAAGTACAACCTTCCTTCACGGATGATCTCGACCCGCTGCGTCTCTTCCAAAGCGTAGCCGGATGCATCGATCAGCCCTTGGATAAAATCTTCTTCATGCCCCCTTAGCTGCTCTCTGTTTTCTTCTTCTGAAAATTCCACCTCTTTCACCATTTCTCTATCTTTAGGCACCTGCTCCTCTTTCGCCTGTTTATGTACTACCGCAATCTCCGGTTGCATTGTTCGTTCGTTTTGCATGTTTTTCCTCCATTCTTTGCACAATAAAAAGAGGAAACCGTTGAAGGTTTCCCCGTTCGCTTTTTGTTATCTCTATTATCATTATCCCCTGTCTACGCTTAACAGGCTGGTTAAATTAGGCGCCTTATTAACGTGGAAGCTCCAATTTCTTTTCACAACATCCCCAACTGCAACATTCTGCAGATCAACCTGTCCGGAAGGGATGCATTCGTAATAAGTCATGCGCTCATCTGACCCGTTTCTTCCAAGCAACGAACCCTGAAAGTTCCAGACAGGCATAATCTGCGTCTGCATGGCTTTAACCAATTCCACAATAAATTCATCATCCTCCACTACGATCTGCGCCATGGTAAGGGATACCTTAAATGTATTTGGAGACTCATGTTCCTGCGCATCCCCAAGAACCGAATATTGCGCATTATTAAAAGACACATTGGATGAAAAGGATTCCACTGTCGCTAACAATTTTCCTTTATCATTAAAAAAGGCTCCGTCTTTTCCAGTCCTTGAATGCCTGGAATCAGCTGCTGCCTGCTCATTTCTCATAGAATGTTACCCCCTTTTTTTGCTAGACGGCAATCGTGCTAAACTGGAAACGGAAGAATGAGTAAATATGTTCTGCCGAATCCTTATCTACAACATCCACCGTAAACCAACAGGAATCCCGGTCTGCTTCGTACGAAGTATTTTCTGACGCACCAAACGATACCAGCTTTCCCTCTGCGATCATATCCTGTCCTACGCCAATCAGCTGCCCCAGGATCGTCTTCCGCCCATCACTGTCATTGTCCACTTTTCCAACAAGTTCATCCGTGGCCTCATTACAGCGCCGGATTAACTCAAACCTTGTTTTGACACGCCGAATCTTTTTCCATCCATCATCTTTATGTTCCGGCGGGCTGACCAGTGTATTAATGGCAGAATCAATCCATACTTTCCCTTTTGTGCTGACCGAAAGGACGATGCACCCGTTCTGTTCTGCCCGTACAATGTCCGAATTTGTCAGCTTTTCATGAATATCCGTATATCCTGCCATTTCCGCATGCGTCAAAGATTGCTTGGAAGACACTGCGCCGATCATTCCTGCAATACGTGCTGCCGTCTGGTACCCATCCAAAACTACGCCAGATACATCCCCCTTCGGATTCAATACATAATTTATTTTCTCGTCATTGTATGCTGCTGCCCGCGCAATCCTTGTTTCAAATTCGATGCTGCTCTTTTCCGCTATGACTGCCTGTGTAAGGTTTCCTCCCTCGAAAATTCTTTCAACGAAAGACGCCAAGAGCAAATGGACGGCCGGATCCTCTGTATCCACACAAATGGTATTGAACATATAAGGTTCTACGGCTGCAAAAGCATCAGAATAATCCTCTATCTTGATTGTAGGATCCGTCCCTCCTGCCATTTTTGCTTGAAGAGTATTTTTTAAAACAGACCCGCCCTTGCCTTCTTTCACCTCTACAACAAAATAGGCGTTTGCTGCCATTGCCTCTGCAAGAGCCTGCGCCTCATTCTCGCCTGCTGCAAAACCAATCGACTCCAATTCCTTTGTCCCGGAATAGATGATGCACTGTTTTTCATTTGGACCAGAAATTTTTTCCCTGATTGTTATGGAAAAATCCCTGCTTCCTGGATGCTTAGAAGAAATAGTAACTGCCGCCTCGCCATCTTCCCCTTCCAGAATAAGTTCCGCCCTTGTTCCTCCATTTCCCAGCCTGCAGGCAACGACCGTCTGTGCCCCGCCGGCAAATGCCTGTTGAATTGCATCCGTCGTTCCGCCTGTACCATATATTTTTTCATATTCCCCGTCAGGACCAAGCTTTGTTGCGCAAGCCAAAGGACCAAAATCTGAACGGAAAATGACAGCTGTTACGCCATTAATAACGTCCGCAGTCGAAATACTGTCGCTCCTACCAATATTGAAATACGATCCTGGCCTGACTTTAGTCTCTCCAATCTGAAAATACCCTGCCATGGTCACTTAACCTCCTTTTTCATAAAGGCATCGACGATCTTTTCTGCCTCTTCCTTAGTGCAATGTGTTACCCCTTTTTCCCCAAGCGCTGCCCTGATACACTCCGGCCTTGCATGAAACAGAACCTGTGCATTACTGCAAAACTCATCTACTGTATATACCGAATCTTGCCTTTTCGGTTCTGTTGTAATTAGTTTTTTCAAACCCGATTTCTTTTCTCCTGCCGCTTCGGCAGTCTCAAATAGTTCCGAATGTCCTTCCGGCGCCTTTTTTTGTTCACTTTTTGTTGAAGCCATAAAATCCTCCTGTTGATTAAAATAATCCTCCTGCTACTCCTGCCTGCTGCATTCCGCGCCCCTTCGCCCTGTACCGCAGCAAGCCATATTGTACCGTTGCAAAAATCTGTCCTTCTTTCAGATAATCTGACCGATAATCCGCCCGAAGGCGCTTTACATACATAGGGGAATGGTCCAGCATGATAATTTCACCGTCCAGAGACATTTGATTTGCAATATCTGCAACCATCTTTGTCCGCACTCCGCTGTCAGGGCATAAAATATGGATGGCAATATTCCCGTCCATCCATGCAACTGTATTTGTTTCCCTGCCTTTTTCGATATTTGAAACCCTGCAGTAAATTACAGGTGTATTCCCGGATGCCTCCGTCATTTCTTCCATCCTGTCATATCCCATAACCAGGCTTTTCGGATACATCCTCTTAATGTACCGGTTTGCTGCCATAACCGGGTCCGGATCAGATGTTTCCTGTGACGGATATTCCAAAATATCAAACCGGATTTCACTTCCGACCGTGATATTCTCTGTCTTTTCCTCTACGGTAAATGCATCTGTCCTCGCCCACGCAAAACAATATCGCACTCCGTCTTCCGGTTGTAATACCACATCGCGCAGGCAATCCCTTATCAACGGTTCTATCGCCTCCGGCGTTATATCTGTTGTATTTTGGCATAACAGGGATACGGATAATGCACCGGCGCTGTTTCTTTCTGAATTTGCCTGCAAATCAAAGCTATAGATCACTTTTGGATACTGCGCTGCCGAGCCCCACCCTTCCTGGTTTGTATCCGGCGGTTCCGGGCTGAAAACAGCAGGCATACCATGAAATGTTGCAAGTTTTCCTACAAGGTCTTTTGAACCGATAAACCTTTTATAAATTAATTCTTCCAGAATCATCTGCTTCATCCCCTCCCGTTCCCTGCTGCTTACAATCTTCTTTTGCATTGTATTCCTGTATGCTTTTCAAATCAGCCGACCAGCGGATATCCCATTGACCGTCCCGCACCTCGTTGATTAATATTCTGAAATGGTTTGTTACATTTCCCATACCCGGATAATACTGAATGATCAATTGTTCTTCCGTTGCTGATGTCACAAATCCTGCTTTTCCTTCTTTCCAGCTACTATGCAGACCCCAAATCAGATCTCCACGCACAATTTGTTCCAAATTAAACACAGCCATCGGCTTTTCCATTACAAGCGCCATATGCTACACCTCCATCCTACGTATAATGTTCCTCATAAATCTTGTGAATTTCCGGCACAGCCTCTTCTTTGATCCTTTCTGCAAATGGCCTTGCTGCCATTTTGGATGTTCCGTTTTCCAAATGCGATGCATATGGCTCTTGGCTTTCCAATTCGGCAATGACTGTTATACCTCCCCGTGCCATTCCCCCTGTTTTTACCTGCCCGTTCCAATGCAAACGCAGGTTTCCGGTACGCCTGGCAGGCGGCTCTCCCGGCGCAGATGCATGATAACTGGCATGCTTGGTAAATGGTTTGCGGTATTTCCTGCCGCTGCGCTGCCCTTTCAACACCCGAAGCTCTGCGTTTCGCATTGCCTGTACTGACCGGGAAGCTCTGGAAATTACTTTACGGTTAATGTCTGCTGTCATTTCAGACACTTTTATACGAACAACCCTGCCGGCAGAACCAACCGCTTCGGAATCTACCCATAATTTCACTTTGCATCACGCCTCTCTTCCGCATAATAAATCGTTGAAATGCCAAGCAGGCCGGCATCATTGGCTTCAACGATATAAAATATCCTGTCTTCTAGTATCAATCTATCCCCTTTCTTCGCTTTCGGGCTTCCAGCCTGAACGATTGTATGAGTCACAATATGGTCTTTCTGGCTGTGGTTTGTCCTCTCTTCGTCTGATGCATCCGCAAGGCACCCTTTTAACATCTTACTTCCGTCGCCATAAATCCCACTTGCCACCCTGCCTGTGCTTGTCACAACCTGTTGATTCGTTTCAATTACAAAATTTTTAAATAGGTTACCCGGCCTTACATACATCATGCGTGTATTTTTCATCCAGATCCCGCCCTTTCATTCTGCTGCATGCCTGTATAAAAATATGGAGGTTTCCACTCCCCCTGTCCTCCGGCTCCAAACCGCGGTATGCTACAGGACTCTGCCGACACTTCCTTTTTCAGGCTCTCATAGTCCGACCGCCACAATTTCGCTCTTTCCTGCATGTTCAGCTGTAACGGTCCGGTCTTTGTGTCGACCTCATAGGAAAATCGGCGGCACAAACTCTCCAGCAACATGAGTTTTGCCCTTTTCCAGGATTTTGGATACATATCAAGAGCTGCCTGTATCTCTTCGTCCGTCAATGCCGTTGTTTCCGAACCGCCTTCCACCATCACATCACCGAGTTCAAACCGCATGCGGTCCATGCCTGACTCTTTCAGCCTTTCTGGTTCGTAGGTATATGCTCCTTTTGCCATCCGTCTCCCTCCCCCTCCGCATTGCCCTTTGTAATTCCATTATCGATCTCGTTTGGTGGCGCATCTTTAGAAAGGAATAACTTCTCTGCCCGCTCCCTTGCCGCATTTTGAATTGTTTTTCGGCTGTCTGTTGCATGAAGCAGTATCAACACATCTTCGCTTTTCACAGCATTGATCGCCTTTACACCTTCTTCTGCATTGAGCTGCATAATAGAGAAAACTTGCTGAACTTCTTCTGTTTTTATAGAAACAGATGCCGCCAATTCATCGGCCGCCCCTTTGATTTCTAACTGGATCACCCCATCAGATACGGACGGCATTTCCTGTAATTCTGCAATATATTCCTTCAGCTCTTTCATCTGGCTATCTTTCTTCTGCTCTGCTTCTGCCACTTCATGTGCGATCATTTCTTTCACTTTGCTTTCCGGAAACATCTTTTCCCCTCCAAAAACAAAACCCTGCTCTGCTTCTGGGTTAATTTTTGAAATGTGCCCGCTTCTTAACAATTTCCCACTCCGCTCCGGAAAAATAACACCTTCTGGAATAATATCGCCCGGACAAAAAGACTTTCCGCCTATGGCAAGCATTTTTTTACACAACCATTGCATAACGCCGCCTCCTTATACACATTTTTTCATATAACATGCAAGGTCGTCGCAAGTCTTCCTCATATCCGTAGAGAGCAGCCCTTCCATAAATTCTGCATGGGTACCGCCTTCTCCCTCAAACACATCCGTTGCCATAAAATTACCGTTACCAAGCATATCCCATGTAAAAATATATCCGGCAGAAGGTTCATCTAACCGCGGATCCGACGTAGTGTAAGACAAAAGCGCGCCATCCGACTCACAAATGAATTTCATATCATCTTTCTGCCCTTCTTCCGCCGCATTATAGGTCGCATACAGTACCTTAACTTCATCCATACCAAACAGTTCCGCAAGCACCCTCTCATTTACCCGCGCTGGGTTTGCTGTGCTGCCGGTGTACTTCACGCGCTCCAAAAGATCCGGATGTTCCTTTAAATAGAGATACGTATCATATCCAAGAGTCAGCTTATTCGGTGTCCTTCTGCCGTCCAGTAAAATCTGGCGTTTCCGTTCGTCAAAAAAACGAACCGGATCAGAATTGGCATCTGAAAATTTAATAAACTGGCTCGATCCAACCGAAACTCCAGACCCAGAAGCAATCCCTTCAAATTCATTCTCCCATGCTCCAGATTTGAAAAAGCTGTTTGCAAACGTAATGTCCAGATGCAATAGCTGCTGATCCGTAACAAACCGGTTTTTTGATCTCCTTGGATCGATAGACGGCGGTACGTTTGCACGCTGGTAATTCTGTATGCCAATCTGATCAATTCCAACAATAATCTGGTCTACTTCACAACGGTATGTCGCATCCGTGTGCCCCATCTGTGCCGGTGGAACTTTCCCAAATTTTGGCTTTCTCTGCACATTATCCCTTGCCAGGTCTCCTTTGTTGTAAATATAATAATACCCGGTAGAAAAATCCACCGGACAGATCGGAAAAATGCTTGTTGCCACATAACTTGCGGTATTTGCAAAAAATGCCATGCTCATGTTTGTAAGATACCTATTCGGTTTCCATCCTTTTGCAATACGCGCCTGGATCTCCGCAGCGCTCCCAACTTCTCTTCCTGTTCCCATTCGCCCATACCTCCTTATGCGTTTGCCACAGGCTTATAGCCCGCTTTGATAATCTGCACCTTAATCCATGTACCTGCTTTTTCCGCACTGCTTAACGCCACACCGACAATAAAATCCCCTGCCTTTGCCGCAACAGCTTTTCCGTCATCATCAGTTGCAAGCTCAGTGCCTATGGAAATTTCTTCGCCTGCTACCCATTTGCCAATGTCCTTGACTTGGATATCAATATCCCTACCTGTCTCCACAATTTCGTCCGTCTCGATCAGGGAAATCCCGACCACATGGGCCCCTGCAGCCGGTTTCATAACCTTATTACCGTTCAGTCCCAACGCGATTCCCCGCGCATTTTCCAGTTTCTCCCCAGCAGGGAATACGACCGTCGGGCTCTCATTTATGCTGCTCCCAAAATATGTTGCTGCCATACCTTATCCCTCCTTCTCACACCGTTCCGCCAGCGCAGGGTCTGCCATGAGCACCTCGTCCAGCGCCTGCGCCTTCGTCAATCCCGTTTTCGACTTCATCAGCTCCACTGCCTTTACGTCTGCCTCTGCCCATGCGCTGCCTGCAAAATTCCCATGGCCGCTTTTGCCAATCTCAGAGAATGCGCCAGACTTCTCCACAATGTCCACTGCTTCATTCATCACTGCAAGATAATCGCTGTATGCGCTCCCGCTTGCCGCCTTTAGCCTCTTAAGGATAGGCACAAGCTCCTCCGCTTTTTTCCCAATGATTGCATACTTCCCAGCAATAGACTGCAGCTCCTTCTCCTCAGAGGCTTCCCGGAATTTCTTTAACTCCTCTAACTCCGTCTTTACCGCCGGGGACAGACCTTTATAAATATCATCTGCTTCCGGCTGTAAATCCTCTGCGCCTGTCTGCTGCCCTGCCGCCTTTGCAACCGGGTTTCCTGCTTCCGGCTGCACAGGCGGCACAGCTGGGGGCGCATCCCCTATCCCTGGCGTCCCTTCTGTGTCTCCCTGGCCGTTTCCATCCTCCATGCCGCAGCGCTTTTCAATGCTTTCCAGGAAAGCTATTTCTGCGGCGGTCAGTTTGCTCTTGTCAATCTTCATTTCCTCTCCGTCTCCTTTCGCTCCTTCTTCGTTTTCTGGTTCCACAGCGGCAGAAGATGCTTTTGCAATCGTTTTTTCCAGCCGCTCCCTTACTGCCTTCATCACCTTCAGGTCCTCCGCCGTCATTTCTTCATTTTTGTTCACAATTCCTGCGCCTTTCTTTCCAGACCACTGTTTGATCGACTCCTTTGCCACGCTGCAGAATTCTTCAAGGCTCTCCTGCATAGCCGTAGCCGCACTGCCGCTATCCAGCTCCTCATCATATAGGATAGAGCAAAGCGATGCCTGCAGCGCATAGCAGACATCCCAGATTTCATCAGAAATTTTTCGGAAATTTGCCTCACTGATTTTTTCATTGAAGCTCATGGAATTTTCTTTCTGAATCTCCTCCACTGCGCCCTCAATCTCTTCCTGCCCCATGCCCGCCTCTCTGCCGATGAACGCAAGCAGCTTTTTTAATGCGCTGCGTCCCCTCCTGTTTTCCATCCCCGTCTCCTGACTGGCTCCCTCCCTGTTTTTAAACAGCCGGATATGGGCGTCCTGGTTTGCCCCTTCACCCACAAAATCCACTTTCGTGACTTTCAGGTTTTTTAATTTTGCCGCCACTTTTCGGCCTCCTTTCTCTAAATTTATAATGCAAAAGAGCATCTTTCAAGATGCCCTGATGATTACTGCTGTTCTTCTTTTACTTCTACCCTCTCTGCTTCCCCTTCAATCGAAAACATCGCATACGTACCGTCTTTGACCTTTTGCCAGACATCCTCGTCCAGTACTTTGAACCCGATCCACCAACCAACCGGGAGCGTCCCGGCAGGAATACCGATCGCCAGCATTTTTTCTTCTGTAAACACAACGCTTTCAACAAGAACAGCAGTGCCGCCCCTTTCGTGCATCTCCCCGCCTTCCCGGTACAACTCCACAAATTTATATGCGGCATTTTCAAGCTCTTCCGGTTCCACAATATCCTGCTGCCAATCCTCGATCAACTTCCCATCTGCACGCATAGACACGCTCGCCCATCCAAACGCCAGCATCCGGTCATCGTCTGACTTTGCAATCCGGAACCTGTTTTTTTCAATATCTTGCACACTTCTTGGCATTTTTTGGCCATGAAGCTCTGCAGGTTTTTGTATAATATCTAAAAACCTTCTCATTTTTCTGTGCTCATCCTTTCTCATTGTTGGAAAATTTATATTTAGATATTGTCAACTTTGCACCAAAAAAAGACGCAGCATTGACCGCATCTCACTGTATATATCCATTCATCAGATAATTTTCTTTCATACATAATCTCTAACTTCTATTCCCTTAATACAGGATAAATTTATTCTATTTTATATTTTCTTTTCAATTTTTCAACTTCTTCCCCAAACCATTTTGTAACTTCACGCAGCTCTTTCGCCGAAGGATCCCCATCAAGTCCTAATATATGTGGAGTATTCTTATATTTTTCCAATACTGCATCCCTTTTTTGTGATGCTTCTTCTATTAACTTTTTTCCTTCTTTTCTGTAAGCAGACCAAGAATCTTTATCGTTTCTTTCTTTCATACCGGAATCCATATTTTTCTGCCAGCCTCCTTACATAAAAATCATATTCATCGAAATCTACATCTGCATTGCCACAAAAAACCTGTTCCAAAAATTCTGTATAATTTTTTCCTTTATAAGCGTGTTCCAGCTCCTCTAAACTCGCGTAAACGGTTTTCAATGTACGTTGAATTGTATATTTATATTTGGAATCTATCCCGTTCAGTTGAGCAAGTTCATAGTCCATAAACAAAGAAATATCATCATAACTGAATGAAAAATGCGTTTCCGAAATTGGATGGTTATGTGTGACGTAAGCGCCATGCAGTTCTTCCCCCAAATCTATATTGGGATAAACCGCGTTTTGAATTCCAAAGCACATCCAGACCAAACCAGATTTTGATATTACAACAGCATTTTCAATACCACTGTCAACAATCCCTGTTTCATGCTCTTCTAAAACAGATTGTACCACATCTTCTGTTATGTCAGCAAGAGATCCTAAATATTTTGGCGGGTCATGTTCCGGAATTTCCGCATTGCCGCCATCCCTGGCAGAAAGATTTCCTTCTGCAAACATAGGCGGCTCCACCTCCACATATTCCACACCGCACGCGCACCGCGGGTGTGCGGGAGGCAGCATGTTCTGCTCCGCAAATAAAGACCGGCCTTTAAACTTAAACTCGCCTTCCATGCCAACTTCAACGCCTTCCAAACCCTGGCAGATGCTGCATACTTGATCATCGCCAGACGTACACCAGCGTTTAACCATTGCTCCCAAAAGTCCCTGTGCCTGTGCCTGCCGCACTCCCTCATCTGCTCCCCTGTTATATGCAAAAGCACTCTCCGTCTGTGCAATCGTCATAGCCCGGTATCGATGCTGTTTTTCTGCATATTTTGCCGCCGCATCCCTTGCACGCTTCTGAATGTTTTCCTCTTTCATCTTTGGGTGTTCTTTTTTCAAGGTTTGCACAACGCTGTCATAATATTTCGCATTCGCTTGCGCCTGCCCTTTAGTCAGCCCTATGCACGGCCGTATCATCCTGGCAAGTTCATCTACCGTATGATTATCTATCATTTTTTTTGCAACTAACGCATTGATTGCATCTTTCTGCTGCTGCGTACACCGCGTCACAAATTCTGAACCCCTCTTATTGAGCCATGATAATATCCCTGGTGTTTGTGTTTGAAAAATAAAGCCTCCTGCAATAGACTCCACAAGCGGCTGGCTTGTCGCTCCTGCCTTCATTGCATTTTTCCACATATCATTTAGCTGTGTCTTAACCAGATAAGAATAGTCCTGCTGCCATAACTGCAACATCTCGTTGCTGATGCTTCCCGCTTTGATCGCTTCCCTTAATTCATGGTATGTAATGGCCGCCTTCTGGTCATCCCAAAACCTGCACAAAATTTCTACCGGCTTTTTTGATACGTCGGCGCTTTCTAAAAAAATTTGCAACCTGTCCAAAATATCTTGGGAACTCTGAACCTTTTCTTTTTTTATCCTCCTTGGATCGATCATCCGGAATCCCATACACCGCTCCTTATTCCTGTTTTTGCCCGACGGCTTTCATGCATCTTTGCAATACGCTCTGGCTAACAAGATATCGTTTTCCGCCCCAGCCTGTTTTTTGCCGCTTCTATCCTCTCTTCTTCTATTTCTTCCTCTTCCTCTGATTTGCCCGCATTCACTTCCGGATCCGGAGGCTGGCTCTGTTCCTGCTGCTTCTGCCGATCCGGATCAATTTTTCTTGTGTCAGAAGTTCTTTCTGGAAGATGCCCTACCTGCCGGACGTAATCCTCTAAACCGTCGTCAGGAACCAAAATACCAATTCCTGTCATGTCTTTGATGAACGATGCGACTTTTGCAACATCTGCATCCTCAATATCCCCATGTGTCATTTTTGGGTATTCCGCAATTCCTGCAAAATGCTTGCCGTTCATATCAATCAGCGCCGGTATTCCCTGGCTGTTGAAAGTTTCACAGATAATATCCAAAAACGCGCCGATAGCAACTGCAAACAACTCCGTCTTGTCGGAACTAAGCGCCCAACTGCCTGTTTTGTCGTGCCCCAAAAAAATAAAATCCGCCAATACTGTCATTGCAATCCTGGTATCGTAGCGGTTGATGATTGCATTCGTGTCAAACTGCCTGGTTCCGCCCGAACTAAGTAATTCTAGTTTAAAACCAGCTGGAAGCACCACTCCCTCCATTTCATCCCTTCGAATTGTCCTGACCATGTCTTCCAATCCCGCCAACACCTCTGTGGCATTCGGATCTGTCTTATCCCACAAATCTAAGCCTTCTGGCCCATATATTACCGGAAGCCCTGCCAGATCCCTCTCAATCCCGATCCCTTCGATTTCTTGGATCCTTTTCTTGAAATACCATGACCGGTAAGCATTCCTTAAAATACTCCTGCCCTCCGGATTATTCTTCCTGTTTTTCGTCCGGAAGAGCAGGGCTTTTTCTATTGGAATGGTAAGCATCCCAAAGTCCGGGGGCGGCATCTGCGTCATGCCAAGCAGATTGTCCTTATTGTCGTATTCCCACTGATACAATGTCTCCTGTGCCCTAATCGGAAGCTTTTGCCATCCGATCAGCCCATCATTATATTTGCTTTTCGTTTTTAGGTCTTTTGTTTTCCCCATGCGCCGTTTGTATACAATTTCATGAAAACTCCAGCCATATGCAAGAAAAGAAAGGATTTCGGAAATGGTGTCTATCCATGTATCCTGCATATCATCCATGCAGCTTTTAACGAACTCTGCCGCTTCCCTGTCCTTTTCCGTACAACCTCCCGGCTCCACATTCCATGCAGCCTGCCGAACCAGCATTTCAATTGAAAAGAGGATAGCGCCTACCACGTCGTCGTTATCAGACATTTCACCGTAAACCGCTATCCCTCGTTTTCCCCTAAGCTCCGGAAGAAACTCTTCGTATATTGTGCCTGCGTAGCGCCTTTGCCCTACACGTCCAATTTCTTTATTGTCTGCCATATTGCCCTTATCCTCACCTCGCCCTGTTCTGCCAATAACTTGACTTACTAAGCCTTTCAATAGCTTCTCTTCCAGGCAATCCGCCTGTATATCGCTTGATTTTCCCAAGATAAACAGATAAAGCCAGTGCATCCGCCCTGTCGGGAGAATTTATCCCTCGCTTTTTCATTTCCTTTTTGCTTTCAAGCTCTAATTTCCCGCTCGATGTCATAAAATATTTTCTGGTCGACAACTGGGCAAATGTGCTAGTCTCATCTTCAATTTCAACCTGCTTATCCTCAATAAGTTCCCGTAAAACTGCCCACATATGCGTCGTCAAGTTATTGTACCGTTCAGCAGCCTCTTTTCCTTCGTTCGTATCTGTTTCAATCTTTTCTGCGGCATTGATTGGTATGATGAATAACCGATGTAGCTTTTGTTCCTGTTTGATTTCTTTCAGACGGTCAGTCACACCTCCGCCCAAGCCAGTATCATCAATATTGACATAGACCGGACCTTTGTAATCAGGAAATTCCTTGATCGCTTTTTTGTATTGGGCAATCACATCTCCGGCAGTTGCCATCAAATTCTGCCCTTGTCTATACGCTACCATTTTTAACTTGCCTTTCGCATTTCTGTATATAACCGTTTCGTCATTTCCGAATCTGGCAATATCTACACCAAACATAAGATAGGGCATCCCCTTATCTTTTGGAAGTTCGTACAGCCTGCTCCCACAATGCTCCACACGAGACAGTGCAATAAAAACATCATCATCCTGCATGGGAAATTCCCCATCTACGCGGACTCGGACAACATTGCTGTCTTTTCCGTATTTGCGTTCCAAGGAAATAATATTTTCTTTGTCCGTCCTTGGACTGTTTCTGGAAGATACCGTGCGGCATTGATATAATTCTCTATCTGCAGTAAACGCATCGTAAAACGCGCCGGATGTTTTTGTAGGATTTCCGCACAAAAGCAATTTATTATTGCCGCCAGACAGAGTGCCAAGAATAGCCTCCATGATTGGATCGGAAACACCGGAAGCTTCATCAACTATGAATAACATATTATCTTCATGGAATCCCTGCATATTCTCTGGTCTTGTAGCCGTCCGTGCCGTTGCAAACCATCGTTTTTCATAACCTTTCATGTAGATATATGTCTTTGTCCATTTCAGAATGGTCTTAAGAAGCGGAGACCTTTCTTGCCATTTTGAAGTTTCAGACCACAGGACATCATGAAGCTGTTGTTTCGTTGGCGCCGTAGCAACCACTCTTGGATATGGGAAGCAGGTTAAAAACCATAGCAACGCAACCGCCTCTACGCTTGTTTTTCCAACGCCTTGTCCTGATTTTATGGCAACCTTTGGATTCCCTGCCAAATCCATCAATGCTTCTTTCTGCCATTCGTCTGGTTCAAACCGCAGGACTTCTCTGGCATAATATACAGGATCTATTCGATATTTCGGAATCCTGTCCCTAAAAAAACGTTGCCGCATTATGCTTTTTGATCCGTTCATTTCTCTTAACCGTCTCCCTCTTGGATTTCTCCTGTTACAGAAGAAATCCAATCGTCAACTTCACCATATTCATTTTCATCGGAACTTCTCTTTATTTGTTCGGTCTCTGCGTTCAGCTTTTCTATACGGGCTTTCTGCTCTGCACTTGCCAGATTCATATGGTCTGACAACCACTGCATTGCTTTCATCCGGTCTGCAAGTTTTACCTTTACGCCATCTTTTCCTTCTGATACTTCCGCTATTATTGTTCCATCCACTTCCGTGCTATCCTTTAGATCCACATAGTTAGCAGATATCTTTTTCCATTCCCCTGTTTTAAGTTTTACTTCTATTTTTCTTTTCCCAAACTTTACAAAATCCGCAATATCCGCATATGCGATATCCATATACTTCTGAAATAAATCTTCTTCACTGAAAAACTCCCTGTTCAAACGATCTTGTTTGAGCTGCAAAATTTCTTCGCGTACACAAGGGTTTGCAAGGAGTTTGCATCCTTCTGTCCTTGCAGTGTCGTATTTACATCCATAAGCTTTCTGATACGCCTTCGTTGCATTAAAACAACGTATATAATAAATACAGAAAAGCCGTTGCTTTTCTGTCAATTCTTTGTTTTGAATAACACTTTCTACTTCCGCTACTGCCGGCTCTTCCTTTTTTCGCCTCTTTGGCATTTTTTGTTTTGCAACGTTGCACTTCTTTTTCTGCAACGTTGCGCTTTTTTCACTATCCCATTTGTAACGGTTTTTCCAGCTGCGCACTGTGCTGTCCGACACTCCAAGCTGTTTTGCAATCTCCACCATCGTAATCCCTTTATGGTATAGCTCTTCAGCTTTTTTTATCTTTTCACTTGGTCCTCGTGCCATCGCCTCACAATCCTTACTTTTTTTTCGCAAAAGAAAAGAGATTATGCGCAACGCATAATCCCATGGAAATTTTTTGATATACTTTTGTCATTTTAGACATTATAACATATAAAAACCGTCAAAACCGTCGTTTTTAATTTTTTTCTAAAAATCTGTCATGTTTTCTTCTACAGCTGCTTTCTGTGTACGTCCTCTTCTTTTCATACATCTCATTCATGCGGTGTGCTACCTGCAGCCAGTTCAGGTCATCTATGTAATACAGGCTCATTATGTTCCGGATTTCAATATCTTGTATTTGGAATATGTATTCTTCGACCATGGATGTCAATTCCAGAAGCTCCATTTCCTCTTTTTCCAAATGAATCCATCTTTTTCTTAACGTTTCCTTTTTCCTGAAATATTCCGGATACGGAATTCCCTTTATCGTTACGGTTCCAAGAGACTTCTTTCCTTTTTTTCCTCTTGTGACAGAATCTGACACATAGAAATCTCCCGTAGTGATCTGTTTTATTTTTTCTGCAAGGCTTTCTATGGACTTTCTGATCAGTTTCACCCTCGCAAGCGCGTCTGAATATTCCTGTAATACGTGTTTTTCCAAATACTCACCCTCCATCATTATTTCTTCATGCATTTCTATGTCTCGTTACCTGTCCGATTTGCAGAATACTGTTTTTCAAGCAACTGCTCAATCGTGTCTTTCCTCATTGCCTTCCCCTCCAATCAGTTCCGGATTGTCGAAAACATTTCCAACGACTTCATAATCCGCGCCACCGACACGGATGCCACTGTTACTATCCTCCAAGAAAAGTGGAAAAGCGCACCCCATAGTGATTACGTCAAACCTCGCTTTTTCTTTGTTCCACGCCACTTTGCACCTCCAGAATGCCGCTCCTCTTTTTTCGCGGCAGTCTACAATATCCCACTCAAAAATCTTATTGCCTTTCTTATCGTCCAATCCTGTATACTGGCAGACGGTCTCGGCAGATACGACGCATTCAGTCACCCACCCTTGTTCACTCAATGCGTTAAAGTAATAGCTTTTGGCATTTCCTTTTTTATCTGACCTCCGAATTCTCGTTACATATCCAATTACCCATTCGCCATTATCAATCCTTTTTGCCTTAAATAAGACCGGCCTTTTTTCTTCTATCAGTTTTATCCCATTTCCGTTTACCATTATCCCATAACCTGATATAACCAAATTTTCACAACCTTCTTTCTGTATTTGCTGGCACGTCAAGTTCTCCTTTCCCGCAAATATCAAACACCGACAGCTGTATGGCCGGCTTGAAATTCATCCAGAGGACTTCCCTCTTCCTGCTGCATACCTGCGAATAGCAGGTTATTTCTTCCCTGTGCCAGCCCCGCAGCCGGTTCTTGTAGAGGTCATTGTCGTAACCGGACAGTATCACGGGTCCCTTGTGCGCAATCAGCACATCTAGCAGAACGTCATGCCCCATATCATCCATTTCACACCGGTACTGTTTCCCGTGCCGGGTACTTAAGACATAGGGCGGATCTGCATAGATGAGGACGTTCGGGTAATTGAACCTCTGTATCGCCTCTGCCGCTGGCTTGTTCTCAATCTGGACGCCCCGGAGCCGTTCTGCCGCCTGCATGATCTTCTCCGGAAGGCTGCACCAGTCCCGCGATGCATAGGCGCGTTCCCTGCCCTGCACATCATTTTTCCAGCCGACCTTCTCCCCGTTGGTTCGGAAGCCATGCCCCATGTTCAGGCGGATGTAGAAGTTGACCGCCTTTCCGAAGCTGTCTTTTGGCGCTTGTGCGAACGCATCGTCATATACCTGCCTTGCATAGGGCGTATAATAGATTTCATGTGCCAGGCGTTCCGGGTCTGTCTTGATCCAATGGAACAGGTTGACCACGTCGCCGTCCAGGTCGTTCACCGTCTCGATATTACTCCGCGGCTTACGGAAGAACACGGCGCCGCTACCGAAGAACGGTTCCAAATAGCTATGGTGTTTTGGGAAGAACTGTATGATCCAGTCCGCTATGGACCATTTGCTTCCCGGGTATTTCATGATTGCTTTCATTTCCATCACCATCCAAATATGATATATCCGTCCATCAGCCCGTATTCTTGGCAGTCTTTCATGATATACCTGATTTCATTTATATAATCCCTGCCAGTGTATCCCTTGTCAGGCAACCACTCGCGCAATACAAACATATCATGTACTTTATAATTTCTGTCATTTTTTCGTAGTTCAAATTTCTTTTTGCCAGATGCCACATCTTCAGAGTATTCAGGTAATATTTTCAAATCATGCTTAACGAACTGCTCTATAAATTTTTCCCTGTCCATTATTCGACCACCGCCCACACTCTTACCGATTTCATTCAATCAGCACAAAATTCTCTTTCAAGTCCTCGAATGGCATTTCCAACCATCCAAAATCAGAATCGTCATTTAGGGAATCTAAATGCACATCACCGCCGATAAAACTTGTTCCATCATCTCTTTCCCAAATACTTCCAGCAGTCACAAATCCATATTCATTCGGAATTTCAAAACCGTCACCGTCGCACTTTGGTAAGCACATTTCTTTTACGCACTTATATCTCATACTCCCTCCTTTTTCATTAATATAGATAGTCTTTCAAGACATCCTCTAATCCTTCTCTGTCTCCATACTGTATTGCGCATATCATTTCTTCATCAGCCTGTACAATAGCGTCAATAATCTGTTCGATTGTATATTTTTCTTCACCCATTTTTAACTTCCTTTCATTCAATGCCGCCGGATCTGACGATTTCAATAGTGTCAGCAAGCGTTACTACTGCCTCAATTTCTTCACCTACATACATCGAATTCGTTTCCAACCAATCCACAACCTTATCCACGTCATAGGCAGTGGGCTGTTCCGCAATCGCCTGTTCCAGATTAGGAGTCACATCAACCAATACATTACCTCTCAACGCCCACATCAATGCACTTCTGCTAATCAGATCATTGCTCATTCTTCCCCTATCCTCTCTCTAATTCTTTCAATGCGGCTTTGGCTTCTTCCCTGGTGAGGAAAACAATTTTACAATCAATTGATGTGCTTTCAATATTTATTTTCCAATATTTCAATCCCTCATCATTACCGCAATATGCCAACAATAAATTGATTCCATATTCAACAATGATAATTTCTTCCACACGCATTGGCGCAATTTTAATCCCGTCATAGCGGTAATACACCGTATCCCCCACTGCACAAGGCAGTTTCATTTGTTCCTCTAAGTCCTCGTATTCCTTTAATTGCTTGTTCTCAACACGTTCTATCAGGCAAAATGAACTGATAATCGCCAATTCATCACCGTCTAATCCATTTTCACTGCCCAGTTTGCGGAGAATATTAACCGCCTTGTTTCGTATAAGGTCATTTGAATACTTTGTTGTTCTATTCATATTCCCTTTCGCTCCTTTCAAAGTTCCCGCTCTTCCTTATGGTTTGCAGTATTTAACGCATCGTTGGCTTCTTTCCAAGTGGTATATACGTTTTTTCCGATATCCTCGGCAAGATAATACGTTTCTCCGCCATAGGTTTCATGCTGGCACAGAAAGCGGAATTTCAGGCCTTTTTCATCCCTATTGATTCTTACTTCGCGCACCATCATCGGAATGATTGGCTCTATTGCGCCCGGGTTGACGCGAAATATTGTATCTCCCACCGTACAGGGCGGTTTCAGTATCCCTCCGCATTCCTCCGAATCCTTGTATCCCTTCCATTCACGGATAATCTGCCTGATCTCCTGGATGGTATCTAAGTTTTCTGCCGTCATGTTAAGCATCCCCATCATTCTGGGCAGTTGCCCTAGAAACCTAAAAATTTCTTTTAAATCGTGCATGTCCTCCCCTTTCCTTTCCATGGATTCTTGCGGCTGTCTCCCGGTACTCCTTTTCCAGCCTTGCAATCTCTTCATCCAGCACATCCAGCTTTCGGAATAGTTCTTCTGTATATTCGTCGCGATCCGGAATGGAAGCGCTGGAAATACCCATAATTTCCGGAAGCGCCTGCGGTATTGTGCTGCTGCCTTTCTTATCCTCCGTATCCGCTTCTTTCCCTTTCCCGCTGCGCTTCCGTTTCCGTCGTTTCTTCGGACTTATTGGTATCCCGGCGCGGACCAGGATGCGCGTGATGTCTTCGCGGCTCGTGCAGTTTAGATCCGCCAGAATGCCGCCCTGCCTGTCCTTATCCTTTGCACGCCTGTAATTTCTGGCAATTTCTCCTTCTGTCATTTCCATGCCCGGCATCCCTCCCCTGCTGCCTGCCCGATGTTTAAAAAATTAATTTCCCATGTTATAATCCTCAAATCGTTTTGTGCTGTTAAATACTGCCCTTGCATTTACCCACCGCTGGATTTTCCGCACAGTGTCCGTTGTTTTCGTATGTTCTTTTTCGTAAACCATAACATAGGGATTATAACCAAGATCCCGCAGTGTATAGATTCTCTCCAAGTCCTGCTCTATTGTGGTATTATAGTTTGTCAGCACGTATACCGTCAGTTTCCGCTTGTCCCAGCCAGTAATCTCCTTAAACTCCTTTAATTTTGGAACAACAATATCTTTGTCTTCCTGCCTGTCCCACGCAAAATGGATGTTCTTTGTTTTAATCCGCTGGATCATTCTGGCTTTTTCTTCCGTCATAAACCGAATATCAACGCCTTGCGAGAAATCCACCCATGCGCCGCTGTCAATCAGCTGCTGCAGAATTTCCTTCCATTCTGCACAGGCTAATGTGTTCGGGTCCAGAAGCACAATATTTTTCTGTCCCCGCCAAAACTCTTTCAAATCCGCCACTTTCCGCGATTTCTTTCCCTCCTTGCACCCCACATGGCAGAACTTGCACCCTCTGGGGCATCCCCTGCTCAAAAAACCATATGCGGTGTCCCTTGCCTGTTCTGGGTATAGCGAATAGTCCGGGTATATGTGCTCTATCTCATGCGGCAGCTGTCCGTCTTTTCCTTTCTCGAACACTTCTTCCCCATCGGCCATCTTTATTGCGTATCCGCTGCCGCCTTTTACAACTTCGTCTGCATTCACATAATACGGATAATCCGGCGTGAAGCTGAAAACCTTTGACATATATACTTTGTCCATGGGAGAAAGCGGAAAACCGTGTTCTGTTGGTATGTACCATTCCACGCTGTCCCCTTGCTGTTTATGCCATGCAGACAGTTTCATTAGCGGAAGGCTCGGGAAATTATGGCCATCCACGTCAATCAATCCAATTTTCATATTTCAATCCCCTGCTCTTTCGCGTAACCGAATATGTCGATCTGGGCATCTTCCCAGTAAAACCGTTCTTCTTTGTCGTGTATGCTTATTTGTTTGAGCGTGTTCCATATATTCCCTATAAGGTCTGGCGTCTCTTCCAGCCTTAACAGCTTATCCCGCAAATTCCTATGTTTATTTCTCAAATGCCGCAATGCGCTATCCCTTGCATTCGGACAGAACCAACAGCCATTTCTAGCAGTAAAATCATATATCGGAGATAGCAAATCATATTTCTTACAAAGCTCAAATGCCATTTGCTCTGTATACCCGTACTTTTGCAGTAATGATATTTGATTTGTGTTTTTAACAATTCTGCCAAGCCGCGCTGGTTCATCAACCGCAATCCCTATGTATTGGGTAAATTCTTCTTCAAAACTTTTCAAGAATCGCTTTATTGGAAGAACCTTTACACTTTTGGTGATCTGACATCTGCCCGACATTGGAAAACCGGTTATCATTCCAGTGCCAAACCGTTTTCCCCTTGTCGGCTGTCTAAAAAACATATCCCCACATAAGTCAAATCAGCATGAAGTATCTTCGTTTCATACCCCCCCAACTTTCAAACAGTGGAATACATTTGTTTTTGATGAAATCGATATGCTCCGGCAGCTCTCCGCTTGTATGCTCGTCAAACATAACCTCGGAAAAGATGATAAGATCCAGCGGTTCGTTGTTCTCATGTGCCAAGATTATGCTTGCCGTGCTGTCTTTGCCGCCGCTCCAGCTTGCTATGTATTTCATTTTCTTTTACCATCTGCGCAATTTAGTGACATTTGGCAGTTCCTGTTTTTTCACCTTCTTTTTTTAATGCTACGCCTTCCAGCATAAGGATTGTGCACTGCCTTTCTTTCAGCCTATATGGTTCCAATTCATCATCAGACATAAATTTATGACCAAATAATTCCTTCATTTTTTTCCAAACACCCCAAGGAACCCTGTAAAACTTTATCAATTTTATGGATACCATCACATAACAACGGGCGCCAAACCGCTCGTAAACATCTAAGCTTTTCCACTGGCTATCTGTAATAACGTTTTGGTAGATTTTGTCTGAATCCGTATGCTTTGCCTCAAACATAATCCCGGTCCCATCACATAAGATTCCCTTAAAATCTGGCTGCCCTTTCTTTTCATAATACCCCCGGACAACCCCTCCTGCATCTTTTCCTGTTATATGAAACGGTTCTGGCGTCTTCTCAATATGCGCCAAGCCCTTCTGCAAATAAAACTCACAGGCATTGGATATCCAACGTTCAAAGGTTGCCCCAGACTCTTTGCTGCGCCTTCCGATGATCTGTCGTCTTAAATCAGGCATCCGCGTTTCCCTCTCTTCCCTCGATACCTTCTGTATAGCTATGCAGGCAGTATTGTCCACATAGCCTTCTCCATTCCTATTGCACCTATCCATCGCAATCACCCGCACGAACCGCCGTATCCTCTACAGGCTCCAATAATTTAAGTCCAGATAGGACCTCCTGCATATTGCTTAACACATGAATTCCTTCCAGTTTCTCGTCTTCTTTCCACTCAACTCCCGAAAAGTTAAGTTTCTGCCCGCACTGGCTGCAATATTTGGGCTGATAACATGGTCCCGCATTTAAAACATTTTTACACCTCGGGCAGAAATGAGCTTCATGCTTCATACAGACAGTCCCATATTTCAAATAGACTTCCATCCTCTGCAAAGGCTTCCCCGCTACACTTTTAGGTTTTAACCGTCTCCAAATGCGAACTATTTGTTTCTCTTCAAACCTATAACCACCGATCAGAACCCCCTCCTTCCTGCACATGCAATGTCCTCACGCATGTTTATTTACCGCGACATACGGATTTCTGGTTTTATCAACTAGGTTTTTCACTGTTTCTCCTATGCGCATTTAACAGCTCCCCTTCCAGCTTCTCGTAATCATATTCCCGTTGCGGAAAGTTGTTAAAACTATTTTTGCCCCGAATATTATTACCAACCGGCATCCCTCCCTTGTCCTGCTCTCTCGCTAGCCAGGAGTTCACAAACCGCTTGATTCCCTTTGCAGTTTTTCGCTTTTTGGGGTTCGACAGGCACCAGCCGCGCATCTCGTTGAACTGTTGCTTTACATCCACATTCGGATAAAGTCTTACGTATTCTGCGAATAATGCCTGATCTGGCCTCCACTCCGTGCCGTCGTTCAATATAACCGCCTCAACATCTGCTTCCAGCACCTCGTTGGACTGTTGCCCCGTTCCTACTCTTAGGGGAGGTCTTACGTGTCCTGCGACTGGTAGTGTAGCATCTGCTTTGGGTCCGGAGTTTAGCTCCGGACAAATATCTATATCTGTATCTATATCTATATCTGTATCTATATCTATATCTGTGTTACCATTTTGTAACAACGGCGTTACAACCGCGTTACTTTGTAACGCTTTCCTCTCTCTGTGCCGTCTCACCCTGGCCGCAGATTCACTTTCCGAACCGACCAGTTCTTTGCATTGAGGAAGAAAATATTCGTCTTTCTCTACCACCTGTATCAAGCCTTGGCGCTCCAGAAATGCCAGCGTTATTTTTACATTCTCCGGATCCTCATCAAGCTCCAAAGCCAACTCTTCAGGAAAGTTATCTTCCACTCCTTCAAAATACAGCTTGCAATTTTGTTTCACTGCAGCCAGAAGCATCTTAAGGTAGATAACGGTGTAGGTATCACCTCCTGCAATCTTTCTTAATTTTTTAATTTCCTTTTGCTTGAAAAATCCCTCCTTAAGCTGGATCCAGTAATATCTCTTTTCTGCCAATACAAAGCTTCCTCCCTTCTGGAGAGTGGTATCTTAATAAACCACCTTGCTCCCCTCATCTGTCTTAACCACATCCAGGCTCTGTGGAAACCTTGCTTTCATCGTCGGGTCGTGCGTGATTGCCATGATTTTGAGGCTGCTGTATCTTTTTTGGATCGTTTCCAGTGCATCGCAATACGCCTGTACGCCATCGCCGTCCAAAAACGGAGGTTCATCGATGAACAACACCCCAAGCTGGACACCCGCCGAAGAAGATTTGATTTCTGCAAGCGCAAGTATCACTGACAGGCTGGCTTTGACCTTTTCCCCTCCTGACTTTGACAAGTACGGAAGCGCAGGCTTCCCATACTCTTCGATTAGGACATCCAGCTCTAGGACTTCCTTTTTGCCGCTCACCTGCACGCGTTCGGTCTGGAAGCTTATTCCCATCCTTCCGCCTGTCATCTGCCCAATAATCTGGCTGGCAGCCCCTTCCAGCTGCGGCAGGACCGTCCTGACAATCTGATGCGGAATTCCGAAATAAGAAAACGCCTCCTTTAAAATGTCGTAATCCGCAGTCTCCGCAGAAAATTCGTTGATTTCCTGTTGCAAAACCCCAATCTCTTTTTTCAGCCTCTTTTCATCTTCCAATTTCTGTTGCAGTGACCCGGCTGTTTTCTGCCATTTACCGATCTCATCATTCAACCCTGCAATCACATGCTCCTTTTGTTCCACCAAGGTTTCCAGCTCCTGCACATCCCCAATGGATGCCCTTTCTCTTTGGATATCCTCTTGTTTTGCAGCGATCTCCACGTTTGTGCTGGCAATTTCCTCCGACAGTTCCAAAACCCTTTTTTTTGCCGTTTTGTTCTGCTCTTCTGCAACCGGAATCTGTTTTTCTTTTTCCAGCCAAGCTTTTAACCCTGGAAGCTGTTGTGTGACTTCCCCAAATTCCTGGGATGCTCTCGCAAAACTGTCCCGTTCCTTTTCTGCCGCATATGCTTTTTCCCTGACTGCCGCAAGCCTATGCTCTGCTTCTTCAAGATTAGACTGTAAGTTCTCCAAACTTGTTTTTATAAGGGCAGCCCGTCCCTCTCGTTCTTCCATCTTTTTTAATTCTAACGGCGCCCCGGATAGTTCAGATGCTTTCTCCCGGTATTTTTCCAGCAATGCTTCGTCATACCCGATCTTTTTTACATCTTGTTTCGCTTTTTCCAATGCCTCTTCTAACTCCTGCAAAAGCTTCTCTTCCACTCCCAAAAATTCTTCCATTTCCTTTTCCAGATTAGGAAACTTTTCTTTTGCGTCCAGGGCATCTGCCAAGAAGCTGCATTTTGCATGGTCGATATCTACGCACCCGGCTTTTTCCATCAACTCCATGCGCCGCCTTAAATTCCCTTTTTCGTTTTTCAAGCGCTGCTTTTCTTGGTTTATATATGCACGCTTACTATCCACTGCATATGCGCAGCGTTCCTTTATGGACAACGCCTCCTGGTATTTTGCCTGAATCTCCATCATCTGTTTAAGAAGTTCAGCATACCGTTCATATTCTGCTGCATTTGTCCGTATCTTTTCCTCTCGTCCTGTCTGCTGCAATTCTTCCATCTTTGCGGTTTTTCTGGAAATATTATCCTTTATTCCAGCAATAGTTGCCGTTTCATTTGTTTCCTGTTTCCGCAGCTCCTCTGCTTCTGCCTTCTTGGCAGAATACAAAACTGCCTGTCCGGAAAGAAACTTTTCTTTTTCTAAAAGGCTTACATATTTCGATACACCGGCTTCAATATCTTCTTTTTGGCTCAAAATCTTAGAACTGTTACAGATAATCTCCTGCTGGGCATCCCTATTCTGTTCTGCTGCAGCCCGCCTTTTCTGCAATGCCACAACTTCTGCAAGTATCTTATCCCGCCTTTCTACGGCTTCTTTTTGATGGTCGAAGGCCAACTTGTGCTTATCCCGCTCCTCTGTTTCTGCCTTCAACCTGCTGCTTAAAGCCTTAATTTTTGATGCTGCTGCTTCCAGCCCTGCTTTTGGGTCTCCATACGACTGGATTGCCGCTTCATGGATCTCAATCTTATGCTGCGCTTCTTTCTTCCTGGCTCCGTATTCCTTTGCCTTTTCCCCTGCGGCTTTATGCATGGAATCATATACCTCCAGGCCAAGAAGCCTGCTAAGAATCCCCATGCGTTCCTTCTTGTCCGCCTGCAGGAACAGTCCATACTGGTCCTGCATAATCAATGCGCAGGACTTAAATGTCATGCAGTCCATGCCAAGGATCTGTTCGATCGCCTTCTGTGTATCCACAGCCCTGCTTAACGTCCGTTTCTCCCATTCCCCGCCTACCTTTTCCGACAGGCTAAGCGTCAACGACCTGGACCTTGTGCGCGACCTGGCTACCCGGTACATCCTCTCTCCGACGCGGAACACAAACGAAATGCTTCCGGATCGAACCCCGTCTGCTTTCCGTATCCATCCGGTAATATCCCCTTCCCTTGGTTCCTCATACAGGCAGTCTACAATGGCATCCATGAACAGGGACGATTTGCCCGCCCCATTCGGTCCATTGATCGTGCAAAACGAAATCCCGGTAAAATCAAACGATTCCGATACATAATTCCGGTAATTTTTTACTTCGATGGAAACTGGCTCAAACTCCCCTGTAAGAATGGAATTATTCCCGTTTGCCAGCGCCTCTTGCATAATAGGTCTCGCCTTATTTACAAGCCCTAAAACCTTTTCTTCCTCAAATCCCCGTTCCGACAAATACTCCCGTAGGTTTTCTTCCGGATCAGAACGTTTTCCAAGCTGCTTCTTATTCGGGTCCTCATGCATGGCCTGCGGGGCAATGTCCCATAACATGAATGCACCATCTTCTAACATTTTCTTCTCCAGGGCAGACGTATTAAGTGCTTTCTTATCTTCCTTTGTGCTGTCATAAAACACCCGGACAATCTTATCTTTCACTTTCCCTGCCCATTTTGCCGCAGCCACCATGTCAAGCGCACCATGGTTGATCTGCCCAATATCGTCCGCATCTAACTTAATTGTGAGAAATTTCCTATATGGCGTTTCTACGAACCGGCTTTCGATATGCATCCGGTCTTCGTATTCGTGTATGTAAAACCCCCTCTCCTGTCCTTCATCGTTGAAATTCAGGGCATTCACTGCACCGGCATAAAACGCATTTGGCACATTCGGAAGTTTCTGCGGCCTGTGGATATGTCCCAGGCACACAAGGTCATAATCCGCCGCATGAAGGGATTCCAGCGTCAGCACAGGCTCAAACTTCTGCATAAAAGTATTCTGCCCGCTTTCCATATTGCATCCCGGAACCGTATAATGCGCCATCAAAGCTGTCGGAAACCCTGTCCGGCACGCTTCCCGAAGCCCCATGCAGAGATTGCCCAGCTCCGCAGAAAACGCCTCATTTTCCTCTTCCCTGGACAAACCGGCAAATTTTGCCCGGAAATATCCAACGTCAAACCCTGGAATACATACAATATCCATAAACTCCGTTCGCACGATACAAGGCTCCATTATTATGCTGACATTGGAAAACTGCATGCAGTAATCCGACAATGCAAGGAAAAACTCTTTTCCGTCGTGGTTTGGCGTCCCTCGTAACACAACCACAGACTTACTACAGCCAGCCAGTTTTGATATTGCCCAAAACACCGTCCGTTCCTCGTGATGCCCCCGCTCTGAATGCGTCCCCGCAACATCGATCAAATCCCCGGAAATCATCGTAATATCCGGCTTCTCTGTTTCTGCAGTTTCTAAAAGCGCCTCTATGCACCGTTCCGTATCTCTTTCCCTAAGGTTTACTCCATCCAAAACCGGTCCTCTTCTTTTTCCGATATGCCAGTCCGCGGTCGCTAAAATCTTTATTGGTCTTTTTTGTATTGCCATATATACCTCCCTGTTTTGTGCTTATTCCGGTTATCCTCTTTGCCGTCCGATAAGCCTCTGGCATTTGTAACACAACGGCCGTTCAAACTTATCCACCGAATAATTCCATACATTCTGTTCAATATGTACACCGCACTTATCACAATAAAAATCCTCCGGCCGGACTTCGTTATCTGCAAACTCTTCCTCTTCCGGTCTATTGCCATTGCCCTGCGCCTGCACATCTGTATAAATTCCATCCACATACTGATCAAAATTTTCCCCATCTGCCGCTTCTTGTGCTGCTTGTTCCGGCACTTTGCTTTCGATCTGGTGAATGCTTGGAACAGTCCCGAACAAATTTCCTGCTGATTGAAACATATTTCCTATGGCAGCCTTTTTGACATCCTCATTGTTCAGGTTCGGAACCAGGTACGCTACAACAAACGGCTTCCTGATTTCTTCCAACGTATAAACTCCTTTGATATGAAGCGCTGTCCGGATTGCCCCGTTCAATGCTTTTGCCTCACAGATCTGCGGCATGTGTTTCAAAAACTCTGATTTTTGGTTCGGCGTCATGCCGGGCGTAACATTATCCACGATCGTCTCATGTGTATCTTCCACCAAAAGCACTTCCCCGGTAAGCTGTGGAACAGAGACCGTAACCCGGTAAGCAACGTCTTTGTTCCGGCAGTTCCCGCACTGCACAACTTTCCCGCAATTCTGGTTTACTGCTACGCATTTTTGGCATGTTGTCGGTATGACATGCTCGCTGGATACCATTTTTATCCCTGCACCGTCTGCCAGCTTTTTCAGCCCATTTTTTGTAATAGCGTAGAGGTTCGGTGTTGCCGGGTGACAGACACCTTTTTTATCTGTATACGCGTCCCTTGCTTTCTGCTGTATGTATACATCCCCTTTCCTTGGATCGGGATCCAGCCGCACGGCCTGAACAACAGGAGACTTGATATCCGGCACTTCTACCATAACGTCCGTGTTACCTAACAGATTGTACTGTTCCAGCGGGTATTTTTTAAAAATTGACAATTCATTCATATTTCTTCCTCCAAACCTTAAATTTTTCCTTGATTTTATTTGGAAGAATTGCTATAATGAAATCGGTCAGTTGGGGCGCTTTGACGAAAGTCGGGCGCTCTTTCTTTGTCACAGCATTCTCCCCATTCAAATCCGTTGCATGTCCAAAGCAATTCCTCCAATCCATAACTTACTTCCCATGCTTTTGTTCCAGATGCCTGGTACGTTCCATGATCCTTTTTGCATACTCCGTATAATCGCCCTTTTTTCCGCGTTCTGCAGCATGTTTCGTACCGTTATACACCATGAGTACGGTACCCACATCTCCATACTCCAAAAACAGCTCTGCCAGATAATCTGCGCCGACAAAAATATTTCCCCTGGGCTCATTCAGGTCGCATACATTTAGTCTCTCTCCACGTCCCTTGTGGTACTTAGGATCGACCTGCATTAAGCCGATCTCACCTGCGCTTCCTACTGCATCCGGGTTTCCTCCGGATTCCTCTTCCATTATGGCTTCCAAAAGCTCTGGGCAGACCCGGTACACACTTCCGGCTTCCCTGCAATACTGTATGTACGCTTCTGGGATTCCTTCCTTTGCTCCGGCAGCGTTTACCTTTGCCGCACCAAACAGCATGGCTGACACAGCTGCCCCCATCAGAACCCCGTTCCATATATCCTTCACAATCCCATATTTCACAGCTTTCACCTCCCTTCAAATATAAATGCAATGTCCCCTCATATCCTTTCCCATCTGCATAGAATGGACGGCAGCGGTATATGCCAGGAGATCATGAGGCAGTAGCAATTCAGGAGAAAATCTTTTCATTATGTTCAGCTGCCGCCCATTCTATGCAGATAGAAGAATATTGTCATGTCAACCCGTAAACCCAGGTATATGCCCGTATGCCTGTTCTTCAAACCGGAACTCATATTGACCGGTTGACGGGTTTTCCTTCAGCATCTTTTTTGTGGCTTCCTGCCGCCTTGCCTTTTCGATCTGGCAGTCGCAGGATTCGCCCGGATCCAAATTGCATCCGCAATCTGGGCAAACTCTGTAATATGCCATTTCCTGATTACCTCCCTCCAGTCATTGATCTATCTTTTTCCCACCAATAAACCACTCCAAGTCAAAAGTTCCTTCTGGCAGATCCATGAGCAAAGCCAAGGAATAGCCGCAGTCAGATTCTTCGTACCTAAAATTCCAGTCCGGCAGCTCATCATATCCACTGACTTTTGCCAGCCCGATCAGCCAGGTTCCACTGTCCATCGAAACACTAATGTACTGCCCTACAACGAGCACTCTTCCGCGTTCGCCGCAGTCCACGATGCATTGAATCGGTTCTTCGTTTGCGCAGTTGTCGCAATCCTGACCTGTAACCCCGTATTCCCCAAAGGTATCATCGCCGTATCCGCGAAATATTAATGTCTTCATATCATTTCCACCCTTCCATATCAATACTCATACTCCACTTCCTCCAACGTTAGGGCTATGCCCTGTTCATCTGCCCCGATAATCAGAAGATCCCGTGCGAACTCTGTTACATTGTCTTTCACTTCATGTTCAATTAAGCCAGATTCTTTCAGATCAATATCAACCGTAATCATCAGCATCATACGCTGCCCTCCTTTAGATGCTTGTCCACTATTACCGCCTAAGCGGTAACAATTTCTCCGTTCAATCCCTTTTCAATAAACTGTTTTCCCAACTTATCAAATATCTCCTGTCGCTCCTCTTTGCTCATTTTGGACATATCCAGCGGTTCACCGCCGGCTATGGATACATAGAAACCGTATGTCATTTGTTTATTTTTTCCCATATGTATCTCCTGACTTTCTTTAATATTTTTTATTCTGAATGCCTGTCTTTGTTTCCTGGTTTCTTTTTTCTGCAGATCTTCAATCTTCTACGCCAATTCACTCTTCGTTTCCATTGGCATTTCCTCCTAATTTGTGTTACAATAGATATATTAGCTTATACGAATTTTCGCGTCGTAGTTTTATTGTACCGACGTGTCATGCCGTTGTCAAGACATTTTAGGAGGTTTCCAATATGAAATTTAATATCCGTTTAAAAAACATCCGTAAACGTTCCAAGACAACCCAGAAATCACTTTCTGACTATCTGGGCGTTACGCTCCGCACCTATCAGCGATATGAAGAAGGCACTATTGAACCGCCAATATCAAACGTTTTGTCTCTTGCAAAATTTTTCAACCTGCCTGTAGACTGCCTGTTGGGCAACGGTTTATTTGATAACTGGGAAGAGATACTTCTTCACAAAGATGCTGTCCTGTCTTTTTTAAAGGATAAGATCTCTCCAAATATTCCCTATTTAAATAATTACGATTTATCCACACTTACGGAAAGCCAGCTTGCAAATATTCTGCCTGCGCTTTTTACCAAAATTACGATTGAAGATTCCCGTATTAATTTCTTTTCCCAGCTTCCGGAGGATAATCCTTCGTCATCGATCGAAGTTCGCGCTGATGAATCTTAAACAGGTCTTCCAGCGCATCCCAGTGGGAAATCCTGCCGATATAATCTCCGCTTTCCATCCGCTGGTAGCTTCTTATCGTTATTCCAAGATATTCGGCCATTTCTCTCTGCGTCTTGCCCGCCGATCGGCGGGCTTCTTTTAAAATTTTTCTCATATCATGTTCCTCCCATACACTTTCTGTGCAAAAGCCTTGCACATATCCTTTGTTTTTCTGCCTTTTACCCTATTCCCAGCTACACAATGTCCATCACATGTTGGATAATAGCCGCTTCCGCTTTTTATGTAATGCTGGATAAAGTTACTGCAGTATTCACAGTTTTTTGGAAGCTCCACCCGGTTTCCGCATATGTCCTGCAACGTTTCCACCTGTGCTTTTAAGGCTATGTTTTCCTGCTCTAATTCTTGAACCTTGTTCGCTAACATTGGATTTACCCCCTTAATTGTGATATAATAAATTGTTATTACTCATTTTTATTATAGCGGAACATTTTGTTCCCATGCGCTATTATAGCGGAACATTTTGTTCCTGTCAATGAATTTTAGGAGGTTCTATGAATTTTTCTCAAAAATTAAAACAATTACGCTTATTATTAGGTTGCACCCAAGCACAAATGGCTAATTTATTGGGTATTACTGTGCGTGGATATAGGAATTATGAACTAGGTTCGAGAGAACCAGAACTATCTATCTTAATCAAGCTAGCTGATTATTTTAATGTTTCCCTTGATGAATTAGTCGGAAGAGATTTCCCTAAGTAGTTTTTGATGAATATTAAATAAATCTTCCAATGCATCCCATATTTCAAAATCTCCGCCACGTGTTCCTGCTTCAATAAAGCGGTAATAACGTTCGCTTATCCCTAATTTTTCCGCCACCTGCCCTTGTGTCATATTGGCGGCTTTTCTTGCGTTCCTTAGATTTTCTCTCATCTTAGCTCCCTTCTTGATTTCTTCTCTCCCGTTCCCTATACTGTGCTTACAGGCTGTTGCCGCAGCCAAGTACGAAAGAAAGGAGAAAATAAATGTTACCCCTTAACGATACTGCAAAATATCAACTTGCAAAATCCTTGACGGAACTTGCAATACAAAACAACCTCATCACTCAATATGAAGATTCTGCAAAGACCGCAGAAGAGACTGTAAAATTCTTTGACACTATCACAAACATGGTAGGCAAATCTAAAATCACAGACTAATAACAATCTGCTCTGGCAGACACCAGTTCTGCCAGAGCCTTTGCCATTTCGGCAACATATCTTTTATTATCCACTGCTAAGTCATCGGATTCCAGTTCTTTCTGAATCCAATCGCAAATTACTGTTATCGTTTCATCTACACTATCCAATTTCCTCACCTCCTTCTACTTTCTTTACAAAATCCCATAAAATCGAAAGAATTAGCGCATTCTTTGCAATTCAATGTCATTTACTTTAGCCTTCCCTCTGTTGAGTTAAGACTTTTCCCTCTCTAAAATTTCTGTTGCAGTTCCTTATGTACTCTCTGTCTGTATTCATGAAATAAACCGTCATGTGGTTAATCTCCATGAACTCTGATTGCGTTAAAACTTCAAGCTGCCTTGCCATCTGTGCTTTTCCATAGGTCTGATACAATAGCTCCGTGGAAAAGGAACGCTGTGCATATAAGGCTTCACGCTTCAACTGCTCTAAAATCCGATTTTCGTTCATGTTACACTCTCCTGCAGTTGTGTATCTTCCTGATCTGCTTCATTTTTCTTTACCCAGTCCCATAAAATTTGGAGGATAAGTCCATTCCTTGTCAGCCCATGTCTCCCGGCAAAATATTTTAACTTATTCTGCAAATCATCTGGCGCCCTTACAGTCATGATAGTCATACATTTTCTCCTTTCTAAGTGATATCACTATGTTACTTATATCATCATTTCATAGTGATGTCAATATGAAACTATCATTTTTTTCAATTCCAGTATAAAATGATTTCACTAAGATTTCACTAAGGAGGCACTACCGTATGGCAACTTCAAAAATCCCAACCATGTTACGTCTGCCAGAAACATTACATTTAAAAATTAAACAGCTCGCCGAGCTTGAGCACCGTTCCATGAATATGGAGATAGAATATGCTCTATCAAAGTATATCTTTGATTTTGAATCGCAAAATGGTCCTATTACTCTTGAACCCCCTTCGACAGAAACATGATGACCAGCGCATTAAAACTAATTCCCAAACGATGCGCCTCCTGTTGGAGTTTCTCTTTCAATTCAACCGGAAGGCGGATCGTTGTCTGTTCTACTAATTTCCTGCCCAAATTTTTACCTCCCCCCCTCTACGCTTCCTGCAACTGCTTGTCTTTTTGGCTCTCCTTTTCAATTACCATACCCTTCTCCCTCATCTCTTTCCTTTCGTATAATGCGGTATCCTGTTAAGTTACCTTTGTTGCAAAAAAAATATCCATTGGATTGTCTATATGCAATTCATCAATCATAATTTGGATTTCATCACTTCCAAAAACTCCTTTTTGCATCCGAACATAAAATGTTTTTGGCGTAACACCAATCATTTTTGCAATTTCTTTTTGTGATTTTCCGTTTTTTGCAATAATCCCACGAAGTTCATCTGTTTTAATCAATGCAAAACCTCCTTTTATTTAGTGACTTAAAAAGTTACCATCATTATATCACCATTTTGTAACTTGTCAAGTTATTTCTGTATTGACTTAAAACTTTTTTGTGCTATAATTAAACTACTAATCAATAGGGGGGACGTATTTGTGACAGTTGGAGATAGAATAAGGAAGTGCCGCGAGTCTTTGAGTATGTCTCAAACAGACTTAGCAAAACAAATGAATGTATCAAAACAAACATTATATAAATACGAGACAAATATTATAACCAACATCCCTCTAGATAAAATCGAACGCGCCGGAGAAATCCTTAAAGTAACGCCATCATATTTGATGGGATGGCAAGATACTCTTGCATTAAAAAAAACGGAATTCTCTTCAATGATACCTGATATTCTATCAGATATCACGTTATTGGATCATGTGCAGAAACTAACAAAATTAAACACCGAACACCAACGCACCATATATGATAATATATCCTATTGGTATGAGAAAGAGGGGCATTAAATGCCCCATTTTCTCTTAAATGCAGTCAACATGTTGTATATAAATTCTAAATAATCTAAATTTTCTATTTCCCCCATTATGCTTATATTTTTTTCTCTATACCATTTTACTTCTTCTTTCACTACCTCGTACTTATCCATTTTTCTTTCGTTATTTTTCTCGTTTTTCATTTGAATGCCCCCTGTAATTATATTGACGTGAAATTAATACTAAGAATCAAAATCTTTCTACATTGTTCACCAAAAGTTTTTTACTGTATAAAAATTATAGATCATTTTTTTATAAAATGGAATATCGAATTGTTACATTTCCCATATATGGGAAAAATTTTTTCGACAAAAATCGATGTTTTTATTTATAATAACACTCCTTAAAAAATTATTTATATTTCGATTCAAACAAATCTGTAATCCTAACACCCATTGCTTTTGCAAGTTTTTCCATCTTATCCATCGTCGGGGAAATATCCCCCGTTTCAATTCGTTGAATTGTAGATTTACTTATACCGCTTGATTTTTCAAGTGCTTTTAGCGTAATCAGCCTTCCTCTTCTTATTTCAGACAAAAGAATTTTCATTTTTTAATTCTGCCTTTCGATATTTTTTCATTAGTAACAGTGTTTCCATTTTATTTTAAAATATCGAGTATAATTACTGCCTTAAATTCGCGTATTGAATATTTTTCTTTTATATGAGCAGAAAGAATATGCTTTTATGTAATGCATTTAATTAATTGACTTTGCATAGTTTCGATGATACGCTTAATGAAATTACATATAGAGGAGGAAATCATGGGGTTTTTAGATACGTTTAAGGGAAAGAAATACAAAGCTGATCTGGAAGGTTTGCAGGAAAAATATGATGATCTTGAAAAGTTGCTCTCTCCCGAAATGAAAGAAACTGCAAAATTTCAAGAATATAAAAAAGAACTTGAAAAAAACATAACAAATCTTGAGAAAAAACTTCAAGAACAACGAATAGAAACTGATGGTCTAACTGCAGAAATTGCTTCAAAAAAACAACAACTCATTTCGTTTGATGATGCTATTCTTGTGCAGGAATTTGGACTCTATTCTCCACGCTATGACTTTGTCAAAGCTTCCGAATACAAGGATAAGATCACACAAATCCGCGCACAGCAAAAAGAATGTATCAAAAATGGCACTGCTGTATCAGGCGACATGGATTGGACAGTAAATAAAAGTGCTGCAAAAGGGAAAAAAATGGTCAAAGACATGCAAAAGCTACTGTTACGTGCATTTAACAGCGAATGCGATGAAACCATAGGAAAAATCAAGTACAATAATATAGATACCTCCATAAAGAAGATAAATGCCTCTGCAACAGCTATTTCTAAATTGGGCACAATTATGAGTATTTCCATCACAGACAAGTATCTGCAATTAAAAATTCAGGAAGCATATCTGGCTTTAGAATACCAGTTAAAAAAGCAACAGGAAAAAGAAAATGCAAAAGAAGCACGGGCTCAAATGCGTGAAGCTGCTAAACTACAAAAAGAAATTGATGAACAGCGCAAAAAGATCGAAAAAGAACAAATTCATTATCAAAAAGCCCTTCTTACGATAACAAAACAACTAGAAAAAGCTTCTGAAGATGAAAAAGCAGAACTTTTGGCAAAACGAAAAGAACTCGAAAAAGAACTTCAGGATATTGAGACCTCTTTAAAAGACATTGATTACAGAGAAGCGAACCAGCGCGCTGGATATGTATACATTATTTCCAACATTGGAGCATTTGGAGAAGACGTTTACAAAATAGGAATGACACGACGCTTAGATCCCCAAGAACGGATCGATGAGTTGAGTAGCGCGTCAGTTCCGTTTAATTTTGATGTACATGCAATGATCTTTTCAGATGATGCCCCTGCTTTAGAAGCTTCTCTTCACCGGGAATTCGAAAACAAAAAATTAAACATGGTAAATCATAGACGTGAATTTTTTCATGTTACACTTGATGAAATCAAAGATGTGATTAGAAAAAACTTCGATAAGACTGTTGAATTTACAGATATCCCTGACGCAGAACAGTACCGTATCAGCATTCAAATGAGAGCTGATTCTAAAGCTGAAAATTATATACATGAGAGATAAAGGAAGTGTATTTTAATAAGAAACAGACACCTTAGAACCAATACTTTACGTGACTACTCGGAAGCAATTAACTAAATTACATATAAGGGATATAATTATGAATAAGGAGAAATGAGTTATGAGTCTGATACAATGCCCAGAGTGCAAAAAAGAAATTTCAAACAAAACAGCCGCTTGTCCGAATTGCGGAATGCCATTAAGGCGAGAAGATCGCGGCACTTATGATATCACAATAACAAGAGAGAAGCAACGATTTCTTATAAATCCAAAGCTAAAAGTAGTCGTGGATGTTACTGACGAATATTTTTTGGAAAACGACAGCAGTATAAGCATCCCATTAACCACCGGTGCCCACACTATAGTGTTTTCTGCAGGTCCCAGGAAAACCGCGACAAATATCGATGTAACAGAAAACATGAATATTAAAGTAAAATTTAACAGAACGACTGGTGAAATAGAAGCTAATGGCTATAAAATAACATCGCAGACTAATACTCCCAATATATCCATAGGTGTCGGAGGCGGTTTTTTTAAGGACTGAAATTGATTATGGTACCATTCCCATATTTGGGAAAGTTTTTTTCGACAAAAAACGCTATTTCTTTCTTTGAAAATAAACATAAACAAATTTCATTCCTTTGTGTTACCTCTCGATATTCATACTGATATCATTATGACCATTTTAAATGAAAAGTTTCGCGTATTTTCTTTTTGATATTCACATGCTGAATATATTTTTACAACATATAAAACAATGTAGCTGACATTGCTTTTATTGACTCTGTTCGACGGCAATGATATTCTCTAAGCATATACAAACCACATACAGGGGGGATAAATTCATGAGTATACTAGATATTTTTCGACTTTCTAAAATCAAACATTTTGAACACAGAGTAGTATCTATAATTTTTTCAATGTTACTAATTTTTAGCACCACAACTTTTCTTTCTGCTTGCGGAAGTTCCATTTATCAATCCGCTGATGAAATGAAAGCTGCTTTTGACAATACAATTTATACTTGCTATGACGATGGTGTTGTAAAGGCACAGCTTTCCTTTTCCGATGGCAAAGTGACCCATCATATTTTTTATGAATATATTGGAGATACTGAAAACACATATGATATAGAAAATTGGAAATACAATTCTGATGTAATTATTCTGGATTTTCTTGATTATAAAATAAATGTTAAAGACATCAACACCATTGAATATGACGATGATATATACGAATTAGGCGATATAGCAGAAGAATACCTTATTGGAAATCCTTTTCTTGATGCTCCCGACACAGATTCTGTTGATAATGGAGGCGGATTAATAAGAATAATTTCCTTGTCCAAAGAAGAAGTCAGCAACGCAAGCCAGGACGAATATAAAGAATTTATTGACCAACGTGTTAGTAAAATGAATAAAAATTATGAAATGTTCATTGTCTGTTTTGATGACGGCACAGGAATAATATATTATGGCTGTGATCCCTCCAACAATATGTATGGCAAACTTTCTTACCACGCTATAATAGAGCCGTATGGGTATATTATAAAAGAAAATAATGGTATGTATACCTACTATGAGTTTGATGATTAAAATCAAAATAGAATGAAAAGAGGACGGAACATAAGAAAAGTAAACATTTTTTGAATTTTTTTACTAACTACTTTACAATAAAGCGCTTTTATTCTAATATGTCATTAGCAGGGTCATACTTTTAATGCTATATTGTACAGTTAGAACCATTATAGTTATTATATCTATTGCATATATTTATAATGGATAATTATCAGAAAGGGTGATGTATATGGCAACCAAAAGTATTCTTAAAAACGTAGACATAAAGGATAAGAAACTGGGTAAGTCATTAGTTATCGCATTGGAAAAAGCCGCTGGAAAACACGCAAAGGATGTACAGCTAAGCAGGACATATGAAGATATCCGTGGTGATAAGCTGAGGAGTATTCTGCAAAAATGAGCGGTTATATAGGTGTTAATTTAAGAGATATATTATTAGATGAAGCTTTAGGAGAGAGCGCTGCAAAAAGCCTTCTCTCCTCTTTTTCTTGTCCTTTGAATCCAGACGTGGAACATTTCCTGCGAAATGTAGCTATAGAGTTTTCTAAACAAAGCATTTCAAGTACTTACCTGATAATGGCATCCTTTAAAAATACATACGTCTTAGCTGGATATTTTACATTAGCCAATAAAATTTTCTGCATAGACAAAGACAGCTTGCCAAATAGGAAATGGAAAAGCAGAATGTCTAAATTTGGGCAATTTGACAAAACAATCCAAAGATACACTATTTCCGCTCCATTGATTGGCCAATTAGGGAAAAATTATACGAATGATTATAACAAGTTAATTACTGGAGACGAACTTCTAAAACTTGCTCTTGATAAGGTACGCGAGATGCAGAACATTGTTGGGGGGAAAATTATATATCTTGAATGCGAACAAAAAGAATCTCTGATTGACTTTTATTCCAGAAATGGCTTTGTAAATTTTGGATTGCGGGCATTAGACAGAGATGAAACTGACAAACTCTCTGGCGAATCTTTAGTTCAAATGCTTAGATATATGTAACCACCGTATTAAAAACGCACAAATTCCCGCGCCATAAAGAAAACCTTAAGCATACCTGCATGGCTGAATGAAGCGGCCATTGCCATGAACCTGAACTTTTCTCAGGTGCTGCAGGAAGCTCTTCTATCCAAAATACAATCCTAAAAAGGAGGCGATCTCATGAGCAACCAACCCCTCCACACCGGAGCCGCATACATCAGAGTATCCACAGACAAACAGGAAGAACTTTCTCCAAATGCCCAAAAACGCCTGATCCTTGACTATGCCAAGAAAAACGATATCATCATATCCTCTTCCGATATCTACATGGAAAACGGCATTTCAGGCAGAAAGGCCGCCAAACGTCCTGCATTTCAGGAAATGATTGCCAAAGCCAAATCCAAAGAACATCCTTATGATGTTATTCTGGTCTGGAAATACAGCCGTTTTGCACGCAATCAGGAAGAGTCTATTGTCTACAAATCTATGTTAAAACGTGACAACGTGGAAGTAATCAGCATTTCCGAACCAATGATAGACGGTCCCTTTGGATCCCTGATCGAACGAATCATAGAATGGATGGACGAATACTACTCTATCCGCTTGTCGGGTGAAGTTCTACGTGGAATGACTGAAAAAGCCATGCAGGGAGGCTACCAGTCTATCGCTCCCTTTGGCTATATAACAATCGGCGGAGGAAAACCGCCTAAAATACATGAAGAACAGGCCGGCATCGTCCGCCAAATCTACGCTTCTTTTTTGGAGGGAAAAACTTATAACAGTATTGCAAGAAACATCAATGCTCTGGGAGCACGAACTATAAGCGGAAACCTCTTTGAGGCACGTACTGTAAAATACATATTAGAAAACCCATTCTACTGCGGCAAAATCCGTTGGAACTATACAAAACGCGGCCGCGAATTAAAAGATCCGGACGAATGGATTA
>OFHN01000355.1_pt1 | contig 42926 bp, 35 predicted proteins | sample 1521321 | NCBI WGS metagenome assembly OFHN01 (sample SAMEA3504130, study PRJEB24116) | mouse gut metagenome | biome: mouse gut; feature: mouse-associated habitat; material: faeces | place: Denmark | collected 2011
GGGGAGTTGGAATGAAGAGGGCAAAGACCCTGATAACAGCCGCAGAGCACAGCGTTGGAAGTAAGGAGGCGCCGGAAACGGCAAGGATTGAACTGAGACACCTTCTGGGAGATATGGATGTATATACAACAAGGCTGGAAGAACTGCTCCGGAGTATAGAGGGGAAGCTGAGGGAGATACCTTATGTTGATAAACTGATGGAGATCAAGGGGATCGGCCTGACCACGGTCAGTGGATTTATTGCGGAGGTGGGAGACATTGGACGTTTTGATAATCCCAGGCAACTGCAGAAGCTGGCAGGATATGCAATCGTGGCAAATGACTCAGGCAAGCATAGTGGCGAAAGCCGGATTAGTTATCGCGGACGGAAACGTCTTAGGTATGTATTGTATGAGGCTGCGATATCGCTGATAGGGAAGAATGCGGAATTCCGGGAAATACACGAGTACTACCGAACCCGAAAGGAAAATCCCCTGAAAAAGATGCAGTCAGTAGTCGCCGTGGCCTGTAAAATAATAAGGGTATTCTACACGATTCTTACAAAAGGTGTAGGTTATGATGCAAATAAACTGATGGGTGACATCAGAAGGCCGCAGATACAGACAGCATAGCAGTCAGAAACAAAAGGAGGCAATACCCCTGTCACGGTTGGGTTGAGTTTTCAGCAGTTATTTCTGAGAGCTGAATCCAGCTGTGACAGGACAGCTGGAAGGTATGTGGATGGAGCCGGGAAAACGTCCGCCGCAAGGTGCCGGTTTGCGAAGCGTACAGAACAGGTCAGTAAGACTTAAAACAAAGAATGAGCCAGTAGTCGGCAGGAATATTTACCTTAGGGCAGGACCCTGCAATGGAGCTAAGCCGACACCCTGGTTATGGACAGGCGGGACGAAGGAAGTTAGGACCCCACAGAAAAGAGGGTGATCCTGGTAGACACGGGAGGTTCGCTGCCGTAGAAGGAAGGGTATACATAAGGCCATGTAGAACGAAAAACCAAGACGTTCTACTTCTTGTACCCCAATCCCTCTATTTTCGTACCAGATACAGAGAAATGTCCATCCTCTTGGCTCATTCATCTGAGATATGTAACTAAAAATTCCTTGAAAAATAAGGAAAAAAGACTTGACTTAATAGGGAGGTAGATGGGGGTCAAAGCCACAGATAAGACAATATGATTATATATTCAATGGGAAGCTCCGTATTGTATTTGGTGATAAGAATTATATTCGTGATAATGAAACACAGCGATTAGAAGACCGGCTGGGGGATATTCTGATTGAACTATATGATAAATCAGAGGAAAACAGGGTTGAAAGAGAACGTAGGGAAGAAGTACAAAGGATCAGGGAAGAGGAACAGCGTAGAAAGGAAGAAACGCGTAAGCGTAGGGAATTAGAGATTCAGCTTACAAAGGAATTGGCAAATAAGGCAGAGGATTATCGTATTGCATGTGATATTAGAGCATTTATAAAAGGCGCAATGGAAAGCGGAAATGAAGAATACTCACAGGAATGGATAGAGTGGGCAGGTTCAAAGGCCGACTGGTATGATCCTACTATTGCTGCTGATGATCAATATCTTGGGAGACGTGAACATGGAAGGTCTAAAGAGGAAAAAGAAATAGGCAAGCAGGAACGTCGGTCATATGGAAATTGGTGGTAGGAGAAAATTTTGAATATATTTTAACCCAGAACAGCTTGATCGAAACTTTAGATTCCGATTCGGAGAAAAAAGTATGCCGGCATTAACTCTACAGGTCGATTTATACTATGATCCTTTAATTTTGAAGCAAAGAGGTTGGAAGTTATTTGAGTATCAAAAAATGGATTTTATGATGCTTTTTTCAAAAGCCAATCGAATAGTAATAGAAGCAGATGGAGATGCCATATTATGCGACTGACGATAATATGGCATCTCCATCACGATATATTGAAATGGTAAAAGTACAAAGGGATATGACTATTCTTGGATATGAGGTATATCGATTTGGTGGCCAGGAATTCGTTGGGGCAGAAGATCAGGTGATCGTAATGCTCCATAAGCTTTTCAAATCAATTTTTAGGAAGCGTGGCATCGATATAAAATAATAGTGTTGTAAATAATCGGACAAAGTAAGTTATATGTTAATTTCCAGGGGGATGATCGACAGCAGGAAAGTAAAGGCGATTCCGCACTGGTATAACCCACGATAAATATCCACATCCAGCACTTGGGTGCCTTTGCTGTCATGCCAACCACAAATAAACGGGGATAGACAAGAGCAGGAAGAAACGCAGGAAACGCATTGCGAAGAAGCGGATAATATGTTATGATAGATATCGCAATGCGTGGGAAAAGTGTGTATGAATGCACAGAAAACATTGATGAAATTTCGTTCACACTTGATGCTGGGAATGAATAATGTTATACGTCAGTGTATCTCAAAATGTTTTTATAAATAAGCAGAATATATTTTGGAACGAAGTTGAGCAATATTTGAAAATACATAGGAAAATCATCCGTAGTAAAAGATTATGGGATATGATATATATTGCAGGTGAATTTTTAGACGAATTTACGGAATTTCAATATACGAAAAGTAAATTTAAAAGAGGATAATCAATATGGATATAGCAAGAAGAATAACGGAACTTCGCGAAGAAGCGGGGGAGAACAGGAAGGAATTTTCAGTTCATACAGGGATACCTGTCCGCACGTTAGAGGATTGGGAGGCGGGGCGACGCATTCCGCCGGAATATATTCCGCGGCTGCTTGAATATCAGCTGAAATATGAAAAGCTGATGAAAGAGAAATGATATTTTCGAGTGTTTGTATTTCAGGGCATACTTTGCAGACCTGATACGTTATTTTGGAAGTTATTAATGCAGAGCAGTTAAAATATATGCGTTGAGGTATCAAATATTGACGGGATAAAATGCAGATCAGAAAAAGAGAGAGTTTGGACTATAGAAGAGGAGAAACCATAAGATGGCGAATTTATCAAAGATACGTCGCGATAAAATGATACAGTTTTTAGAGGCGTTGAAAGAGCAGCATAATGATGATGAATCATTAATTGCAATTAATCAGATCGAGAAAGAGCTGGCATCAAAACGTTATGGTTTGGTATGGGAAGAACATGAGGAAAATGTCGATGTTATGATGCAGGATAATATCCCTGTTTTTATAGAAGTACCGGAGCGCGAAATAGCAGAATCGCCAGAAGAAAATTATAATTTTCTTCTGGAGGGGGATAATTTACATTGTCTCCATTTGCTGGAAAAGACACATAGAGGGAAGGTGGATGTGATTTATATTGATCCGCCCTATAATACAGGAAAAAAAGATTTTGTTTATGATGATAAAAGAGTAGAGTCTGACGACTCATATAAACATAGTAAATGGCTTTCGTTTATGTCGGTAAGATTGAAAATTGCAAGCCGATTACTTAGTGATGCAGGCGTGATTTTTATATCGATTGATGATAATGAAGAAGCCCAGTTGAAACTGTTATGTGATGAAATCTTTGATAGTAATAACTGCCTGGGGATAATTATTCAAAACAAAATGAACGCGAAAAATGATACAACAGATATACAGAAAAATCATGAATATATTTTAGCTTATCGAAAAAAGGCAATATTTGCTGATGGTACGAAAATAAAATCAACACTTATCAAAGAAGAGAAGAAACTGCGGCCGGTATATAAGGATGGAGATCGATATTACTATATAAATGATGCCATAACCACAAGGGGAGAAGGTGGAACGCTGAATGCCCGGCCCAACTTGGGTTACACTGTTTATTATAATCCCCGGACAGGAGATAAGACAGGAATTGTGGACTATAATGTAGATTTAGCACGAACTTCAAATTCAGTTAAAGAATTGTACAATCATGATGTCACGTTGATTAAAGCCGGATATGTACCGATTCTGCCTCCTGCCGTTCGAGGGAAATTAGGCTGTTGGACATGGAGCGTGGAAAAATTTAATGCACAAAAGGATAATATTATTATTACCGGCACACCATCTAAATATGCAGTAAAAAAGAGAACTTTTGTATCGGAAGACAGTATTGTTGAAAATGATGGGAAATTATATTATTTATCAACAGATCAGGGCAATGCACGGAGTATTATCGATTTTTCCACTAACGATGGAACAAATGTTTTGAAAGAAATTATGGGAGGAAATATCCTGTTTAATAATCCGAAAAATTTGGAAATGCTTTTGTATTTGTTTGCATTAGTCCCGGACAAAAATTCTATTATTCTGGATTTTTTTGCAGGTTCAGGTACAACTGCACAGGCAGTGTTAGAGTTGAACAGGCAGGATGGAGGAAATCGTAAGTTTATTTTATGTACAAATAACGAAAACAATATTTGCGAGGATGTTACATATCAGCGTATAAAAACAGTGATTACGGGAAAGCGAAAAGATGGTACAGAATATTCAGAAGGAATTCCCGCTAACCTGAAGTATTATCGAACTGATTTTGTATCAAAAGCAAAAGAATTCCTCACGGATGCATTGTTAGAGCATATGGCCGAGATGATACAGCTGCAACACGGAATTAAAATTGATAATTGTCGGTATGTGATGCTTATGAGTGATGAGGAAGCTGATGAATTAGAAAGCCGTTGGGCTGAATATTCAGATCTGAAAGCGATATATGTATCTCAAAACGTGCTGCTGACAGCAATGCAGGAGACATTGTTTGGAACAGTAGATGTATTTACGATACCGGATTGCTATTTTAATTCCGAATTAAGAGAGGCAGGGGAATTATGGTAGAAGGAATAAAAGATTTAGAATTTCAAAATGAATGCGTAGATTTTTTAATCCAAAAGACTGCTGCAGACGACAGCAAACAAGTTATTACAGTAAAAGCACCCACAGGTGCAGGTAAAACAATTATTTTGATAAAATATATCGACGCATATTTAAATAATACATATGGAAATACGGCATTTATCTGGTTGTGTCCGGGTAAGGGAAATCTGGAAGAACAAAGCAAAAAACAGATGGAGAAAGTGACGCCGGAAAGGGACACAAGAAATCTGGTGGAATCACTTTTGACAGGTTTTTTGGCGGGAAGTATTACTTTTATTAATTGGGAATTGGTTACGAAAAAGGGAAATAATGCCTTAAAGGATGGAGAAAGGCAGAATCTGTTTGATCGAATTGCAGATGCACATAAGTCAGGAGTGGAGTTCGTGGTTATTATTGATGAGGAACACGCGAACAATACCAGCAAAGCAAATGATATTATCAACGCTTTTTCTGCCAAAAACATTATTCGTGTATCTGCCACAGTAAGTAAGGTAAATCATCAGGAATATTATGAAATTTCGGAAGATGATGTGATTAGCGAGGGGCTGATCACGCGTGCAATCTATGTCAATGAGGGAGTTGATGAGGCAAAGCAGATTATCAACGATTATGACTATCTGCTGGATTTAGCTGATGAAAAAAGAAAAGAAATCACAGAGAACTATAAGCTGACAGGATCAAAGGTTCGTCCGTTGGTATTAATACAATTTCCGGCAGGGCAACCGGAGACAATTCAGGCAGTTGAAGAAAAATTGTCATCTATGGGATACACATATGATAATGGTATGGTAAACATTTGGATGAGTGACGAAAAAATGTTATCTGATGATTTAACTGATTTGGATGGTTCACCTGCATTTTTGCTTATGAAGCAGGCAATATCTACCGGATGGGATTGTCCCCGTGCTAAAATCCTCGTAAAATTGCGTGAAGGTGGAAGTGAAGATTTTCAAATTCAGACGATCGGGCGTATCAGGCGCATGCCGGAGAAGAGACATTATGGACTGAATATTCTGGACTTTTGCTATTTGTATACGCTGGATACCAAGTATAAGGAAGGTATGTTGTCCTCTATGGATAAAGCATATCAATTAAGAAGATTATTTTTAAAAGATGAGGTGAAAGGTTTCACACTTACGAAGGAGCTTCGAAATTTAGATTATGATGGACTTGGCGAAAGGGAAACTTTGTTACGGGTTCATGAGTATTTCAAGAAGACTTATTTACTGAATGATAATAAAGAGATTAATAAAGCAAATCTTGAGGGAGCAGGCTATAACTTTGCAGAGGAGATAGACAGTCGTGTCCTCAGGGGAGTATTTCGGACAACAAAAGAATTGGCGAAGCAGGATGTACATAGGCAGATTAAGATGAAAACTCAAATAAATACACATACACATGGTATTTATCTGCTGCACGCAATCGATGAGATTAAAAAGGTTACCGGAATGCAATCGCAGAAAGTAAAAACGATTCTGGAAAGAATGTTCCGAAAGGGGAAGGATGCAAAATATAAATTCCTTTCATTGGATACCAATGTTTTTTATGCCTTTATTATCAATAATACTGTTAAATTGAAGATGGATTTTAAGCAGGTAACCAGTCAAATGAGTGTGCAGCAGTCATTTGTATTGAAACCGAAAACAGATCGCTTTGTTATACCGGAACAGGAGATGTATAAGTATAGTGAGGTGAAAAGGGAGCAGGTGTTTCATTTGTATGCATATTGGAAATATACGACTGCTTTTTGCACAGAGAGGACGCGGTCTTTACCGGAACGATTATTTGAGCGTTACTGTGAGAATAATGACGGGGTAAAATGGTTTTATAAGAATGGCGATGCCGGACAGCAGTATTTATCTATTGTCTATATTGATGGATTGCAGAAACAGTGGTTGTTTTATCCGGATTATATTGTGCAGAAGGAGAACGGCGAGACGTGGCTGATTGAAACTAAAGGGGGCGAGACGTCGGGGTATAGTAAAAATATTGATATGCAGATGGGCAATAAATTCCTGGCATTTAAGCGGTATGCTGAGGAGTATGGACTTAAATGGGGATTTGTCAGAGATGTTGATGAGCAATTGTACATTAATAATACGGAGTTTGTAGATGATATGTCCGATGAACACTGGGTTGCGATTGAGGAAGCATTGGGGTAGGATGAAAAATGGGGTATCAATCATGTGATACCCCATGAACAGATAGACTGGCCAAACGTCAAAAGCCTGCGGTGCTTTTCATGCAGACAAATATTCTGCGGACATGCTTTGTTAAAATATTTTTTCTGCGGTATCCTTCGTCACATTTGAGGAGAGGACGGTTTCTGTGAACGAGAATGCCGGGATCTCAAATGTCTGCCGGGTATCCAGTCTAAATGATCCGCAGCTGACTTCCTCCTTAATATTTCCGTGGGAACGTATGGTCTCCTGGATATCTCCGTCGTCAGCGGAAAGGAGCAGTGTACGGAAATGGGAAAATGACCGGCCCAGTCCTGAAAAATCCAACGTGACTCTTGTATCCTGATCACATTTATTTACGAAGTTCAGCACCAATTCCGTGCGATCCGAATTCCAGCCGGCCTGGATTTCCACGCTTTTCAGACTGTCCGCTTCATAGCCGTCAATTTTCAACGGCCATGCCGCCGCGGTCCGTGACATCCATTTCAGCAGAATGCCTGATGCTGTCAGAATGCTTTCCTGTTTCGAAACTTCAATGCAGGATTGTCCTGACGTATTGCACAGGTTGTTGAAGCACATAAACTGCACCAGTCCCCCATAGCGCTCATAATGTAACAGGTTTCCGGCCATTGTCAGTGCATAAATCCAGGTCCGCCGGCTTTGGCAGAAGTCTATTCCGCGGTCGGTGTAGTATTGTCGTGTAAACGGAGCCAGAGCCGGATCACGGTTCTGCAGAGCCTCCGTATCGGTATAGTACAGCTGGTGTTTATGTGTTTGATTATAGTCCTGCAAAATTTTGATCTTACGTTTGATGTTATAGGGTTCACACATCCGATCGGCAATAAAATCGATGGCATCACCGCATAGTTCCAGCAGCTCGGCGATCGGTTCGCTAAACGCATGATAAGAGCAGATTCCAATTTGGATGTCAGGATCGACAGAACGCATTGCCTCCGCATATTTCCGGACATATTCCGCATATTCTTCTTTCGTAAACCAGCGCCATGTTTCGTTGTCCATCTCCCAATATTTGACATTGTAGGGTTCGGGATGTCCGTTTTGTGCGCGGAGTTTTCCCATGGGGGTATCCAGATTCCCGTTACAATATTCCACCCATTTCCGTGCCGTTTCTATTCCGGCCTCCTTGTCAAGGATATGGGTAAGGCGGTAACCATGACGCTGCAATCCACCCCATTCTTTAATTTCCGGGAACGCGAGAAAATAAAATTCCTTGGAAGGATGGAACATATTTACTAAAAGCAGCGGTTTGGCTCCCACCTGCTCACAAAGATTTAAAAATTCATCGGTCCCGACATCGTTATAGTTAAGATCCCCCCAGTTGATGCTGGGTTCCGGACGGCGGGTGTTTTTCGGTCCGACCGCATCCAGCCAATTATGGAAAGAGCCGAAATTTCCTCCTGGGAACCGTAAAACTGACGGATGGAGTTCTTTCAATGCCTCAACTGCATCTGCACGCCATCCGTGGGCTGAATGTTCCGGCATTAAAGAAAATGCGTCACATAATAGCCGGCTGTCTCCTGACACCAGCAGTGCAAATGTGGCCCAGACAGGATGCTGTACCGGACCGAGAACCACTTCCAGCCATCCTCCTTCCTGTGTGGGTTCCGGGAGCGTGGCTTGAAGCAGGGGTTCTCCGTTTAAATTCGATGTTTCATACAGGCAGATAACCGGTTGTACAGAATCGCCGGCCAGTTTCCGGAAGTATCCGGAAAACCGGTAGCTTTCTCCAGCACGCAGGAATTTTCCATCCTGGGCCACACCGGCGGACCGGGTATCGTAATTATTGATTACCAGACAACTTTCGCCATGGATGCCGCCCGCCTCTTGGGAAAGCGCTATGCCGTATCCGGGCGTGCGTGGTGTCAAATAGGAGGCGTCTCCGGTAATACTTTCCGGGCGGTCTTTTCCGGGAAACGCATACCAACGATTGTGCTGATAGGCAGAGTGGTACCATTCTTCTCCCGTCCAGTCGTTGCCAAGTCCTTTATCGCTGCCGCCGAACCAGTCATAGGTGCCTTTCGCAATTGGTACGGCTTTCTCAAAGCTCCTGTTGAACAACATCTCGGACCACATGCTTTCTACCTGGTAACCAAATCCCACTTCAATAAAATTTCCACATAATTGGCTGCTGACAGGAGATGTGGAAATTTCCTCTGACAGGATTGGAAAAACCCGGTTTCCATTCCGGAACTCTTCAATATTAGTTAATTTTTTCATGCTTCCCTCCATTTTGCAAAAGACACATAATCCATTCAAAAACAGTTCCCTGCCGTAAGATCCAAAATCAGAATCACTTACGAATGTATCTATAATAGCTTATATCTGCCTGCATTATAATCTACTATTTTTACGGCTTATGTATGGTTTAGATAATTTTGGATATTGATGGCATTCTCCTTTGTTTATATAATTTTATATAATTGTATTAATATATAAATAGAATTAAGAGGATGGATATGCTATGAGAATTTGGAGCAGATTTAAGTTTGTCAGCCGTCTGACCAATCAGTTTTATCTTTGGCTGCGTCGATACTCGCTCAATACACGCTTTTTTATCGCCTGCATTTCCCTGTGTGTTGTGCCTCTGGTTCTGGCAGCGGGGATTGTATTCTTTACATCCTATTCGAGAGAAATGGATAATTATATTTCGTTTACACAGCAGAACATGGTGCAGACGAGCAACAATCTGTTTGGTCGTCTGATGAATGTGCGCACTGATGCGATTGATTTTGCCTATAACAGTTATATTCAGGATTATACGAAAGCGTATGGATCCGCGAATTCCAGTGTTGGGCGTGTTCCTGTAACAGAAGAACTTGTCCATTCCGTTGTCGGACGCTTTAATTCCACATCTGATTCATCGGGGGTGATCATCCTTTCTACTGACGGCAGGCCGTGCTATGTCTACAACAATCAGAATCGATTCTATATGTATTTCTATGAGAAAAGTAAGGCAAATATTATGAAAAATGTCGATGACAGCCGCAACGGCTATTGGCATTATGCAACACCGGAAGATTATTATTTGAAAAGTGTGGATCGGTATGCACAGCAGCCCGATGAGCCGGTTATTTACTATGCGCTGAAAATGAAGCGGCTGATAGGGGACGAATCGGTTGGATACCTGATAATGACATTGCGTGCAGGAGTACTTGCCGAACTGTTTTCCAATCTGGATCGGGATGGTGCGTCTACGGTATATCTGCTGGATCGGGATGGAAATGTCATTATCCATACAGGGGAAGAAGATACCGCTGACAGGGCGGACTGGATGGAATATCTTTCGTCTGTTAATTCCTCCAAAATCGAAGTTTTTCATCCGGAGGGGATGCTGGATAATACATTGATCGCGATGAAGATGGAAGAAACCGGGTGGTATGTGGTAAACGTGATTGACGGGGGCGTCCTGTCGCAGATTGCGTTGAACAGCAGTACTGGCGTCATTACGCTGCTGTTGATCATGATGGTATTGGTTCCCTGCGTCTTCTTCCTGCTCAACCGCACTATGAAGCCTCCTTTATGGCGCATTGTGAACAGTCTGAATCGGGTCCAGCAGGGCGATTTTTCTTCGCGTATTCAGGATCAGGGCTGCGATGAATTTGCCATCATTGCGCAAAGTATTGATGCGATGGCAGGCAGGCTGGAAACGATGATCGAACAGATTAAGAGCAGTGAAAAGCAGCGGCAGGAATTACAGATCGAACTTCTGCAAATGCAGATTAATCCACATTTCATTACCAATACGCTCAACATGACAGCGTGGATGGCGGATCTGCAGCAACAGACGAAGCTGGCCCATATTTTGCAGAGCCTGTCGTCGCTTCTGAACCGTACGCTTCGTTCCGGGCGGGATTTTATACCGCTTTCGGAGGAGCTTGATTACATCCGCTGGTATCTTAACATTCAGCAGTACCGTGGCATAGCTTCCTACAGACTGAATGTGTCTCTCGATGATTCGCTGTTTGACTGTCTTTTGCCGCCATTTACGCTGGAACCGCTGGTTGAAAATTCTGTGATTCATGGCACCGTAGCGGGACGCAGTTCCCTTAACATTACGATTAAAGGATTTAGGACAAAGGATATTGTGGAGATCTCGGTTATTGATGATGGATGCGGCATGGATGCCGGCATATTGGAGCGGCTCAACCACACGGCAGAAATGCGGACAAGCCGGGAGCACAGCATTCATGGCATCGGGATAGCCAATGTGCAAAAAAGACTTCAAATTTATTTCGGGGAGGAATATGGCGTTTCGTATGACAGCATGCCGGGGTGCTTTACAATTGCAACGGTAAGGATTCCGGTAAGGATCGATGGAACGGATAAGACAGAGGAGCAGAAAGAGAGGTGGGAGAATGTACCATGTGATGATTGTCGATGATGAATTATATGCCCGGACACGTCTGAAAGTGGATCTGTGTCTGGAACGGGATGGGTTTCTTGTAGATCAGGAAGCGGCAAACGGGCAGGAAGCCCTGGAAAAGATGCGCTGCCTGTGCCCGGATATTCTGCTTACCGATATGTGTATGCCCGATATGAACGGCGCGGATTTGATTGAACAGGTAAAGAGGATGTATCCGGATCTGCCGGTAATCGTGCTGAGCGGATATGAAGATTATGCTTATGTACGTTCGAGTTTGAAGCTCGGTGCGATTGACTATCTGCTCAAGCACAATTTGAACCGTGAGGTTGTTTTGGAAGCACTCCAGAAATGTGTTGAACAGATCAGGCAGTCGGGGAGAAAGGATATACGGAATCAGCAGACATACGGGCAAAACAACGAAAAGGAAAATCAGCGTCGTCTGGTACTTAGCCTGTTAAACGGTGATGATGTTGATCCTGCAGTCTTTTCAGAGCAGCTTCCGTTTCTGAAGCATGGCAGTAATATCCAGCTGATCCTGATGCAGATTGACAACATTCACAAGCTGGAACAGGAAGGCGGCAAAATTGAGCTGGCAATGCTCAGTCCGTCCATCATCTCGATTCTTCAGGAGGTCATTCGCCAATATGCGCAGGGTACCATTGTGGAAATCGGAGGTGGGGAGTTCGTTGCCTTTGTTTTATTTGAAGGCTGGAACAGCCAGCAGTACTATTGGAATATCAGCAGGCAGCTGGTACAGTCTCTTCGGCAGAACCTGGAGAAATACACAAACCTGACAGCATCGTTTGTACTGGGAAAGCGGGTAAAGGCAGCCAACCTGCCAGACTGTTATCGTCAGGCGCGGCAGGAGATGTCGCTGCGGTATCTGACTGGTTATGGATCCCTGATCAATGTTTCGGAAAGCCGCTCTATGAAATCTGAAAAATTCGTCACGTTGGACACTGCGTCTGAAAAGGAGATTGCCAACGCTGTGGAAAGTCGGGAACATGAGTACTGTATGTCTGCGGTACAGGCTGTCTTTGACAGATTGTTGTGTGGAGAGGCTGATCGTACTTCCTGTCAGATTATATGCCTGGAACTGCTGAACCTGGTTATCCGTAATATTAAAACGGTTCCGCTCAGCAACGAGCTGCAGGAATTCTGTACGCTGATGAGGGTTGAAATACTGAACAGCGACAATATTCAGGAAAACCGCCGTCTGATTGTGTCTGCATATGACAAAATGTTTGAATTTTTTCAGACGGCAGACCGATTTGCAGACTATAATTCCAATACTGTTAAAGCGTTGGAGTATGTCCATGCACATTATCAGGAAGAGCTTGGACTGGATGCGGTAGCCAGAAATTTGAATGTCAGCAAGTCATATCTAAGCCGTATTTTCAGCCAGGACTGTGGCAAAAGCTTTACGGAATATGTTGCCGATTATCGTGTTGAACAGGCCAAAATACTGCTTGCACAGGGTGTGCCCATTAAAGAAGTCTCAGAGCGGGTGGGTATTGGTAATCAATCCTATTTTTTTCGTGTTTTTAAATCCTATACTGGCACAACACCACATGCCTGGGAAAGAAAAAGTAAAAATTGTACATAAAATGTCATTGTTTTGCACATTTATTTTTCATATTTATGTGTTGTTTTGGATATTTTAGACAATCCTGTGGATTGGAGTTTTGTTTTCAGCAATCTATAATGATATCGAAAGAACAGGAAAACCTGACTTAAACAAACATAGGAGGATGTAATGATGAAAGTGAAAAAACTGACAGCTTTAGTATTATCGCTTCTTTTGACCGTATCCGCGACAGCCTGTTCCAATGGCGGCGGCGATACGGCGTCCGGCAGCGATACCACAGGAAGCCCTGACACAACTGAAACGGAAGAAACGACGGAGCCGGCCGAACCCATCGAACTGATCTGCTGGGTTAACGAGGCACATACGGATATCTTTGAATATGGAGCTGAACTTTACAATGAAGCGCATCCCAACAATCCCATTGAGTTGAGTCTGGAATTTTATCCGGTTACCGAAATGCATAACAAGCTTCTCATTGCTTTGCAGTCCGGTGTGGGCGCTCCCGATATTGTGGATGTTAATCTTACCTGGTGGTCGAACTTTATGCAGGGTGATATCCAGCTTGTTCCGCTCAATGATATTGTGGAGACGGGACTGGATCATATGGTCAGTTCCCGATTTGAGTTGTATGCCAAAGACGGTACCTATTATGGGATACCTACCCATGTGGGTGCCACCTGCATGTATTATAATATGGATCTGATCAGGCAGGCCGGCGTAACCATAGAAGAGATTGACGCGATTGAAACATGGGATCAATATCTTGAGATCGGACGCAGAGTTACGGATGCGACGGGCAGGGCGTGGACCGCATATGAAACCCTGAACCAGCGCCCTTATTGGCCGCTGCTGAATGAATGCGGACTGGATTATATCGACGCGGACGGTAATGTGACGATGGACAATGAAGAAAACATTGCTGTACTGGAGTGGATGTATGACGTATTTGAAGAAGGACTGGCAGTGGAGGCTCCCGGCGGAGACCTGATCAACGAGAACTTTTATAACTGGATGAACGAAGGCAACTGCGCTTCCGTACTGATGCCATCCTGGTATATGATTCGTCTGATGGACTATATGCCGGACCTGTCCGGTAAAATGATCATGCGTCCGGTTCCCGTATTTGAGGAGGGACAGCCCCGTTCCACCTGTGTAGGAGGTACACCGACAGCGATCACAAACCAGTGCAAATATATTGAGGAAGCCAAGGAATTTCTGTATTGGGCAAAATTGAGCGATGAAGGTTCTATCGGCATTTGGGAAACCTGTAAATTCGATCCGGTTAATCTTAATGTATGGACCGATGCAAGACTGACTGAACCAATGGATTATTTCAGCGGGGAATCGTTCTTTGATATTATGATGCCGTATATTGAGAACGGTATTCCGTCCCCTGTCAATCCAAGTGATGCGAAATCTACGACGGCTCAGGAGTTAATGCGCAATAACGTGATGTATCAGGTATTTGTTACGCAGGAAAAGAGTCCTGAGCAGGCACTGACCGATGCGGCCAATGAGGTGCGCAATTTGAAAGACTGATCTGTGGAAACAGGAAAGCGATTATAACATAATGAGAGGTGATTGATATGCAGACGAAGCAGGTTCATACTTCCTGGAATCCGAAACGTATTCTATACAGTAAAAAAGCAGCCCCTTATATATTTGTAGCCCCATTTGCAGCCTCATTCCTTATTTTTTTTCTATATCCTTCCATTGAAACGGTTTACATGAGCTTTATGAGCATGGAAGGCTTTGGGAAAGAGAAGTTTGTTGGGTTTTACAATTACGAGAGGCTGTTTAATTACCATTTTGGCCACGCCATCCTTACGAATACCATTTATACCGCGTGTGTGCTGGTGATCATGATGACCGTTCCGATCGTGCTGGCCGTGATCGTTAATTCCAGGTTGTTGAAGCTGCGAAACCTGTTTCGTGCGGCATTTTTCATCCCGTCGCTGGTGTCGGCGCTGATTGCCGGTATTGCGTTCCGCCTGATGTTCAGTGATATGGACTCCGGCCTGTTTAATCAGATCCTGCATCTGTTTGGCAGGGAAAGCATCGCCTGGAATATGGGGTATTCTACAGGTATCCTGATGATGGTAACACTGGATGTCTGGAAATCAATTGGTATCAACATGGTCTACTGTCTGTCTGCACTGCAAAGTATTCCTGAGGATATCTATGAATCGGCGGAAATCGACGGTGCATCCGCAGTTCGTAAATTTTGGAATATTACCGTGCCCATGCTCAAACCTACACTGATCTATATATTTACGCTTACGGTTATTGCCGGTTATAGAATGTTTACGGAAAGCTATGTCTACTGGGTGGACTCGACTCCGGGAGATATCGGTTTGACAATTGTACGATACCTGTACCAGATGTCGTTCCAGCGTAATGACATGGGCTTCGGCAGTGCCATAGGGATTGTGCTGCTGGCGATTATTATGATGATCAACCTTGTTCAGCTGCGTGGTTTTGGAATGTTCGGTAAGGAGAAGGATTGAAGATTAATGCTTTTGTCTCAACACAGTTGAGACAAAAGCAGCGCAGAAATGGAGAAAATTATGAAAAAGAAAATTACATTGCAGTCTGTTTTATTGACAGTTTTTGTCTTGATGGCGGCACTGGTGGCTTTGTTTCCGGTTTACTTTCTGATAGTCGCGTCGCTTCAGCCTACACAGTATATGTTCAGCCGTGGACTTTCGCTTGTTTTGGGCGATAACGCTACGCTTGCAAATTTCCGGATACTGGCTGAATATCGCGACGGGTTGTATTTCTCGTGGTATAAAAACAGCATTATGATCACTGTGCTGCAGAGCGTTTTAGCACTGTTTTTCTCCAGTATGACCGGATATGCGCTTGGTGTATACCGTTTCCGCGGCCGTGGGCTTATATTCACACTGATGCTGCTTGTTATGATGATCCCGCTGGAAATCATTATGTTGCCGTTGTATAAGCTCTGTATTGGTATGAAGATTATTAATACAACCGCGGGCGTGATCCTTCCGTTTATCCTGTCTCCGATCTGTATTTTCTTCTTTCAGCAGTATGTATCGGGTCTGGGAGACAGTTTTATGGAAGCGGCGCGCATCGATGGCTGTACGGAATTCGGCATTTATTTCCGTATCATGGTGCCGCTGATGAAGCCCGCATTTGGAGCAATGACTATTCTGATGGCAATGAACAGCTGGAACGGTTTCCTGTGGCCTTTGATCGTTCTGCGCACAAATGAAAAACTTACGCTCCCGATTGGTCTGGCTTCTCTGGTCAGCGCCAATGCGCAGAAGATGGAGGTGCTGCTGCCAGGTGCCGTGCTGTCTATTGTACCGATTGTTATCCTGTTCCTTTTTAACCAGAAGAAATTTATTAACGGACTGACCAGTGGCGGAGTCAAAGCGTAAAGTATCGTGGGTTAAACCAGGGAGAAAAAAGATATGAAAACAGCATATACCGGCTGGATGTGGGTAAACCAGCACGTTGAGAATCCGAACCGGTTTCGGAGTCAATTTATACAATGCGTTAAAGAATTGGCATATTTAGAATATGAATACCTTGAAAATTTTCCATTTATAAGAAGACATTTCACTCCGGGTGAAGTACAAAAGATCTGTGACCAGCATGGTGTTTCCATGTCCGCTTTGTACTGTAATTTAAGTGAAGGACTGGACGAACTCAAAAGGGATGCCGAGTATACGGCGGCAATGGGAGGAAAATATCTTATCTGTTCAAGCAGGAACTGGCCTGAAGATCAGGGACTGGATTGTCCGGCCGACTGGGATGCGGTTAAGAAAGATGCACTTCTCTGCAACGAATTGGGAAGCTGCTGTAAAGACGCAGGCATTAGACTTCTGCATAACCATCATTCCTATACGACTGTCTGCCGCCGTCCGGAGATTGATGAATTTGCCCGACAAACAGATCCGGATCTCGTTGGATTCTGTGTAGATGACGGTCACGCGATGGCTGCGGGAGTTGACATAATTCGTCTGGTAAAAGATTATGCGAAGCGGATTGAATACGTCCATATTAAGGATTTGGATCCTGCGCTGTCATGGCGCGGACGCGGATTGAGCTGGGTTCCCCTGGGAAGGGGGACGCTGGATCTTCCCGGGTTTTTTGAAGCTCTTCGGGAAATAGAATTTGATGGAATTGTCTGTGCAGGACTTCCGGCTGGCTGTGAGGAAATTAATCATTTTGAATCGGCAAGGCTGTCACGTCTGTATTTAAGAAATGCACAGGGACTGTAATGTGGGAGAGTTTCATGAACAGCGAATGGTTATTTTATCTATATACATTTCTGGCCTGCATTGGTGGTGGATTTGTCCAGTCTACGTCCGGCTTTGGCTTTGGAATTTTTGTGATGGTATTTTTTCCGCTTTACCTGCCGGTATTGCAGGCCTCCGGACTGTGCAGCCTGATATTGATTTTCCTTTTGAGTACATTAGTATGGCGTTATCGTAAATATATTCAATGGAAACATGCGGTTTTTCCGGCTGCAGTATATCTGGTCGTCAGCACTGTAACGATTCGTCTGGCATCATCGCTCAATCTGTCCGGAATTAACTTTTGGCTGGGAATTTTTCTGTTGCTGATTGCCATTTATATGGCATTTATGAGCCAAAAGATTAAAGTTAAGGCAAACAGAGGTGTTGCGGCTGTCTGCGCGTCATTGTCCGGTGCGGTGGATGGGCTGTTCAGTATAGGCGGTCCGCCAATGACAGTGTATTTTCTTGCTTTATTGGGAAATGACAAGTTGAAGTATCTGGGGACGATACAATTCTTTTTCCTGATCACTAATTTCGCGAACAGCTTTAATCGTTTCACGAGTGGTATTTTAGAATCATCTACATTATGTTTGGTGCTTCCCGGTATAGTTGGGCAATTTATCGGCATCAGACTGGGAAACCGGATAGTAGAACGAATTGACAGCAGGCATTTTCAGATATTTGTATATGTGTTTCTTGCCGTTTCCGGAATCCTTACCTGTATTTCATCTTTATTTGCCGGTATGCGGGCCGGTTGAAAGCCTGCTGACTGCCGCCGTTTCGAGGTATCTATATGAAACGGCGGCAGTTTTATCGTTAAACGTCCCGCATATTACTGCCAAACAGATCCAGAATACTGGTATACGTCAAAGCAGCATTCAGGGAGGAGGCAGGATTTTTCGGAAGAGGAACGCCTGGTGCATTTACCGTACCGGAAGTGAGGAAGCTGTGTTGGCGTTGTGAGCTTATATATTGCTGCCTGCTGTATTCCTCCTGTAGAACGGAGCGCTTTGCGATGTCTCTTTTGATATCGCGTTCCACTTGTTCTTTTAACAGCTTTTTCATGCGTTTATGGCGCTTGATCCACCAGTCTTCCACATCGTCGTCGTCATCATCATCGGAGCGGCTGCCGTTCAGGGCGGATTTGCTGAAGCCGTCTCCGCGGTGTTCTTCTATGGAAGCGCCGAAACGTTCAAATATGACACAGCCTTCGTTGTTACCCCAGCCGAAGAAGGGATTGCGCACGGCTCTGTCTTCTACGAAATACCCCAGGATCCAGGCCTCGTAGTCCGGATCTTTCCGCATTTGTTCCCAGCCTTTATCGGAGATGGTGATGGTGGTCGTGTCGTTAACTCTCGTAGAATCGTAGGGAATGGTATCCAACAGGGCAAAGAACCAGGCCTGATATTCTGCCATGGTCATATTTTCGGTGGAGATGCCGGCAGCATTTTTTTCGCGTACTGCTCTGCCGGCCTTTACCTGTTGATCCACATGGCTGGCATGATCGGGATGTTTTCTTTTATATTCGTCAACCACACTTTCCTGTACGAGATCTTTAAAGGTGCCGGCAGTGTCGGCAGTTTTTGCAGAGCTTTCCGAGGAAGTTCTGACGGGACTTCTCATCGAGGCCTGGAGATGACTGAGGGCGGCTGTGTAGGTTATGCTCATGATCGTTCCTCCGTTTCTGAAATTGTTCTGTAAACCGGTGTTAATATTGTTCTCGTCAGAAACCGGCGGACAGTACAGCAAAAAGCCACAAAACGAGTGTTCTGTGTCATGAATTGTGTGGCTTGAGCGCTGCGCAGAGGGTTTCAGTGAAAAAATAACGTTATGTAAACCCTTGACAATCTTTTCCATAACCGATAAAATTTTACGGGTAAAGGAAAAGGAGGCTTGTGGTGAGGAGGCCGGAATATCCTGAAGAATATGTGAAGAAAATGCTTCGGTGTGGAGGAAAATATGAGACGAAAGAGAATACTGGCGGCGGCATTGGCCGCAGTGCTGGCGGCGCCGCTTGGCCTGGCGGGATTCGGCAGCAGCGTAAAGGCAGAGAACAGGAATCATGAGCGGTATTATTATGATCAGCTGGATGCCGATGCGAAGGGCATTTACGATGCCATGTATGAGATGTACGAGAAAGAGATTTTCAAGACAGGAACCCAGGAATATGACCTGGTGGCAAATGGTCATATTACCAGCGATCAGCTGGCGGTTTACGAAGGGAACCAGACTGCCATTGTGAAGATGTTTGGCGCGGCGCGGGATGCTTTTTGTTCGGATTATCCGGATATTTTTTATGTGGATTTTTCCAGTCTGTCGATCAACGTGTCAGAGAAAACGGTACCGGCTGCCAGTGTATCGGAAAATGATACGGTGGTGTATGGGGCATCTTTGGGAACCGGCAGAGGAAACAATTATTATACACAGGGCTTTGCCGGTCAGAGCGCGGTTGAGAGTGCGGTACAAAAGCATGAAAATAAGATTAATACGATTGTGCAGGGTGCGCAGAAGCAGTCCAAATCGGTCAGAGAGCAGGTAATCTATGTAAATAATGCCATCATAGAAGGTACGGTATATACGTCGGCTGACGGCAGCAACGAATATGTCCGCACTTCCTACGGTGCCCTTGTTAAAGGAGAGAGTCTGTGTGAAGGGTATGCCAGAGCAGTGAAGACAGTGCTGGATGCACTGGGAATCAGGAGCGTTCTGGTGCAGGGGAGTTACCGGGCGCCGGATGGCAGCGATAATCTTCATATGTGGAATTATGTACAGGTCGATGGAAGCTGGTATGGTCTGGATGCCACTGCCAATGACGGTATGAAGGGCGGTACCGACAGTGAGAAATATCTGCTGGCGGATAAAGCGGTGATGGAACAGAACCATATCCCTGACGGCGTCATGTCGGGTTCAGGATTCCGCTTTACCTATCCGAAGCTGGCGGGAGACAATTCAGATGATACAGAGGGTACGGACAGCGGGACGTATAAGACGCTCTTCCAGAAAAGCGGGCTTGTTGTTGAGTACCGGGACGGAACGGAAGCTGAAGGGGAGGTAGGCGTTTTTAAGGTCAGCTATAAAGGAATGGGGTATCAGGAAGCCGTCGATAAGGAACAGGTGTATATGTTATCACGCTTCTATCAGTATATGCCGGGTACCGATGAGTATGTGTCCGGAAACTGGGGGTATTCGGATCCAAAGCCTTTTGCCATGCCGCAGCTTAAGGAGGCGCTGATTGTTGCCAATGGAAACAGCCGATACATTGAGTTTGCCATCACAAAGAAGGCGCCGGCAGGGCCTTTGTATGGAGATGATCTGACGGCGGAGGATTTGAAGAAGAACTGGAATTTTCAGGGAACGGAAGCAGATTTTATTGTATCCACCGGTAAACTGGAGAATCCCAAAGGAAATTTCGTGCCGTCTCCGTTTGCGAAAAAAATAACGCCGGGAAATACCGGATACATAACCTGTGGGAAAACGTATCATGTGAGAGCGGAATTTAATGAGCAGCTGGAAAAATATGACGGGCAGGAAGCCGGCTATAAGCTTACGGTGAAAGACGGCTGGAGCGCAGAGGCTAACAGTAAGATCGAGAACTTTAAATGGGACGGCGACCGTACGATAGAATTTGATTTTACCACCAGTGAGATGCTGGCAGATAATTACGCCGGCTATACCATACAGATCACAGGACTGCGGGGGAAGGGAAGCCTGAAGGCACCGGACAGCTTCACCTATTTTGCGAAGAAGAGAATTGCCATCTGCAGTTACTGGCCGGAGGGGATCGATCTGACGCTGGGTGCAAAGCCGGTTCTTCTGGAGCCGAAAGACCTTTCCTATGACGGCTGGGAGACAGAGGATGGAAAGAAGCTTGTCGATGTGGTGGACAAGATTAAGCTGGTTGCGACCAAGCCCGTAGTGGAGACCGGGCAGCCGGCACAGCAGGCGGAACAGATGATGGATCAAATAGAAGACGCACTGGAGCAGGGAGAAGAGATAACGCAGAGCGCCACATTTGACATCAGACTGACACATTGTAATCATAATGTCATACGGACGGGAAACAGTGTAAGACTTTTTGTCGGATTTCCTGAGGGATTCGGTCCTGAACAGGAAGGGGTGGTCTATAAGGCTTACCATTTCAGGAAAGATGAGAACGGGAAGCTTATCGCCGAAGAAATCAGCTGTGTTACAACGAAGTATGGGCTGATCATCACCTGTAATGCGTTCAGTCCGTTTGCCATCGTAGAGATGAAAAATGAGACAGGGGCGCCGCCCGTCAGCCAGAAACTTCTGGTTACAAATTCTGTGGGCGGAGATGTGCAGATTGAAGGAGCAGATGGGGAGAAGATATGTGAATTGACGGAACTAAAGGAATCCAGAACGATTTCCATAAAAGCAAAAGACGGCTATCTCATAGACAGGATTTATCTGTCGGACCGTGGTGCACAGAAAGTGACGAATAACAAGTCCATGAAATTTACGGTTAAGTATGAGGATCTGGCCGGCTGTAATAATATTCTGGATGTGACTTTTACGGAGGATAAATCAAAACCGGAGGAGACGCAGCCTGAAAAGCCGGAGAAACCGTCAAAGCCTTCAAAACCGTCCAATCCCAAACCGTCTGCGGATAAGGAGCAGGGCGGCACACAGCAGAATAACGGGACATCTCAGGCTGGATCATCGGGAGACTCCGGAAGCGGACAGTCAAATAATTCCGGAAACGGTTCAGGGAACAGTGCAGGAACTGCTGTCGGAGGTAACGCGACAGGAAATGGATCCGGGGATAAGAAGACGGCAGCCAATACGGAAAATGCAGCGGCCGTGAAGGCTGAGAATCCTGCGAATGCGGAGAAGGTGCAGGAGCAGGCCGGGTCTTCGGTGCAGGAACAGAAGCCGGCAGAGACAAAGAAGGCTGCAGATACGGCATTGACTTTATCATCTGCGCGTGAGGATGAGGACAACGGTGCAGAGCAGCCTGTTTCCGAGCAGGAAACCGAGCAGCAGGAGAGCGAGGTGCAGGGAGAAACCGGTGCGTCTGCGGAGATGGATATGGAGGGTGAGCAGCAGGACGGAGACAATGATGCACAGGAGAGTACGGATACCGATGCAGCCGACAGGAAAACCGGCAGCAGCAGTCTGCTCTGGACGATCCTGATTTCGGTTGCAGGAGCAGCTGTCATTGTCGGGGCGATCGCAGTGTATGCGAGGATCAAGAGGAACTGGTCTGTGTAAATAGACAGTTGGGATTCATGATTTTACAGAGCGGAATCATGGAGTTAATGTGCAGGAGTTCACCGGAGTGTCCGGTGGACTCCTTACTTCTGTAGTGAAAAAGGAATGCTTTACGTGGGAAACCACCCTGGTTTTTCCGTGTTTTCCATGATAATGCCGCATCCGATCTTATCACCGGCGTTTCCGGAAGGCTGTGTGGTGAAATCGTCGGATGCGCTGTGGATGATCAGGGAGCGGCCGATGATCTCCGGCAGTTCAAATCGATCCGTGTAGACGACGCTGTAGGCAAACCCTCTGTTACCGAGAAGCGGGGGCAGGTCACCGGCGTGTTTCGGATGGGGCAGTCCGCGGGGATTGTAATGTGCTCCGGTTTTGTCAAACGGGAGTGAGCAGTCGCCGGTTTCGTGAATGTGTATGGCATAGAACTGGCTGTGGGGAGGAATATCTTCGCAGGGCAGTCCGTAGACTTCCGTTTCGATTAATACTCCGCCTGACGGAACCGGATAGAAGGCGGCGATTCCGTGCAGGGATGAATGGCCGGCATTGCCGGTGATCCTGGCGAAAGCGCCGGGATAAGAATATTGTCGCATGTTTCCCTCCATTTTGAAGCCTTTTATTCTTTTCCTGCTTTGAGGCAGCGTTACTACAGAATATGCGAAACGGCGGAAAAAGTGCAGGAAGTATGCGGTCACGCGCCGGGTGTTATTCCCGGGACCGGCTTCGGAAATGGCTGGGAGATACGCCGTACTGTGCCTTAAAGGAACGGGAAAAATTAAAGGCGTTTTCATATCCCACCCGGGTAGCGATCTGCTGGACCGACAGCGATTTATCTTTCAGAAGTTCCAGAGCATGTTCCATACGCAGCATCAGAAGATATTGTTGGAAAGGCATATGGAAGGATTTGTGAAAAGACTTGCTCAGATAGGAATAGCTCATAAAAAAGCGGTCCGCAAGGCTGGAAAGAGTAAGGTTTTCCATATAATGGGCATCTATATATTTTTTTACCATTTCCATGGAACTGAGATGGCAGGGATGCGCTGACTTCTTATCTGCAAATGCCAGCAGACGCCTGCAAAGATGCTCTTCCAGCTCTTTAAAGGATGCAAAATCAGAAAGCGGAGGCGCGGCATATCCCGGATCCGTCCATCCATTGTCAGAGACGGCAACTTCCATAAGGCTGTTAAAATAGTTGTAAAACCGAATTAAAGCCGGCAGGGAAAGTTTTCTGATCTCCCGCAGAAAGGTAAGCCGCTGCGTTTGATTGGATATCAGGGAGGGATTTTCCAAAGCGCTTGTCATGAAATGTTTCAGGCGGGGAGAAAAATCCTGCTGACCCCGGGCATCTGCTTCTGAGAAGAGCATGTTGTATCCATGAAAAAGACGAAGACAGAGAAGCTCATGGGCACGCCTGAACTGCCGGGCGATATGAGAGACCGGTATGGATTCGGTGAGGCTGGCCGCTGCCGGACAACAACAGGAATCGATATAAGCGGTAAGGAACGCGGCAAGGCTGTCTTTCGCTTCGACAGCGCAGAGAATCCCGATCTTTTTGTCGGTGAGTATGCCGGCAAGAATCTGCTCCAGGGAATCGAAGAGGAGATTGATCTGCCGGGTCAGAAATTCGTAAGACATGGACTGGGAGAAGACAAGAACCGCGATGCAGCAGGATTCTTTGATTCCGGCCATATCCAAAGCGCTGGTCAGAGGCCGGGACAGGGATGCGTCCAAAGGCAGCACGGAAAGCTCTCGGAAGACGTCCGCAGAGAGCTGGAAAAGCTGTTTCCGGAGTCCGTCAGGATTTCGGGAATGGCCGCTTAGACTTTCGATGACGGAGGTAAGAACTTTTCCCAGATCTTCTGTCAGGACAGGCTTGAGAAGATAGTCTGCGGCCCCGCTCTGGAAAGCGCCGCGAACATAATGGAAATCATCGTAACCGCTGAGAATGATAAACTGTACCGGATGCAGTTTCCGGCTCAGGGCATGGATCAGGGAAATCCCGTCCATGCCCTCCATTTTTATGTCCGTAAATACAATCTGCGGTTTATAGGTCTGGCAGAGTAAGAGCGCTTCTTCTCCGGAAAGGCAGGTGTGGATTTCGCAGATCTCCGGCAGGGCGAGCAGGAGAAGCTGGGCCTTTAAGCCTTCACAGATATAGTATTCATCATCGACGATCAGAATATTGTACATAGGAAACCTCCATATTGTGTTTTGGGTGTATGTGCCTTATGTCATAGTCTTATGTTTCCGGATCAGGAATGGCGGCATCCGTTTTGGGCGGATGACTGCTGACAGGAATATGGATCGTGACTGTAGTCCCCTGGTGTTCTTCGCTGCGGATGACCAGTTCTGCCTGTTCGCCGTAGAACAGTTTTAAGCGTTGACAGATATTCTTTAATCCGATAAAAGTGCCTTTGGCGGAAGGGGATGGAGCAGCTTTTGCAGGATCGCGCATGCATGCCTCAACTTCCAGAAGGCGTTGAGGAGTCATGCCGTCCCCATCATCCGATATGCTGATCTCGATATGATGTTCTATTTGTCGCATATGGATGCGGATATGGAGGCTGGTATTGGGCAGCAGTCCATGCAGGATAGCATTTTCCAGGAGCGGCTGGAACAGAAATTTGATGATCCGGAACTGTCTGAGCGTTTCAGGCACATCCGTGGATAAGTGCAGCCGGCCGAAATAACGGATGTTATATACATTGATAAGCGAGACTGCATTGTGTAATTCTGTTTCCATGCTGGCATAGAGGCCGTCCGTCTTGATGGTATAGCGAAGCAGCTGTCCGAAAGAGGCGATGGAATCCGCAAGGGCATTCTGACCGTTCTGGGCCGCATAGCCGGAGAAGATGTTGAGTGTGTTGTAGACGAAGTGTGGATTGATCTGATATTGCAGCGCCATGAGCTGCGACTGCACCTGAGCCGTTTCACGGCGTATATTTTCCGAGATCAGTGAAGAAATCTTGTCCAGCAGGAGATTATAGTGATGCGCGATCATTCCAATCTCGTCAGTGCGGATTTCGGGGATGCGTTCCTGAAACCCATGTGCAATGATCGCATCCATCAGATTCAGATCCTGGTGCAGATGGTGAAAAGTGCGGCGGATGAAGAGCGTCAGGAGGATAAATTGAAGCAGGGCAAACATGGCCAGAGCCAGGGAAAGGCGGAAGGCCGGAAGGACATACGCAGCCTGGGGCAGCGGATTGGTATTGACAACAGTGATATCAAAGTGTTCCATGGTACAGGCGGTATAATACAGCCTGTCGGCTTCAAGGCAGGAGGCGGTTCCCGGCTGACCTGGAAAGGCGTCCCAGTCGGCGCTGGGGAAGGCGCCATACCCCGTCTGGGAGGAGCGAAACCATACATAGTAATCCTTTTCCCGGGAATCAGGATGACCGGAGAGAACAGAGAATACCTTTTGGGGTGAACATTCAAAAAGAAGATAACCGATGCAGTCCCCGGGCGTCGTACTGTCGATCCGGCAGAGGGTTATGATGACTTCCGGGCCGGCGGAACCGGAGGCATAACCACAGACAGAGCGAAAGGCGTCCGTCTGCTCTTCATCCAGAAAGTACAGGGCCTGAAAGACGTTGGAATCTCTAAAGTCCTGGAAGAAAGCAAGCTCTGACAGTCTGTCCGCCTCCAGGAAGTAATTACCTTCCACGTCGAGTGTGGCAGGCACATAGATGTTGGCAGCCTGAATTCCCAGATTATGGGAACGCAGGGAATATTTAATGGATGTGATGGCTTTGCCCAGAAGCTGCTCCGTCCAGATGGGATATCTGTTGTAGGTGAGTCCCACCCGGTGTAAACGGGAAAGATAGATATAAAGCGGATCGCTGTATGCCAGATCCAGCTGCAGCTGGCGGATGGAAGCCAGAGCCGCATCGACACTTCTGGCGGCCTGCTCGGTAACACGAAGCTGTTCCTGTACGATTCGGGAATAGGATTCATCGGCCTGTTTTCGGTACAGATAGAAGGAGAAGAGCAGAGTGGGTATGGTAAGACAGGCGAACGAGATCATACAGATCTTCCATACGATACTCCGGTTGGATAATCCTTTCATGGGCGCCTCCTTTGAACGTATTTGCTTTCTGCGGATCTTACAGTCAGATCAGGCAGTATCCGTCCGGGAATCCGAATCGTATCTGTGGAAAACCATACAGATATACGGAGGATTTTTGGAACATCATAATATATTATTACCTGTCCGGCAAGATATAAGTCGTATTTTCAGCTGTAAAAGGAGCAAAACAGACAAAGTATGATATGAAGTGGCAAACCGTGATATGTAGATTGACGAAACGGAATGCTATAATTGCCTTATTATAAAAAGGAAGGAAGTGAAAAAATGTGCAGAGGAAAAAAGAAAATCTGGCGGGTTTACTGTTTATTCTGCCGGCGATGATTCCGCTGTCGGTATTCTGGATCCTGCCGGTACTTTTTTCAGGAGGACTCAGTTTAACCAACTGGGATATGATGTCCGAGAATATTAAATTTATGGGCATTAAGAATTATACCAGCCTGCTGCGGGATCCCAATTTCGGCAGGGTTTTAAAGAACACCCTGGTGTTTGCAGTGGGAAGTACGGTTCCGACCATATTTTTGGGGATGATGACAGCATTGGTGATGAATGGCTCCCGAAAGGGAACGGGAGTATATCGCACGATCATCTTTGCACCTTACATTACCCCCATGGTAGCGATCAGTGTGGTATGGTCATGGATATTTGAACCGCGGGTGGGAATCCTCAATTTTATTATGCGGCTTGTCGGCCTGCCGGAATCTCAATGGCTGCAGAGCAGCAGAACGGCGATGGTGAGCGTGCTGATCGTGACCATATGGAAATCTCTGGGATGGACGATGATCTTCTATATGGAGGCGATCAGAAAAGTGCCGCAGAACCTTTTGGAATCAGCGGCCATAGACGGAGCAAATGGATTCTGGCGCTTTGTAAAGATTACGCTGCCTTTGATCTCACCCACCACCCTCTTTCTGATTATCATGTCCACTATCAATTCCCTGCAGGCCTATGATCAGATCCAGGTGCTGACCCAGGGAGGACCGGCCGGCGCTACCCGAACCCTGCTTTATTATTATTATCAGGAGGCTTTCCAGAATTTCAATACAGGGAAGGCATCGGCGGTGGCAGTCATACTGGTAATCATTACGGTGGTATTGTCTTTGGTGGAGACGGGAATTTCAAAGAAAATGGTATTTGATAGTCAGGGGGGCTTATGAGACGAAAAACAGGAATAAGAAATCTGCTGATTCATATTGGACTTGCGTCGATCAGTTTCATTTTGGCATTTCCGTTTTTGTGGATGTTTACAAATTCCATCAAGACAAAAGATGAGATCTGGGCAGTGCCGCCCAGGGTATTGCCGGCAGTGGCGCAGTGGAATAATTATGCGGATGCGCTGGGTGACGGTACATTTCTGATGTATATGTGGAACAGTACCTATACGGCAGTGCTGATCACCGTGATCATGCTGTTTAATTCGGCGATGTTTGCCTATGCACTGACGAATATACGCTTTAAGGGAAAGACGATCTTAACAGCGTTGATTATGGTGACTTATATCATGCCGGCCACCACTACTTATGTTCCATCTTATGTGATCCTGTCCAGAATGGGTTTGATGAATACGCATCTGGGATATATGCTCTCCAGCTGTGCCAGTATTTTTAACATTTTCTTTCTGCGCACCACGTTTTCCCAGATCACACCGGGAATTGTGGAGGCGGCACGGATCGACGGAGCAGGGCACTGGAAGATTCTGTGGTGGGTACTGGCTCCTGTGTCCAGGTCGGCATTTATGACGCTGGGGCTGCTTTCCTTTCTCGGGTGCTATAACAGCTACTTATGGCCGTCACTGCTGCTGCGCAGAAAGGAAAAATATCTGGTGAGTATGGGACTGCAGGCTTTCTTTACCGCAGAGGGAGCGTACGGACTGAAATGGGGGACGATCATGGCGGCATGCTGCGTTATAGTATTTCCGCTGCTGATATTATTCCTTTTCGGACAGCGTTGGATCCTGAACGGAATCACCAGCGACTCTGCGGTCAAAGGTTAATGGAAGCCGCCAGGCGGCGGCAGAAAGAGAGGAAGGATTGAAGATGAAAAAGAGAAAAGCGGCAATGTTGTTGGCGGCGATGATGGTGGTTTCATCACTGACTGCCTGTGGAGGAAACGGAAAGAACAAGGGAGCTTCCGGGGCAGATGTGCCAAAGCAGAAGGAAGAAGCGGCACAGGAAGAGAAGGAAACATCTGAGCAGCAATCGACTTCGTCAAAGGAACCCGTGGAAATTGAGTTTTGGTACGGATTCGGAGGAAAACAGGCGGAAATTCTGGAAGGCGTTATCGCGGATTTCAATGCCGGTCAGGATGAAGTGGTGGTTACGGGTGTCTCCCATTCCAGCTATGGCGAGACGAATCAGATGCTGCAGGCGGCGATCGTATCCGGGGATGTACCGGCCTGCTATCTGTCAGATCCTGTTGCATCTACCAGATTCGCGGAAAGAGGACTGATCCAGTATCTGGATGATTACATTGCCGCGGACCCGGATTTCGACAAGGAAGATATCATTGAGGTTTTTCTGGATTATTGCAGAGATGACGAGGGGAAAGTCTACAGTCTTCCCGTATGGGGAAGCACCCAGGTGATCTACTACAGGAAGGATATGTTTGAAGAAGTGGGGCTGGATCCGGATGAAGTGTTTGCCACCTGGCAGAATGTGGCGGAGGCTGCCCGTAAGCTTCAGGAATATTATAAGGATGTGCCGGGTTTCTATGGCTTTGAGCCTATGTATGGTGCGGATTGTCTGAACGAGATGGCTTACAGCAACGGTGCTGCCGTTATGAGCGAAGATAAGCGGACGATCACTTTTGACAGTGATGCGTATGTGGAAGCGCTGGAGGCTGCGCGGGTATGGATCAATGAAGAGAAGATCATGGGGATCCATTTTGGCGGAGACGGATGGGAGTACTGGTATAAGACCATTGATGATGTGATGCAGGGCAGAGCCGGAGGGTATCTGGGTTCCAGCGGAGATCAGGGAGATCTGGATTTTGATATTATTGCAGCACATGTACAGCCGGGCTTTGGCGACCATGCGCCGGCACCTTATGCAGATGCACATGCGGCGGGAATTGTGGAGAAAGCGTCAGAAGAGCAGAAGCAGGCAGCCTATAAGTGGCTTACTTACCTGAACAGGACCGGCGGAATGAAATTTGCCATGGCGACAGGCTATGTGCCGGTACGGCGTTCCGTGAGAGACAACGAGGAGTACAAGGCGTTTCTGGAGGAAAACCCTCAGGCGCTGATTCCTTTGGAACAGGCGGAGATCAGCAGGAAGCAATGGCAGGATCTGACGGGCGGAGGAATTTCGGATGCTTTGGCAGATGCGTGTGACCTGATCGAGATCGAGAATGTGCCGGCAGGGGAAGCGCTGGATGAGGCGGCAGCGATCGCACAGCAGGCTCTGGATGAATACTGGGCGGAACAGGAAGAATAAAGGAAGGAAGCTCTGGCACCATGAAGAAGTGTACGGATCGTTCAGACGGCAGGGAGATATTGACAGGAGTCTTATGCTGGATCGTTTATTTCTCGATTTATCCGGGGCGGCTGAATTTCTCGGCCGGTATGAGTGAGATGCTGGAGACAGGATGCTGGGAAAAGGGGCAGCTTGGCAGTGTGGCAGCTGCCTTTTACCTGGCTTATGGGATCGGCCAGTATCCCAGCGGGCTTTTAGGAGACAGGATTTCGCCAAAGTGGATGATCGGGGCGGGGGTGTGTGGCAGTGCGCTGATCAATGCCCTGTTCCCAGCAGCAGGTACAATAATGTGGATGCAGGGCCTCTGGTTTTTGAATGGACTGTTCCAGGCGCTGGTCTGGCCGCCTATGGTACGTCTGGTGACGGGTATGACCAGTGCGGAACGTTCGGTGAAGGTCATCCTCTTTCTTTCCCTCAGCAGTCCGGCAGGGATGTTGTGCACCTATCTGGTTAATGCGCTGCTGCTTGGGAGAGGAAACTGGAGAGCAGGTTTCTTTCTGGCCGGCATATGGCTGGCAGGGGTGACCGTTTTGTGGTTTCTGTCACTTTCCTGGCTGGAACGCCGTATGGAACGGCAGGGGGGAGAGATACGGAAGTGCATGGTACGATATAAGGCAGAAAGGACAACGACAGGTTCCGCCGTTATGCCGCATGCGGCTGTCTCTTCCGGTTTGGTCTGTTTGACGGCGGCGGCCTTTATCCATGGGATATTGAAGGATGGACTGACAACCTGGATTCCTGCCTGTCTGACAGTAAAGTTTGCCATTCAGCCCTCCTTTTCGGTCTTACTTACCATGGTACTGCCGGTGGTCAATCTGTGCGGAATTCCGGCTGCGCAGACTGTAAATCGCCGTTTCTTTCAGAATGAGGCTGCAACAGGAGCGTTCTGTTATCTTCTGTCAGTCGGATGTTTTCTGTGTATGCTGGGAGGGGGCGGGAATTCCCTGTATGGCACGGTGGTGATCTTTGCCATTGTGACCAGTATGATGACGGCGGTTAATACATTACTGGTCAGTCTTGTGCCTCTGCATTTCGGAAAAGTGGGCAGAGTGGCCACGGTTTCAGGCATACTGAATGCCGTAACCTATCTTGGCAGTGCGGCAGCAAGTGTCCTGTTTGGCTATACGATGGAGTATGCCGGATGGCGGGAAACGCAGCTTATATGGTGTGTCTGCGCAGCTGCCGGAGGGCTTTGCTGTGCCTGCGCAGCCGGAAACTGGAAGCGGAACAGAGAGAATATGGATGGATGAAGGACATGGATGGATGACAGCGTTACGGTTTACAAATCCGTGCGCTGGGAGGGAGGCAGGGATATAAATTGAAAACAACATTGGAATATTATGATATTTTCCCCAGGATATTGTGTACCGAGGTTACGACTGTAGTGACGATACAGGCGCTGGGAGAACATGTGGAGCTGGAAGCTGCCGGAGAGTACCGGATCAGGCTGGTTCCCATGAATAATACACCGGTAAATTTGCCGGTGTATGGACGGCAGATGTATGCGGCAGTGTATGAGGACGGTGTGCTGCATTTTTCCTGCCGGCTGTCCGATGAGCAGCAGTATGCCGTGCTTTTGCAGAAGAAGGAAAAAGAAGGGTGGAATCCCTGCTGTGAGCTGCGGATCTATGCGCTGCGGCCCGACTTTTTCAGGCTGCGCCCATTTCGAGGGGACATGCACTGCCACACCTGTCGGTCGGATGGGGCGGAGGGACCGTCCATTGTGGCCGCAAATTATCGAAAGGCCGGTTTTGACTTTTTATCCATTACCGATCATGGGCAGTATGAGCCGTCGCTGGAAGCGATCCGGGCATATGAGGAGATTCCCATGAGCTTTCGGCTGTTTAGTGGAGAAGAAGTGCATCCTCCGAAAAATCACTGCCACACCGTTCATTTCGGGGGAGACTACAGTGTCAATGATATTTTCAGAAAAGACCCGGAGCGATATGAACGGGAGGTTGATCTGATCGCACAGGAACTGCAGATTCCTGTTCAGGTGGATGCCAGGGAATACGCGTCTTTGGTTTGGGTATACCGTAAAATTCGGGAAGCCGGCGGAATGGCGGTCATGGCGCATCCCTGCTGGATTCAGGAGGAGGCCTATCATATTTCCAGAACCATGTATCAGTACCTGCTGCGGACACGGCCCTTTGACGCGCTGGAACTTACCTGCGGCCAGTCCATAGAGGAAAATCAGCTTCAGGTCAGCCTGTGGCAGCAGATGAGAGAGGAGGGGAATGTAGTGCCGGTCGTTGGCAGCAGTGATTCCCATGGGACGGTGAATGCTCAGTGGTTTGGTCTGTCGAAAATGATCGTTTTGGCGGAGCGATGTGAGAAGGACGCCATAATTGATGCGGTAAAAGCAAGACGGGCGGTAGTGCTGGAGCAGTATCACAAAGAGGAGTTTCCCAGAGTGTACGGAGAAAATCGGGCGGTGGAATTTGTACTTTTTTTGATTGCAGAATATATGCCGCTGCATGACGAGTTGTGTTACGAGGAGGGGCGGCTGATGAAAGCGTACGCCTGTGGAGATAAAGAGGCAGGAGAAATGCTGCGGCAGATTGGAAGGCGTACGGAAGCTCTGTTTGAGAAATACTGGGCTTAGATAAATCAGGACATTATATGGGAGCGGCAGGCTTTCCGCTCTGCAGCTTATACAATATCCTTTTCGGCATATCGTTCATCGACTTTCTGCGCAGACCTGTGCATTAGAAAGAAAGTCTGTTATAATAGAAAAGCACAGGGATTCCGGAGAGGGGGGCATATAGAATTATGAATGAAGTAGATGACGTGATCAGGATGCTGGACAATATGGCGCAGGGCGGCGTGAGCCGCATCAAGGTGGAGACATCGGAGGAAGTGGCGGACGGGGCTGTCAGGAAGGCCTATCACCATGGAAGATGTGATGTGGGCAGCCCCTTTGCCACCGGGAAGCTGTTCGACGCGGAGGAGTCGGACTGCGGATGACGGTGATAATGCACAGACAGACCGGTATTCAGGTCTGTCTGTGCATCTTTGCGTATTCGGTCGGGGAGCGCTGGTAGTATTTCCGGAAGGTTTCTGCAAAATAGCCTGCGCTGTTAAAGCCCACTTCATAACTGATCTCGGTGATCGACATGTCTGTGTGAAGGAGCAGCTCCAGCGCCCTGCTCAAACGGTACTGCGTCAGATAGGTGACAGGAGACCGGGAGAGATATTTCCGGAACAGGGAAGAACAGCTGCTTTTGCAGACATTACCGGCATCCGCGATCTGGTCAAGAGACAAAGGTTCTTTGTAATGAGCACGGATAAAAGTGACCATCTGCTTTACGGTAGAAAGCTGTCTGTTGGATTTGACCGGCTGTCCTGACTGCTTCGGAAGATTCCGGTAGAGAGGCAGCCACAGAGCAAGGATCAGCGGCTGGATCTGCAGGATAACGTCGTCAGGACCGGTGACGCCGGACGGGGAACCGCCTTGCCGTGCGGCTTTCAGGGCGGCATCATCCAGCAGATAGCCGCAACGGTCACATTGCTGATACAGCCTGCGCAACAGATCCAGTGTCTGTTTCTGCCAGGGAATCTCATTGGATAACAGCTGATATGGATGCTCGGTATTGGAGATGACGGGCTGCACATAGGTATCTTCAAAAAATTCGTTGGTGCACAGCAGCAGCGGATGCAGCAGAAAACAGATAAACTCGCATTCCGTGTAGTCCGGGGAATAGCCGTGATGGAACTGGCGGCTGTTGACCATGATGCCGCCTTCCGGCGGAAGTTCCACGGTGTTTCCATTGACATGATAGGACATACGGCCGGAAAGGATGAGAATAAATTCCAGATCTTCATGCCAGTGGCTGACCGCGGCATAGTTGGGATAGGTGGAGAGAATGCCTCTGCGGATATAGAAAGGGTATTCTTTGCGGTTGTAGTCTACCGTTTCGGAAAAATCTGCGGGATTGAGGTTGGATGAGCATACATCGCCTGCTGTTTTCATGGGTGGCTGCCTCTCCTTTGCTGAGTATGGTTTGTTAAAAGGTTTAATTTGGAAGATTGTTATAATATTTTATAATATTCTGGTAGAAACGGCAACAAAATTGTCATATTATCATAGTACCATCATGCTCAACCTGCCGCTTAGCGGGCCGCATGGCCATCCATGCTGTCTTTTTGGCTGCCGGCAGTTTATGGGCATTACGAGAATGACAGAATCAATTCTGTTTGCGTCCTCGGCGCAAAGCGCTTCGGAATGGAGAAAAATGTTAAAGCAGACAAAAAGGGAAAAACAACGCGGGAAGGTGGATGAAAAGGATGAATCATGTAGAGAGAAGAGATGCCCAGATGGCATATATTTCGGATGAAAGTATTTTTGAGGAACAGGCGGTGTGCAGGAAGAAGCTGCAGAAGTTAAACTTTATGGACCGCTCTGACTTTGACGGCCTTGGAGAAGCGGTGAAGGACCTTCTGGGAAAGTCGGAGGGGGCCTTTATTAATCCGCCCTTTTACTGTGATTACGGAAGCCATATTGAGGTGGGCAGGAACTTTTTTGCGAATTATAACTGTATGATCCTGGATGTGGCGAAGGTGAAGATCGGTGATAACTGCCAGATGGCTCCCAATGTTGCCATCTATACGGCGGGGCATCCGGTGCATCCTGTCACACGTAATTCTGCCTACGAGTACGGCAGGGAAGTGACCATCGGGGATAATGTCTGGCTGGGCGGTAATACGGTAATCTGTCCGGGCGTGCATATCGGCGATAATGTGGTAATCGGAGCCGGCAGTGTGGTGACGAAGGATATCCCGGACTGGTCTATCGCCGCAGGCAATCCCTGCCGCGTGATACGAAAGATCACGGATGCAGATAAGAGGAAGCTCTTCCGGGATGAGGAGATCGATGACGAGGCCTGGGCGGACATCTGTGGCAGAATGGAATTTTAAATTAAAAAGTGTTGCAAACTGCGCGAAAATATAGTATAAAGAAAGAAGATCGCAGTGTAATAGAATAACAGGGGCGCTGGACACAAGTCCGGCTGAGATGCAGAGGCGTAATGTCGCTTCCGGTCCCTTGAACCTGATCCGGGTAATGCCGGCGTAGGAAGAATATTCGACAAATAGAATACTTGTCGTTTTTTTCGTACCGCGTTGTGCTGTTTACACCGCGGTACTTTTAAAGTTAGTTTGCGAAGCAAATTTACCAAAGTTAATTTGCGAAGCAAATTTACTTTTCTTTACGGAGGAAACGACTATGACACAAAAATCAACCAAAGTCCGCGCCCTGACAGAGGGCGCAATCATGATCGCAGCGGCTACTGTATTGGGGTATCTGCGGATTTTTCGCTTTCCCTTCGGCGGCTCTGTGGATCTGGCGCTGGTGCCGATCCTTGTCTACTGCCTGCGCTGGGGGCCGAAATACTCGCTGCTGTGCTGTTTTGTCAACGGCGTGCTGCAGTATTTTCTGGGAGGCGGCATTGCGATCTCCTGGCAGTCCATGCTGCTTGATTATGTAGTGGCCTATACGCTGGTATTCCTGTGCGGCTTCGGTGCCGGCAGGAAGCTTGGCTGGCTGTGGGGAACGCTTCTGGGTTCCTTCGGGCGCTGGGTATCGCTGACATTGTCCGGCGGTCTGCTCTGGTACATGTACATGCCGGAGACTTTTCTGGGAATGCCCATGGTAGATCCCTGGATCTACTCGATACTGCTCAACGGTGTGCTTGTAGTAGTGGTAATGGCGGTGGATCTGGCGGTGCTGGGCATCATGCAGAGTGTCCCGGCGCTGCGCCGGCAGGTGCTGGCGAAGCAGACTGCAGCGTGAGGCGGCAGGTGCGTTTGTCCTGGTTACTCTCAGTGAACAAAGGTACACACGGTCGGTAAAGAATCTATGAAAATGAAATGCCATATTTGACAGGTTATACTTTGAAAACGTATAATATAGGTCAGATATGGCATTTTATGTCAGTTGTTTTGCAGGGACTGCAGCAAAGACGGCGGCAGTGTCCATGCTTGCGAACTTTGACGGCATATGGTAGTATGGCAGAGGATGCTGCAGGGGAGGGCATGGACGTAAGTACTTATACGAAGACGAAGAAACAGGTCAACAAAACAGAAACGAAAACGGCAAACAAATCAGTAAAGCAACGACAGTACAACAAAACCAGTATAAAATAAAACCGGATACAGGCTGATGGAGGGCGCATTATGGGCGGATTTTTTGGAGTGGCATCAAAGGAAGATTGTGTGTTTGACCTGTTCTTTGGGACGGACTATCATTCCCACCTGGGAACAAGACGGGCAGGTATGGCTGTTTACGATGATAAAAAGGGCTTTGACAGAGCTATACATAATATCGAGAACGCTCCGTTTCGGACGAAGTTTGACAAGGATGTTAATACCATGCACGGCACCTATGGTATCGGCTGTATTTCCGATTATGAGCCGCAGCCGTTGATCATTCGTTCCCATCACGGCACTTATGCGATTACGACGGTGGGTAAGATCAATAATAAAGACGAGATTATAGAGGAACTTTTTCAGAGCGGGCACGGGCATTTTATGGAGATGAGCGGCGGCGACATCAATTCTACGGAGCTGGTGGCGGCGGTGATCAACCAGCGGGATAACCTGATCGAGGGCATCCGCTATGCGCAGGAGCTGATCGAGGGCTCCATGACCATGCTGCTGATGACAGGCAGGGGTATCTATGCGGCGCGGGACAGATATGGGCGTACACCGGTGACCATTGGGCAGAAGGAGAATGCCTGCTGTATTTCTTTTGAAAGTTTTGCGTATCTGAACCTGGGCTATGCGCCGGAACGGGAGCTGGGGCCGGGGGAGATCGTGGTGGTGACGCCGGAAGGCGCACGCACGCTGGCAGCGCCGGGCAGCGAGATGAAGATATGCACTTTCCTGTGGGTATATTATGGCTATCCGTCTTCTTCCTACGAAGGCATCAGCGTGGAGCAGATGCGGTATAACTGCGGAGCCATGCTGGCAAAGAGAGATGATGTGCAGCCGGATATCGTGGCGGGAGTGCCGGATTCGGGGACTGCCCATGCCATCGGTTATGCCAATGAGTCGGGGATTCCTTTTTCCAGGCCTTTTATCAAATATACACCCACCTGGCCCAGGTCCTTTATGCCAACCATTCAGAGCAGGAGAAACCTGATCGCCAAGATGAAGCTGATTCCGGTGCATGATCTGATCAAGGGCAGGAGCCTGCTTCTGATCGATGATTCCATCGTGCGGGGAACGCAGCTGCGGGAGACTACGGAATTCCTTTACCAGAGCGGGGCCGCACAGGTACATATCCGCCCGGCCTGTCCGCCGCTTCTGTTTGGCTGTAAGTATCTGAATTTCTCCAGAGCGACTTCCGAGATGGAGCTGATCGCCAGACGTACGATTCAGGAGATCGAGGGGGAGAACAGGTATCCGAATCTGACGGCCTATGCGAATCCGGACAGCGCGGAATATCATGCCATGCTGGAAAAAATAAGAGAGAAGCTGAATTTCACTTCTCTCCGGTATCATCGTCTGGACGATATGATAGAGTCCATCGGTATGGACAGGTGTAAGCTGTGTACTTACTGCTGGGATGGACGGGAATAAGGATCGATGCGCTGCTGACGCAGCCAGATCTTCATAACAGTCCGCTGTGGCAGCAGCTTGGCTCCTATGTGGCAGAAGTTGACATAGAGACCGTAGATCGAGAGATCTCTCCCTCTGTCGGCGTCTGCCACTGCTTTTCTGGCGACCCTGTCCGGTGCGGTCATGCCGAAAAAGCGGCGGGTGGCCTTGACGGCTCCGATTTCGGCCCTGTCATAGAGGTCGGTCTTCAGCCAGCCCGGGCAGACTGCGGTGGCACTGATCCCCCGATCCTTTAATTCCACGTGCAGCGCCCTTGTGTAGTTGCGCACGAAAGCCTTCGTGGAGCTGTACAGATTCTGATAGGGCAGCGGCTGGAAAGCGGCCTGGGAAGCGATGTTGATGATGTGGCTGCCGACCGGCATATAGGGAATGCAGGTTAAACCCATGGCCACCACACCGCCGATATTCAGGTTGATCATGTTCAGAGAGTCCGGCACGCTTAAGTCTCCGTAGGAGCAGAACTTGGCATAGCCGGCGTTGTTTATGAGGTAGCAGATCTCGACGCCGCTCTGGGCAAGTCTGTGGCCCAGCTCTTCGATCCGGGAAGGATCCGACAGATCCATGGGGATGGGAATGATCTTCGCTCCCATCTGACGGCGAAGCCGGTCCAGTTTGTCCCGGTGCCTGGCGATGGCCCAGATCTCGTCGATTTCCCGCTTATCCTTGATGATTCTTACAAATTCTCTGCCAAGCCCTGTGCTGGCTCCGGTTATGACTGCTATCTTTTTCATATAAGTTTCTTCCTGTGTTCTCGTGTGAATATATTTCCCGGAAAGGACTGTGCATTTCATGCAATGTTTTCTGCCGTGTAAGCACAGCAGCATCCTTTGGGATACAACTATTTTATTCAGTATATCAAAGGATATGCGAAAATAAAAGTTTCTATTCGCAAAAAGACTGCAAAATGACGACATTCATTACTGCAGCGAACTTTTCATTTGGACTTCATTTTGATATAATAAGTAGAATCAGAAGAAAACTGTGATCCAGGCAGAATCTGATTTCCGATTCAGGGTAAAGCAGCACATGTTATTTGATAAAAAGAGAGGATTCCCCTGTCAATGGAAGGCCTGCCGGACGAATTTGGATGGACAGGTATAGGCAGAGAGGCTTTCAGGGATAATAAACTGACTGCCAGGTGCAATGACTTGGTACTCCGGGAAAAGATATGGCTGAAAGAAGGAGAGTTTATCATATGGTGAAAAGAATACTGGATTGTTATGCGTCAGATTTTGCCGGTTTTTCAAAAGAGGAGCTTTTGGAGTCTGTGCGCAGGAGTGAGGGACGTGTGATGCTCTGTGAGACGATCGGCACGGTACGGCCCATGCTGGGAGATGTGACCAATGCAGAGTTTGTGGCGGCAATGGGGGCGGATTTCCTGCTTCTGAATATGTTCGATGTCAATGCGCCGAAGATAGAGGGACTGCCGGCAGGAGATCCGGAGGACACCGTGCGGCTGATCAAGCAGCTGACGGGGCGGCCCGTGGGCATTAATCTGGAACCCACGGATGCGGGGGAGGAGGAGCAGACCGATCCGCTGTGGCAGATGTCCGCCGGACGGCGTGCCACTTTGGAGAATGCAAGGCGCGCCTGCGATATGGGTGTGGATCTGATCCTGTTGACGGGCAATCCGGGGATGGGTGTCAGCAATGAGGCCATTGAGGCGACACTTAAGCTGTACCGGGAAGAGCTGGGTGACAGAGTTATTCTGGCAGCAGGCAAGATGCACGCGGCCGGAGTGCTGACGGAAGCTGCGGAGCAGATCATGACGAAGGAAGAGGTCCGGCGTTTCCGGGAGGTCGGGGCGGATGTGCTGCTTTTTCCCGCACCGGGAACGGTGCCGGGTATTACGATGGAGTATGTGCGTGAGCTGGTGGGATTTGCACACGGTATGGGGGCGCTGACGATCACGGCTGTCGGTACATCTCAGGAGGGTGCGGATACGGATACCATCCGCCGGATCGCATTGATGTGCAAGATGACCGGTACGGATATTCATCATCTGGGTGACACCGGATATACGGGGATGGCGCTGCCTGAGAATATACAGGCGTATTCGGTTGCCATCCGCGGGATCAGGCATACCTATCATCGGATGGCGTCGTCGGTGCGCCGATGACGGCAGAAGGCGGCAGAAAGCAGTCTTTGCGCACACATTGTTGACGCCGCGAAGCGGCATTGGGGGAAATTTGGGGAAAACGGAAATGCAAAAGATATTGGTAGTGGACGACGCAGTGGTAAACCGCGAACTGCTGCGGGAAATGCTGGAAGACAATTATGTGATCGAGATGGCGGAGAACGGGCAGCAGGCATTGCGTAAGCTGCTGGAGTTTAAGGAGGAACTGGCGGCGGTTCTTCTGGATCTGCAGATGCCGGAGATGGACGGCTTTGCGGTGATCGATGCGATGAAGGAGAACGGGTGGCTGGAACAGATCCCGGTGCTTGTTATCAGTATTGAGAGTACGCCGGAGGTTGAGAACCGGTGTCTGGAGATCGGGGTTTCCGACTTTATTCATAAGCCTTTTGACAGATCCATTGTCAAGAACCGGGTCAGGAACACCATCGACCTGTTCGCTTATAAGAACAGTCTGGAGCAGCAGGTGGAAGAGCAGCGGGAGACGCTGCGGCAGCAGGACAGGATCATTCGCATTCAGGCCGAGAAGCTGAAGGAGGCGGAACCCTTTAACCGCCTGATGATGGAGTACCGGTTTGCCATCATGGAGATCGAGACGAGATTAAAGGTGCTGAACGAGGAATTCTCACGGGAGTACAAGCGAAACCCTTTTGAGTCCATCAAGAGCAGGCTGAAAACGCCGGAGAGCATCTATGAGAAACTGGAGCGCAAGGGACATCCGATTACGGTGGATAATATCAGAGAGCATCTGACGGATGTGGCGGGTCTGCGGGTCATCTGTTCTTTTCCGGACGATATTTACCGGCTGGCGGATCTGGTTATCCGGCAGGATGATATCCTTCTGCTCCGGAAAAAGGACTATATTCAGAATCCGAAGGACAACGGTTACAGGAGTCTGCATCTCATACTGAGCGTACCGATTTTCCTTTCTAATGAAAAGAAGTATATGAAGGCGGAGGTTCAGTTCCGCACGATCGCCATGGATTTCTGGGCCAGTCTGGAGCATAAGCTGAAATATAAGAAAAATGTCAAAAATGCGACACAGATTGTGGCACAGCTCAAAGCCTGTGCTGATTCCATTGAGATGCTGGACTATCAGATGCAGAATCTTCGTAACAAGATTGATATGGACGGCAGGTCGATTTAGAAATTGATTAATCCTGCGTTTTGTCATATACTTAACTTATGCAGAAATTAACGGAAGAAATCAAATCAGGACAACTGAAACAGGTCTATATCCTGTACGGCGAGGAGGCATATCTGCGCAGCCAGTACAAGGATAAGCTGAAAAAGGCATTGCTCGGCGACGGAGACGATATGAACTTTCACTACTTCGAGGGAAAGAATATTTCCCAGGGGGAAGTGATCGATCTGGCTGAGACTATGCCCTTTTTTGCGCAGCGCCGGGTGATCGTGCTGGAGAACAGCGGGCTTATGGCACGGGGCGGGGAAGAACTGGCGGCTTATCTGGGCGATCCGGCACAGACGGCTTATTTCGTGTTCGTGGAACAGTCGGTAGATAAGAGAAGCAGGCTGTACAAGGCGGCCACGGCCAGGGGACGCGCCATCGAGTTTACGGCGCAGGATGAGGCCGTGCTGAAACGATGGATCCTGGGATTTTTGAAGAAAGAAAATAAAAATATCACGGAGCGGGATCTGAACTTTTTCCTGGATAAGACGGGCTCCGGCATGGATAATATCCGGGGAGAGCTGGAGAAACTGTTCTGTTACTGTATGGGGCGGGATGTGATCACGGCGCAGGATATCGAAGCGGTCTGCACCAGACAGGTGAGCAGCCAGATCTTTGATATGATCGATGCGGTAGCACAGAAGAAGCAGAAGACGGCGCTGGATCTGTATTATGACCTGCTGACGCTGAAAGAGCCGCCTATGAGGATCCTTTTCCTGATCACGAGACAGTTCAATCTTCTACTGCAGGTAAAGGAACTCAAAAACAAAGGCTATGACGCCAATGCCATCGGCGGCAAGGTGGGGCTTGCCGGGTTTATCGCCCGCAAATATGTGACGCAGGCCGCCAGATTCAGGGAGGAAGACCTGCGCAGGGCGCTGACGGACTGCGTGGAGACGGAAGAGGCGGTCAAGACCGGCAGAATGAATGATGTGATGAGCGTGGAGCTGTTGATCGTGAAATACAGCGCTGCGTCGATGTAGGGTACAGCAGTAGAGAAAAGGTAAGGTAAAGTAAAGAGGAGGCACAGGGATGACGGTTCAGTTTTTATTCCCGGAAGGGAAAAGGCAGGCATTGACGTTCAGTTACGACGACGCACAGATTCATGACAGGCGTCTGGTCGATATTTTTAATCAGACAGGGATGAAGGCGACCTTTCATCTCAACAGCGCGACGCTGGGACAGCCGGGGTATATCACCCGTGAGGAGGTAAAGGCACTCTACGAGGGTCATGAAGTGGCCTGTCACGGTGTGACGCATCCCTATTTTAACCAGCTGTCGGTGACACAGATGATGAGAGAGGTGTATGAGGACAGGCGGGAGCTGGAGCGATGCAGCGGCGGTATCGTGCAGGGAATGTCGTATCCGTTCGGGGAGTACAATGAGGAGCTGATCCGGACGGCGAAGGATGCGGGGATCGTGTACAGCCGGACGGTTGAGGGCACGATGAATTTTAATCTGCCGTCAGATTTCATGCGCTGGCATCCGACCTGCCATCATGGCGGTGTGACGGAAGCGCTGCTGGATGAATTCCTGAACCCGCCGATGTACAGGAGCCTGTCGCTGTTGTATATCTGGGGGCACAGCTATGAGTTTGCACAGGATGACAGCTGGAGCCATATAAACGATATCTGCAGCAGGCTGCAGGGCCGGGAAGACGTGTGGTATGCCACGAATATGGAGATCTATGAGTATGTGACGGCAATGCGCTCCCTTGTGATCTCGGTGGAAGGAGATATTCTGTATAATGCGTCTGCGGTTACGCTGTATGTGCGGGCCGGCGGACAGATACTTGCCCTGGGAGCCGGAGAGCAAAAGAAGCTGGATGCGGCATTGTAGGCGGGATCAGCAGGTTGTATTATAACGGGTGATATTATGGATTTGTGCCAAAGCGTCACAAATTCGGCTGATCGCAGAGCAAAATCGGAGTATTCCTTCGGAAAACTCCTGAATTCTGCTCGC